>ERZ808051.817-NODE-817-length-27053-cov-8.537404_pt1 | contig 27053 bp, 23 predicted proteins | sample MGYA00380199_ERZ808051 | MGnify/ENA primary metagenome ERZ808051 (study PRJEB31490, sample SAMN06133391) | mouse gut metagenome | isolation source: J11 | host: mice | place: China: Chengdu | collected 2015-05 ...
AAGAAAATCATAGTCCATGCGCCGGAAAAGGTGGACGGGAAACGGGTACAGAAAGTAGATATTGTTTTCAACTTTGTAGGGGAAATCAATTTCCTTTCTGCCACGCAACCGAAACGGCAAGGTGCATAAGGAAAATGCGCTCGTTGAGCGCAAGAAAAAACGGTACAGCCCTTGTAATTGGGGCTATACCGCCTAATCTGAAATTACTTCCCTCTAACCGTAAACATTTAATTTTTCGAGGCTTTTCTTTTGCTCCAATTTCTGTTAAATACTTCTTACAGTATTTTAGGCTGATGGATCACGATATGTATCCGTTTCCCTTTTACTTTGTTCTCATAGGTGTTCCGGAACAACTGGGGGTTCTCAATGATCTTTTCCTTATCGTAGATAAAGAAATCTATATGCTCCGCACTGTAATGCACCATATCCGCTTCGATTTCTTCTGTCAGTTTCTTAAGTTTCATACTGTTTCTGGTACATTTTACCTCGATGACATGTTCAGAATCCAGAAAGATATCGGTTCGCACTGTGCCGTAACCGGTATCCTCACTGACTTCTGCTCTTGCCAGTGGATAGAGTGGTTTCAGATAGGCATAGAGCAGATGCTGGACATCATACTCATTCTGGATCTTCAGTCCTGACAGCTGTTCTTGCTGGATACTGCCGCGTTTGTGAGGCGGCCGCTCCAGAAGGCTTTCCAGAAAAAGATAGTAGTTATCAAGGACAGTGAGCAGCTGGTCATCGGCAGGAGAACCAGTCATAATTTCTTCCAGATATTCGATAACCCGTTTTGTTGCTGCATCCAGATTGTTTCTGGTTTCTTTATCTGAGTATTCATTTATTGGATAGTAAGCGCGTTGCTCCAATTCCATCAGGCACTGCGGAGTGGTATCCAGAGTTTTAAGAAAATTTCTCAATCCGGTCAGCAAAACGGAAAACTGCTGTCCGTCTTTTACATTTTTCAGCCGAACAATGGCATCCTGTATACTTGTTATAGTTATACCAAACATAGATATCAGTGAGCGCCTCCCCATCGCAGATAGAAAAGGAACAGAGGATCTAAAATATAGAGACTCCCTTCCTTCCAGTCAAGTACCTTAAAAATATCTTCCCGTCCATACAGAAGCTCCTTCAGCTTTGCCAGACTCTCCCTGATCATCTGCGGAGAAGGTTTTTTGCAGTCGTCTGCAAGCAGACGATAGATCCGTTCCTTTACGTCTTCAAATTCAAGCTTCATAATGGGAGGATTTTCTGCAATGGATTTCACGATCAGTTCATAAATGTCATGTTCCTGCCCATCGGCGGTCTGGAAGGTGTTCCGGCTTTTGCCGCGGGTGTTCGGCCCTTTTTGCATCAGTGAGACCACATCCCCGTATTCAAAGTTTGCGGTGGTGTAGTGATAAGCGGTCTGAAGAATCTCCTGCCGGATCTGCCGGTTTTCATCCCCGGACATTTCAAGCATGGTGCAGATGTTTAAACAGATATACTGCATCAACTGTGGGGAAGAAAGGCTTTCTACCGCAATCTGTGCCGCAATGGAGTCCTCAATGGAAATGCCCAGCTTCCCAAATCCCAGCTTTGCAATCTCTTTTAGATCATTCACTTCCCATGGTTCCATATTGATGAGGCTAAGGCGTCCGGAAAGGTCTGCGTTCTGACGGATTGCTTCGTCAGCGCGGTGGGGGAGAGATACCACAATGGCTTTAAATCCCCTGCGGATGGCATCCTTGAGCTGCTGGGCAATCTGCATCCGCTTTCCCTCCGGTGCATAGTGGAAGTCATCTATGACCAGGACCAGATCATGTTTTCTGTAATATTCTATAATCTTATCCTTGGTCAGGGAAAAGGTTTCCTTTTTGGTATATTTATCACTGGTGCTGGGAATCTGCTTTTCGGACGCAAACTGGCCTTCGTATGCAAGCTCTGCTTTTGCAGAAATCAGCTTCCAAAAATCTGTATCTTCATCAAAGTCAGCGCCGGAAACTTCTACGATATGTTCAAACCCGATGACCTTTTCACACAAAATGGTTTTCCCCATTTTGGAAGGGCCTACCAGAGAAGTCAGGAATCCGGATACCTTGATGGCCTGCATCAGCCGGAATTCATAGGGCAGGTTGGAAACGGCAGACTTTCGTGATATATAGGTGTATTCAGGAAATGCTCCGGGTCGAAAGACATCTTCAGCTCTAAGCGACATATGCGTACCTCCTTATCCGTTTTATCCATTATAGCATATTTTTAACCGATTTAAACCGTCTTATTGCTTTTTAATCAGTTTTAATAGATTTACAGGATGATACAGAGATTTTATGAATTCATATTAGAAGGAGATGAATTCCCGGTAGATGCGGCAGACGGCTGGAACCCAGAGTAACAACCCACTTGCGTCTCGGAGAAACTATGGTATAATGTACAGGAGCCATGACTCAGGAGGTACACTATGCCGACAGGTTTTCATCGTAATTTGCACATTGCCGTCTGCGACGATGAACCGCAGATGGCGGAACAGAATGAGGCTGCGCTTTCACGTATTTTGGACGGACACGGGCTGCAGCGCAGCAGGGATTATGAGATTGACGTATTCCATGTACCGGCATTGCTTGTGCAGCGGCTGGAACAGGACCGGTCTGTTTACGACATCCTGATGCTGGACATTCAGCTGGCTGATACCAATGGTATAGAGCTGGCGCACTTTCTGCGCGATCATGATGTGCAGGCCGAGATCATCTATGTCACCGATTATCCCGGCTTTGCATTGGACAGTTTTCCTACCTATCCGCTGGAGTATCTTCTCAAACCGGTGGATGAGGAGCGGCTGGCAGCAGCAATGGACCGTTACCTGCTCATGCATCGTCCGCCGGAGCGCCTTTTTCTTCAAACCGGCAGCAGGGGGATTCCGCTGGAAGATATCCTTTATCTGGAAATAGCAGGACGCAAGACTGCCGTATACACAGTGGAGGAGCAGGAACTGATCTCCAGAACTCTTTCCAGCCTGGAGGACTCTTTGCTGACGCAGGGATTCTGCCACAGCCATTTTAGTTATCTGGTCAATCTGGCTCATGTCAAGAGGGTCACGCGATCTGCAATCCTGCTGGACAATGGAGACGAGATCCCGGTCAGCCGCCGTTACTATCAACAGTTTATGGATCGATATATTGAGCATCTGAAATGAAACGCCGCTTCTCATAGGAGAAGCGGCGGCTTTGTTTTTACTTTGTGGGGGGGGGGTAATAACAGCGCGGTGCTGGCGGAAAAACACCCGTCGAGCGCTTCCAGCCGCAGCTCGCTGTCATATTTCCGGGCAATGACGCGGGCGGATTTTAAGCCATATCCATGAATGCCGCCCTCTTTGGTAGAGCGGAACTCGCCTGCTTCCGGATCAAAGTCCACGGGCCTGGAGCGGGCGTTTTCCACGCCGATATACAGATAATCGCCTCGAATATGAATGGTTATTCTTATCCACCTCTCTGCTCCTTCCGGGACTTTCTCGTTTGCATCTATTGCATTCTCCAATAAATTCATCAGCAGCGAACATAAATCGCTGTCCGGAATGGACAGCTGTCCGGGCAGCTTTACCTGTACACTGGACTGGATTCCCAGCCTTTCTCCGCGGGCCAGCATAGCGGTGAGTATTCCATTGACTGCCGGATGCACAGTGTAGTTTCCCGGTGCCGTATTCCAGGCGCCCATCGTATCTAAATAGGCACTTACCCGTTCCAGATCACCCTTCTGGCACAGGCTTCTTAAGACGGTGATATGATGCCGCAGATCGTGCCGTAAGGCTGCAATCTCTTCATTTTGGTTCCGCAGGTTTTCGTAGTTCTCCTGAGCCAGTGTGCCCCGCTGCAGAAGAAGTCTTGTCTCGGTACGTCGTTCGCTCTCCTGCCGGATTACTTCCACTGCGGCGCTCACTGCTCCGCTTACGAGTGCAAGAGCAGACCATTTCCAGAGAAAAAAGCGATAAATGCCGTTTTGAATGCTTGACTGGAGTTGAAGCAGTATCGTCCGGCCCCATTCCGGTACCAGGAATCCATATACGACGGTCCCGGCAACAGCGAGAGAAAGCAGAAGCCAATACAGGGGCGCGAACAGCCGGTAAAAGCGCCGGCCTTCTTTTCGCCAGAAGAACGCCAGCACAGCGCATACCAACAGGCCTGTGCACCCTGCAAGTTCAGACAATGTGGTGAGTTGGGAGAAAGCGTATCCCCGCCCCGCCAGAGTAAGACACCCGTGGAGGGAAGCCAATATCCATAACAGCCACCGCAGCCGCCCGCCCCGCTGCCCAAGGAAGATCAGCAGTGCTGACAGGGATACCGCCCGGCACACGGCATTTATGTCCGCTGCAGTTTCTCCAAAATAGAAATAGGAAAAGGAGGCCTGGTCCAATAAGCCAAGGAGCCGGAAGAGTGCCGTAACTGCCAGCATCGCCAGTCCCACATCCCACCTGCCGCGAAAGCCCTGCCACAACAGCACTGCCAGGGACAGCGCCACCAGCACAAAGGAAAGCGTGGCCGAGATGGCGGTGCGGAAACTTTCGGCGATCAGAGTACTCTCGTCGGTGTAGGAGCAGTAGAATTCCACCCCGCACAGCATCACCTGGCTGGAAGGATTCTCAGGAATCTCCGGGTTGGACTGTGCGATGGTGAGGGTCTTGCCCAGATAGTCCGGAGGCAGGGAGATAACGACAGGATCCCGGTCATGGCTGTTTGTGGGCAGGGTGAGACATCCCACCCGGTTATCCTGCTCCGGACAGTCGGTATAGATAACTTCCTCTTCCAGAAATACCACTGCCGTCCGGTTGGCGGTGTAAAGACGCAGGGTGGGGCTGGATACTTTCTCGTTCATCGTGCGGGAGAAATAGACTGTCTGGCCGGGATAATCCAGGCCGTTGTAGCAGCCAAAGCCAAGGGACTCCAGTCCATGCCGCCTTTCTCCTTCCTGCACAAAAACGGTCCAGCCTTTGGTATCTCCGTCCCACTCTGTTATCCCGTCTTCGCGGCTGAACATGGACAGGTCATAGAACTGATCGTTTAGAGGTTTAACGTAGAACAACAGGGCATAAAGCGAAAAACCGATAAACACTAAGGCGGCAAGAGCACCAAAAAAACGGGTAATATGTGACATCATGGACAGGGTCTCCTTTTCTTATCATCTACCACTATAAGCGTATAAAAGTTCGTCTTTGCCGTCAAGAGAGCGGCGTTACCATTTTTGCAGATTTTCCGCCAAGTTTGCAACCTGTATTGAAAAGTTCCGGTAAATTGCTAAAATAGTAATCCACGGTATATGGTCTTTCCTGCGCATTTTGGAGATTCTGGAGAAGCGCTGCCGGAGAGGGATACAAAAGAGACGGTAACAGAAAACGACAAAGAAAGTGAGTAGAAATGGCGGGTAAAAAAAGCAGCATTTATTATGCGAGAACTTATCGCAAATTGAAAAGCGGAAGATGGAAAGGAATCTTACTTGTCTGTATTTTGATCTTCCCGGCTTTGTTTCTGATGTTATGGAAATGTTCTGCGATCACCCGGGGCATGTCCTGGCTGGCGGTCAGGCTGCTGTGCGACAGGTTCCGCGGTCTGCAGATCCAGATTGTGGAGAGTGACTTTCCTGTGGTGGGAAAGATCAGCATGGTAGAGCTGCCGACGGTCTATCCGGGCCTGATAGAAGTGATCGTCAATCTTCTTGTCATGATGGGGCTGGTGATATTTGCCTGTACAGGAAAAAGGAAGGGCAAACCGGCGGCGATCTATTCCGTGATCGTTCTGGTCACGCATTTGATTAACTGTATTTATTTTTTGTTTGCCGGTAATTATTTTCCATATACAGCTTATCAGTATTCGGATCTGTATATGAAACAGCAGATTGGAATCTGGATCTTTTTCATCATACTGGCGGGCTGTACGATCGGATTTATGGGAAAGAAGGGCATTGTGTTCAAAGTTCTTGCTTTTTGGGGGACGCTGCTTTATTCCGGTGTTTTTGGTGTGGCGCGGTATGTATTTTTTCTGTATATTCTTGAGCGCTTTTCAATCTTTTATATGGCCCTGTTGTTTTTTGTGTTCGGCCCCTTCTTTGATTTCCTCTATTTGGTGGGAATCTATGCGCTCTATATCAATAAAATGGAAAAAATCTATGATGCCGGTGAAGGAAGGGAGGAATGGGCATGGTCATAGCGATATTGAAGGGATATATGGTATTCATGTTTCTTGTGATGGCTGTTTATACGGTGCGGCACTTTATCTTTTCGCAGAACAGGCTGATGGGGCGACAGAGACTGTATTACAGCGATATCTATTCCAGCCGGATGAAGTCGATATCGGTATTGATCCCCATGCATAACGAAGAGCAGGTACTGAACAACGTGCTTGACACGCTACTGGAATGCGACTATGACAGGGACCGTCTGGAGATCATTCCGATCAATGATAATTCTACGGACAGGACGAAGGAAATGCTGGATCAGTATCACGAAAAATATGAGTTTATCCGCCCGCTTCACAGAGACTGCGAGAACAGGGGGAAGCCGGCCGGGCTGAATGATGCGATGCAGACAGCACGGGGAGAGATCATCATTGTATTTGATGCCGATTACCGACCTGCCAGAGATATGCTTAAGCAGCTGGCGATCGCCTTTGAGGATCCGGAAGTGGGAGCCGTTATGGGGCGGGTCATTCCCTATAATGCAAATAAAAACCTGTTGACCAGACTGGTGAATCTGGAACGATGCGGAGGGTATCAGGTGGATCAGCAGGCAAGATACAATCTGAGGACGATCCCGCAGTACGGCGGTACTGTAGGAGGATTCCGAAAAGAAGTCATGCTTGAGAGCGGGGGCTTTAATACAAAAGTACTGGCGGAGGACACAGAGCTTACTTACCGTCTGTACACGAAAGGATGGAAAGTCATCTATGCCAATTCTGCGGAGTGCTACGAGGAGGCACCGGAGACCTGGGAGGTCCGGGGGAGACAGATCAGAAGATGGGCAAGGGGACATAATCAGGTGCTTTTCCGGTATTTCCTGAAAGTGATCGTCAGTACTCATATGAATCTGCGGGAAAAAGTGGACGGCCTGCTCCTGCTTTTCGCCTATGCGGTGCCTTTTGTGCTGGCTCTCGGACAGCTGAATTCCATCGTGCTGTTCTTTCTGGGAGAAATGGATCTGTTTGCAGGCTGGTGGGTATTGCTTTTCATAGGCGCCTATACGTCCTTCGGCAATTTTGCGCCGTTCTTTGAGATCGGTACTTCGCTGGTGCTGGACGGGGTCAAAGGGGAGGCGCTTATGCTTCCGCTGCTTATCTTTAATTTCTATTTTTATATGTGGAACATCAGCAGAGGATTTCTGGATGCCGTGGGAGATGTCCTGACAGGACGGCAGGCGCAGTGGGTGAAGACCGCCCGTTTCAGCCGGGCACAGGGCGATGACCCAAAGGCGGCGAAACCGGGAGCGGGGAGGTAAAGCAGATGCTGGGAATTACAATATGCGGCGTTCTGGTTGTCTTTATGCTGGGAATCCCTCTTGCAGGGGCGCTTCTGTATTATAAAACGCGGCAGGCGGAAATTCTTCCGATCAATCAGAATAAAGTGCGGGATGGGAGATATTTCGGCAAAGCCTTTGCAGCGCTTGTAGAAGAAAAATTAAATGAGACAGAGGGGAATAAAATTGTCTTATCCAGACCGGAAGAATTTATTGACGCGGATGTGCAGAAAGAATACCCGGAAGAAGTCGGGAATGTTGTGGTGGCCCGTAAGGCAGATTTTCAGATTCCCCCGCAGGTAAAGGTATTCGAGAAGGAAATCTATGCGGCGAAGAATTTCTGTCCGGTCAGAAGCGGTGTTTTGGAGCTGCGGGCTGCTTACAGCAAAGGCAGAATGATCTTGCCGGAGAACACGGAGGTGGTACGCTGGGTGGACAGCGATCAGACATTAGCGGTTTATGACGGATGCGACCTGGGGCTGAGCGCTTCTGCCAGGCAGCGCATGTGCCTCGGACAGGGATGCAGGTTCCGCCGGTTATTTGCCCCGGAGATTTATCTGGGACAGTACCCGGATACCCTTATGGATGAGACAGAGGGAAAAGATCCGCGGATATACAGAATGGGCGTCCAGAAAGCCCACAGAGAAAATATACGGTATATCAGTAATGATATGATCAACGAAGAGGGAGTCGTGGATTTCACTGTAGTTTCCGGCAGTAATCTCGAAGTTCTGGAGAATCTGATCGTAAACGGGGATATCCGTTCCCACAAAAATGTGAGGCTTTATGACGGCTCTATCGTATGCGGAAATATTTTTGCGGAAGGAGACGTCCATCTTGGCAGGAATGCCTGCGTTCTGGGAAATATCTTCTCGCAGGGAAGCATTTACTTCGAGGAGGGAGCGGCGGCCGGACAGCGGACCAGAATCTGTTCGGTGATCGCCAGAGAGGCAATCACCTTTGAGAAGAATACGTTTGTCTTCGGATATGTGGATTGTGAAGCGGGCGGAGAGATCCTGGAAGAGAAGATGGAAGAAAGTGAGGAGCAGAAGGAACCGGTCAGGGAATACAAGTATCTGGAGGCGGCCTGGAAGGGGCATTACCTGCGGTTTCCTTCTTTAGATGACTACAATCATGTCGATCAGCAGGGATTCCGCTTTTTCAGGGAAGTGAGGGATGTGGTCATTCCTTATGGGGCGAAACGGATTCCGGACAGTATGTTCTATTCCTGCACCGGGCTGGAGCATGTGGAGATTCCGGATACGGTTGAAGAGATCGGAGACCATGCTTTTGCGGAGTGCGTGAAGTTGAAAAATATTCCCTGGAGGCGGTTGAAGCGCCTAAAGAAGATAGGCATATCCGCGTTTGAAAACTGTAAGGAGCTGAAGTCTGTTTATCTGCCGGGAAGTCTGAAGGAACTGGGAGGTGCGGCGTTTGGCGGCTGTGAAAAGGTGGAAACGGTCGTATTCGGGAAGGGGTTCCGGATCGGGAAGCTGCCGGACCATTGCTTCCGGGGATGCAGCAGCCTGATGAAGATACGTCTGCCGGAAGCGGTGCAGGAAGCAGGCACCAGCGCTTTTCTGGAATGTCCCGTAACGCCTGAGATTTCGGCGCCGGATGGAGAGACGGAGGAGAAAACAAAAAAGAATGAAGAGTAAGAAATGGATTTTGCTTTTGGCATTGCCGCCGGCCCTGCTGTTTCTTGGCTGTCTGAACTGGCTGACGAACTGGGAGAGGGAGAGAATGGCGGATCCTGTTATGAGCCGGAACATAACGGAGCGGGAGCAGTACCGGCCGGATGACTGGTCGGAGGAGATCGTCACACAGGATGAAACGACGATCTGGTATGAGGACAGAGTCAGGGAACGTTTTCCGACGTCGGGCAATGCGGAACGGACGGCGTATATGATGCAGGGATGGAAGAATTTTTGTGCCTGTATTCCGGAAGGCGTGGACAGCTGTCTTGTTTCGATTCCGGTCCCGATCCTTTTTGAGAAGGAGGGAGCAGAGGATTACAGGTTCTATCAGGATTTTATCGAAGGTCTGTCTGTGGGGGCGGGAGCTGAGAGCAGCGTGGTGGACTTATATGAGGCGCTGGCCGTACATAAGGAAGAATATATCTATTACAGTGAAACAAAGGCACTGACGAATCTCGGAGGATACTACGCGGCTGACGGGCTGCTGGAGGCCATGGGGGAAGAAGGCCTTCCGGCGCTGTCGGAATATGAAGAAGAACTATACTATGGCACGGATGCATTAAGTGAGCTGACTTATCTGTATTCCCTGCCGGGCAGCATGGGCTACTGTGAGTTGTTTACCGTAGAAGAAGACGGAGAGATCCGTTCCAGGAAGAAGCCGATCCTGCGCAAAAACGGGGCAGGGAGCGGTTCGGTCATTGCAGGAACGGGAAGTCGTCATAATTGGGCCGTCGCAGAAGGCAGTGGAGGAGAAGAGAAGGGGGTACTTTTGCTGATCGGTGACAGTTCGGCTAAAGCCATGGTGCCTTTTCTGGCGGACCACTTTCAACAGGTATACTATGTCTTTTTAAACCTGGATTCCTGTTTTGGCACAGAGTATCATCCGATCGACAGAATATTTGAGGAATATGATGTGCGCAGTGTAGTCTATGCGCAGTGGGCATCTGATATCGGTAAGGCGGGAGAAATGGCGGCATTTAATGAATTATGCAGAAAGAAATGATGGAGGAAAAAGGTTTGGTTGGTCTATTGAGTGAATGGTTTGCGCTTTTTGCGGCGGAGACGGGGATTCTGGGCGAAGTCAGACAATATCAGGATCTGGGAAAGCTGCTTCTTATCATGCTGGCGGTTCTGCTTTGCTTTCTGGGCATCAGGACTTATCATCTGGCAGTTGCCGTATGGATGTACATGGTTGTGATACTGCTTAGCAGTTTCCTGTTCAGGGACAGGATGAACTGGGGAGCGGTGGTAACCTTTTTTGCTGTCACAGGGTTTGCCATGGCATTTCTGGCATACCAGTGGAATTATACCGGCGCGGTGCTCACGACAGGGCTGATCGCGGGCGTTTTTGCCTCTTTTGCGGGACTTTCCCTGATTTGGATCATCCTCTGTATTTTATTGGGAGGCGTGGCGGCGATTTGGTTTCCGGGACCGGGTGTGTGTCTTTCAACCTCCTTATTTGGGGGCGTGGTGCTGGCTGAATTTATCCCTGCGGCAGGGAGCAGGATCACAGGCGTGTACATACTGACCATTGCCTCCGGACTTGGCCTGCAGATTTTGCTGGCAAAGAAAGGGGGATTGTTGAAAAGAGAAGGGATCAAGAAATCATGATGGAGGTAAGCAGACAGGAAATCAAATATATTCTGCCGGTCGAAAAACTCTCCGTACTGCAAAGAAAACTGGACGGCATTATGGAACGGGACCGTTACGGAAACGGCGGACAATATATGGTGCGCTCCCAGTATTATGATTCTCTCCGGGACGGAGACTTATACGACAACTTAAACGGCGTTATGGAGAAACGGAAGATCCGGATCAGGATCTATGATGCGGAAGCGGTGAGCGCAAAGCTGGAATATAAATGCAAAAGCGGCGGCGGGGGCAGGAAATCATCCATACGCATCACAAGACAGGAAGCGATCCGGCTGGAACAGGGGAAATGGGAGTGGCTGCTTGAACGGCCGGAAGAACTGGCGGGCTATCTGTATGGAAAGGCAGTCAGAGAAACATATATGCCCCGGACGATCGTGGAATACCAGAGACTGGCATATGCAAGCCCTGTCAGCAATACAAGGATTACTTTTGATACGCAGATAAAAGGAACGCTGAATCCTTATGGACTGTTCGGCATTAAACAGCAGTATGTCCCCCTGATGGAGCAGGATCTGGGTGTGCTGGAAGTGAAATTTGACCATTTTCTACCGGATTATCTGCGTAAGATACTGGATCGTATTGACAGTCAGGCAGAGGCCAACAGCAAATATACAAGAGCACGAATGATGGTCTGAGAGGAGGGCGCTGCAACAGGGAGGATGTCCGGCCTGTTGCAGGAGAATGGAGGAGAAGACGAATTATGAGAGAATTTATTATTGAAAATCTGACTGACGCGGCGGTCGTGGATCTGTCAGTGGTCGTACTAAATAATGTTGTGGCGATGGCTTTGGCTTTTTTTGTCATGTTCACCTATAAGATTACTTATTCAGGGACGGCATACAGCAGGAAATTTAATCTTACACTGGGATCGATCACGATCATCACGACGATGATCATGAGTATCATCAGCAACAATGTGGCTTTGTCATTGGGAATGGTGGGTGCACTGTCCATTATCCGTTATCGTACGGCAGTGAAGGATGTCAGAGACGCTTCTTTCATTTTCTGGGCGATCGCCCTGGGAATCGGCTGCGGCGTATCCCAGTATACGCTGGTGGGGACAGGAAGTATTTCCCTGTTTCTGTTTATGATGCTGACGAAACAGGATGTTGACGATAAGCAGAAGCTCCTGATCGTACAGGGAATTCAGGAGGTGCAGAGTCAGATCGAGGCAATGGTTGATACTTATTTTGGAGGAAAAGCGGTGCAGATCATGAACGGCGCCGCAGCGGAGGAATGTGAACTGATCTATTCCGTCAAAGCGAGGGCCTTGAAGAAAGCAAACGAGAAGAATGCTTCCGACATTGTGAAACAGCTCTCAAAAGTGGAGGGAATATCCAGAGTCAATCTGGTCGATCAGTCGGATGAGATTTCCAGATAGAAGAGAGGTTGCTGTATGAAAAGGATCATCCGGTCGCTGGCAGCGATCATATTAGTATCTTCGGTATGCCTTGCGGCAAAAGCCGGCTGTTACCTTTTTTCGGTTATGGAGGCGGCGGATGGGCAGACGGAATATGCGGCAGAAGAGAAAGGCAGTGTAGGGCAGATCGATACGGAGCATCTGGCGTATTTTGGGCTGGAGGAATTCTCAGTCAGTCTCCCGGTGGTCTATATTGACACGGACGGACGGCAGATAGAACGGGAAAACAAGGTGTGGGCATCAGTCGGGATATCGTATGCAGATCCGGAGGCGGAAGAAAAGAATATTATGGAGGAGCCGGATACTCTGGAAGCGGCTACCATAAAGATGCGGGGTGCGTCTTCGTATCTGTTTAACAAGAAGCAATACCGGCTCAAATTCTATACAGAACAGGGGGCCGGAAAAGCGAAGGAATACAGTTTTCTGGGAATGGGAGCGGACAGTGAATGGGTGCTCAACGGCCCGTTTCTGGACAAAACGCTGGTTCGAAACAGGCTTTTGTATGAGCTTGCGGGAGAAATATTTGAGTGGGCGCCGCATACCCGTTACTGTGAGCTTTTTCTAAACGGAAGGTATCAGGGCGTGTATCTTGCCGTGGAACCGGTGACGGTCGGACAAAGCCGTCTTGATCTGAGCAGGTACAGTCTGATGTCAGGGGAAACGGCCTGGCTGGTTAAGCGGGACCGTATCGGCACGGAGGAAAAACCGATAAGATCTTACGGAGAAGTAAACGGAAAGGTGCAGAACAGCCTCTATATTGACTATCCTTCTAAAAAGAAAATAACGGATATTCAGAGAGGATGGATCGAACAGGATATCAGCCGTCTGGAGTATTGTCTGTATGGGGACCGGTCAGGTTATCCGCTTCCGGATTACGTAAATTACATAGATATGGATAACTTTGTGGACTATTTCATTTTTAATGAAGCAGCCATGAATCACGATGCGGGGAATCTGTCCACCTATGTTTATAAGGATCTGCAGGGCAAAATGAAAATGGCGGTCTGGGACTATAATAATGCGTACGATAATTACCAGTGGTTTGAAACGCCGGCAGATGAATGGTATGTGATCAACAATTCCTGGTTCAGCCAGTTGGTAAGGGACAGGACCTTTCTGGACCGGGTCATGGAGCGGTACGGGCAGCTGAGGCAGAATATTTTGAGCGAGGAGCATATCTATGCACTGATCGACGCGTATCAGGAGGAAATGGGAGAGGCTGTCGAACGGAATTTTGCCGTGTGGGGTTATACATTCGATGACAGCTTTATGAACGACGAAGCGAGAGAACTGCACAGCTATGAAGAGGCAATTAAGCAGTTGAAGACAACGATCCACGAGCGGTTTGTTTTCATGGATACACATCTGGAAGATTTGTATGAGAACTGTGCGCCTGCTTCACAGTGAGTATTCGCGCAGGGGGCAATATGGGCGCAGTACAGATAAGGAGAACGATATGAAGAAGGTAATGATTGTGTTTGGAACACGTCCGGAGGCGATCAAGATGTGTCCTCTGGTTAAGGAAATGGAAAAAAGCAGTTGTCTGGAGACGGTAGTCTGTGTAAGCGGGCAGCATAAGGAAATGCTCAGGCAGGTCATGGACATATTCGGGGTGGAGGCAAAGTACAATCTTGCCATTATGAAACCCGGGCAGGATCTGTTTGATATTACCACCGAGGTGCTGCGGGGCATGCGTCGGGTATTGGCGGAAGAAAAACCGGATATCGTGTTGGTGCACGGTGACACAACGACCGCCTGTGCGGCGGCGCAGAGCGCTTTCTTTATGAATATACCCGTGGGCCATGTGGAGGCGGGACTTCGGACATGGAATCTGGCGTCGCCGTTTCCGGAAGAATTTAACCGGCAGAGCATAGGGCTGACAGTGAAATATCATTTCGCACCGACGACAGCGGCGAGAGATAACCTGCTGCGGGAGGGAAAAAGCGAAGATACGATTCTGGTAACCGGCAATACAGGGATTGACGCGCTGTTTACCACGGTGCGGCAGGATTTCAGACACCCGGTAACGGAATGGGCGAAAGGATGCAGGCTGCTTGTGATCACGGCACACAGAAGAGAGAACCTGGGGCAGCCCATGCATGAAATGTTCAGGGCAATCCGCAGGATCGTGGAGGAGTTTGCGGATGTCAGGGCGGTATATCCGATCCACATGAATCCCCGGGTGCGTAAGATAGCGGAGGAGGAACTGAACGGATGTGAGAACCTCAGAATGATCGAGCCGCTTGCAGTGGATGCTTTTCATAATCTGCTGAATGCCTCCTTTTTTATACTGACAGACAGCGGAGGGATACAGGAGGAGGCGCCCTCCCTTGGGAAACCGGTACTGGTCATGCGCGATACGACGGAACGTCCGGAGGGTGTGGAGGCAGGAACCTTATGTCTGACAGGAACCGGTGAAGAAAGTATCTACGAAGCATGCCGCAGGCTTTTGACGGATGAGGCGGTTTACAGGAAGATGAGCCAGGCGCAGAATCCGTATGGGGACGGAAAGGCAAGCAGGAGGATAAGACTATTTTTGGAAGAAAAGCTTTGACCATATTTCTGCTTGTGGCAGAATGCAGCGCCGGACTGATCTTTTACCGGGAGGCCGACTGTACATACAGAGAAGAGAAAGCAAAACTGTACCGGCCAAAGGCCGAAAAGATGCATACAATGGCTGAAGCCGAAAAGGCATGGATCCGAGAAAGGCAGGGAAGTGACGGGAGGCTGGCTATGAGCGGGGGAGAAGATACGAATCCCTACTTTGCCTGTCTGGCGGCGCAGGGACTTTTGGCCGGCGATGTGTCGGAGGCGGATCTGGATACTGTCAGGTATTATATTGACTGGCATAGTCAGAGATTCATGGAGTGGGATGGTGAGATTCCGGATTTTACGGTAAGAGACGGTGTGGAAAGTGTCAGTAAGCCGGATTCTGTGGACAGCTATATTGCGGTATTTTTGTCTCTGCTTTGCAGCAAGGCCGAGATAACCGGGACGCTGTCTGATCAGGAGCGGGAGGTTGTCAGGCTGGGAATGGAGAAACTGGAAGATCTGACAGTAGACGGACTGACATGCGTGAGAGAAGGCGATTCCCGTAGGTATCTGATGGATAATATAGAAGTGCTGGCGTGCTACCAGGATCTGCAGTGTCTGGCTGACAGGACGGCGGGCCTGGAAGAAATTGCGGAGGAGGCAGGAGCAAGAGCAGAGAAGACCGGAGCCGCTATCCTGGAACAGCTCTGGAATGCGGAAGCATTTCGCTACGAAGCAGGAGCACAGACCGGAGGCGATACGATACGATCCAAACATCCGGAGAGATTTTATCCTGACGGGGTGGTACAGATTTACGGAATGGCTTTTGGACAGTACCTTACAGGAAGAGAAGACGCAGTAAAGTTATATGAAAGATTTTGCGATACTTTTGCCTGGGAGACAATGGAGATGGACGGGGTTTCATTCTATTGGAGCGAACCGGCCATGGCGGCAGCCAGGCTGGGAGATCTGGAGCGTGCAGAAATTTATCTGGAAACATATGAGAAATGTACAGGAACAGACAGGAGCTATCCACTCCATATCGGAACGGCAGGGTGGACGGCAAAAGTCTGCGCCTGTATGGAGGAAAGCTACAAAGAGCGGATGGAAAGCAGTCTTTTGCAGGATATTGTAAATAAGATCGCAGAAGGGGGAAGTGATGGACGGCTATAAGATCGGCAGGATAAGAAGAAGGACCGTCAAAGCGGCAGTGATATTCTTTTTTTTGTGCAGCGTATTTATTTTAACGTTAGACTATATCGTTAAGCAGAATCCATCCTGGGCAAAAAGGGAACGGGAGGTCTTTGAGGTTTTGGGTAGAAATTCTGTCTGGCGGTATATGGAGGAGGGAAAAGATCCGTCGGTGGGCAAAGTGTGGACAACCCTGAACTATGATGCAGATTTCTGGAAAGCGGGATGCGGGAGCTTTGGAACGGATGCGGAGTACGGGGTCAATAATCTGTTGGAGAAGAAGAGCGGCGAGAAAGACGATATCCATTCTTATTTTTTCCGTCATGAATTCGAAGTGGAAGCGGAACAGGCCGAAAAGATCAACAGCATCACCGGTGAGATTTCCTATAAAGATGCAGTCGTCGTCTATTTAAATGGAAGCATTATTTTTACGGGCAATATACCTGACGGAGGATTTGAAACGAATCTGGAAGCGGGCGCTTCTGAGGAAAAAGAGGAGATCTGCAGCAGAATGTTTCAGGTTACGGAGTTAAGCGCTCTGCAGACAGGCAGGAATGTTCTGAGTGTGGAAGTACATCAAAGTGATGAGCAGAAAAGCGACATCTATTTCGCGTTTTCCACCTTTTCGCTTCTGGAGGATAAGATAACAGAACCGGACTATGATATGAGACACCTGATCTTAACCAAAAGTGAGAGGGATGATGAACTTTATGTCAATTTTGTATCCGGACAGGAGGAAGCCTACCGGGTAGAATATATGGAGGCGGCTTACTATAAAGGAGAGGAATCTTTTGCCCGACATGGAGAAACGGAATATATGGGGAGCCGTTATCTGGAAAACAGCTATTTAAACAGTGTGAAATTGAAACGTCTGAAAGAGAACATGGATTATGTATATCGGGTGATCCGTGTAGGCGGCAGGGAAGGGGCGGAGATATTCCGATTTTCAACCGGAAAGAATTATAAGGCAGTCTTTGGCGTAACAGGGACGCTCGGGGCGGATGGCACGGACGATACGGAGACGGAATGGAGCAGCAAAGCGAAAAACCTGAATTTTCTGGCTGTATTGGGAAAGGAAGAGGATGATAGAGAAGGGGCAGAGACCGGTGTGAACGTGATGCTGCATCATTCGGCGATCTGGAGGCAGACTCCCGGTATTTATATAGGCAAAGGGCAGCAGCAGGAGGAGTCACTTACGGGGCGGATCTTTGGTACAGAAGATTTCTATCTGGTGGAACGGGATATAGCAGTCATAGGAATCCGGAATGCGGAGGAAGCGGATGCAATAGAGTATATCCGCCGGATCCGGAGCAAAAAGAAGCATAAATGGATCGTCCTGTTGAAAGCAGATCCCGGCCCGGTCGCGGCTTATCTTGATGCAGGAGTGACCGTGGTGATGCAGCGCACGGCGGAAGGAAAGATTCTGACCAGCTATCAGGAAGACGGGAAGACGGCAGCCGTGGAAGCAGAATATGCAGAAGTTGCAGGGTATGAGAATCAGCTGGAAGTACGGTATTTTGATGGCCGGGGGAAGGTGTTGGGAGATACGGTTCGGAAGTGAAAGCAGCCCTATCATGCGATAGGGCTGTGCTTTATAAATCTAAAATCTGTCTGGCAAACTGCTTTTTCTTTTCAAACTCGCCCTGACGTGCGATCATGATCCGCTGTGCCTGCGGACTGCCGGCACCGTGCATGGATTCTGTCAGATAGCCGACTGCGGCAGTGCCGAGGGTCAGGTTTTCGATCAGCCTGAGAATTTTGATCCTCTCTTTTGTAGAGAAGGATGAGGTGGCTGAGAGATATTTATCGATCAGTGGTCCGGTAACCGGATGCTGACATTCCAGATCTGCGGGAGTGGTTACCAGCAGTCCGCCGGCAATGTCCTGTGCCAGACGGGCAATCTCATATGGAAACCGGGTCACATTCTGCTTGCAGACATTGGCCAGCAGGGTATTGATGTCATAAATGCCGCTGGGGGTCTGATGTCCCTCGCAGGAGCAGGCGATGCCGCAGGCATACAGAGTTTCGTTCAAATGTGTCATTTCTATCAATTTATCTTTGACATGGGAGGCTTTTGCGACGCCGTTTGATTCGGCGGCAAGAGCCGAAGCACCGATCAGGACATCGCCCACCCCGACTTTACAGCCGCCGTAGCTTTGCCTGTGATAACCGGCAAAGCGTTCTACCAGAAGGCCGGCGTATTCTGTTTCTCCGTCCATAAAAATACGCTCATTGGGAACAAACACATCATTGAAAACAGTCAGAGCTTCCACACCGCCGTACTTACAGTTTCCGGCATCCGGGCATCCGTTTTCGAGCTTTCTGGTATCGCAGCTTTGTCTGCCGATGATCATGATGAGCCCTTCGGTATCGGTAGGGACGGCAAAGGAAACAGCATACTCTTTATCCTCCGGCCCCAGTGAAATGGTAGGCATGACCAGTACTTCATGTGAATTACAGATGCCGGTCTGATGCACTTTGGCGCCTCTGACGATCACACCGTCCGGACAACGTTTGACTACGCGAAGATACAGATCAGGATCGGTTTGCTTATGAGGTGGAAGACTTCGATCGCCTTTGGGATCAGTCATGGCACCATCCACCGTCAGGTCATTGTCCTGACAGTAGATGACAAAATCCTGAAACCGCCTGAAATAATCGGTTCCGCACTTTTGATCAATATCATAGGATGTGCTGTATACAGCATTCATGGCATCCATGCCAACACAGCGCTGGAAGCAGGAAGCTGTTTTCTGCCCAAGAAGCCGCTGCATTTTGACTTTACGGATCAGATCATCGCAGTTTTGATGAAGATGAGTAAAGCGGTTGATCGTCCTTCCGGTGAGATGGGAAACAGCGGTCATCAGTTCACGGCAGTCAGGGTCAAAAGCAAGATCATAGGTCATTTTCACAGAGTTTAAAGACGGCTGCAGGATCGGATGGCCGACGGCAGTGGTCAATTCTTCATTCATACAAAAAATCCGCATCTTTTTCTTCTGAATACTTTCCAGGTACTGAGTTCCGTTCATCATGGTCATAAACCTCCCTAATCCGTTATGAGTTACACATCAGCTGACGTAATATAGGAAATGCCGAATTCATCGTTTGCTCTTTTGATATTAAGTTCCGGCAGTTCCAGAATAGCCAGTTCCGCAAGATACTGTACTTCGCAGCCAGGTTCCATATGTCCGGTGTAAGTTTTTTCGGAGTCGGAGACAGTCAGGTGGAAGTGCGGTTCCCCGTTTATGATCAGCCCCTGTGCGGAGCCGAGTTCGATAGGACCGCTGCAGCCGTAATAGTCGTTCGTAGGCAGATCCTCAAGGGTGGTGATGGCATGAAGTTTTGCACATCTTAAGGAGCCGATCGCAGATACAAGAATGCCGTTTTTCAGACCGAGCCGATCGATCTCGGTCTGAACGCTGGCGAGAACGTCTTCTCCCTTGGTGAGATGCATGATGATTGTTCTTCCTGTTTTTTCGGTGGTAAATGTACGCATGGCATGTCCTCCTGAAATGAATTGTTTGTGAATAATGAAAGTGTTTTAAGTAAATAGTAGGAGAAGAAGAGCGGAAAATCTTACGACTTTTTGTCAATTTCTTTTTATTTTTTGTTATCGGAGGCTTTGATGAGCAACAATTTTCACAATGGATTGAAAAAAATCTGAAATTTTATTAGAATAGTGACTTAAGTAAACGTAACATATGCCGGGAAGGGGTGGAAGAGGAGAGCGTTTCTTCGGAAAAATGATATAAAAGGCAGGGAAAATGATATAATAAACCAGAGAAGGAAAGCAGCGGTACACTGACAGACAGATGATGAAGGAGAACAAATGGTAAATAACTGTACAATTATCAGGATGCTGACGGAGGATAATATCTATGGAAGTGTGGTCACGCACGGTTTTGCGATCTGCAATCACTGGCACAGTGAGATGGAGTTTATCTACATGGAGCATGGCAGGCTGAAAATAGACGTGGACGGAACGCTGTATGAGATATTGAAGGGGCAGCTGTTGATCGTCAGTGCGAATACCATGCTTGCTTTTATGGAAGTGGAGACGGACAGTGTGATCTGGGTAGCGAGAATATATCCGAAAAATATTCTGGGCAATCTGAGAGGTGAAGAGAACGCGGCTGAAATATACAGAAGTACGCTGCTGATCAGGACAACAGACAGGATGAAGACAATTTTCGCGGATATGCTCAATGCCGCATATGGAAGATTCAATGAGTGTTATGCCGGGATTAAAATATCAGAACTGACGCTGGAGATTTTATGTAACAAAAGTACGATCAAGCAGTATATTCCGATTCGGACAGTGGAGAATTCGGAACCGATCTATAAAATGCAGCAGTTTGTGGAGAATAACCGTTTTAAGGATATTACATTGACAATGGTGGCGGAATACATGGGATTCAGCACGGCATATTGTTCGAAATACATTAAGAAAAAGACAAATCTCAACTTTCTGGATTATGTGAATTCCATTCATCTAAGAGAGGCGGAAGAGCTGCTGCAGACCTCTGATCTGAGTATGACGGATGTCTCTTATGCAGCCGGTTTTAAGAGTGTACAGTGTTTTAACCGTACTTTCAAAAAGCACAGGGGAATGACGCCTACAGAATATCGAAAGGCACTAAAAAACAAAAAATAAAACAAAACGGACAAAAAACAAGTAGAATGATGCTGTTTGGTTGTGTATATTGTCTAGTATAAACACAAAGACAAATAAACGGAATACGGCATTATTCACAAAACGAATAAAGGCAGCATATGTATGATATTTCGTTCTGTGTGTGAAATATCTATGTATGCTGTTTTTTTATGAAAAGCGAAGCACAACATTCTGCGGTCTGCGGATTGATACGAAAAGAAAGGCGTGAGTCTGGCTGATGAAAATATGGGGTGAAAATAATGAACTGCATATGCTGAAGGATGGCATGCTGCTGCGCGTGATGCCGTGGGGCAAAAATTCGCTTCGCGTCATGATGTATCCGCGATACAGAGAGGATTTGCGGGAATGGGCATTGACGGAAGAAGTGGAGCAGTGTGTTCCGGATATCAGGATTGAAACGTGTGAACTGAAAGCCCCGTGGGAAAAAGAGGGTGTGCAGGCCGAACGGGGGATGATCAGAAACGGAAGGATTCAGGCACAGATCAATGAGGAAGGCTGGATCTGTTTTCAGGAAGAAGGCGGTAAAGTACTGTTACGGGAATACTGGAGAGACCGTCGTCGGCTGGACCGTTATGCGGTGCCGCAGGATATTTGTGCCAGAGAGTTTAAGGCGGTACAGGGCGCTGAGGAGTATCATCTGACTGTACGGTTTGAAGCATGTGAGGGCGAAAAGATTTTTGGCATGGGGCAGTATCAGGAGAGCTCCTTGAATAAGAAAGGAGAAATCCTTGCACTGGAACAACGGAATACACAGTGCAGTGTGCCCTTTTATCTGTCGGACAGAGGCTACGGATTCTTATGGAACAATCCGGCAATCGGAAAAGTTGTGTTCGGCAATAACAGAACAGAGTGGACAGCGGAACGGACGAAGAAGCTGGATTATTTTATCACAGCCGGAGAGACGCCGGCGGCTGTTCTGGAACAGTATACGGCAGTAACAGGGCGGTCGCCGATGATGCCTGAATATGTGCTGGGGCTTTGGCAGTCGAAGCTGCGTTACAGAGATCAGACAGAGGTATTGCGTGTGGCCGGGGAGTATAAGAAACGGGGAATCATACCGGCGGTGCTGGTGATTGACTTCTTTCACTGGACCAGACAGGGAGAGTATCGCTTCGATCCGAAGGACTGGCCTGCGCCGGAAGAGATGATAGAAGAGCTGGCAAAAGAAGGTATTCATACCATGGTCTCTGTATGGCCTACCGTGGATACCGGCGCAGAAGACAGAGCCGAGATGGAGGATAAAGGTTATCTGGTACAAAATGACAGAGGTCTGTCTATCCATATGAACTGGATGGGGGAAGCCAGATTTTGGGATCCCTTTACGAAAGAGGCCAGAGAGTTTGTCTGGCAGCTGTGTAAGAAACATTACTATGACAAGGGTGTCAGAATGTTCTGGCTGGATGAGGCGGAACCGGAGTATGGCCCTTATGATTATGATCTGTTCCGCTATCAGGAAGGACCGGCACTGGAAGTAAGCAATTATTATCCGGTGCAGTATGCCAGAGCATTCTGGGAAGGAATGCGTGAGCAGGGGCAGGACTTTGTCATGAACCTGGTGCGCTGTGCCTGGGCCGGGAGCCAGAAATATGGCACACTGATCTGGTCCGGAGATGTGCATTCATCTTTCCGGGCACTGCGGGAACAGGTACAGGCAGGCATAAGCATGGGGCTGGCAGGTATTGCCTGGTGGACCACGGATGTGGGCGGATTCCTGGGTGGATATCCGGAGGATGAGGGATTTCAGGAATTGTTGGTGCGCTGGTTTGAGTGGGAGGTATTTTGTCCGGTGCTGAGGATGCATGGCGCCAGGCAGCCTTTTGAAGAGTTGGAACAGACCTGGCGGGACGGTGTCAAACAGTTTACCAGTGGACAGCCTAATGAAATTTACAGCTATGGAGAAAGGGTTTTCCGGATTTTAAAGAAGTATCTGCTCATCAGAGACAGCCTGCGGGAATACCTGCTTACTTTAATGAAGGAGGCACACGAAACGGGAATACCTCTTATGAGAGCACTGTTTCTGGTGTATCCGGAAGACGCCGGCAGCTGGGAAGCAGAGGACGAATATCTGTTGGGTGGGGACATTTTGGTGGCTCCCGTTACGGAAGCAGGGCAGAGGCAGAAGGCAGTGTATTTTCCCGGAGAAGAGATCTGGATATCTGCGGCCGACCGGACACCATACCGGGGAGGCAGCCGTGCCGTAGTGGAAGCACCTCTCGACAAAATTCCTGTATTTGTGAGGAAGGGCGCCGGGATTGAGTTTGCAGTATAGGAAGGGGGAGCTTGGGGTGAAAAAGAATGTAAAAGATGCAATAGCCGGATATTTGTTTTTACTTCCGTGGCTTTTGGGATTTTTTGGCCTTACGTTAGTGCCGATGGCTGCTTCGCTGTATTTTTCTTTTACGAAGTATGACATGCTGACGCCGGCCGTGCCAAATGGGCTGGGCAATTATACGTCGCTGTTTGCGGATGAAAGATTTATAAACAGCATTAAGGTTACATTTCGATATGTGCTGATCAGTGTGCCGCTGCAGTTGATCTTTGCACTGCTGATCGCGCTGATGTTGAAGAGAAACCGGCGCGGCGTGAAGGTATACCGTGCCATGTACTATCTGCCGTCTTTGTTTGGCGGTTCGGTAGCAGTGTCTATTCTGTGGCGTCAGCTTTTTAACAAGGAAGGGGTATTTAATCAGTTTCTTTCCCTGTTTGGAATTCAGGGAAAAAACTGGATCGCGATGCCGTCCTCTGCCCTGAACACATTGATCGTGCTGGCAGTCTGGCAGTTCGGCGCATCCATGGTCATCTTCCTGTCTTCGTTAAAGCAGATTCCGGAAGATTACTATGAGGCGGCTACGCTGGATGGTGCGGGAAAGACGGCGCAGTTTTTCCGGATCACGCTTCCGCTGTTGACACCGATGGTATTTTTTAACATTGTCATGCAGGTGATCAATGCGTTTCAGTCCTTTAATTCCGCCTATATCATCAGTAACGGGTCCGGCGGGCCTCTGGATTCTACGCTGTTCTATTCCTTATATTTGTACATCAAGGCATTTAACCATTTCCAGATGGGGTATGCCTCAGCCATGGCCTGGATCCTGTTGTTTATCATAGCGGCAGTGACAGGAGCGATGTTCCTGTTTGCAAAATTCTGGGTATTTTACGATGAGTAGGGAGGGGGACAGTCTATGAACAGAAAAAAGAAGATGGGGAATGTCATTTATCACATTTTTATTATAGCATTCGCCATGCTGATGCTCTATCCGCTCCTGTGGATGATCAGCGCATCTTTTAAGGATACGTTGGAGATATTTCAGGGAACCGATTTTTTGCCCCGGTCTATTAAATTTGATAATTACAGACAGGGATGGGCCGGGCTTTCAGGGATTACTTTCACAAGATTTTTCGGGAATTCGCTGTTGATCGTGCTGGTGGCAATGGTCGGCAATCTGTCATCCTGCCTGCTTGCGGCCAATGCATTTGCCAAGATTGATTTTCCGTTGAAGAAATTCTGGTTTGCGATCATGATGGGAACATTGATGCTGCCCATGCATGTTAAGCTGATTCCTCAGTATGTTCTGTATAACAAGCTGGGATGGATCAACACGTATCTGCCCCTGATGGTTCCCAAATTTCTGGCGACGGAAGGATTCTTCGTCTTCCTGATGACCCAGTATATGCGGGGATTGCCGAGGGAAATTGATGAAGCGGCCATATGTGACGGCTGCGGACAGTGGCAGAGATTTGTGCGGATCACGGTGCCGCTCTCGGTTCCGGCCATCGTGACGACAGCCATCTTTACTTTTATATGGACGTGGAATGATTTCTTCTCACAGATGCTTTACATTACGGGCATTGACAAGTTTACAGTGGCGCTTGCACTGCGGCAGTTCGTAGATGCTACAGGCAACAGCTCCTGGGGTGCATTATTTGCAATGTCAACGCTGTCTCTTATGCCATTGTTTCTAATGTTTGTCTTCTTCCAGAACTATCTGGTGGATGGCATTACAGCAGGCAGTGTCAAGGGTTAAAGGCGGGAAGTACGATAGTACCGGGAATTATTAAGAGGATAACCGTGTGGTTCAAAACAGGATCACATTGATATACGGTTTAAAAAAATTAATCAAGGGAGGTATCAGGATGAAATTGAAGAAATTGACAGCTCTGTTTTTGGCAGCAGCCATGGCGGCGGTGACGGTGGGATGTGGAAACAGTGCGGAGGAACAGACGCCGGCAGCGGGTCAGGAGACGCAGGCGACAGACGCAGCGGCGGAAGAGACTGCAGAGCCGGAAACGGCGGACAGTGCAGAGGCATCGCAGACGGCAGACGGGGACGTGGTGGAGATTCGCTTTTCCTGGTGGGGAGATACTGTGCGAAATGATATGTACGGACAGATCTGCGACCGGTTTGAGGCGGAAAATCCGGGGATCAAGGTTATGAGAGAACCTATGAGCTGGAGTGACTACTGGACGAAAATGTCTACGCAGGTGGCAGGCGGAAATGCACCGGATGTATTCGGCATGCATCCCCAATATGCGTCGGATTATGCCCTCAGAGGCGCCCTGCTGGATATCCAGTCTTTTGTGGATGACGGAACCATTGATCTGTCCAAATTCGGCGATGCGATCATCGAGACAGGAAAATATGAGGATACGCTTTATATGGTTTCCATGGGAATCACATTTACCTGTTACATCGTAAATAATGAGCTGGCGGAGCAGTACGGCGTTACACTTCCGGCCTATGACGAGGACTGGACATGGGATCAGTTTAACGAGGAAGCGGCAAAGTTTGTGGATGCCGCGGCAGGAAATGATATTTATTTCTCGGGCAGCAGTTCAGGTGATATCAACAGCTTCCGCTGGGCGGCAAGAGAAGCCGGCGGCGACAACTATACGGAGGACGGGCAGCTGGGATTCGAGGCACAGACGATGATCGACTGGCTGGATATGTGGAGTGCTCTCAGTGAAAGCGGTGCAGTGCCTGATGCAGCCACATCCTCTGAGGACGGGGCGGTAGCTCTGGAACAGAGATTGTTCACACAGGGTAAGATGGTTCTTTACAATGTGCCGGTGAATCAGCTGTGGCTGTATGCGGATGCGATGCCGGACAATAACATAACGGCAGTCAGGATCCCGGTGGTAGAGAATATGCCGAGAGCAGAATATCTTGAGGGCGCTCATTTTGCCATCTCTTCGAAGATTGACGAGGCACATCAGGAAGCGGCGGCAAAACTTGTTAACTTTTTTGTGAATACGGAGCAGTCCATGGAACTGTTTAAGATGGATCAGGGTGTCCCGGCAAATTCCGATATGGCGGAATTCATCAAACCTTTGCTGGATGAAGCAAACCAGAAGGCCATTGACTTTGCACTGGCACTGATTCCGGAGTGCAGCACGGCAACGGCAGCGCCCAAAGGTGCAAGTGAGATCGCAACAGCTTATAAAACAGCAGCAGAAAAGGTGGGATATGGTCAGTCAGACTCTGCTTCGGCAGTAGATGCCTTTATGAAAGAAGCAAATTCCATTCTGGAGGCAAACAAATAAAACATTGAATAGGTGGAGGAGAACATGAATAGCGAGGATAAGGAATTACTGAAACTGTTTGAGCCGCTGAGAGTGGCGGATGTAAGAGACGGAATGGATTGGATGGGATATCACCATTACGGGACATTGGATTATAAGATCAGGCCGTTGTACCGCACCAAAGCGGTAGGGATTGCCAGAACCGCGAGATATCTTCCTTTTGAGGGACCGGATCCGAGAGTGACCGGCGATGAATATACCCAGTGGTCCAACTGGTACTATGGAAATGTGTGCATCTATCCCTGGTTTGATGAAATCGAAGAGGGTGACTTTATTGCTCTGGATGTGTCCGGTGTGGATGTAGGGCTTATGGGTTCCGAAAATGCGCTGGGTGCCAAGATCAAAGGAGCAAGAGGCTTTGTGACCAATGGCGGCGGTATCCGGGATACGGACGAGGTGATTCGGGAAGAAATTCCTGTGTGGAGTTATTTCGTGTCGCAGAAAATGGATCAGGTCAGGCTGCAGTTTGACGCAAAGGATGTGCCGGTGGCCATCGGAGGGGTGACGATCCGCCCCGGGGATATCATCGTGGCGGATGGCGACGGCGTCATCGCAGTACCGAGAAAAATTGCAAAGGACGTGGCGAAATACGCGCATAAAGAGTTGTTCAATGACAAAAATGCCCGCCGCGAAAAATATGAAAAGCTGGGATGGGAGCTGGACGACAGCGTAGTCAATCACCAGGAAGTATTTAAGGGTTAAATCTTAAAAACGCGGCTTTCAAAAACCTCCCCTGTCGAGTTGGCAAGGGAGGTTTTTGGTGTGCCCGGTGGGCACACGTTCTAACGGGTGAAAGTCCCCAATCTGCCCGGCAGTGGGAAGGATACAGCC
>ERZ808051.819-NODE-819-length-27007-cov-9.762830_pt1 | contig 27007 bp, 22 predicted proteins | sample MGYA00380199_ERZ808051 | MGnify/ENA primary metagenome ERZ808051 (study PRJEB31490, sample SAMN06133391) | mouse gut metagenome | isolation source: J11 | host: mice | place: China: Chengdu | collected 2015-05 ...
TATACAACAAGACTAAAACAATTAGAAGACATTACAAACAATTTCAAAGGTGTTGACAAATCTTTTGCTATTCAGGCAGGTAGAGAGATTCGTGTTATGGTAGTTCCAGAACAGATTAACGATTCTGATATGGTATTACTCGCAAGAGATATTTCTAAACAGATTGAAGCTGAGTTAGAATATCCTGGACAGATCAAAGTTAATGTGATCCGAGAGAGCCGTGTCATTGACTATGCTAAATAGTATTGATAGCCCTGTAGAGAAATCTACAGGGCTTTTCATATGCCGTCGTGCATTTGCCCGGGCGGTTTTATGTTTTTCTATATTGTTCCACTGTATTTCTTATATCATATCTGTACACAATCACTATAATATGGAAGAAATTGAGCATGAAAATTGTCTTATCTATATACTTGTGGAAACAGTAAAAATATAGTAGAATATTTAACGGTGTATGATTGTATACAATTATTCAATATAATACATAAATAGTAATATTTAAGCAGTATCGCAAGCAAGCTTGCGATATGCATGGAGATAGATTGACAGAACACGGATCTTCAGGCTGAGAAAGGAGCATATATAACGATGAAACCGTACAAAGAGATGAGCAAAGATGATCTTAGAGCATTGAAGGCAGAGCTTGATCTGCAGTTTGCAGATGCGAAAGGGAAAGGACTGAAACTGGATATGTCCAGGGGAAAACCGACTTCCGCACAGCTTGATATGACGATGGGGCTTATGGATGCTTTGAATTCCGAGTCGGATATGAATACGGACAATGGCATGGATACAAGGAATTATGGTTTGATGGATGGCATTCCGGAAGCAAAGCGTATGCTTGGTGATATGATGGGCGGCGTTCCGGCAGAGAATGTTATTGTGTATGGAAATGCGAGTCTTTCTATCATGTATGATACGGTTTCCCGTGCCATGACGCATGGTGTATTGGGCAGTACGCCGTGGTGTAAATTGGATAAAGTCAAATTTTTGTGCCCGGCGCCGGGATATGACAGACATTTCTCTATTACACAGCTTTTTGGAATTGAGATGATTACGATTCCGATGACTCCTGCAGGTCCGGATATGGATCTTGTGGAGAAATATGTGTCGGAGGATCCGGCAGTCAAGGGAATTTGGTGTGTGCCCAAATACTCTAATCCACAGGGCTACTCTTATTCTGATGAGACAGTCAGGAGGTTTGCGGCATTGAAGCCGGCGGCGGAAGATTTCCGTATTTATTGGGATAATGCATATGCAATCCATCATTTATATGAAGATCAACAGGATCAAATTCTGGAAATTTTAAGTGAATGTGAGAAAGCAGGTAATCCGGATTTGGTATATGAATTTGTTTCCACTTCCAAGGTGAGCTTTTCTGGTGCGGGAATAGCGGCCTTTGCATCTTCTAAGGCAAATGTTGAAGAAGCAAAACGATTTATGACGATACAGACGATCGGCTATGATAAGGTAAATCAGCTCCGTCACGTACGTTTCTTTAAGAATCTGGATGGTATGTTAGCACATATGCGCAGACATGCGGATATTATGCGCCCGAAATTCGAGGCGGTACTTGCAGTGCTCGATAGAGAATTGGGCGGACTTGGTATCGGAGAGTGGACCAGACCGAGGGGCGGTTACTTCATTTCATTTGATGCGATGGAGGGCTGTGCCAAGGCGATTGTTGCCAGATGTAAAGAAGCAGGAGTGGTGCTGACTGGTGCAGGAGCAACATTCCCCTACGGCGTGGATCCGAAAGACAGCAACATTCGTATAGCGCCATCCTATCCGACTTCAGAGGAGATGGCGGCGGCAACAGATTTGTTTGTACTGTGTGTTAAATTAGTCAGTGTGGAGAAGCTGTTAGAAGATTAGAACATTGAAACGAATAAACCATCGGAAGCATAAGAAAGTTGTGAGGTGTGTATGGATAAGTATGAACGCATTGGCAGAGAGCTGGTGCATAAAGGAGCTATCATAGATTATTATCAGGACACGGTTAAGATTCCTAACGGTAATGTTGCCAAATGGGATTATATTAAGCACAAGGGAGCGGCTGCAGTAGTTGCTGTAAAAGATGACGGAAAGCTTCTGATGGTCAAGCAGTACAGGAATGCATTGGATAGGGAGACTTTGGAGATTCCTGCCGGTGGTTTGAATGGAATAGATGAGCCTACGGATTTGGCCGCAGCCAGAGAACTGGAAGAGGAAACTGGCTATACGGCGGGCAGGCTTGAACTGCTTTTGTCTCTGCGCACCACAGTTGCATTTTGTGATGAGAAAATTGATGTCTATGTGGCGACGGATTTAAAGAGAAGTAAGCAGCATCTTGACGAAGATGAATTTCTGGATGTGCTCAGCTATGATGTTGAGGAATTGATTCAGATGATTTATGATTGCAAGATACAGGATGGTAAGACTGTTTCTTCGATTTTGGCATATTATAATAAATACAGGCGGTAGAGTGAAAAATCATGCTGATGCACTAATTTTTCAATTGGCAATTTGAAGCTCTGATCTGGGGATTGGTGTGATCAATAGAACCTCCATGCTGTTGCAATACGGTATGGAGGTTTCCTGTTTTATTGAGGGAACTTCATGGATACCTGCGTCTGTCAGCTGTAAGTTTATGTTTGGAAAAGTTAAAAATCTGCATGTACCATATTATTGTTACATATATATAGGAAAGCAAGTGGTGATAAGGCTCTGGCCGGGCAGTGGATTCTAATTGGGAAGAGGGAGTATACATGCAGCAGCCATCGGCAAAAAACTACTATTATGTAATATACCTGTTTATGATAGGACTTTTTATTGGCATATTAATCGTAAATGTTGGACACGACACATGGATCAAAGATGGCAGCTTGTTAGGTACGGATATGATCATGCGGTTGAAAAACAGTGTGCCGGAGGGCAGTGGTATGCTAGGATATATTATAAAACACAGGCTTTTTACGGTTTGTATGTTGGGGATTTTGGCGACCACGATGATCGGGCTTCCGGCGGTGTGCGGTTATATCTGTTATACAGGGCTGGCGGCCGGATGTCTTCTATCCGTAGCAGTCATACGTTATGGAGTAAGAGGGATGCTTTTGATGGCAGCCGGAATACTGCCTCAGGGAATTTTGTTGATTCCGGCATATATAGCGTTGTTTATCTGGGCGGTAAACGTCAATAGAATGCTGTATACCAGGAATGCATATCAGGAAAGCTATATGAGGTTTGGAAGACAGCTTTATCTCAAAAAGGGAGTGGAGATTGTTGCTATTATGGCAGTTGTCATAATGGGATGCCTGTTGGAGAGTTATGTTAATCCTAAGATGCTTCATTTTATTCTAAAAATATTTTAAAAAAATTTTTTAATAAACTTTTAACCACATATAGTAGACATAAATTCTGGGTTTGACGATATGTTGTGCTTTGATGCTAAAAGTGGCTGAAATGCCCGTAAAATCGGCAAAAAATACATTTGCTTTTCTCGAAAATTCTGATTATAATGGTAGGCAGACGATGAGTTGATTTACATAAGAGGGGGTCACTCAGGGAAGGGTTTCCGATTACATGGAAAAAGAGATCAAGGCGTTTATAACATATTTACATAATGTAAAGGGGACTTCTGCCAATACTGAGATGTCATATAAGAGAGACTTGGAAAAAGTGTACCATTTCATGGCGGAAAGAGGTATCAGTGAGATTGCGGCGGTATCCGGGCATGATCTGGAAGATTATGTAAAATATTTGGAGGATCAGAAGTTTGCGGCGGCAACGGTTTCCAGAAATATTGCGTCGCTTAAGGCATTTTATCACTATATGGTGCAGGAGGGAATGGTATCTGAGGATATTTCCGAATCTTTGAAAGCGCCAAAGATTGAGAAGAAGATTCCAGAGATCATGTCACCCGATGAAGTAGTACGGCTTTTAGAACAGCCGTCAGGGAATTCGCCAAAAGAAATACGCGACAAGGCGATGCTGGAGCTTTTGTATGCTACGGGAATCAGGGTGACGGAGCTGATCACACTTAAAGTTTCGGATGTGAATATGTCGATGAGCTTTATTTTGTGCCGGGATCGCAATAAGGAACGGGTGATTCCTTTTGGAGCCGAGGCGCGGAATGCGCTGAGCAGATATTTGGATGGTACGAGGGCAGAAATGTTGGAAAATAAGGCCTCTGATGTGCTTTTTGCCAATTGTTCGGGACAGCAGATGAGCCGGCAGGGGTTTTGGAAACTGATCAAATATTATGCAAAGAAAGCTGATATTAAGGCAGATATTACACCCCACACGCTCAGACATTCATTTGCGGCACATTTGGTGGAGAACGGCGCCGATTTAAGGAGTGTACAGGAGATGTTGGGACATTCCGACATTTCTACGACACAGATTTACGCCAATCTGAATCATAGCCACATTCGGGAGGTATATGCCAAGGCACATCCGAGAGGGTAGCGGTGATGAAGATTGATCACATGTTGGATCGTTATATAAAGCATGGGACTGCTTTTATAAAGCACCCTGTGCTTTTTGTTATGCAGGAGTTCATTAGAAGATCCGGCTGCATATATGGAGGATATCATGTACAGGATATTGGTTGTAGAAGATGATGAAACAATTGCAGAGCAGGTATCCAAATACCTGAGCAGATGGGGATATGAGACAGCTTGTGCGACGGATTTTGAAAATATATTGCCGCAGTTTGTCTCTTTTGATCCGCAGCTTGTTCTTTTGGATATTGGACTTCCTTTTTATAATGGATATTACTGGTGTGGTGAAATTCGCAAGATCTCACAGGTTCCGGTGGTATTTGTTTCCTCTGCTTCCGACAATATGAATATTGTTATGGCCATGAATATGGGTGGGGATGATTTTATTGTAAAACCTTTTGATACGGATGTGTTGCTTGCCAAGGTGCAGGCAATCCTGCGCAGAGCGTATTCTTTCCAGGCGCAGTCTTTTGTCATGGAACATAAGAACGTCATATTGAGCCTGACAGATATGAGTCTTCTCTATCGGGGAACAAAGATGGAGCTTTCTAAAAATGAGTTCCGGATTCTGCAGATTCTCTATGAACATGCAGGAAATACGGTAAGCCGCGAGTCTATTATGAAAAGACTCTGGGATCATGAGTGTTTTGTTGATGACAATACGTTGACCGTAAATATGAACCGACTGCGGAAAAAGCTGGAAGAAGCTGAAATTCATGATTTTATTGTGACGAAAAAGGGTGTAGGGTATCAGCTTGCATAGTGTGGAAACGGAGATTTGCGTATGTGATCGCCAGAGCAATTCAGATGCACTGGATAAAGACAGACTATTTCCCGGACAGGAGATGAGAGACGTGGCAGAGAATAAAGAAATGAACAAACGGATTCGACAGACCTATGTGACGTCGCGGTGTGGAGCAGTTTGTTTTTATCTGTTGACAGTGGCTGTTTTCTTTGGTTTGGCAGCTCTATATGGGTATATAGAGGTAGTAAGGAATATGGTCTATGGGATGGAACTGACAGCTTTCTTTGGGGCGCTGATGATCTTTATAGACTATCGCAGCTATCGGACCAGATGTTATACCCTGATTTATGCGCTGCAGAAAGAAGTCGAGCAGTCGGAAAGTCTGCCGGAAGCGAAGAATCTGCCGGAAGAACTATATCAGCAGATGATCCTGGAGGGAGAAAGGGAAAGAAGAGAGCTGCGTACCCGGTATGACGAGAAGCAGAGAGAAATGGCGGATTATTACACTATGTGGACGCATCAGATCAAAACGCCTATTGCAGCGCTGCGTCTGCTGCAGCAGGATCAGCAAGGACAGACGGAGGCAGACCGTCTCAGGGAATCCGAGGAGCTGTTTAAAATAGAGCAATACGCAGGCATGGCGCTCTATTTTGCGAGACTGGACAGTCCGTCTTCGGATTTTGTCTTCTCAGGTTGTGATGTGAGAGATATTGTGAAGCAGGCGGTGCGGAAATACTCTGTATTGTTTTTGCGCAGCGGTCTTTCTTTCCGAATAGAAGAATTTGCGCTGCAGGCGGTAACGGATGAAAAGTGGCTGGGATTCGTGGTGGAACAGGTTTTTTCCAATGCATTGAAGTATACCCGTCAGGGTGGAATTGCGATTTATGGAGCTGACAGGGAGGGGGATCAGCAGCAGGGAATGGTTTCTTATCTTGTGATAGAAGATACCGGAATCGGGATCGAAGAGAGCGACTTACCCCGGATCTTTGAGAGGGGATTTACAGGGTACAATGGGAGGATGGAACAAAGATCAACGGGACTTGGACTATATCTGTGTGAAAGAATCATGAGGAAGATGTCGCACACAATACGTGTGGAGTCCATACAGGGAGAGGGGACGAAAGTTATTTTAGGATTTGTGCAGGAATAAAAGCGCTTATGACAAAAATGTAAGATTGCGGGAAAGAAATGTAAGCCGGATGTATGGCAGTACATTTCTTTTTTTCTTATAATGAGACAAGAAGTTAAGGATTGGTCAGACATGCGTAAGAGAGAGGAGTTAACATAATATGTCATTATTAGAAGTCAGAAATGTAAAAAAAGTATATACAACAAGATTTGGCGGGGTTAAGGTGCAGGCGCTGAGTGATGTGAATTTCTCGGTGGAGGAAGGGGAATATGTAGCGGTCATGGGAGAGTCCGGCTCTGGAAAGACAACGCTTCTTAATATCCTGGCTTCTTTGGACAGAGCAACCAGCGGAAAAGTGCTTTTAAAAGGTAAGGATCTGTCGGAGATTAAGCAGCGGGAGATCTGTGCTTTTCGAAGACAGCATCTGGGATTTGTGTTTCAGGATTTTAATCTGTTGGACACCCTGTCTTTGAGAGACAATATCTATCTGCCTCTTGTGCTGGCAGGAGCGGATTATAGAGAGATGGAGGCGAAGCTCAAGCCTCTTGCCAGAAAATTGGAAATAGAGGATATTCTGGAGAAATTCCCTTATGAGGTATCCGGCGGACAGAAGCAGCGTGCGGCAGCCTGTCGTGCGCTGATCACGGAACCGGATATCATTCTGGCGGATGAGCCCACCGGAGCGTTGGATTCCAGAGCGGCAGGGAAACTGCTTAAGCTGTTTGGGGAGGTGAACCGGGAGGGACAGACAATTCTCATGGTAACCCACAGCGTACAGGCGGCAAGCCATGCAGGACGGGTGCTCTTTATCAAGGATGGCTGTGTCTTCCATCAGATTTATCGAGGGAACCGGAGCAGTGAGGAGATGTACGGAATGATATCCGATGCGCTGACGGTGCTGCAGACGCAGACCCGGGATCAGGGAATGGATGGGATGCAGGATAAGGATATTCAGAAAGAGGTGCAGGCAGTATGAAAAAGACAAGTACGCTGAAGACAAATATGTTTCACATTAAATTATTCCCCCGGTTGGCGCTTAAGGGAATTGTCAGCAATGGGAATGTATACTATCCCTATATGGCAGCCAGTATTTTTTCAGTGTTCACATATTTTGTATTTACTTCGATCCTGAAAAACGATATTATTAAAATTTTACCTAAAAGCGCTTATGCGTGGCTAATGTTAAGTATAGGGAAAGGGCTGCTTTCCATCATCCTGTTTTTGTTCTTACTCTATGCCAACAGCTTTTTGGTGAAGAGACGCTGCAAAGAATTTGGAATGTATCATATTCTTGGTTTGGAGAAAAAGCATATCAGTGTCATGATGTTTTGGGAGACACTGTTGATCTATGCAGGGGCGATAGGCGGAGGGATCGTGCTCGGCACGGTGCTCTCTAAGTTGTTGTTCCTGATCCTGCTGCGGGTTTGCCGGCTTCCTGTTGACATACGGTTTATCTTTGAGCCTGAGGCATTTGTGGAGACATTGGTTTACTTTGGGGGAGTTTATGCGGTTAATTTTGTGGGTAGTCTGTGGCAGGTGGGCAAGGCAAGGCCGGTGGAATTGATGAGCGGCAGCAGGAAAGGAGAAAAGGAGCCGCGATTATTGTGGATCTATGCAGTACTTGGCGTTCTGACTCTTGGCTGGGGGTATTATTGTTCCATCACATCCAAAGTGGATTCCATGATATTCATCAATTTCTTTATGGCGGTTTTTCTGGTCATTACAGGGACATACTTTCTGTTCACGTCGGGGAGCGTTGCACTGTTGAAATGGATGAAGAGCCGGCGGAAAATTTACTATAAGCCAAATAATTTTATTACTATATCGGGCATGTTCTACCGGATGAAAAAAAGTGCCGCAGGACTGTCTAATATCTGTATTTTTTCTACTATGGTGATGATCACGCTGATCTGTACTACGTCTCTTTGCATCGGGCTGGAAGAGAGCGTGCGTTTTGTATGGCCTTACGATATTAATCTGTCCTATCAGGGAGAAAAAGTGTCGGCGCAGGAGGCAGAGGAGGAAATCGGGAGGCTGGAGAAAAAATACGATATCAGAGTACGGAGAGTGGATATCTATGACAAATTAAATCTTTCGGTCAGGAAAGCAGGCAGCAGGTTTGCGGTACCGCAGACAGATCATGAGGACGGGGGCGCATATGGGAAGGATTATCAGATGGGTATAATGACGCAGGAAGATTATAATCATGTATCGGGGCAACAGATCAGTCTTGGCGATGATGAAGCGCTAATCTATTGCAACGGCGCAGATTATGGATATGACACCGTGAATTTTTACGGCAGGAATTTTCAGGTACAGGAAGAAACTGAAAGTTTTTTTCCGGATCCAAAAGCGCAGGAGAATACTTTTGGGGCCAATTATATGATGGTTGTAAAGGACGAGCGGATAAGGGATCAATGCGTGCTGGCATGGTGTGAAGCAAACGGCGTGACTGCGGCGGAGGAGCTTATGGGTAGTGAGACACAGTATGTACAGGTGCTTTTGGAGGGAAGAGACGAAGAGAAAACAGAATGGTTGGCAGAGTTTGGCATGTGGGGGCAGAGTCAGGCAGGATTTCGTGAGCAGACATGCGGTGTGGAGCAACGAGATAATCTACAGATCATGTATGGGGCACTTATGTTTGTGGGCGTACTGTTTGGATTGATCTTTTTTATGTGTCTTATCCTGATCATGTATTACAAACAGGTTACAGAGGGTTATGAAGACAGGGACAGCTTTGATATTATGCAGAAAGTGGGGATGAGTGACAGAGAGATTCAGAGCACGATACACAGGCAGATTCTTTTGGTCTTTGGAATGCCCCTTACAGGGGCACTGCTTCATACGATCGCAGGAATGTTCATGGTCAAAGGCCTGTTTGTGGCAATCGCGCTCTATAATACCGTGCTTCTTGGTTGGTGTACGGTGGCAATTGCGGTATTGTTTACGGCGGTGTACGGTGGCAGCTATCTGGTTACAGCAAGAACCTATTATCAGATCGTACGGCGCAGATAGTGAGGAGGCCTGTGGAGAGATATTTTATAGATAATGGTACCGCTCCCGCTTATGCCAAAGAAAACCAAGGGAGATGACACAAGCGCATATTTCCGCGGCCGTGATGGCCCACCAGATGCCGTCAATTCCCAGAAAGACCGGAAGAATCAGTGCGGATGCCGTTTGGAAAATGAGTGTCCGCAGAAAAGATATGGCGGCAGATACCGCTCCGTTGTTCAGTGCCGTAAAGAAAGATGAGACAAAGATATTGAGCCCGGCCAGCAGGAAAGAAAAGGAAAAGAGTCTGAAAGCATGGCTTGTCAGGGCAAGCAGCTCCTCATCATAACCTACAAATATCTGTGAAAGCGGTGTGGCAAGAAAAAATGCCAATGCGGTCAGGACGATTCCGGAACCACCTGTCAGAAGAATGCTCTTGCAGAGCATATTTTGGAGCTCCTTATGGTTATGGGCGCCGTAATGATAGCTGATGATGGGGGCGGCGCCAATAGAGTAGCCTATATAGATGGCAATAAATATAAACTGCACATACATCAGCACGCCGTATGCCGACACACCGTTTTCACCCGTATATTTCAGGAGCTGAAAATTATAGACGATGCTGACGATGGAAATGGAAATGTTGCTCATCAGCTCGGAGGAACCGTTGCCGCAGGCGCGCAGCATAGGTGTGAGTTCCAGTTTGGTCCTGACAAGCTGCAGCAGGCTTGTATTGGGGCGGATAAAATAGATCAGAGGAAAAAGTCCGCCTACACATTGGCTGAGCCCGGTTGCGAGAGCAGCTCCGGCAACACCCCATTGAAAGATACCTACGAATATGGCATCAAGAGTCATATTGGTCAGTCCGGCCGACACGGTGGCAGCAAGACCAAGCTTAGGTTTCTCCGCGGCGATCAGAAAGCTCTGAAACACGTTTTGAAGCATGAATGTTGTTGTAAACCCGATGACAATTCTGCCGTAGAGAATACAGTCATCCATCATGTCCGGCGTAGCGCCAAGGAATGTGGCAACAGGGCGCATCAATAGAATGCCGGTAAGGGATAATAAGATACCAAGAATAACGGTCAGATAGATCATCATGGAGAAGCAGCGGTTTGCTTTTTGGCGGTCACCCGTACCAAGAATCAGAGATACGAGGGCCGTACCGCCAGTGCCGATCATGAAGCCCATACCGCCGAGAATCATGACAAAGGGCATGATAAGATTGACGGATGCAAAAGCGGTTTTGCCGGCGAAGTTCGACACAAAGAAACCGTCCACCACGCCATAGATGGAGGTGAATACCATCATAATAATGGAGGGTAGTGTAAAGCGCAGAAGCTTCCTGTATGTAAAATGATCTGACAATTGGATAGTAGTTTTCATCATTACCTCCTGGCTGCAATGTTTTTCCCGCGCTCTCTGAAGTCGTTGAGGTAGCGCTCGGTCAATTCCAGATATTTTTCCACATCCTCTTTTTGCCAGGAGGAAAAAATATCGTTTTCGATCTCAGTGATCCTGGCTGCTGTCTGTCCGGCAAGCAGTTTCCCCTGCGGGGTGAGGCAGACCCTCTTATTCTTGCTGCCGGCGGCTTCCAGATAAACGATGCCCTCTTTCTCCAGTTTACGCAGTGCGGAATTGACCGTTTGTTTGCTGATGCCGGAATTGCGGCAGATATCGCGAAGCAGGCGGGAGTCTCCCTGATCACAGATGGCATATAGAACGATCATGGAGCTGTCAGGCAGACCCAGTTTCAGGGAAAGTTCATGATAAGCAGCGGCAATCTCATTCGAAAGATAATTATAGCGCCGTAATTCTTTGGAAGCATGTGTGTGCATAGTGACTCCTTATATAAAGTATTTAGTATGAAATCGTACCAAAAGAAATTATAGTGTGATTTCATACTAATGTCAATATATGCATGTCTAAAGCTTACAGTATAAATATGGATAAACATAAAAAGGACCGCCCTCAGGACAGTCCTTTTACAATTCTATTCGTATTCTGCAATATCATAGATGAGTCTCCTGGAGGCTTCCCATCCAAGGCAGGGATCAGTGATGGACTTGCCATAGACACCCTCACCGATTTTCTGACATCCCTCTTCAATATAGCTTTCCACCATAACGCCTTTGACCATGCTGTGGAGATCGCTGTTTAGTTTGCGGCTGTGCATGACTTCTTTGACGATACGAATCTGCTGTTCGTATTGTTTGTTGGAGTTATTGTGGTTTGCATCAATGATGCAGGCCGGATTGATCAGGTCATACTCCTGATAGAGGGAGTATAGGATCGAGAGATCCTCATAATGGTAATTAGGAAGGCTTCTGCCGTGTTTATTGACGGAGCCGCGCAGTACGGCGTGGGCCAGGGGATTGCCTCCTGTGCTGACCTCATACCCTCGGTAGATAAATTCATGGGGATGCTGTGCTGCATAGATGGAATTAAGCATAACGGAGAGCGTGCCGCTGGTGGGGTTCTTCATGCCGGCCGGCACGTCGAATCCGCTGACTGTCATGCGGTGCTGCTGATCTTCTACGGAACGTGCGCCGATGGCTACATAGGAAAGAATATCTTCCACGTAGCCCCAATTGTCAGGATAGAGCATTTCATCGGCGGCGGTAAGCCGGGATTCTTCGATGGCACGGATGTGCATTTTGCGCATGGCGATCAGGCCGCTCATAAAATCAGGTTTCTTCTCAGGATCGGGCTGACTTACGATGCCTTTATATCCTTCTCCTGTGGTGCGTGGTTTGTTGGTATAGATTCTGGGAATCAGAATCAGCTTATCTTTGACTTCCTCATTAATGCGTGCAAGTCGGTTTACATAATCACATACGGCTTCTTCGTTATCTGCGGAACAGGGGCCAATGATGACAAGAAACTTATTGCTCTTGCCAGTGATGACGTCACGGATCTCGGCGTCCCGCGTTTCTTTCAGCTTGGTCAGATGTTCGGGCATTGGAAACTGTTCACGTATTTCCTGGGGTGTCGGTAATTTTGTTACATAATGAAAAGACATTTTTCATACTCCTCTTTGTGGTATCTTGGGCTCGCCAGATTTCTCTGGCAAAAGCACATATATTATAGTATATTGAAGAAAGAACTGCAAGAGCTGTCGAATGTATTGAAACGATGGCTATACTCTGTGTGTCTTGTAGGAGATATGCAGCGCGGATAAGGTACACAGCAGAGTCTGGAGCATCTGACTTGCCAGGGTGCCCCAGAGATAGCCTTTAATGCCGTAGGCCGGGATGGCAAAGAAGACGAAGAGCAACCGGAGCAGAAGACTTACGACACTGAACAGAAAGGTCTGTGCGGTTTTGCCAAGCCCGTTCAGGATGCTGTTTAAGGTGCTGGCAACATACATGAAAGGGCAGATGAAGCTGAGCGTCAGGATGAAACTTCCGGCAAGCTCCGAGTGAAACAGCATTCGTCCGGCGCTGCGCCCAAGCAGCAGGAACATCGCCGTACATCCGAATCCCAACAGCATGCAGTAACGGATGGATGTCATAATAGCACGCCGGACAGCAGTCTTGTTGCCACTTGCGTCGGCTTCGGCGACGATGGGCAGCAACAGTACGGAAATCGAATTGGTGATAGCCGAAGGAAACAGGATCAATGGCAGACTCATTCCGGTGAGTACGCCGTAAACGCCCAGAGCATCGGCGTTGGTCAGACCATAAGCCATGAGGCGGTTAGGAATATAGATTGCTTCAATGCTCTGCAGCAGGTTGATGACCAGACGGTTGGCAGAGAGTGGAACGGCGAGCTTAAGCAGCAGCCCCATAATATGGCGGTAGGCGGCAAGAACGAAGAAGCTTTCTTTCGAATGAAAGGTGCGGACAGAGGAAAGCTGCCGGCTGCCATATGAGGAATCAGAGGAACGGCTTTGGGAGCCGGCGGCAGGAAATACCTGATGCGCCCGAATCAGGATAGCAGCCACGGAGACGACCATGGAGGCGCCCTCTCCGATGACAAGTCCGACTACGGCAAAGCTGATGGTCGGTATCATATTATGCTGTCTGCAGATATCGTAGATCAGATAGACGGAACCGACCCGAAAGATCTGCTCTGCCAGCTGGGAGAAAGCCGGGATGGCTGTCTTGCGGATACCATAGAAATATCCGTTAATGCAGGAGTGTACCGTAGCCATCGGAATAGAGAGCGCTATGATGCGCAGCAGAGGAGCCGTTCTTTCTTCCAACAGAAAAGTTACGGCGATCCAGTCCGCATACAGATAGATATATAGAGCACAGGCGGCAGAGAGCGCCATGGCCAGTATGAAACCTGCCCAGAGTGTGCGGAAAGAAGTCTTATAATCATGGGTGCTTGTTTCGCTGGCTACGTATTTGGAGATGGCAGTCTGAATGCCGGATGCGGTCAATGCGAAAGAGAGCGCGAGTACAGGAGAAATGAGCTGATAGATGCCCATACCCTCTGCGCCGAACACATTTGATAGGAAAATACGATAGAAGAAGCCGATGAATCGGCTTAACAGCCCTGTCAGAGTCAGAATGACAGTTCCGGTTACCAGTGGGTTTTTCCATTTCTGTAATCTCATAGAACACCGTCTCTGTGTGTGATATGGTTTAAGTCTATGCGCAGGGTGGGCAGGGAAGAACCGGATGGCGTAAATCACCGGTGAAAGAACTGGTTATCGATTATATAGAGAAAGAGAAAGGTATTGCATGAAAAAGAAAGTAGTGGTAGGGATGTCCGGCGGAGTGGATTCGTCCGTGGCAGCCTATCTTTTAAAGGAAGAGGGATATGATGTCATCGGTGTCACGATGCAGATCTGGCAGGAGGAAGACAGAGAAGAACAGGAGAACAACGGAGGATGCTGCGGCCTGAGCGCGGTAGAAGATGCCAGACGGGTGGCGGAGGAACTGGGCATTCCTTATTATGTGATGAACTTCAGGAACGAGTTTAAGGATAAGGTGATCGATTATTTTGTGGAAGAGTATCTGCTTGGCAGGACGCCAAATCCATGTATCGCCTGTAACCGTTATGTGAAGTGGGAATCCATGCTGCAGCGCAGTCTGGAGATTGGAGCAGATTATATCGCCACAGGGCATTATGCGCGGATCGCACAGCTTAATAATGGCAGGTTCGCCATCCGCAGCTCCGTGACAGCGCAGAAGGATCAAACATATGCTCTGTACAGTCTGACGCAGGAGCAGTTGGCGCATACCCTCATGCCGGTGGGAGCGTATACGAAAGAAGAGATACGAAAGATTGCCACAGAAGCGGGGCTTCCTGTGGCGCATAAGCCGGACAGTCAGGAAATCTGTTTCATTCCCGATCATGATTATGCAGCTTACATTGCCAAGGCTGCGGGAGAACATGTTCCCCAGGAGGGGTGCTTTGTGACCAAAGAGGGGCAGATATTGGGCCGTCACCGGGGAATTACCCACTATACAATAGGGCAGCGTAAGGGGCTTAATCTGGCCATGGGACATCCGGTGTTCGTGACTGAGATCCGGCCGGAAACAGACGAAGTAGTGATCGGCGAAGCCCAGGATGTGTTCGGTGATACGCTGTACTGCAGCCGGATTAATTACATGGGCATGGACAGTCTGCCGCGGCCAAGAGAGGTTCTTGCAAAAATACGGTATGCGCATGGGGGTGCGGCCTGCATGATCGAGCAGGTGGAGGAGGATATGATCAAATGTACTTTCAGGGAGCCGGTTCGCGCTATTACGCCGGGACAGGCGGTGGTGTTCTATGAAGACGGTTATGTGCTGGGCGGAGGTACCATTATAAGAAAATCTTAAGAAATTCTACCGTTTTCTTTCACGACATTTTCACAGTCCATGTGATAGGATAGGTACTTGTAAGCATTGGTTTGCGTGGAAGAGAGGTTATTATGGTAGAATCTAAATTATCGAAAGTTAAAGTAAATAATGAGATCGCTTTGTGCGAAGTATACGATAGCGCTACAAAAGAAAGAATCAAGAAAGTATTTTTCAGAGAAGACATTTCTTTCTTCATCAAATTCAGGAAAAAGTTCGATATAGGCGGTCTGGCCGCGATAAATCTGGCAGGATCGGATATCGAAGACAGGAAAGAAGTGCAGCGGGAGAAAAAAGAGGGCGTATACATAATCTGCGTGAACAAAAGTCAGGAGCAGCTGGCCAAAAGATCGATCATGCGGGTGGTTCCGGATCATCACGACAGGATTGTTTTTTACGATGAAAAGGAAAAGCGGAATAAACGAGGTGAACAGTCTCCCTTTTGGAGCCTGATCACACAAATTGACTGAGATAAAGGCGTTCGGATTGATCACACGAACGCCTTATGCTTTTTTGACATAACTGTACATTCAATTTGAGTATTTGTGATATGGGATTGGATGCGGTATAGTATTGCCATGGAAGAGTGAATTGTTACGTCAGCGTAGAAAGGAGCTGCTGTTATGAGGATGATTATAGATGAGACCTATGATATGGAGAGGGCATTGTATGGAAGCAGAGAAATTTCGCTCAGGCATTGTGCTTTCGACGGACCGGCAGATGGTGAGAGCGCATTTAAGGAAAGCAGAGATATTCAGGTTGAGGACTGCTTTTTTAATCTGCGGTACCCTTTTTGGCACAGCCATGGCGTTTCGATCAACGCTTCAAAGATGACGCAGATGTGCCGCGCGGCTTTATGGTATACTACGGATATTGCGATTAAGGACACGAAGCTGCATGGAATCAAGGCTTTGCGGGAATGCAGCCGTGTCAAAATGGATGATTGTGATATTGTTTCACCGGAATTTGGATGGTTCGTACATGATATTGAGATGAAAAACTGCAGCGCAGAGAGCGAGTATTTCATGATGCGGTCCGAGAGACTGCATTTTAGTGATGTGCGGATGAAAGGTAAATATTCGTTCCAGTATATACAGGATTCTATGTTTGAAGATTGTGTGTTTGATACAAAAGATGCTTTCTGGCACGCAAGAAACGTAATGGTCAGAAACAGTGTTGTAAAAGGAGAATATCTTGCATGGTATTGTGAGAATGTGACGTTTGAGAACTGTAAGATCATCGGCACACAGCCGTTTTGCTACTGTAAGAACCTGAAACTGGTCGATTGTGAGATGATCGATACGGATCTGTGCTTTGAGAAATCAGAAGTGGATGCAGTGATCACCACATCGGTACGGAGCATTAAAAATCCGCTGGCGGGCTGCATCAGAGTACCGGCTGTGGAAGAGATCATACGTGATGACGAGAATTCACACGGGGAGATCAAGATACAGGGACAGTTCTGTGCATAATGCAACCTCAAGCGGATTCCTTTGATCCGGCAGAACCTGAAAAGGCTTACATAGTCATCATTAATCCTATTAGCTGATCTCTGAGTACTGCGTCCTGAGAGCCTTTCAGCTTAGCTGACATGCCGTCGAGTTCGATTTTGGATGCGTCGGCCAGCAGGAGTTTTTCCTGAAAGGCTCTTTTCTCGCGCTGCGCCTCTTCGGCACGACGCTCTGCCTGCGCCTGACTGCGCAGTTTAATCCTGTTTTCCATAGAATCTAATACTTGCTGCATAGCTACGGTCATTTGAGTACCTCCAATCTGAATCTGCAGATTATTCTGATCACCAAGATCTGTTAATCTAATTATCGGCGGCAAAGAGCTTTTTCTTAATATGTTATATAAGAGGAACGGTATTCGCTGGGTGTGCATCCTTTTTTCTGCCTGAAAATCCTGTTGAAAGTAGATATGCTTGCAAACCCTGACTGCAGGGCAATTTCCGTGACGGACAGATCAGGCTGTGCCAACAAAATCTCCGCGGCCTTGAGACGCCTGTGATTTAAATAATCATAGTAGGTGGCGTCTGTGTATTGTTTGAAAAGCCTTGAGAAGTGATATTTGGAAAATCCGCTGTAGGCGGCGATGGTTTCCAGACTCAGGTTTTCCGTGTAATGTTCATCGATATAGGTGAGTACGTTCTTAAATTTCTGGACGTATTCCCTTTGCTTGTATATGCGCGTATTAGGAAAACGATTTCCCTCAGAGGCCTGATCTCTGCCCAGAATGACAAGCAGTTTAAGCAGGTAGGAATATATGGCGAGTTCGCGCAACTGTGCGAAACCAAAATATTCGTTTCTGATCTGGAGCAGAAGTTGATAGATGTCAGGATAGATTTGAGGGTGGTCATGCTCCGTAATGCAGAGACTGGATTTGAACAGAGTCTGTATACTGGTCTGGCCTTTAATGTGTGAAAGGACGGCGGTATCAAACTGGAAGATCAGCCGGTTTCCGGACTGGGGTGCATGCAGAGTGTGCATCTCTCCCGCAGGAATGATAAGAATCTCTCCCGGCTGAAGATGATAGAACTGGTTTCGGGTTTCCACATCATAGTGGTTTTCCAAGGGCATGATAATCTCCAGCGCATTATGCCAGTGCGCTGCAAATCCCTGGGTCTGTTCATTAAACCAGATGCGGATGGAAGAATCTTTCTGGAAGCGGACTGTCTCATGGAAATTTTCTACGATGCGCCCCTCCCAGTCGCTGTTTTGAAGATAAAAATCCAAATGCTGTTCCTGCAGATGTCTGCCTGTCATCAATATCCCCTCTTTCATGATACAATAGCAATTTTCCGCATTTAGAAATTATTATACACTTAGCTTATCATAAGAAAATATTAAAGTAAATATTATTAAAAAAGCAAAGCAGCAGCACTTAAAAAGTCAGGAATAATGAGGGAGGTGCGTCATGTAAAAACATGGAAAATAAAAGAGTGAAATAGGCAATAAATGAGAATCAAAACGCAATAAATGATTGGTGGATGAGGTACAAAATGAATAACATGAATTTGTTAAGGATGTTTCTGATATTTAACCATAAGCGTGGGAGACGGACAAGACAAAATTTATATGGTATGGAGGGAACGAGGAGATGAAACAAAAGAAAAAAGTAGCTTACAGAATCACAGCATATGTCGTGGCATTACAGTTCATCGTGCTTGCCGTTCTGTACATTTTTGTCAGTAAGACAATCACAGAAAATATTCGAAAGAATACGATTGACAGCATGCAGACAATTGTTGATGACCGATCTCAGATCATAGAAAGCTACGTGCGTGAGGTGGAAGGATACCTCACGGCATACAGCAGGGCGGGAGAGATTAATGACCTGCTCAGGAATCCGACGGATGAGAATGCGGTAGCTGCAGCGCAGAAATATACGGAATCATTCAGCGCAGATATCAAGAACCTGGAAGGTGTTTATGTGAGTGAATGGAATACCCATGTGCTTGCTCACACCAATGCAGCGGTTGTCGGAATTACAACAAGAGAAGGGGATCCGCTTAAAGCGCTGCAGGATTCTATGATGGCGGCAGCAGGCGTTTATAATGTGGGATTCATTTTTTCACCGGCGAGCGGTCAGCAGATTATATCTATGTACCGGGCATGCCTGGATGAACAGGGCGAGCCGATTGGATTAGTCGGCGCGGGCATATTCATTTCCGGTCTGGAAGAACAGCTTAACAGCCTTCCGTCAGCAGGACTTGATGATGTGCGTTACTATTTGATCAATACACAGACCGGGGAATATATTTTCCATTCCGATCAGGAGAAGCGCGGAACCGTGGCGGAGGAACAGTATATTGTTGATATTATCGATGAAGTAAGAGTCGGTGAGAATGGAAAAGTGACTGACTATGTAGAATATACGGATGGTGATACGGACAGCTTTGCTGCATATCACTACTTCTCAGACAGGAACTGGCTCTTCTTAATGACAGATACAAAAGATGCGGTATTTGCAAGCGCCAATACTGCCCGGATGCAGCTTATGCTGCTCAGCGTGGTAGCGCTCGTTCTGCTTGTCGGAATTACTTATATTATTATTTCGCTTTTCATGAAACCTTTGTCTCCGATCACGAAGACGCTGCTTAAGATATCGGAATGTGATATCAGCGATGGAGAAGAGGTTAAGAAGTACATTGCCAGAAACGATGACCTGGGAGAGATGGCGAATGCCTCTAACAGCGTGATCAAGTCGCTGAATAATATTATCCGTACGCTCAAGAGTTGTTGTGTGAAGCTCAATGACAAGGCAGATGAATTAAAGGATTCTTCTACGTATCTGATGGAGTGCGTGACAGATAATATTTCAACGACGGAGGAGTTGTCTGCCAGTCTGGAGAATGTCAATGTTGCCATTGAGAAGATTAACGGTGAGATTGGCAGCATGCGAAACTGCATCGGTGAAGTGGCGGACAGTCTGCACAGCAGTTCCGAGTCCAGCGACATTATGATGCAGGGAGCGGCTCAGATGAGAGAGAGCGCGAACGCGTCATTCCAGAACACAAAAGAGCGTCTTGAGGCGACGAGGATCTCTGTAAAGACGGCTTTGGAAAGTCTGAATAATCTGTCCCAGATCAACAGTATGGCGACGGGAATTCTGGAGATTGCAAATCAGACGAACCTGCTTTCCATCAATGCATCCATTGAGGCGGCTCGTTCCGGAGAGATGGGCAGAGGTTTTGCAGTGGTAGCGGAAGAGATTGGTGAGCTGGCAGAGACATCTAAGACAACCGCAGCCCGTATACGGGAATTGTGTGAATCTTCCAATGGAAGCATTGAAGAAGTTAATCAGTGTGTGGGAGCGATCATGCAGTACATGGAAGGGGATGTTTTGGAGTGCTTTGGTGATTTTGCCGACAAATCCAATCATTACAGCAGTTCCGTTGAAGCGATCAAACAGGATATTGAGAAGCTGAGTCTGATCGCTGCGGAATTGCAGACATCGGTGACTCAGATCTTTGATAGCATTATGGATGTAAGAAGCATATCCGAACAGAATAGCACAGCGATTAATGAGATCGTGAAGAAGAGCGAGAGTACGGCGGATATTGCGGCTGAGATTCGAAGCGAATCAGAAGAAAATACGAAGATGGCGGATAGTCTGGAGACCATTGTCAGTGAGTTTACACTTGGCTCATACATTGGCTGATCTGCATGATTACAGGGCATCGGTCTGATCGGATTTCATAATTGCAGAATAGTTGAATGAGGGAAAGACTGCGTTTTTCCGGGATGATATAAGACCGGAAACCGCAGTCTTTTTAATAATGATAGCGGCTGCGGATAAAATTACAAACGCTTTTGTTTCAAGGCTTGATGTTATTCCATGATAAAGATATAATATTAGTGTATGATAAACGGTAAGAGCGTAGAAAGCCGGATGTATCATTCGATGGCGCATGGTATCACTCTACTATTATTGGGGGAAAACAATGGAAAAAGAAAAAATCAGGGTAACAGGAAACAGGAGCCAGTCCGCAATGCTGCATAAATTAGTGCATCAGGCATTACTGGCAGTTGGAATCGGGGCGGTGCTGCTGCTTGGATTTATCGTGTTGAATCTGGGAACATCAAGTGTAAATACGGCCCAATTGAACACGATGTCAGCACTCAATCAGTATCGGATCGGTTCAAGAACATTGACTTATGAGATACAGTCATATGCGGCTACGGGGGATGAGACATATTATGACGGTTACTTGAAAGAACTGAATGTAGATAAGAACCGGGAGAATGCGGTGGAAATATTACATACATGCAGTCTGACGGATGCGGAATGGGAAAGCCTTAACGGGATAGCGGATCTGTCGGAGGGGCTTGTTCCTTTAGAGGAAGAGGCAATATCCCATGTGCAGAGCGGAGATCTGGAAACGGCGCAGGCATGCGTTTTTAGTGATGAGTATGGAGATACCGTCAAGAAGATCAATGCTTTGACAGATGAAACCATTGTCAATATTTTGGCAAGAAAAGACAGAAAACAGGTGGTGATGGGAATACTGCAGTTTATTTTCGGCATCATGTTTGCGGCTTCTTTTGTCTATGTCGTGATGCAGTTTATCAGGATCATCAAGTTTGCGGAAAAAGAACTGCTGGAGCCAATTCAGAAAGTATCCGAGCAGATGGGTGTGCTTGCGGAGGGTAATTTCCGTACGGAACTGGCTTTGGAAGCAGATGAAAGCGAAGTCGGCAAAATGGTCGGGGCGATTGCGTTCATGAAGAGGAACCTGCTTGCCATGGTGGAGGAGATTACCAAAATACTCGAGCAGATGGGCAGCGGAAATTATGACATACAGGTTGAGCAGGAATATGTGGGTGAATTTGTGTCCATCAAGGATTCTTTCCAGAAGATTGGTGAGAAGATGCGGGATACCTTGTCAACGATCCGCAATGTTTCCAGGCAGATTGACAGCGGCTCCGGACAGCTGGCATGTGCTGCAGAGGATATGGCGCAGGGATGTACTGCGCAGGCGACACAGGTTTCAGAGTTGTTGTCCGTATTTGAGGATATGACAAAGAGCATGGAGCATAATACACAGGCAGCCGAAGAATCAGCCAGAATGGCGGCTGAAGCAGGAATGACGCTGGCGAATGGCAACGAGAAGATGCAGGATCTCAAAGACGCAATTCAGGAGATCAGCAGATGTTCTGAACAGATCGGCACGATCATTGGGGCGATAGAAGATATTGCGTCTCAGACAAATCTTCTGGCGCTCAACGCTGCGATCGAGGCGGCCAGGGCAGGAGAGTCCGGCAGAGGATTTGCAGTCGTGGCAGAACAGGTCAAAAACCTTGCAAATGAGTCGGCAAAAGCGGCCGGTAAGACTACGGAGCTGATTGAAATGACCGTGACAGCAATGGATAAGGGGATTACGATTGCGGATGAAACGGTATCGAATATGAACGAAGTGATGACAGAGGCGAAAGAGGCCACGCAGAAGATGGAACAGATCGTGGTGATGCTGAAGCAGGATACGGAGCGTATGCGCGCCGTTAATGCAAGCGTTGAGCAGGTTTCTGCCGTTGTGGATAACAATTCGGCAACATCGCAGGAAACTGCCGCGGTCAGCGAACAGCAGAAAGCTCAGGTAGAATCCATGGTAAGCCTGATGGATCAATTCATAATTTAAAGACTGAAAGGTTACAGCTTATGGAAAGAAGGGCTGCGTTTTTCGTAAGTAGTATAATAGCGGAAACCGCAGTCTTTCAATATAGCGGCGGCGCGGTTAAAGTCGTAGGCGATATGTGATGGGTCATGAGCATCGGAACCTGTGGTGATGATCTCGCCGCCAAGTGCACGGTAGCGTTTCAGGATATCCGTACAGGGATTAGGATCACGCATGCCTTTTGCCAGACCTGCCGTATTGATCTCCAGTCCTTTTTCCATGGAAATAAGACGTTCCAGTATTTGGTCGATGATATCCCGATAGGCATCATAAGAATAATTCTTGTCTTTTTCAGGGCCGTAGCGCACCACATAGTCTAAATGTCCATAGACATCAAAGTTATCATATTCCCGTAGGTTATCAAAAATGGATTCAAAATATTCAAGGTAGGCGGCCGATTGTGTACGCCCCTCATAAAAAGCCGGATAGTAAGGATCTTTGCCGTTGCAGATATGAGAGGAAGCAATGATAAAGTCATAGGCATGAGCCTGGGCAAAATCGGCATTGCGGCGTGTCAGATGCGGCTGAAGACCAAGCTCCAAACCAAAACAGACTGTAATCTGCCCCGCATATTTTTCCTTGAGTGTCAGAAGCTCGTGCAGATAGGCGTCTGCATTTAATTCAAACATTCCGGCGGGATCCTGTTCTGAAGCAGGATAATCAAAGTCATGATGTTCTGTGAAACACATGTGTGTAAGCCCCTGCGAGATGCCTTGTATGATCATCTCCTCCATGGGTGCATCCGAGTCTCCTGAGAAATAGGAATGTAAGTGGCAGTCTGCTGTAATCGGCATAGCGTCTCCTTTCTGGTATCAAAATTATTTCAGGAATGCTGAGGCAGGCAATGTGAGCGGCGGAACCGACTTTTAGTCTAAGTATAGTCGATGCAGGATGCAAATACAATGTTTTGTGTAAGACGGCGGGGTAAGACAGCACGGCAAGACAAAGCAGGTTTTGTTTTTGGGAATTGGGAGGTTTATTATGGCAATTATCGGAATTGATTTGGGTACTACAAATAGTCTCGCATGTGTCTGCAGGGAGGGCAAGCCGGTTCTGATCCCTAACTCCCTGGGAGAGACGCTGACGCCAAGTGTGGTCAGTGTGGATGAGAACGGTGAAATATGCGTAGGCGCCGTGGCAAAAGAACGCCTGATCTCACACCCCGAGACGTCGGCAGCTTCGTTCAAACGCTACATGGGAACGGATAAAGTGTTTACATTGGCAGGACATGATTTTACGCCCCAGGAGCTGTCTTCATTTGTGCTGCGTCAGCTTAAGGAAGATGCGGAGCGTTTTCTGAATGAAGAAGTGACAGAGGCTGTGATCAGCGTTCCAGCGTATTTCAATGATAATCAGAGATATGCGACTAAGGAAGCTGGACAACTGACGGGAATCCACGTGGAACGGCTGGTCAACGAGCCGTCGGCAGCAGCTCTTACGGCCAGCCGGATCAGCGGGGAAGATGAGGGCAGTTATCTGGTATTTGATTTTGGCGGTGGAACCCTCGATGTGTCCGTGGTGGACTATTTTGATAATATTATTGAGATCATTGCAGTCAGCGGAGACAATCACCTTGGCGGAGATGATTTCGATGAGGTCATTGCCCGCAGCTTTTGCATACATCACCAGATTGCATATGATGAGCTGGAGCAGCAGAAAAGAGCTGCACTGCTGCATTTGTCGGAGCAGTGTAAAAGGGAATTGACACGACAGGACGAGACTGAGCTTGTCTGGGAGGCGGAAGACAAGAAGATGCCGCTGACTAATCTGCTGCTTGCCGGACTCAGCCAGGAATTATTTGACCGGATTAGTCAGGTGATTGCGAAGGCACTGCGCGACAGTGACCGGACGATAGAAGATATGGATGAAATAGTTCTTGTGGGTGGGTCTTCTAAAATGCCAGTGACCGCATTATACTTGCAGACGCTGCTTAAGCGCAGACCATGCATGGTCGCTTCGCCGGACGAAGTGGTTGCCATGGGCGTGGGTATTTATGCCGGGGTAAAAGAGCGCAGGCAGGACATCAAAGACCTTGTATTGACGGATATTTGTCCTTTTACATTGGGAGTCAATGTGGTCAACTATGCGGATGACAAGAACCCGATCATGTCTACGGTGATAGAACGTAACAGCGTGCTTCCCTGTTCCAGGACAGGTCATTATACGAATTCCTATGATAATCAGTGCCAGATCGTGATCGGTATCTACCAGGGCGAGGCATATTATTGTAATGAGAATCTGAAGCTTGGCGAGATTGTGATGAATATTCTTCCGGTCAAAAAAGGAGAAGCGCATCTGGAGATATGCTTTTCTTATGATATTAACGGAATTTTGGAAGTGGAAGTTGTGGATTATACGACAGGTCAGATATGGAGAAAAGTGTTGACCAGCGAGAAACTGCGGTTGTCGGAGGAAGAACTGAAGCGCCGCCTGGAGGAACTGCGCGCTTATAAACTGATGCCCTGTGGCGGGATCAGAACAAAAGTGGTCATGGCCAGAGGTGAGCGTCTGTTCACACAGCTTCTGGGGGCAAAACGTCAGCAGGTCGCGATGATGATGCATCAGATTCAGCAGGCGCTTGCAAATCAGAATAATCAACTGATTTCCAAATACCTCAAGGAGGCGGAGGAACTTTTTGATCAGTTGGAGGGAAAGCATGTGTAAAAGTGGGTGGGGAAAAGGCAGATGGATGTTTGGAAAATATTGGGAACAGAGCCGACGACTGATAAAAGAGCGATCAAGAGAGCCTATGCCGCAAAGACAAAAGTGATTCATCCGGAGGAGAACCCAGAGGCATTCAGACAACTATACGAAGCCTATCAGGCAGCGCTGGGGTACGCGGAATTTGTGTCAAAAGGCGGTCAATTCAGTGTATTTGGGATGGGTGCGGGGATATTCGAGAATAATACGCCAGAGACTGCTGCGGCAGATGGCGATACGGCCCAAAGCGGTATGGCGGGAGGCGAAACGCCGGAGGCAGATAGCGATGTGACCAAAAGCAATATGACAGAAGATGCAGCGCCTGAGACAGAGGAGGCTGTCAGTGATGAAACGGATGAAGCCGATGAAGCTGAGGGTAATGAGGAGCTGCTTTCTTATTTTGAAAAGAGCCAGGAAGAACAAAAACAGCGGATAGAAGCTTTTATCAAGTACTGGGCGGAGTTTGAGAGTCCATATCATCATCCGGAAATAACGGCATGGTGGGAAGACTATCTGCGCTCAGAGGAATTTCTGGGAATACGGAATCATCCCCGGGTTGTGCACCTGCTAGCGGAAGAGATCAACGATAAATTTTTTTATGGACTCAATGAAGTAAAACTGATGTTCTGGGATGCCTATGGATTCCAGGAGGACAGTAAAGATTCCTGTCAGGGAGATCAGTTAAGGCTTTGGAAATGCCTGTATCCGGCTTATGAAAGACAGCAGAAGAGTGTCCGCAGTGCGAAATGGGAGGCTAAATATACTAAGATCAAACGCGTATATATGGGACTGGCATTGGCTGCCCTTTTGGCAGTCTGTATCATGGTTCCTCTTACGCAGCACATGCGGAGAATCAATGGACGGCTCTATCTTGAGTCCTATATGAAGCAGCGATATCCGGGGATAGAGTTTTCTGAGCCCGAAGAGCTGGAAAATTCTGATGAGGGCGATGCTGTTTATGGCCTGCATCCACTGACGCATCCGGAGCTGCAGGTCACTGCCACAGTGGAATATCGGTATGTGGAGGGTAAGCCGGCCTATGTGGTGGAGCAGGACTACAATCAGATTCTGGTAGAGTATTATGCCATGCAGTATGGAATAGACGCCAGACGGGTGTCATACTACGGGGACGAATTTGGAGACTGGGAAGAAACGACACAGAGTGTGCTCGTCTATCCGGATGTGGAGCAGATGGGAACTTTTTGTCAGAATGCGGTGGAAATGTTTAGCGAGGAAGAATTGCAGGAGATACCTGCTGTGCTGATCGGCACGGATCAGGTGATATATCCCATGCAATTGCTGCGGGGCGGCATGTTGGAGGTTCCTTTTGCGAAGCGGCAGATTTATGATCTCAGGACGATGGAGGCATCGGAGCTTGAAACGGATTTGAAAGAGGCATATATGATCTACATGTTCCAATATGAGTCGTGGAACATCACGCCGCAGCAGTACAGGGCGTGGGGCGCAGAATATGAGGAAATGTGTGAGGAATTGGTGGATGAGAGCGGGGGTTGGCATGAGGTCTATGATCCGGATACCGGGGAATGCCTCTGCAGGCTATATATTCCGACTTATGAATTTATGACGGGAAGGTATGATGCAGTTCCCATATATACCCGCATGATCACGGTAGGAAACGCCTATTATTTCCTGATGGACAGGGGGGCAGATCTGCAGGTTAATGAGGATGGCAGCGGATTTGGCGTTACATTTTATGGGTCGGAAACGGAGTTCGGGAGGGACCCGGTCGTGGAGTTCTATGAGCTCAAAAACTATTATTAAAGACAATGAAAGGGATTCTCATTATTTTACCAATTATTTTCGATTTACGTCTTGAATTTTTGGGACAAATTGGGTAAAATAAATCTGCTGACTAGATTTTACCAATTCTATGTGTATGTTACACATACGGCGGGGTAAAATTATATAAAAAACATTATTTAGGAGGGACTAAAAAATGGCAGTAAGAGTAGCAATTAATGGTTTTGGCCG
>ERZ808051.820-NODE-820-length-27004-cov-5.152412_pt1 | contig 27004 bp, 27 predicted proteins | sample MGYA00380199_ERZ808051 | MGnify/ENA primary metagenome ERZ808051 (study PRJEB31490, sample SAMN06133391) | mouse gut metagenome | isolation source: J11 | host: mice | place: China: Chengdu | collected 2015-05 ...
CTGCCCGAATATAGATATATGCGGTCATAGCCTGGACACCCTGGAGATCACGGCTCCAATATTCATTCGTGACAAGTTCGATGGCATCGTCTAAATCATATGGATCCGAAATAAATGTGCAGACGGATCTGAAAAATTCTAACGGGGAATCCTTCACAGCCTGTTCCATGGCGGAAAGTCCATATAAATCCCTTGTTTTCACAAGTGAATATATGTAGACGGCTGTGTCAGTCAATAAATGGAGATCCTCCGTATTCGCCGCCTTTAATTTCCTGATCGCGTCCCGCCTTACGTCATCTAAGATTTTTTTCATAATCATTTTCTACTTGTATTGAGTCCGATGGGAGTATATTTCAAAAATTATAACACAGGCAAGGTACCGTGGATGACAACAGTGTGGCGGGTAATTTATAATATTTGAAAAAAGTATTCCGAAAAGTATATATCTGCATCGCCATGTCATTGTCGTTTATCTGCGGAGCAGTATGATATATTGGTGAAAGAATGAATTACGCTGGTGTGCATAGAAAGGAAAAAAGATGCAGGAGCTGTATTCGATCATGAGAGATTTATTGGAAGTAGAATACAATCAAAAATCTTTGCTGTACATATTAAAGAGGCTGGAAGCTTCCTATGGGAATGAACAGGAGGAAAAATGGATCGCAAACAGCGCCGGATATTATCTGGAAGCCTTGCAGAAAGAACTGAGAGGGGTCATCAGCCGGTTAGATGCTTATGTGGCGGAAAAAGCGGAAAATCCTGCCTCATCAGGATAAGGAACTATGCAAAAATAATCTTACCATAAGCGGAATACCGCTCTAAGCGGGCGGCGGCTGCGTGTCAGGGAATGTGAGGTCAATCTGCCGGATACGGTTTTTTCTGGTTACTGGCGCCGGCAATATAATCCATAGAGACATTGTAGAATCTGGCAAGAATCAGAAGGCTGTCAACGGGAATCCTTGTCTTGCCGCTTTCATAATCTGCGTAGGTTCTCTGCCCGATATGGAGCAGGTCTGCAATCCTTTGCTGAGTCAGGGACTTATCCTCCCTGAGCTCGCGTATCCGTTCATTATACTTCATGTTAGTCACACCTCGGTTCGGCTGTAAGGAACTGCCACAGTGTAGATTAGGAACTATTTATGGAGCTGTGTACCATGTGGCACAGCATCCGGGCCTAGAATATATTCAGTATAAAGTAAAGGCATGGGACAGTTGACAAATAGAGCTATAAACTCTAAAATGGAAGGAACTGAAAAAGGGAGGAGGAATCGAATGGGGAAGTTTATTGAGCTGTCAAAAATCGAACGGCAGCTTTTATTATATGAGATTTTCCTGCACTGCGAAGTGACGGAATTTGCTGAGATCACATCCAGGCTTCCCATCAACAAGCGGATGATCCAGCGGGACATTGTAGATCTGCGGGAGGCCGGGCTGATGGATGTGGTATATTCTAAAAAAGAACGGGGATATGTGAAAAAAGACACGCCTCAGTTTCATGAACACGCGGCCGGAAAACGGAGGCAGTCTTTAAAACGCCTGTACCGCCTGGGAACATTGATGACCGAACTGGAGAATGAGGACATTGCAGACTGGGAGAAGGAACTTGAGAATGAGGACGGCGAGGCAAAAGAGTATTTTACCGCGAAGGATTCCTATTATGAATTATTTCCCGAATCCTCAGAGCGTACCCGCCAGAGGGATTTTAAGACCCTGAGGCGGATCGGGCATGAGGTTGGATATGACAACAATGACCATTGTTTTGTAATGGAAGAGGATTATGGGCTCCGGGAGGATTTTGACGTGAAAAAGAAGGGGGGAAAGCTGATCCGAAGATCCAATGAATGAGCGGATGTTGGAGTCGATATCTAGTACAGCACCGCAGGGGGAAATATGGGTGACACACCATTGTCGCTTTGTGGCAATCCGGTATGTTATAGTGCTATACGAAAGATGCAGGAAGTATCCACTATACAAATGGAGGAATGCCGATCATGAACTATTTATGTGTCGCAGTAAAAAAAGAGGTCATAACAGAAATATTTTACAGCAGAGATGAGGCGCTTGCGTATTTCCAGCAGAAACATGGAAACCGGATCGTAGAAAAAATGGAGGAGAGTGAAAGACGGCTGGAGAATCAGATCACCATTCTTGGACGGAAGCTGGAAAAGTACAAAGACCAGCCGGAAATGAGGCAGCGGCTTTCCGAACGCAGGCAGGCGGCAGAGGAGAAGTGGAGAGATCTCGAGAGATGGCTGAACGGGGAAGATGAGCGAAAGCCTGTATATATGGAAGAAACATTTGACCAGTATAAGGAAAGGCTGCTCACGGAGGATGAAGAACTATTTTTTCATATGGCGGGGATTTACTGTCTGGGTACTCGCTACAGGGTGGCCGAAGAAAAGCATTACTATATGTGCAGACTGGTGGAAGACATGGAAGGAAGCTCTGAGGCAGTCAGGCATCTGCCGGAGAAGATGGCGGAGGGAAGCCATTTATTCTATGTCTGTGCGGAGAGCCCTGAAACGGTAAAAAGATACAGACAGCAGATTTCCAAAATAAGGGCACAGGTGAGACGGGATTATAATAAGAACCGGGCGTTGATGAAAAATCCGGGAATATTCAGGGAGGTGCTTTGAAGATGGGCGTACATACTTTGGCGGACAAAGTCCGCCGGCCCTGCAAGGGAGCATATGCAGGATGAAGAGATGTTTTTCGGATCAGAAGGCCGGGCAGCCGTCAGGGAAGGAAGAAAAACGGAGACTCTTCATTGCTTTTTAGAAAAATATATACATCTGGAGAATCAATGCCTGGATGAATTTTTTGATGTAAGTGAAAGCTGTGTTTATAAATGTAGTGTCTATGAAAGCGACTATGATCGCGGGATATATGAAGGAGTCTGTGAAAGCGACTGTGATCGCGGTGTATATGAAGGAGTCTGTGAAAGTGACAGTAATTGCGGTATATATGAAAGCGTCCATGACCCAGCGGAAGAATACGGTAACGGGCGTAAATGGTCTGAACAGGAGGGAAATTATAAGACTGCGGAGGAGATCAGGAAATACCTGAAAAGCGCAGACTCCTCGGATATGACTGCATATGGATATTTTCAGGATGACCGATACGGCTGCAAAGGGCAGATTTACTGGGAATGTATGCACGATTATGTGAGTCTTGAATATTACAGAGGCAGTTTTAAGGGCAGGAAGGGCTGTGTCTTGCCGGACTTCAGGATGACATACCCAAGGGCATCCTGTAATGGCCATGCTTGCGGCCGATGATATGCCATGAGCATCGGAGGAGGAGATCAGATGTATAAGGAATGCGCAGGTAGTGCAGGTTTTGGCGGCTCGGAGCCGGAAGAGCATTTTATCCATGCAGGGAATATCAGGGAGCTTCGGTTATATCAGGGGTTATTCGGATTCTGTGTGGGAGATGCGCTGGGAGTTCCGGTGGAATTCTCAGACAGACGCAAAAGGAAGGCGGATCCGGTTCGGGAGATGCGCGCATACGGAACATATCACCAGCCGGCCGGAACCTGGTCTGATGATACATCCCTGATGCTCTGCCTGATCGATGCAGTCAATCAGGGATATTCCATACAAAAGGCAGCAGACAATTTTGTGGATTTTTACAAAAACGGGGCATTTACCCCATATGGAGAAGTATTTGATATCGGTATTTCCACACGGGAGGCCATTGAAAAAATGTGCGGAGGCGAATCGCCCGTCAGATGCGGCGGGGATTCCGATCTGGAAAATGGGAACGGTTCCCTGATGCGGGTGCTTCCGCTTGCGTTTTACGGGCTGCGGATGGAAGGACCGCAATTGATTTCTCTGGTGGAGGAGGTTTCTTCGCTGACCCACAGACACAGACGTTCCATATTCGCATGTATCTTTTATGTGAAATTTGCGATCCGGCTGGCGGAGGGAGACTCGAAAGAAGAAGCGCTGGAAGTGACGATCGGGTTTATGAAAAAATACTGCTCGGAAACCTGCGCGGCGGAGCGGGAGCATTTTGACAGGATTCTCAGTAAACGGATTTTGGGACTGACAGAAAATGAAATCCGAAGCACAGGGTATGTCGTAGATACGCTGGAAGCGGCTCTGTGGGCTTTTTTTAGCGGGGAATCATACAGGGAGATCGTGCTGAAGGCCGTGAATCTGGGCGGGGACACCGATACTATAGCGGCAATTGCAGGCGGGCTGGCGGGAATCTATTACTGTGCATCCGGAGAGCGGGCGGCAAAGGGCGGTACGGCGGAGATTGGGGAAAGAACCTGGGAGGAAGATAGTCCGGTGGAAAGAGAGGCGGGAATCCCCAGGGAATGGCTTCAATGTATTGCGAAAAAAGAAGAACTGTACCGGATGTTCCGGCAGTTTTATAAGGTCTGTGAAGGAAAATGGCGGGATAGGTAGTATTTTAGTGGAGATAAAAATCTAAAATTTAAGGAGGATGAAAATGAAAGAGAACTACAGAAAAGCAGACAAAGAGATATTGGATGGGATCCAAAAACTAACCGGCTATGTATGTAAAGTGGACGGGACAGAGGAAATGGAAAAACCAATCATTGTATTGGCACCGAAGCTGGGAAGTTCGAAACCAGGGGAAGAATCAAAGAAACTGCGGGTATATGCTTATGGCGGTCTGATTGGAGAGATACCGACAAGTCAGAGACAAGAGGCTTCATTAGCTGATAAGGATTATTTGAAGCATCTGCCGGAAAATTCAAAGAAAAAGTCAAGATTCGAAGAACTATTGGAATTAAGTAATTCGAAACCACAGAAAAAAGAGCAAGTTCTTCATGCATTGTTCAGCGATGAGTATCTGGACTTGGCGGCGGAAGCATGTAGAAGCAAGTTTACAAAGGAAATGGGAGGTTTAAAAGAACGAGTCATAGAAACAAACCTTGTAAAAAAATATCTTGGAAATACAGACATCTGGGTTCCGATTGATATTGAATTTTTAATGCCCCAGGCTTGGCTGGAGGACACAGAAAAGAGAGGGAAACCAGACATAATACTATACGATAAAAGAGTGAGCACGTTCTGTCTCATTGAATTGAAATATAACAATGAAAGCTGTACCGGAAATAACAGTTTATTGAACCACTACGACAACGCTATGAAAATAATCCATACATCCCATCGGGACAAACTTGTAGATGAATATTTTAGAAAAATGAGCTATTTATATGAGTATGGAATTATAAATGGTGAGGCCTGGAAAGAAGTATCAGAAAGTCCGGACAGGGATAAAATTGATCTGAAATTCGGTTACTTCTTTATCGGGGGAAGTTTAGAAACGTATAAGGAGTGTGTGAAAGAACAGCTGGGCGATACAGATAAAAACTGTAGCTTTTTATATAGTCCGGACATTGATGCAGACACCTTAAAAAACTGTCAGATGCTTTCATATGAGGAGTTTATGAGGTAGAAGGAAAAGAGATGATGGATTTTTAACGGGTCTTTTTGGAAAGAAAAAAGGGAGTAACGATGCACTACGCAATCTCAGACCTGCACGGCTGTTTTGACAAATACAAACGTATGCTGGAGCTCATCCGCTTCCATCCTGGTGATACCCTTTATATCCTCGGGGATATCGTTGACCGCGGGGAGGGCGGAATCCGGATATTACAGGATATGATGTGGCATAAAAATATCATACCATTTTGGGGAAATCATGATCATATGGCATATTATCTGTTGAAATGCTTCTATGATCTGGGAACAGACCGATATGCAGAGCTGTCAAAAACGGAGGTGTACCGCATATGGATGGGAATCGGGGGCGATAGGACCAGTGAGGCATTTCGGGGCCTGGGCAGGTCCGGGCAGAAGGCGGTGCTGGACTATATGGAGACGTTCTATTTTTTCCGGGAGGCCGAAGTGAATGGGAGGAGATTTTTCCTGTCACATACGGTCCCAGATAAAAGCAAAATGTTGGATTTTATTTCCGCAGGCAGCGGGCAAGGTGACTGCCAACAGGCATCTGCCGGCTGCCGCGAGGGACAAAAAAGCGGTTTGTGGAAAATGGAGCCGGAATATGAGACCTGCTTTCTATGGGCGGTGCCCGAGTACGAAAAGATCTACTTTGAGGACAGATACATCGTAACCGGGCATACACCTACCGGATATATCGATGAAAATCATATCGGAAGAATCTGCCGGAAGAACCGCCATATCGCCATAGACTGCGGCGCTGTCTTCGGCGCCCCGTTAGGGTGTGTCTGTCTGGATACATTGGAAGAGTTTTATACGGACATTTAGAATAGCAGGGCAGCTGCTCGATAACGCAGCAGGAAAGGAGAGGGACAGATCATATTATACAAGGGAGTATTCTGGGTGACTGAGAACAGGATTGTAAGTGAAAAAAGGCTCTGCGATGAATTTGGGAATCTGATTCCGGATGAGAATGAGGAGAGTCAGAAAGGGGAGTTTCAGGAAGAGGCCTGGAGCAATAATCATAAGAAAATCTGGTCGAAGCTGCCGCGCAAGGTGACACAGGGGAAAAGCTTCCATTATTTTCCGCGCGGCAGAGTGGAAATCCGGAGGCAACGGGCGCTCATCTTTCTGAATCCCTGCCTCTGTTATGAGGGGATGCTCCGAAAGATAAAGGCAGAATTTCGGTTGGATCGCAATGAGGCGATCCGGGATATCTTAGTGAAGGCAGACGGCAGCAGGCATTATCAATGTGATTGTGAGGAGGATATGGATGGATAATCGAACGTATCTGGGTACTACGGCATGGATGGTTCGGCGTGACGGCAGCATTTTTCCGGTGGTACAGCATATTTACGGGAATCCGGAGGATGTGGAAGAGACGCTTTTTGCCGCGGAATGGCTTTATGAGCGTACAAGACGCAGACAGACAAGGAAAGACATCGAAGCATTTGTCCGGATGTGGGGGCTGCAGTTTGCGGAGGAAACAAACGGAGAAGAGTTAAAGAACCAGATTTATCACAGGATGGAAGAGCGTCCGTATCCGTTCATTACCCGTCAATTCGCAGACAAAATCGTGGATATCATTGCAGGGTGGAAGGACCATGGCAGACATGCGGATGAAACCATGGACATCAACGGATATTGCAGGCAGGTGACTCTGGATCTGAATGAGGAGTTTCTAAGAGTGCGGTTTGGCGGCAAGTACCATACGGAGCCGGAAAACCGGACGCTGTACTTTCGGGTTTCCTCGGAGAATTACAACTGGAGCAGAGTGATAAGGGAATTTGACGATCATGTCTGCTCTCAACTGCATAGTGAAGGATTCATCGTGATGGTTGATCAGGAATCGGCAGAAGTCAATCCTGTGATCTTAAAACAGAAAAAATACTTTTTGGCCGCGGATTAGAACAGATGTAAAAAGACATCGATGTTCAGAGCGGCAGATTGCGGAACTGTCCGCTGCCATTTCGAATCGTTACATGTATGTGGAAAATGGAAAGGGAGTGTGTGGAATATGCTTCTCACAATTACATACAGGATCCCGGATGGAGACGCAGGGCATTCCGCCCGGGATCTGAGCTGGCTCCTGCATAAAAATCCATCCAGGCTGCACGAATTTTCCCTTCCTATGGGAAAGGCGTATGTATGCTATCCGGAGCGATTGGATGAGAGGACTACGGCGGCGTTGCTGCTTGATCTGGATCCGCTGGATATTGCAAGGGGAAAGCCGGGAGCCAGATACAGGAAGCTCTCGGATTATGTCAATGATCGTCCCTATGCGGCATCTTCGTTTTTAAGCAGCGCCATTTCCCGGGTATTCGGTACGGCCATGAGCGGGCGCTGTGAAAAAAAGCAGGAGCTGGCGGACAGCCGGCTGGAGCTTTCAGCCTGTGTGTATATGTTCCCCGTGGGGGAGAAAAAGGAACTTCTAAAGGAAATATTTGAACCGCTTGGATATCGCCTGTCCTATGAGTGCTTCCCGATTGATGAGCATTTCCCGGAGTGGGGCGAAAGCCCCTATGTCAATCTGACGCTGAGAGGCCGTGTGCGTCTGGCAGACCTTCTGCGTCATCTCTATGTGCTGATCCCTGTTTTTGACCGGCAGAAGCATTATTTTGTTACGGAATCTGAGATTGATAAGCTCCTGATCCATGGAAAGGGCTGGCTGGAAACACATCCGGCGAGAGAGTGGATCGTGCGCAGATATTTTGCAAAGACACGGAGCTATGCGGACATTGCGGTACACAGACTCCGGGGAGAAGGCGGGGGAGAATCCGAAGGAGAGGCAGGAAGCGGACGGGAGTGTAAAGAAGAAGGCAAGTGGGAGCCGACAGAGCAATTCCAGAGAAAGTGTAGATACGTTGGTGAGGAAGAGGGGGCATGGGGGCCAAAGGAGCAGTTTGCGCCGTTAGATCAGCTCCGTCTGGAAGCAGTGCGGCGGGAAGTGATCCGCTGCGGCGCTTCTTCTGTCATTGATCTGGGCTGCGGGGAGGGAAAGCTTTTGGAACTTCTTCTTCCGGTCCGGGAGATTGGAAAGCTGTGTGGGATGGATGTGTCAGTGGAGGCACTGGAAAAAGCGCGGAAAAGAATTTCGGGCAGAGAATATTCCAGACAGGTGAAAGGATATCCCGGGCAGGGCAGAAGATATTCCGGGGAAGAAAAAGAGTATACCGGACAGGCGAGAAGGCTTCCGGAGCTGTTCCAGGGCTCCCTGCTGTATCAGGACAGCCGTATCTGCGGATTTGACGCGGCCTGCGCGGTGGAGGTCATGGAACACATCATGCCCGAAAAGCTGTCCATATTCGAAAAGGTTCTGTTTCAAAAGGCGGCTCCTCCGACAATTATTGTCACGACACCGAACCGGGAGTACAATGTACGCTATCACTGTGCGGGCGGGGGGATGCTCCGTCATGAGGATCACCGCTTCGAATGGACGAGGGAAGAATTTGTGGCCTGGACCGCAAAAATCTGCGGGCAGTATGGCTATGAAGCGGAGGTCAAGGGGATCGGGGAAATGGATGAGCGCTATGGATTTCCAACTCAGATGGGGGTGTTTACAAAATGCGGATAGAACTGCCTGAATTTTCATTAATCCTGCTGGTGGGCCCAAGTTCAGCCGGAAAAACAACGTTTGCAGGGAAGCATTTTCTGCCTACGCAGGTTCTGTCATCCGATGTATTTCGGGGTATGGTATGCGACGATGAAAATGAGCAGAGTGTAACGAAGGATGCCTTTGAACTTTTGTATCATGCGGCGGAGAAGCGGCTGGCTCACAGGAGGACAACGGTCATTGACGCCACCAATCTGCAGAGAAATGACCGCAAAAAAATGTTAGAGCTGGCAAAAGCGCAGAATGTACATGCGGCTGCGATCGTCTTTCACCTGCCGGAGAGCGTGATCCGGGAACGGAATCTGGCGCGGACGGACCGCAGGCTTCCGGAAGCGGTGCTGAAATCCCAGCTTACGACTCTCAGATCCGGTATGCGGAAGTTCAAAAAGGAGGGCTTCCGTTTTGTCTATGTGCTGGACAGTGAAGAAGAGATTGAGAATGCCGAGATCGTCTATACAAAGCTTTGGAGTGATAAAAAAGAAGAGCATGGACCCTTTGATATCATTGGAGATGTACACGGATGTTTTGATGAACTGACAGAGCTTCTTGACAAGCTTGGCTATGAACCGGGGGAAGACGGGATTTACCGGCATGCCTGCGGGAGAAGGGCGGTATTTGTGGGGGATCTCTGCGACCGGGGACCGAAGAATGCGGACGTGCTCCGGCTGGTGATGCGGATGGTCGGCGCGGGTACGGCATTCTGTGTTCCGGGCAATCATGACGATAAGCTGAGACGGTATCTGGTACACGGCAAGGTACAGATCTCTCACGGACTGGAAAACACGATCCGGGAGCTGGAGCGTGAAGAGGAAGGATTTCTTGAGGAAGTCCGGGCATTTTTGGAAAATCTTGTCAGCCATTATATATTTGACGGGGGAAGGCTTGCAGTCTCACATGCGGGAATCAGGGAGGAGTATATCGGCCGGGTATCCGGCAGGATCCGGGCCTTTTGTCTCTATGGAGACACCACGGGGGAGACAGACGATTCGGGCTTTCCGGTCCGGCGAAACTGGGCCGCGGATTACCGGGGAGCGGCCACGGTCGTTTACGGGCATACGCCCCGGGAAGAGGTGCAGGCCGTGAACCGCACGTATTGTGTAGATACCGGATGCGTGTTTGGCGGAAAACTCTCCTGTCTTTGTTATCCGGAGATGGAAGTGGTAAGCGCTGCGGCTCACAGGCAGTATTGTGAGGGGAGCCGTCCGCTTGGCGGCAGTGAAAAAGAAGATGCAGGGATTCTGGATATTCAGGATGTACAGGGAAAGCTGCATCTGTCTACAAGACTGCTGCCGGGAATCACCATTTCGGAGGAGAATACGGCTTCGGCACTGGAACTGATGAGCCGATTCGCGGCAGATCCTCATTGGCTGATCTACCTGCCGCCGACGATGTCGCCCAGCAGGGCGAGTTCCAGGGAGGATTATATGGAATATCCATGGGAGGCATTTCAGTATTATCAGAAAAACGGAGTGGGGCGTGTGGTATGTGAGCGGAAGCATATGGGCTCCAGGGCGGTGATCGTATTGTGCCGTACTGCCGACACGGCCAAAAGACGTTTTGGTGTGGGGGATGGAAGCAGAGGCATTATCTACACCAGGACGGGAAGACGCTTTTTTGAGGAAACGGATATGGAAGCGGAGATTTTGGAAAGGCTGGATCAGACGCTGGCTGAGAATGGCTTTTGGGAGGATTTTCAAACGGAATGGGTCTGTCTGGATACCGAGATCATGCCCTGGTCCGGGAAAGCAAAGGCTTTGCTGAGAAGCCAGTATGGCCCGGTCGGGAGAGCAGGCAGGGAGTCGCTTTCGGCGGCCGTCCAGGTTCTGGAGCTTGCAGCCGGGAGTCTGGACATCCAAAATACGGACAAGGATGCATCCCGCCGCGGGACAAGCGAGGATGTGTCTGATGACACGACAGCCGCAGAGCATTTTGAAAAATCTTCGGAAAGAGAACTCCGCAGTCTGCGGCAGCATTTTGCCAAAAAGCGGACTGCAGCGGAAGAATATGTAACAGCTTACCGACGGTATTGCTGGAATGTGGATTCCGCGGGGGATCTGCGTATTGCGCCTTTTCATCTCCTGGCCTGTGAGGGACGGGTGTTTTCCGGGGAGAAGCATGTCTGGCATATGGAAACATTAAAGCGATACTGCACGGGACGTGATCCGATTTTTATGGAAACGGAATATCTGGAAGTAGATTTATCCCGCAGGGAAGAACTGGAGAGGGCGGCCAGGTGGTGGGAGACGCTGACGGAAAACGGCGGGGAAGGGATGGTGGTCAAACCGGAGACGTTTGCCGCATGCATGGGCTCAAGGCTGATACAGCCGGCCGTAAAGTGCCGGGGGAGGGACTACCTGCGGATCATATACGGTCCGGAATACCTGACGCCAAAGCATTTGACACGGTTAAAGCAGCGTTCCCTGTCCCGTAAGCGGAGCCTGGCGTTAAAAGAATTTTCGCTGGGGCTGGAAGCTTTGGAGCGGTTCGCGGCGAAGGAACCGCTTTACCGGGTACACGAGTGTGTATTTGCAATCCTGGCGCTGGAAAGTGAGCCGGTTGACGCGGCGCTGTAGGGATGAATATGGAAAGTAGGAAGGAGAACGGAAGATGACGAAGGAGCAAATGAGAAAGGAAGCGGCAGAGAGGATGCATATGCTGGGGCTTCTGGATGAAAAGGAGCAATCTGTGATCCGGGATTTTGAAGAGGAACATAAGGTATATGTAAGCAGGCCGACGAATCTGGGCGTGATGGTGGGAGTTCTCTATGAATGGTCGGATGAAGAGAGAAAGCTGGTTGAAAAAGTAGAGAATCAGTTTCAGATCCTGGTCTATCATGTGATCAGAAACGTAACCAACGCAGGTATCCTTTACGCAATGCTCTCTGTCTCTTCTTATGAAGAAGAATGGCAGGCGGAGAGGAAGGCGCTGAAAGGCATTGAAGCGGATGGGGCAAATCCTCTGGCCTATGTGTGGAATGCCGGTCTGCAGGATGAAGAAGCCCTGGATCTGTCAAAGGGGTTCGGAGAATGGGGCTCCATTTTTGTTGTCAGAGGGGAAGGCGGACTTTGCCAGATCTTTCCGGATTATGAATAAGTTCTGCTGACCGAAGGAGGAAAACCATGGGTTATCATTACAAATACAAGGAGTACATTGGTGCTGTTATAAATGTTATTTAAAACTTCGCGGGAGTAAAACGGAGCCTTTTGATACAACAAGACTGCAGAACGCGAAATATATCTCACTGGAAGAAGCAAAACGTATTGTGAGAAATGCAGACGCGCTGAAGCAGAAAAAGCAGGCCGTTCTGGCGGCAGCTTTGGGGTTGCTGCTTTTAGGTGATAAGGAGAAGTAACCCCTATTTACGGGTAAAAGCCTCAATGTTAAATTTTGAAGACCGAGGCACGAAGGAATGCCCCTGGCTCGCTGTGAATTGTAGGACAATGGTTATTATTTCGATGTTTTTTACAACCATTCCGTTGTCTTTTCCCATCATGACTGCTATAATAAAAAACACGACATTGATTTGGAACAGTAGAAAGGCGGAAAAAAATGAACGTAAGAGAGAAGCGCAACGAAGTATTGGGCTCACGCATAGTAAAGGCCCTGGAATCCCGCAACATGGAAGCTTATTATGTAAAGACAAAGGAAGAGGCCCTGGCCAAAGCCCTGGAGCTCATTCCGGAGGGCGGCTCGGTCAGCTGGGGCGGCAGCATGTCCGCACAGGAGATCGGCCTTTTGGACGCGGTCCGCGCAGGAAATTACGAGGTGCTGGACCGGGGGACGAAGGAGACCCGCGCGGAGCAGGAAGAGGTCATGCGCCAGGCGCTGAACTGCGATGTATTCCTGGGCAGCGCCAACGCGCTCAGCGAGGACGGGATCCTGGTCAACATCGATGGAAACGCGAACCGTGTGGCGGCCTACGCTTACGGCCCGAAAACGGTTCTGCTGATCGTAGGTATGAACAAGGTGGTCAAGACCGAGGCCGATGCCATGAGCCGCGCAAAAAATGAGGCGGCGCCCATCAACGCGCAGCGGTTCGGCATCCAGACCCCATGCGTAAAGAACGGAACCTGCGCAGACTGCAAGTCTCCGGAATGCATCTGCTGTCAGATCCTGATCACCAGATTTTCCAAGGTCCCGAAGAGGACGAAGGTGATCCTGGTAGATGAAAATCTTGGGTTTTAGAAAGCATCCAAAACAGCACCAAACGGTTCTGAGGTACATATAAATTTAAGAAAGGCAGGCTGTGCAGGCAGAACGATGGAAAAGAAGAATATGAAAGGCAGGCAGGCCCCGGCAAGCAGATCCGGCGGCAAAACCAGCGGCAAAACAGGCGCCGGAACAACGGGCGGCAAAGCAGCCCGGGGAAAAGCTTCCGGGAAGTCCGGTAAAGCCTCCGCAAAAAAAGGCGGAGGCAGAAAAAATAAAAAAGAAGGTAAAAAGGGCGGCAGCCTGCTCACCACATTGATCATGCTCATTGCATTCGGCATCCTGGCCGTTTCCGTTTACCAGATCGTGATGATGGTCCTTCCATATTATACCGGCGGACAAGAGTACGATAAGGTTAAAGAAATGGCAGTCACGGAGCCTGACTCTGGAGAAGAGGGGGAAGAGAAAAAGCCCGGGGACGGTTTCCAGGTGGATTTTGAAGCGCTTTTGGCGGAGAACCCGGACACGGTTGCCTGGATCCGGATGGAGGAGCCGGCCATCATCAGCTACCCCGTCGTCAAAAGCAGGGACAATGAAGAATACCTGACAAAGACATTTTCCGCAAATGACAATAAGCTGGGAGCGATCTTCCTGGATAAGCGGAGCCATTCCTCTTTCACCGACCGGAATTCCTTCATCTACGGTCACAACCTGAAGGTGGGCGGTGAGATGTTTTCCCAGCTCAGCGCCTATGCGGATGAGGAGTTCTGCAAGCAGCATCCTTATTTCTATATTTATACGCCCGACGGCATGACCAAGGTCTACCAGGTATTTTCAGCAGGCGTGGTAAAGGCGGTTGCGGAGAATTATAATCTGAACTACAATACGGATGAAGATTTTCTGAATTACCTGGAGCTGTGTAAAAATTCATCCAATTATCAGGTAGAGGCGGACCTGCATGCAGGCTCCCGGATCGTCAGCCTTTCCACCTGTACCAATGTGCTGGAGGATGAGCGGTTTCTGGTTCAGGGTGTGCTGATTGAGGAATACTGATTTATCTGTGTGAAGGAATCTGACATGGATTTTAGGAGGGATCATGATGGCGGATCGTTTTGCGGTAGGGGACATCATCCGGCTGAAAAAGCAGCATCCGTGCGGGAATTTCGAGTGGGAGGTGCTCCGGGTAGGGGCGGACTTCCGTCTGAAATGCCGCGGCTGCGGGCATCAGGTGATGGTACCCAGGAAATTGGTGGAAAAAAATACGAGGGAAATTCGCAAAAAGGCTTGAATCATAAAATGTCTTGTGCTATGATAAGTACCTGTGTGACATACACATTGGTTTATAGCTGTTTGAGGACGGCAGACAACAGGATCGGCCGTTGTATTGAACAGCAGTGTCAGGTTGTGCGGATCTGACATCTGACAGACAATTATATTCCTTGCTCCCGGGCAGGCGGGGGCCAGAGACCAGAAGGAGGTGCAGGACACATGAACAAGTATGAGTTAGCCGTTGTTGTCAGCGCAAAGCTCGAAGACGATGCAAGAGCAGAAGTAGTAGAGAAGGTAAAAGCATTGATCACCCGTTTCGGCGGCAATGTAACAGACGTTGACGAATGGGGCAAGAGAAGATTTGCTTATGAGATCCAGAAGATGAAAGAAGGATACTACTACTTTGTACACTTCGAGTCTGACGCGGCTGTTCCGGGTGAAGTGGAACAGCGTATCCGTATCATGGATAACGTGCTCAGATATTTATGCGTGAAACAGGAGGCATAAAAGAAAGAGGTATATATGAATAAAGTAGTTTTGGTGGGTCGCCTGACAAGGGACCCCGAAGTCAGATATTCACAGGGTGACAGCGCAACTGCAGTAGCAAGATATACGATCGCCGTAGACCGCAGATTCAAGAGGGACAACGAGCCCACCGCTGATTTTATTCCGTGTGTGATCTTCGGACGCTCCGCGGAGTTTGCGGAGAAGTATTTTCGCCAGGGTATGCGCGTAGCCATTTCCGGACGGATCCAGACCGGAAGCTACACGAATAAGGACGGCGTGAAGGTGTACACGACAGAAGTGATCGTAGAGGAACAGGAGTTTGCGGAGAGCAAGTCTGAGTTTGAAGCGAACCGCGGTTCCTATCAGCAGAACTCTTATCAGCAGCAGAACAACTACCAGCAGTCGGCGCCTTCGCCGGCGGCAGATGTGGGTGATGGCTTCATGAACATCCCGGACGGGATAGATGAGGAACTGCCGTTTAGTTAAATTTGCCGAAAGGGTATGATCCCGCGGGAATCCTGCGGATTGAACGGAATCTGCCTGGTAATATAATAGACGTTCCTAACCGATCCGTATGGCAGTCCATGCGGAGGCTATAAATTCAGGAGGTAAAGGAAGATGGCTTACGAAAAGGGAAGCAGACCAGAGGGCGGCTTCAAGAGAAGAGGCCCTGTACGCAGAAGGAAAAAAGTATGCGTATTCTGCGGAAAAGAAAATAACGAGATTGATTACAAAGATGTAGCGAAGTTGAAGAAGTATATTTCCGAGAGAGGGAAGATCCTTCCGAGAAGAATCACAGGCAACTGCGCAAAGCATCAGAGAGCGCTTACCGTAGCGATCAAGAGAGCAAGACACATCGCTCTGATGCCGTACGTTCAGGATTAATTGAAAAAAGATATGTAAATGAGCTGCCGTACCGGGGATCCAGAGGATTCCGGCGCGGCAGTTTTTGTGTGCCCGGCGGGCGCGCGTTCTGGTAAATATCGAACCGTTCAGAGCGCGGACCCGTCTGCTGCCGCTCTGAATCATTATCCCACATTTTATATTCCCTCCCAGCGCAGATTCAGATTATAGTGGATTAATTTCAAAAAAGGTGATATACTAGACCTGTTAGTGACCGGAAAAGCCATCCGGCGCTGCTTTCCGGCAGGGCAGGCGGTTTGATCCGGCGGGGTGTTTTCCTGATGGCATGCTGTACATACATGCCGGGAGGGGCGGACGTATCAGGGCAGACGATTCCGACTCAGTGGGAGCGCTGCAGAGGATACGGTCCGATGAGATGAAGAGGAAAAAACATGAAAAAGAAAGATGTGCGTTTGAAGGGACAGTTAAAGATGTATATGCGATGGCCGCTCATCATGACGGTACTTTTGATCGCAATGAACTTCTGGATGTATCGGATCGACAGACAGGCGGCCGGGATGATGTCCGTGTTCGTCATCATCTATGCGGCGGTCGTCGGTATCCTGTATTTCCACAACCGTTCTTTGATTCTGGCCGATATGATCCAGTTCTCGACCCAGTATAAGGGGATACAGAATACCCTTCTGCGGGAGCTGGCCATTCCCTACGCCATTCTGATGGAGGACGGCCGGATCGTGTGGAAGAACGACCGGTTTGAGGAGGAATTCTGCGGCAGGCGGCGGGAGAGGTATCTGAACAAGCTGATCCCGGAGATCGGCCGAAGCGTATTTCCGGGAGATGAGGAGAACGCGGAGCTGGAGATCCAGCATAACGGGCGGGATTACCAGGTCCATCTCAGCAAGGTTTCCATGGAAGGCTTCAGCGAGACAGAGGATGTACTGCATATTCCCAGGGACAAGGAATTTTTTGTGGTCATCTATATGACCGACGTGACGGAATTGAATGCCAATCTGCGGGAGATCGACAATCAGAGAATGATCGCCGGCCTGATCTACATCGACAATTATGATGAGATCATGGACAGCGTGGAGGAGGTGCGCCAGTCCCTTTTGGTGGCGCTGATTGACCGCAAGATCAATAAATATATCAACGATGCCGACGGGCTTGTGAAGAAAATGGAAAAGGACAAGTACTTTATCGTCATCAAAAAGGAAGCTTATCAGAAGTTTGAAGCGGACCGGTTTTCGCTGCTGGAGGATGTGAAGCAGGTGAACATCGGCAACGCGCGTTCGGCTACGCTGAGTATCGGCCTGGGCGTGAATACATCTACTTATGCGCAGAGCTACGATTATGCCCGCATGGCGATTGACCTGGCGCTGGCCAGGGGCGGCGATCAGGCGGTAGTAAAGGACTGCCACGGATTGAAATATTACGGCGGAAAGAAGGAACAGACCTCCAAGAATACGCGGGTCAAGGCCAGGGTCAAGGCGGAGGCGCTTCGGGAGTTCATTGTGGCCAAGGACCAGATCTTTGTCATGGGACACCGGCTGGCGGATGCCGACAGTCTCGGCGCCTGCATGGGGATCTACCGTGCGGCGAAGGAGCTGGGCAAGAAGGCGCATGTGGTGCTGGAGGAGGTTTCCAATTCCATCCGGCCGCTGTATGATGAGATTTTGGACAGCTCCGCTTATGAGAGCGATATTTTCCTGACGCCGGACAGGGCGCTGGACCGGATCAATGAAAATTCCATGGTGGTGGTGGTGGATACTAACAAGCCGCCTATGACGGAGTGTCCGGAGTTGCTCAAGCGGTCCAAGACCATTGCCGTACTGGACCACCACAGACAGGGCAGCATGGTCATTGAAAATGCGGTGCTCTCCTATGTAGAGCCTTATTCCTCGTCTACCTGTGAAATGGTGGCGGAGGTGCTGCAGTATATCGTAGACGACCTGCGGATTCCATCGGTGGAGGCGGACTGCCTGTACGCCGGGATCATGATCGACACCCGGAATTTTATGAACCGGACCGGAGTAAGGACCTTTGAGGCGGCGGCATTTTTAAGAAGGTGCGGCGCGGATATTACGCGAGTGAGAAAGATGTTCCGGGACGATATGGAGTCCTACCGCGCGAAGGCGGAGACCGTGCGTATGGCCGAGGTTTACCGCAGCGAGTATGCCATCGCGGAGTGCCCGGGCGATATCGACAGCCCCACGGTACTGGGGGCGCAGGCGGCCAATGAGCTGCTGGATATCAGCGGGATCAAGGCGTCCTTTGTACTTACCATTTACAATGGAAGAATTTTCCTCAGCGCCCGTTCCATCGACGAGGTCAATGTTCAGATCATTGCGGAAAAGCTGGGCGGCGGCGGGCATATCAACGCGGCAGGCGCGCAGTTTGACCATACGGACGTGCAGGAAGCGATCCGCAGATTGAAGGAGACCATCGACCAGATGATCGAGGCGGGGGATATTTAATAAAGATAGTCTGCTGTCCAGAACAGCGGGATGTCCTTGGGTATACCTTAGGAAACAGGTGAATGGCCATAATGGGATGCCCTTGGGCATAGATATAGAGAATAAAAGGAGTTGTATACTATGAAAGTCATTTTACTGCAGGATGTAAAGTCTCTCGGAAAAGAGGGAGAAATTGTAAATGTCAATGACGGCTACGCAAGGAATTTCATCATTCCGAAGAGGCTGGGCGTGGAAGCGAACAGCAAAAACATGAATGATCTGAAGCTGAAAAAGAACAATGAGGAAAAGATCGCCAAGGAGAATAAAGAGGCGGCCGAAAAGCTGGCCGGGGAACTGAAAGCCGGACAGGTCGCGCTTAAGATCAAGGTGGGCGAAGGCGGAAAGGCGTTTGGTTCCGTGTCCGCAAAGGAAATCGCTGCCGCGGTCAAGGACCAGATGGGCCTGGACGTGGACAAAAAGAAGATCCAGCTCAAGGAAACGCTGAAAACATTGGGAACACATATAGTTCCGGTGAAGCTGCATCCGGAAGTGACCGCGGAATTGAAGGTAGAGATCGGGGAAGAGGCATAATGAATACTCACGGCAGATCTTATCGGCTGTGAGTATCGCAAATATTCCACCTGTACGGTTGGATGATGAGGAGTAAAAATAGATGGAAGAGGCGGTAATTAAACGGATCCTGCCTCATAGCACAGAAGCGGAGTCCGCCGTCATCGGGGCGATGCTGATGAATAAGGATGCCATTTTGGAGACAACGGAGATCCTCACAGGAGAGGACTTCTATCAGACTGCATATGGCATCCTGTTTGACGCTATGGCAGAATTATTTCATATGGGAAAGCCGGTGGATCTGATCACACTGCAGGAGCACTTGAAAGAGAAGAATGTTCCGCCGGAGGTCAGCAGCCTGGAGTTCGCGAAGGATATCCTGGCAGGCTTCCAGACCTCGGCAAACGCAAAAGCCTATGCGCAGATCATCAAGGAAAAGGCAACCCTGCGCAGGCTGATCAAACTCAATGAGGAGATCGCCAACACCTGCTACCTGGAAAATCGTCCCCTGGAGGAAATTCTGGAAATGACGGAGAAGCGGGTATTTGAGCTGGTGGAGCGGGGCAATTTCCAAGACTTTGTGCCCATCAAGCAGGTCGTTCTCAACGCCCTGGAGGTCATTGAGAGGGCCTCCAAAACAAGAGGCACCGTAACCGGCATCCCGACCGGGTTTATCGATCTGGATTATAAGCTGTCGGGCCTGCAAAGGTCGGACCTGATCCTGATCGCGGCCCGACCGTCTATGGGAAAGACTGCGTTTGTGCTGAATATCGCGCAGCATGTGGCATTTCGGCAAAATCTTTCGGTGGCCGTGTTCAGTCTCGAAATGTCCAAGGAGCAGCTGGTAAACCGTCTGTTTTCTCTGGAATCCCACGTGGACGCGCAGCTTCTGCGTACCGGGAATCTGAAGGATACGGACTGGGAAAAGCTGATTGAGGGCGCAGGAATCATCGGAAAATCCAGGCTGATCATAGACGATACCTCTGGAATCTCTATCGCGGAGATGCGCTCCAAATGTCGGAAGTTCAAGCTGGAACAGAACCTGGACCTGATCATCATCGATTATCTGCAGTTGATGAGCGGGAGCAGTAAGAGGAGCAACGAGAGCCGCCAGCAGGAGATTTCAGAGATCTCCCGTTCCCTAAAGGGGCTGGCAAGGGAGCTGAACGTGCCGGTCATCGCGCTGTCCCAGCTGAGCCGTGCGGTGGAATCCCGAAACGATAAGCGTCCCATGCTTTCCGACCTGCGTGAGTCAGGGGCCATCGAGCAGGACGCTGACGTGTGTATGTTTATTTACAGGGATGATTATTACAACCACGATTCCGAGGATAAGAACATCGCGGAAATCATCATTGCCAAGCAGAGGAACGGCCCCATCGGGACCATTCGGCTGGCATGGATGCCGCAGTATACGCGATTTGGAAATGAAGAGCGGCAGCCGCAGTAGAAACGGAGCAAAAATAATCTTACCATACTGCAAGTACCTGAGGAACTGTCCCAAAAGCACGGGGCAGTTCTTTATGTAAGCAGCTTCTTCAACTTCCCCAGCGGTGTTTCCCTGGCGGCTTCCCGCCGTCCGGCCTGCTGCTGGCGTATGAGCACATCCAGCTTCCGGTAATGCTCTTCCTCCCGGCGCTCGTTTGCCTGGAAGAGAAAATCCATTTCGCGGATGACATCAGAAGTGACCTTGCGGCTGATGTCTTTTTTCAGTGTTTCATTGTTTGCGGAAACCACATCGGTCAATACATCCCCGATCAGCGAACGCACCTGTTCCAGCTGTGTCACCTGGATCACATCAGCTTCCGGAGCTGCCGGATGGGCGGAAGCCAGGGAGGCCGATCCCTGCATACCGTCTGACGCGCGGTCTGTCCCGTCGGAGCGTATATCGTCGGTTCTGCTGTCTGCCTTGGCGGCCTGTATATCATCCGATTTGCTGCCTGCCCCGATTGCCTTGCTGCCTGCCCCGATTGCCTTGCTGCCTGCCCCGTCTGCCTTGCTGCCTGCCCCGTCTGCTTTGCTGCCTGCCCCGTCTGCTTTGCTGCCTGTCCTGTCTGCCTTGCTGCCTGCCCCGTCTGCTTTGCTGCCTGTCCTGTCTGCCTTGCTGTCCGGCCCATCAGCCTGCATGCCGCTTGCTTTGCCGCCTGCATCACTGGTATGTACGCCGTACGCCTTGTTCGCTTCCGTCTTTGAACTCCCGCCTTCCCCGCCTTCGGCTGCTTCTTTCTCTGCTTCTTTCTCTGCTTCTTCCTCTGCATCTTCCGCCCTGGCAGCGTTCAGCCGTTTTCGGGCTGCGGTTAATTCGGGGATCATAAATTTCAGATCACGCAGGAGCATTCCCTCATTCTTCAGTTTCTGTATACAAAGAAAAAGCTGTATGTCATCTTCCGTATAGCATCGATGTCCCATGTCAGTGCGGCCGATCTCCAGCCCAAGTTCGTCTTCCCAGTAGCGAAGAACGTGGGATTCTACCTGGAGCTTTTTGGCCGCCTCAGAAATCATGTACCTGACCTCGCCCATATATATGATACCTCCTTAGGATTATGATACACTTTCGGAATCAGGCACAAAGAGATTCTTAAGCCTGTCCACCTGCTTTCGCCCCCTATTATACCATATGGAACAGCAGGGGATGAAAAAAAGCGTTCGTCAAATAAAGACATTTTTTCCTTTTTTTATTTGCTGTTATCCATATTCATACTTCACGTACAGAGAAAAAAGTGATATTATAAATAATATGGGAACTTCTGAGTATAGGAACTGTGCAAAAATAATCGTACCATTTTGCTTGCCCAAATCTTCATACACTGCGTTGTCGTCAATCGACGTACCCCGGTACGCCTCATTCCTTCGCCTTGTGTCTGAAAATTTGTTCTGCGCAAAAAGGCAAGTTATTTTTGCGCAATTCCATAGAGAAAATCCGGGAGGATCTAAGGAAATGGAGAATAAGTCAAAAAATACACGATATCTGATCGTCAGCCTGATATTTGTGCTGATCCTGTGTATTTTCGTTTTCACATTCCAGGCGGTACACATGCGGGAAAAGAGCGCGGAGACGATCAGCGATATCGGAGGTATCTACATGTCCGGGATGGGGGATCATGTGGCCGAGCATTTTGGAACGACTATCGGACTGCGCCTTTCCCAGGTAGGAGACCTGGTAGAATCCGTGCCTCCGGGAAATGTGGGAAACGCGGATGTGATGCGCGTCAACCTGTCCCACAATGGACGGATGCGGGAATTTACCAGTCTGGCGCTTGTCGCGGAGGACGGTACATATGAGATGATCTACGGCAATGACGCCGACCCGGCCGACCCGGAGACATTCATGCGGTCACTCCGCAGCGGGCACAGCAAGATCGCCGCGGCGACGGACAGGCTGGGAGACACGATGATCCTGATGGGGATGCCGGCGGTTTACCCCATGAAGGACGGCGGGGAAAGCATCGCGCTTGTGGCAGGGCTTCCGGTCAGCTACATCGGCGAAACCCTGGCACTGAACATCAGCGACGAGACCATGGAATATTATATGATATTAAAAAACGGCGACTTTATTTTCCGGGGCGACGGGCTGGACGGCGGCAATTACTTTGACCGGGTCAGAAAACGCTATGACAGCGTGCTGGGCATGAAAAAGGAGACCTTTATCCAGGAACTGCAGGTTGCTATGGAGGTCAATGAGGAATACGACATTGAATTCACACTGGATGGGGAGCGGCGGCATATGTACTGCACCCGCCTGCCCAATTCCGAATGGTATCTGCTGGTCGGCATGTCCTACAACCTGATGGACGAGACCATCGACCACTTCGGAGATCAGTGGACATTCACGGCGCTGGCGGACTGCGCGCTGATCGTGCTGGCCCTTCTCCTTGTATTTGCGGGATATTTCCGGCTGATGCGCCAGCAGATGCATTCTCTGGATGAGGCGCGGAAGGCGGCGGAGCGGGCAAGCAAGGCAAAGAGTGAATTTCTTTCCAATATGAGCCATGACATCCGGACTCCGATGAACGGGATTGTGGGGATGACGACCATCGCCATTTCCAATATTGATGATACCCAGCAGGTACAGCATTGTTTGAAAAAGATCGCGTTTTCCAGCGGGCATCTGCTGGGGATGATCAATGATATCATGGACATGTCCAAGATCGAGAACGGGGAGCTGATCCTCAATGTGGAGCAGCTTTCGCTTCACGATGTGATGCTGAATATCGTGGGGATCATGCGGCACCAGGTGAAGGAGAAGCGGCAGAAGCTGGATGTTTATGTGCGCGACGTGACCGTGGAAAATGTATGCGGGGACAGTGTGCGGATCAACCAGATCCTGCTCAACCTTTTGAGCAACGCGGTGAAATTCACCCAGGAGGAGGGGCGGATCCAGCTCGTGCTGCAGGAAGAGCCGTCCCCCAAGGGAGACACGTTTATCCGGGTCCATCTGCGGGTGAAGGATAACGGCGTGGGCATGCCCCGGGAATTGAAGGAGCGGATCTTCGAATCCTTTATCCGGGAAGACCATTCCCGTGTTGAAAAATCGGCAGGAGCCGGTCTGGGGCTGACCATCACCAAGTACATCGTAGAAGCCATGGGCGGCAACATCAAGGTCGAAAGCGAGCCCGGGCGGGGAAGCGCGTTCCATGTGACGGTGGATCTGGAAAAGGCGATGGCCCAGGAGCGGGAGATGGAGCTCCCGGATTGGGATTTGCTGGTCGTGGACGATGACGAGATCCACTGTGAAAATGATATTGCGGCGCTGAGGGCCATCGGGATCAAGGCGGACTGGGCGCTGAACGGGAAACGGGCGCTCCAGGAGGTACAAAAGCGTCTGGAAAAGGGAGAGAATTATTTCGCGATCCTGCTGGATTATGATATGCCGGGAATGAACGGGATCGAGACGGCGCGGGAGATCCGGAAGCTCTGCGGCGACAAGACGCCGTTCCTGCTGCTGGCGGCATTTGACTGGAATGAGGTGGAGGAAGAGGCCAAGGCCGTGGGAATCTATGGATTCCTTGCGAAGCCCCTGTTTAAGTCTACACTGTTCTACGGGCTGAAACCTCTTGCCGCTACAAAGGAAGCAGAGACTACGACGCAGGCGGACGTGGTGATGCAGTTTGCCGGGAAGCGGGCGCTGCTGGCGGAGGACAATGAGCTGAACTGGGAGATCGCAAGCGAGCTGATCTCGGATCTGGGGATCGAGCTGGACTGGGCGGAGAACGGCAAGATCTGCGTGGATATGTTTGAACAGTCGCCGCTCCATTATTACGATGTGATTCTGATGGATCTGCGGATGCCGGTGATGACCGGTTATGAGGCGGCCAGGGCAATCAGAGATCTGGACCGGGCGGACGCGGACACGATCCCGATCATTGCCATGAGCGCGGACGCCTACCGGGACGACGTGCAGAAGTGTCTGGACTGTGGCATGAACGCCCATGTTCCCAAGCCCATTGATATGCAGGAAGTGATCCGGCTGCTGGAGAAATATCTGCGGCCTTAAAGCGAGGAAAGATACAGTTCACACGGCGGTGCGCATCATATTTTATTGAGCGCTTATCCGGCGCTTAGCATAACCGTTATGGAAGAAAGGGGATATCAGAACATGAAGAAAATGCTGGCTTTGCTGCTGGCGGCCTGCCTGGCTGCCGGCTGTACCGCCTGCGGAGGAACGTCCGGCGATTCGGGAGGAGGCAGGACGGGAAGCGGTTCGGACGGAGACGCGGAGAAGGATCAGGAAGTCGGCGCGTCCTCCGGCGGAAGCAAAGATTCTGGAAACGGTATGACGGAGATTTCACTGTGGACCTATCCGGTGGGAAACTGGGGGAATTCCGTAGTAGTGGCAGGGCTGATCTCGGACTTTATGCAGAAGTACCCGAAAATCCACATATCGGTAAAGTACCTGGATTATGCTACCGGTGATGAGGAGGTCCGTGAGGCCATAGAGGAAGGCCGGGCTCCCGACCTGATCCTGGAGGGCCCGGAACGGATGGTCGCTGACTGGGGAAATAAAGGGCTGATGGCCGATCTCAGCGACCTATGGGAAGAAGAACAGATGTCGGACAATGTCTATGAAAATGTCCGCAATGCCTGCCGGCACCGCAATGGGGAATATTACGTGTATCCCCTCTGCATGACGACTCACTGCATGGCGATCAATTACGACATGTTCGAGGCGGCCGGCGCTCTGAAATATATTGACGAAGAGAACCACACCTGGACGACGGACGGATTTGTGAACGCGGTCAAAACGCTGAAAGACGACGGACAGGAGAAGGTCGGTGTCATATTCTGCGGCGGACAGGGCGGGGACCAGGGAACGCGCGCCCTGGTAAATAACCTGTATGGAGGTACGTTTACGGATCCGGAGCATGCGGAATATATGATCAACAGCGAGGAAAACATCCGGGCGCTGGAACTGCTCCAGGGAATGGACGGCATTTCCTTTGAACCGGATATCGTGGGGCAGGATGAGGTGGCGATGTTCTGCAATGGAGAGCTTGCGATGGCATTTTGCTGGAACGTGTCCCTGGAGGTCAGCCAGACAGCCATGAACCCGGAGCGGGAATTCGACATCTTTCCCATGGCATTTCCCACCAGCGATGGGGAACCCAGCCTGCAGGGCGGAATCTGGGGATTCGGAGTCTTTGACAACGGCGATGAAGCCAGGACCGAAGCAGCCAAGACATTTATCAAATTCATGACGGAGGATGAGAAGCAGTATATCAAATCCGTCCAGACCGCAGTGTACTGGCCGGTCCGCGACATGGAGGATATCTATGTAAATGATGATATCATGCGGGAGTACAGCATTTTTACAAAATACATGGGCGACTATTATCAGATCACGCCGGGCTGGGCCCAGGCGCGGACCGCATGGTGGCAGATGCTGCAGGAGGTCGGGGAAGGCCGGCCGGCGGCTCAGGCTGCGGAGACATTTGTGAAGACTGCGGATGAGGCGGCAGAGGCGGCGCTGGAGTAAGGAGAGGAGCTTATAGTGATAAAATAAAAAAGTTCCCTGAAAATGGACTTCCAGGGAACTTCTTTTTTGTAAAATATTCTGTTATTCCATGAGGCTGCCTTCTGACGGGCAATATTTCTGTATTAAGCCTCTGCGATAGCGCCTGTAGGACATGCTCCTTCACATGCTCCGCAGTCGATACATGCATCAGCATCGATCACGTACTTTCCGTCTCCCTCTGCAATAGCTCCTACCGGGCATTCAGCTTCGCAAGTACCGCAGCTAACACACTCATCACTAATCACACGTGCCATAATATGTATCCTCCTTTTTATAATTGAACTTCCGGAACCATCTCTCCGCCGCTTGGACGGCTGTTCCGGTACTGTCTTCTGCAATGGGATCCATTGCTTTTTCTATTTTAATACAAAAAGGGTAAATATACAAGAAAATTCATAATAACCTTAAGAAAATATTCCTTTTTTTTTCACGAAAATCGTGTATAGTATTAAGGTATGGGTAAAATATAGAAAGAAAGGGTGTTATTACCATTCACAGCCGACCTGGCAGCATCGTCGATGGGAGTTGACGCGGCAGATGGAAATTTAGACAAGTGAAAGGTCAGTACATTTGGATGTGAATGGCAGCAGGGTGTTTTGTTATGAGACGGAAATTTATGAAAACTGCGGCTCTGGCACTTGCGGCCGCGCTGATGGTCGGTGCGTGCGCCAAAGAGACCGAACAGAATACATTTACAGGGGATACATCGGAAGAACCGGACTATCAGGTCAGCCTGAATCCGATCATGCCGTCGGCTTACCGGGATGTCCAGGGGCTGAAGCTGGAAAAGGGGACCTACATCTCCATCATTGGAAAATCAGAAGCCACTGCCTTTTGGAAAGCGGTCAGAAGCGGCGTCATGCAGGCGGCCGAGGATCTCAATCGGGAGCTGGGCTACTCCGGAAATGATAAGATCAAGGTGACCTATAACGGCCCCGCGAAGTCGGAGGACATTGATGAGCAGGTGAATATCCTGGACGAGGAGCTGTCCCGCTATCCGGATGTGATCGGGATCGCCAGCATCGACGAGGAGGCCTGTACGGTTCAGTTTGACCTTGCCACGGAGAACGGGATCCCGATCATTGCCCTGGACTCCGGAAACCAATATCCGGGGATCCAGTGTACGGTCAAG
>ERZ808051.821-NODE-821-length-26840-cov-10.334006_pt1 | contig 26840 bp, 32 predicted proteins | sample MGYA00380199_ERZ808051 | MGnify/ENA primary metagenome ERZ808051 (study PRJEB31490, sample SAMN06133391) | mouse gut metagenome | isolation source: J11 | host: mice | place: China: Chengdu | collected 2015-05 ...
GGATGCTGATAATAAAGCGTGTCTCCCCATCACAGCACCTCCGCTTCCGCAAGCAGCATAGGGTATTCCGCCGGGGCGATTTCCGACAGCTTATCCGCACCGTGCTTTGCAAGCAGCCCACGCACTTCCTCCGTGTGTCCGGAACGGGACTTCTCCGCCAGCACCGCACGGACTTCCTCCAGCGTCAGCGGCTTCTCCTCCGGCTCCTGCTTTGCCGCCTTCGCATCCTTCTTCGCCGTGTTCTTTGCAGCCTTCCCTGTCTTGCCCGCTTTCCCGGTTTCCTCCGGCTCTTTCGTGGTCGTCAGCTCTTCCTCCGCAGTTCCATTGTCTGCCACCGCATCCGCAACAGCCTGCAGGCTGTCTGCAAGAGAACGTAAATCCCCGATGACATCCAGCAAAAGTTTGATCTTACTCATGTACCAGTCCTCCTTCCGCAATCTCCCGGATGGAAAGTTCCTCCACCGAATTTCCCGGAACGATGACCGTCAGCCGAACCGTATCCCCAAAGATGAAACGCATAAAACGTTCTCTTATGGAAACACGGCGCACACTGACCGCACCACCGTTCACAGGCTTTTTTGAAACACTGATCTGTAATGTCTGCTTCATCCTGTCACCTCCGCTTTCCGAAGGGCTGCATTTTGGTGCCCCTCACTATACGGAGATTTGGAGGGCTGTTTGAGGGGGTATTTTTCAAAAAAACTTTTTAAATTTTTCCCTTGCACTCGCAATGGACTCCCGGATGGTTTTAATCTCTTTCCCTTCCCTTCGGGCAATTTCCCGGACGGAAAGCCCCTGCGCCAGCATCAGAATCCTCCGCCGCTGCACATCCGACAAGCTGCCAAGTGCCTCCGCGATATGCTCCCTTTCAAACTGTCCTATCATTGCCATTTCCGGCGTTTCACAGTCTGCCATATCCTCCCCTTCAAACTCCGCCGCATTAAGGGAATAACAGTGGTACCGTTCCTTCCGTCCGAGGTTGTCCTCCTCCCGCCTGGAATCCAGGATGAATGTGCCGATTTCCTCGTTGACCTCAACCTCTGAATTTTCTCCGTTTGCAAATGTGTAACTGATTTTCATTTTTGCCGTTCTCCTTTCCGGAGCCCGGCAAGCGGCACTTATGGCCGCAGCAAACAAAAAGAGAGCCTGGCAAGCAGCACAAAAAGTGCCGCTTGCCAGGCTCAATGTCGTCTCCGCCATCTTTCGGGCGGTATCATGGTGGCTTGACCGCTTTTTAAGAATGAAATCGCCCCACCGTGCATCATGCTCAGGCAAACGGGTGGACCCGTGTCCCGGTTTAGCCATCCGTTTCCCTGTCCCGTATACATTCCTTACGGGATTGCCGTATTGCCGTGGCGGTATCTCCGGTCAGCTCCCGGCCTTCCGGCTCGGAGCGGGTCCATCGTTCGCTATTCAGTTTTTACTACCCCGATCTCTGCGCCGCAGTGCCAGCACTTTATGATAAAATCCGGATGCCGTCCCTTCTTCGGGGTAACGAACCTCATTTTCGTATCTAATGACACATCCATAACCCTGCGCCCACATTTCGGGCAGCCAGATGGACGCATTCTATTCTTTATCTCATAAGTTTGTCCCTCCTTTTTCCTGCGCATCTCATATACACCTCTTTCCTTATACCCATCTCAAATAGTGAAAATATATATGAAACTGCCATTTTTGATAAAGACCTTGTCCCTTCTTATAATGCGAAAATAAAGATAGCAATAACTCTTTTAAAATTTATATTGTTACAATTTTCGACACTCTAATTAAAAAGGCCAATCTACACAAGGCAGATTGACCTATTCTGGCAAGAATGTCTTGCCCTGCATATTGAACGGTAATTGCTATAACATTTGTGGAATAACAACTTTCATACACTAAAATATCCTATTTTGGAACATTGCTTTTTGTCTTGCCTTTGGAATACTTCCTGATTCTGGCTTTTTCCGCCGCCTCTTTTGCCATAAGATATTCTTCATACTCCTTATAAATATGTATCTTACTTTCTTCCGTCAGCATAGCGCTAAACATGCCATAAGATAAATCCTGTTTCTTCGCCTCCCATGCTATTGCAACAATTTTCTGGTTATCTTTTAACATTTTTTACTCCAGACTGTAAATTACTGATAGTATTTAAAAATCAGAAATACCTGTCTAAAAATACTTTTATGTACGAACTGTCAATTCTTTTTGTAAGTTCCTGATATTCCTTCTAATCTTTCTGCATATCCCATAATTTTCCTTTTCACTAGAAGTCAGCCGCTGCAGTTTAGCTTCCAATAATTTGATTTTTGCTATTGTGTTCATATAAATTACCATCCTTTCTTTTATAAGTTACCTTGTTTTCTGCACCTATTGTAATGTCAGGCAAATTGCAACAATTCCCCCTTATCAATACCACCTGACCATTGGCCAGCCATTGTTGACACCTTTCGTAACCAGTATCTGGTGCAGATCAATGATACCATTGTGAAAAGTAGCCGCACATGCGGACAAATAGAGATCCCACATGCGGACAAATCTTTCATCAAACATTTTCCTCACCTGCTCCAGAGACTCTCTGTAATTTTTCTCCCAGCAAAGGAGCGTTTTATTGTAGTGAAGCCGCAAATTCTCCACATCCATCACATGGAAATCATCCTCAGCCATAGCATGTATCATTTCCCTAAGACTGGGTACAACCCCTCCTGGAAAAATATATTTCTTGATCCATGCGTCTCCCGGATGCTCTTTTAAGGCACTGATAAAATGCAGCAGGAAAGCGCCGCCGTCTTTCATAACCTGTGATACACTGTCGATAAAAAGCTGGTAATTCTCCCGGCCTACATGTTCCACCATTCCAACGCTCACAACTCTGTCGTACTGTTTTCCCTTTTTGGGAAGATCACGGTAATCCATCAATTCAACCGTTAAATCATCTTCCAGTCCTTCTTCTAAAATACGTTTTTGGAATTCTTTATACTGCTCCTGGCTCAGCGTTATCCCTGTTCCCTTCACCTTATATTTTTTTACGGCCTCTATGAGAAGATACCCCCATCCGCAGCCTATATCCAGAAGACTCATGCCTTCTTTTAAATTCAATTTTTGAAGAATATAATCTGCCTTGTTTACCTGCGCCTGGTAAAGGGTATCTTCCGGATTTTTAAAGTATGCGCAGGAATAGCTGAGTGTTTCATCCAGCCACAGCTTATAAAAATCATTGCCGATATCATAGTGGCTGGTCACCTCTTTTTCCTGGTTCTTTTTGGAAAGAGAAGTATGGATCAGCTTCTTCAGTGCGGTCTCATCTGTAGAAAACTTCCCCATCTGGTCCAGGAAAGCATCCAGCGCCTCGTAGAGATTCCCCTCAATTTCAATTTTCCCATCCATGTACGCTTCTCCCAAAGCAATGGATGTGCTGTTTAAAAGTTCGGAAACCGGGATCACTTCTTTAAAATCCACTACAAACCTGGGAACCCCGGCTCCAATCGGATATTCCCTCCCTTTAAACCGAAGTAAAAAAGGATTTTTATCAAATTTGCCCATAAATTGAACCATTGAAGCTTCTTCTAACTTTTCATTAATTTTTGATAACATAATCTTTCCTTTCTGAATTTTCGATCATTCCTGCTCCAGCTTGCCGATATAAAATGCATCCCTTTCTTTACCAACAGCCTTTCCAAGCCGTCCATAAGGAAAAGGTCTGTATTTTTCCGGATTCCACACAAAAAAAATAACGCCAGACCAGCCATCACGATCATATCCTCCAATCAGGCACACATTTTGAAACTCTGCCCTTTCAGCCCGAATCCATGATTGTTGTCATCATCAAAGGGATAATAACCCCATGATGACTTCCAGAATAACAAATACCGGCGTGAGAAGGCATCCTTTTTATATTCTCCAATCTGTTTCAAAAGTGTTTTAAACATAAATGTCTTATTTTTTAACAATCTATGAAGTCTATTTCTTTATTGCGAAACCGGATGCATACCCTTACAGGCATCTTCAACCATGGAAACACATTTCTCAATGCCGAATACGCCACTGTCCAGACATAAATGGTAATTAATAGAATCCCCCCATTTTCTGTCCGTATAGTACCGGTAATGCTCCGCACGCAGTTTATCCCTCCTGCGGATCATATCTTCCATATTTTCCTCTGAAAACTGCCCTCTTTCCATACAGTGTTTCTTTTTAAATGCCATATCTGCATGGATAAAGACATTCAATACATCCTTTCTGTCCCGCAGGATATAATCAGCACATCTGCCTACTATGACGCTGGGACCTTTTTCCACAAGTTCTTTAATAACCTTTACCTGCGTAAAATAAAGCTGATCCTGCAGCGGCTGATAGTCTGCATAACTTCCCCTTCCCGCATACGCAACATGACGGGCGATATTAAAGAGCAGACTGCCATTCATATGCTCCCCTTGTTGTTCGATAAATTCTTGATGGAATCCGCTTTCTTTTGCAGCCATTTCGATAATCTCCTTATCGTAAAACGGCACATCCAGTCTCTTGGCCAGCTCGCTTCCAATGCTGTGTCCCCCGCTTCCGCATTGTCTGCTTATTGTAATGATTTTTCCCTGCATAAATAGATACCTCCTAAATTTTTTTCCAATATATCTTCAGCATGGCTAGGGCTGTTATAAATGCCAGCACATCTGCCAGCGGGCCTGCCCACAATGCCCCTTCCACCCCTAATGCCAGTGGCAGCAGTATCATTGCCGGAAGCAGATAAACAATCTGCCTTGACAGGGACAGCACCGTTGCCTGAGTGGGTTTTCCAATTGACTGGAAGAAAATGCCCGTTGCTATCTGCAGACCATTAATCGGACACGCCAGAAGGAAGATCCGAAAACATTTCACTGCAAATTCATTGTACAGTTCTGATTCTGAGCCAAAAATCTGGACAATGCTCATAGGCGCAAGCTGGAATACAATAAATGCTAAAATCAAAACGGCCGTTGACACGGTCAATACGATTCGGTATGTCTGCTTTACCCTGTCCTTCTGCCCGCTTCCATAATTATATCCATAAACAGGCTGTGCCCCGGTTGCCAGTCCAAGCAGGATGGCAGTGACAATCTGATTCACCTTCATGGTAATCCCTATGGTTGTCAGGGGAATATCTGCCCCATATTTCGATTCCGCTCCATAGGATACAAGTATGTTATTGGTAACTGCCGTGACCAATACAATGGCAATCTGCGTGATAAAACTGGATATCCCCAGACTGCTGATCTTCGCCAGGACTTTCCCTGAGATCCGGAAACATGTCTTATCCAGCTTTATACACTTAAATTTCCAGATATAAGCAAAATACAGGAAAGCATTCAGTATCTGTCCGGCAATGGTCGCCCATGCCGCACCCTTGACACCCCAGTGGAAAACGAAAATAAAAATCGGGTCAAGGATGATATTGGCAATACAGCCCACAAGCAGTCCCGCCATGCTGTATTTTGGACTGCCATCTGCACGGATCATGCCTGCCATCCCGGAATCAATGCAAAAAAACAGCATTCCAAATGAAATGATCCGTCCATAATCCATGGCATAAGGCAGAATGTCTTCTGTTGCGCCAAACAAGATGCACAAAGGTTTCAATAATAAGTTAAACAGAATGCAAAGAATGATTCCGGCAATTACCGTTACTGATATGGAGCATCCTATGCCTTTTGCTGCTGACCTTTCATCCCCTTCCCCCAGCTTCAGGCTCAGGTATGCTGCGGCGCCGTCTCCGATCAGCAGACTTATAGAAATTGCTATGACCGTCATAGGCATAACCACATTGGTGGCGCCGTTTCCAAGATACCCTACTCCATGTCCAATAAAAATCTGGTCAACAATATTATATAGGGCGTTGACCACCATGGAAATAATGCTTGGAACAGCAAACGTCAGTATCAGTTTCCCGACACGTTCTGTACCAAGCGGATTTGTTTTTGTTGCTGTTGTATCCATTTCTTTACCTCCTAAACTTTAAATGGAATGATAAATTATAAGAATTACATCCTATCCATACCTGTTTCCTTTTTCCGTCAATTCCATATTTTCCTGCATTTTGTCCAGAACATCATGAAAAATCTTCAGTTCTTCCGCTTCAATACCAGCCGTCAGCCTTTTTTCCAACAGGGCTATGTGCCTCTCAACCTGCTCTTTCATCTCCACAGTATGGCTGGTTGGCAGTATCTTTTTCAATCGGTCATCGCCGGAGACCTTTTCCCTCCGGATAAATTCCTGTGCCTCCATTTTCTTCAACAGTGTAGAAACAGACGCGCTCCGTATATTCAGTTCCTCCTCTATGTCTTTTTGATAAATTTCCCTGTCCGGATATGACATCAGGACAAAATCCAAAATTCGTATCTGCGTATCGCTTCTTCCTGTTGTAGTGTCAAAAACCCGCCTTATCTGGTTCGCAAGCCCCAGAACAGAACCAGCACACAGCTTTATATCCATAACTTCTGTCACCTGCCTTTCTGTTTTCTGTCAGCACATATATTTTCTGAGCGCTCTGCAATATATTAAAACATATCTGCTCTTGAAAGTGAAATGAAAATATGGTATTATCAATGACGAAAATGCAATAATCGAGGTGAAACCCATGAATACAGACCAATTAAAGAGTTTTATCCAGGTTGCTGAAAACCTGAACTTTGCAAGAGCCGCCGAAATTTTAAAGATTACCCAGTCAGCAGTTTCCCGGCAGATCCATTCGCTGGAAGATGAACTGGGAACAAAACTTCTGCACCGCACCACTCGGACTGTTACCCTTACCCCTGCCGGGATCAGTTTTCTGGAAGATGCGAAAAATGTGATAGGCAGACTAAAAGTTGCCAGACAGAAAATACAGCGCCACCAAAGTACTAATATACAGGTATTAACCATTGGATGCCAAAATGAAGCCAACCTCGACCTGCTCTGCAGGATACTGAAATCCTGTCGGGAGCAGATGCCGCAGCTTTATCCGTTTTTGAAAGTGATTCCCCACAGGTCTATTTTAAATCTCTTTTATCAGGATGAACTGGATTTGCTGTTTGGTTTCCAGGATGATATCCCAATAAAGAACGACACAATCTATAAGGAATTATTCCGGATACCCCTGTGCTGTATCGTTCCCGCTGCACATCCTTATTCTTCCAGATCCGAACTTGCAAAAGAGGAATTATATCTGGAGAATATTGTTGTCTGCAATTCCTATGCGATTCCTTCCAAAGTCGCGGAAATGCAAAATCAGATTTCACAGCATATTCCGCCAGAATCCACTTATATGTGTGAAAACCTGCAGGTGCTTCTTACCCTTGTAAGAGCCGGTTACGGCTGCTCTGTCCTTGCACAGATGAATTTTATAAATTCGGATATCTGTGCAATCCCTTTAAAAGACAACGAGGATCTGTCCTATGGTGTCTTTTTTAAAAAGAGCTCACAAAGCCCTCTTCTGAAAAAATTTATTTCTATTGTGACAAATACGCTCTGCCCCTGATGGCAGATAGTAATACCTGAATAGTCCGGGACTGATCAGATACGATCATCAAATCCAGCCAACTACGAATAAAAAAGCTAAACTTTTTATTTTGTTTTGCAAAAGGGTTCAAATCGGTTAGGGGCAAAGTTACATATTAGTGGCTGTCCACAGTGTCAGTACATAAAAAAGCAAGCCTTCCAGCAGGTTATTAAATCTGTCAAAAGCCTTTATTTCAAGCGTTTTATGCACGTTTTTTCGGCACCCTGATATCAGAAAACAGTTTGCAGGCGGCATGACAGGTTCCGCCGGAACTGACAGTGTGGCGGTATTCGGCTATATAAATGTTCTGAAAGACTGCGACGCATCTGTGCAGTGGACACTGTTTATGCCAGGGCTCGTGTCATATCAGCAGCAGGACAGCGGGATCCGCGTGCAGCATTTTGAGTATAAGATACTGCCCGCACTGCGACTGATCGGCGCGGAAAAGGGGTGGACGTCGAGGACGGGCACGGCATCTGGGGGCGCTTTTTCAAGGCGGACACGCCTGTTCCCGACGGCCTTGAATATGTGGATCTTGTCCCGCAAAACGACCACAAACAGGGGATCCCCTATCTTTCGCAGTTTGCCTTTGCCAGATTCGCGGGAGACGTTGATTCCATGCTGCGCGAGGAGGGATTTGACGGCAATGCGATGTACGATATCACGCGCAACATCATTCTCGGGCAGGATGTATGCATTCCCTATCCGGACAAGTACTGGACGGCGGAAGTGTACCTCGACGGATTCGGCAGCAAAAGCACCGCGTATCTGTTCAGTGTGGAAAAATAAACCAGATCATCGATCATTCAATATACAGACAAACTATGACATAATGGTGTCATAGTTTATCTGTTATACTGTTTTCAGAAAGGAGAAACAATGAAGATCGACCGTCTTATCAGCATTATTCTGTATTTATTAAATCATGGCAGGACATCCGCGCAGAAGCTGGCAGAGGAATTTGAAGTCTCTCCCAGAACCATTGTCCGCGACCTGGAATCCTTAGATCAGGCAGGCATCCCAATCCAGTCTTTCTGCGGGGTGGACGGCGGCTATCAGATCATGGACAGCTTCGTGCTGGAGAAACAGGTTGCGACGAGTCACGAGTACGATTGGATCGTCACTGCCCTGAGAGGAATGGCGAGCGCCTACGCCAGCAAAAGCCTGAAGCAGGCACTGGCAAAGATGCAGAGCATCAACCCTGCCAGGGACGCTGTTGTCTCTGTGGATCTGGGCGTTGCCCGGGAGGATGACAACATCAATGAGCAGTTGCTGCTGTTGGAAGATGCGATCAAAGAAAAATGCGTTGTCCGTTTTTCCTACACAAACAGCCATGACGAGGTAAAGGAGATCCAGGTGGAACCGGTCTGTCTCCAATATAAATGGTACAACTGGTATCTGATCGGATATCATGAGACATATCAGGATTACTGCATGTTTAAATTAGTCCGCATGGACCGTCTGCAGACAACCGGCCAAAAGTTCACAAACGCGCATGACCCCTCAGCGATCCGGTTCAAAGACAGCAGTGATGACATCGTGCAGGTCAGGCTGCGCGGAAAGGCAGTCATAAAAGCCAAGTGCAGGGAATACCTGAACGGGAGGATCACACAGGAATACGAAAACGGTGATTTTGAGTTTACTTTTTCCGCACCGCGGCATGAGACATTTTGGTACGGGGCGCTCCTTTCCTTTGGAAACAAGGTCCATGTCCTCGAACCGCCGGAAATACAGGAACGCATTGTAAGAACCTGCAGGGAAATACAAATGGAATACGGAGGATAGCGATGAGATACTGTTCAAAGGAAGAAGCCCGACATATACTGTGCCGTTATCACAACCTCGACGGCGCGGAGCCACTGTGCGGAAAAGAGGGTGTCGAAGCGATCATGCAGCGCATACACAGCATTCAATACGATCCGCTGAATGTTGTCGCGAGAAATGCCGACCTGGTACTGCAGGCGAGAGTGGATGATTACAGCGAGTCCGTTCTCTATGATCTGCTGTACGAAGAGCACAAATTCATTGACGGATATGACAAAGAGATGTGTATCTACAGCGCGAACGATTTCACGCGCTTACGATATGTGCGGGCTGAATATGCGAAATATGCGGTTCCTGTCCTGAGACACCGCAACCGGCTGGGCGCGTTGGATCTGTTGGACGATGTGAGGGATTTCGTGGAGGCGCATGGCAGGGACGCTTCCTGAATGAAAACGACCTCCGCAGTGCCATACTGCAGACCCTTGCAGCGAAAGACAGGATCGAGGAACCTTTTTACCTTTCAAAGGATTCTGAAAAATACATGGCAGCGCGGACGGAACACAATTATGCAAGATTCCTTGCCCCGCTGGACAATCTTCTGTGGGACAGGAAGATGTTGGAAATGCTGTTTGGTTTCTCATACCGCTGGGAAGTATATACACCTGTCGCCAAAAGAAAGTTTGGCTACTATGTACTGCCTGTGCTGTACAATGACCGATTTGTCGCAAGATTTGAGGCAGAGCCCGTCCGTGAGGCAGGCGCGTTTCGCGGCATTTCTCCAAGTTGATAACGCCCCTCAAAACAGTTTAAAATTAGGAGTGTGACAAGATGAACGAAATCAAACGATATGACATAAACGAGAACTGGGCACATGCAGGAATCGTTGAGGCGGGAGACTATTGCTTTATAAATTACTGTGTCCGCAACATAGGCGGCACCGTTGAAGAGCAGGTCGACGGCGCCTTTGATGAGATGGAAGAGCGGCTGGCATTGGCGGGACTGACACTTGAAAATGTCGTGCAGATGAACTGCCTGTTCAAAAATATCTGGGATATCCCGGTGATGGAACAGGTGGTCAAGAGACGCTTCCATGGCAGATATCCCGCGCGCAAGTCCTTCCAGACGGAGTTTGCCCACCCGGGTGGTCTGTATTTCCAGGTGGACGCGATCGCCTACAGGACAGATCCGGAAAAGGATCGGGCAGATACCTGCACTACAACCTCATTTTAAAATCTTCATACCCAAAATGCCTCACGACCTCCCATGTGCCGTCCCCGCTCAGCGCCACGATGTCGGGAAGCGGCATGCCGTTAAAGGTATTGTTCTTCACCATGGAGTAGATTGCCATGTCCCCGAAAATGAGCCGGTCTCCGGCGCGCAGCGGCTGGTCAAAAGAATAGTCGCCGATGATGTCTCCCGCAAGGCAGGTCGGTCCGCCAAGCCTGTAGGTATATGCCTTCCTGCCAGCCTCCCCGCTGCCGCAGAGCGGCGGTCTGTAGGGCATCTCGAGGACATCAGGCATATGGCACGCCGCAGAAGTGTCGAGGATCGCATTGTCCACACTGCCGCTGCGCACCGTCTCGAGCACTTCTGTCACCAGAAATCCCGCATTCAATGCGACTGCCTCGCCGGGTTCCAGATAAACGTGAAGCCCATATCGCTCCTGGATATACCGGATCAGCGCGATCAGCCCGTCCACATCGTAATCCTCCCTTGTGATATGATGCCCTCCGCCCAAATTGAGCCATTCCATCTGATACAGGTATTTCCCGAACTTCTCTTCCACCGCCCTCACGGTCGCAGCCAGCGCGTCCACGTTCTGCTCGCACAGGCAATGAAAGTGAAGTCCTGACAATCCCTCCAGCTGCTCTTCCCTGAAATTTTCCAGCGTGACACCGAGTCTGGATCCCGGGGCGCAAGGGTCATAGATTGCATGTTCCTGTGTGGAGTAGGCAGGGTTGATCCGAATGCCGCACGCCTTTTTTGCGGCCAGCGCACGCTCCCTGTACTTCTCCCACTGCCCAAAAGAATTAAACACAATATGGTCGCAGATATCCAGCAGCGCGTCCATGTGGGCTGCGGTGTACGCCGGTGCGTAGACGTGGTTCTCACATCGCTTTGTCTTCCCGCTGATATCGGTGATCTCCCTTTTGCAGAGCGCCTCATATCCAAGCCTTGCCTCGTACAGACCGCTTGCCGTCACTCCGTCCAGATAGCTCCCTATCAGCGGATAAAAATGATACATAGAAAACGCCTTCTGTGCCAGCAGGATTTTGCATCCTGTCTCGTCGCAGACATGGCGGAGTATCTCAAGATTTTTTCTTAAAAGCGACTCGCTCACAATATAACACGGGGTCGGAACCTCGCACTTGACTGCCTCGGCAGCGCGATAATCAATGCCCACTCTATCGACCTCCCTAATCTACAAGAACTGGATCATAACTCTCCTGCCACGGAAGCCCCCACTTGTTCAGGGCTTCCATGTAGGGATCCGGATCAAATTCCTCCACCGTGAAGACTCCCGGCTTGTTCCAGTTTCCGTTCAGGAGCATCATAGCGCCGACCATCGCCGGAACACCTGTCGTGTAGGAGATCGCCTGCGACCCGACTTCCCTGTAGCACTCCTGGTGATCACAGACATTGTATAGATAGTATGTCTTGTCCCTGCCGTCCTTTTTTCCGGTGAAAATGCATCCGATGTTCGTCTTCCCCGTCGTGCGCGGTCCCAGGCTTGCCGGGTCAGGCAGCAACGCCTTGAGGAACTGGATCGGCACGATCTGCCTGCCCTCATAATCGATCGGCGCCGTCGACAACATTCCCACATCCTCAAGGCACCGCATGTGATCCAGATAACTTTGCCCGAATGTCATAAAAAACCGGATCCGTTTCACGCCGGGTATGTTCTTCGCAAGCGACTCGATCTCCTCATGGTGCAGCAGATACATGTCCTTTGCGCCCACCTGGTCAAAATGATACGTTCTCCTGATACTCATCGCCGGAACCTCGACCCAGTGCCCGTCCTCCCAGTAGCTGCCAGGCGCAGACACTTCCCGCAGGTTGATCTCGGGATTGAAGTTGGTCGCAAATGCATACCCGTGGTCGCCGCCGTTGCAGTCAAGGATATCGATGGTGTCGATCTCGTCAAACTCATGTTTGAGCGCGTATGCACAGTATGCCTGCGTTACGCCCGGGTCAAAGCCCGAACCAAGCAGTGCCGTGATGCCGGCTTCCTCAAACTTTTTCCGGTATGCCCACTGCCAGGAATAGTCAAAATATGCGGAGAAGCCCTCCTCCCGGCATCTCCTGTCATAAACCGCCCGCCACGCGGGATCCTCTATATCCTCGGGCTCATAGTTCGCCGTGTCCATATAGTTTACTCCGCACGCAAGGCACGCATCCATGATCGTCAGATCCTGATATGGAAGCGCTATATTCATGACCAGATCCGGCTGGTAACTTTTTATCAGAGCCACCACTTCCTCCATGTTGTCCGCATCCACCTGCGCCGTCGTGATCTCTGTGTCCGTCGTGCCATCGAGCTTCTCTTTCAGCGCGTCGCACTTTGACTTCGTGCGGCTCGCTATCATGATCTCCTCAAACACTTCGCTGTTCTGGCAGCATTTCCGGATCGCCACACTTGCCACACCGCCGCAGCCAATGATCAATACTCTTCCCATCTTCTCTCTCCTCACCCTTCTCCATATTTTTTGTGATCCCTTACCGTATGTATCGCTCGTCGAGCTTTAGGAGCAGCTCGCGGAGCACTTTCAGCGCGACTGCCGTAGATGCACCGCTTGCATCGAGCTGCGGGGAAAGCTCGTTGATATCACACCCCACGATGTCTAGCTCCCCAACCTTAATCATCGCGTCGAGCAGCTGCAAAAATGTCACGCCGCCCGCCTCCGGCGTCCCTGTTCCAGGGAAGCACGCGGGATCGAGCACATCGAGGTCCAGTGTAAAGTACACTGGCTTTCCTTTCAGACGCTCTGTCACCTGTTCGAGCCCCTCAAAATCAAACCTGCGCGTCACCACATGCTGTTCTCCCCACGCAAACTCCGCGCGCTCACCGCTGCGGATGCCAAACTGGTAGATCCTGCCGTCACCTACAAGATCCCACACCCTGCGCAGGACCGTCGCGTGTGACAGTCTCGCCCCGAGATAATCGTCCCGCAGATCCGCATGGGCATCAAAATGGATCACATGCAGATCCGGATATTTTGACGCCACCGCCCGCACAGACCCCAGTGTGACGAGGTGTTCTCCCCCGATCATGAGCGGCAGCCTGCCCTTCTCGAGGATCTTTGCCGTGAAATCCGTGATGGCTCCCAGCGCCCTGTCCACATCGCCAAAACACAGTTCCAGGTCTCCCCCGTCGAACACCGCCGCGTCCTCCAGATCCAGATCCTGATAGGGGCTGTATGTCTCCAGCCCATAGGACTCTGCCCGCATGGTCCTGCTCGCAAAGCGCGTGCCCGGCCGGTATGACGTCGTTGAGTCGAACGGCGCGCCAAAGATCACAATCCTTGCCTCGTCAAATGTCTTGTCACATCCGAGAAATGTCTCTACGTTTCTTTCCATATCAATCATCCTTTATATATCAGTCCTTCTCGTATTTCTCAAGCATCTCCTCCACATAATTGGGCAGTGCGAACGCTCCCCTGTGCAGCTGCTCGTTATAATACCGCGTCCGGATCCCCTGCGCCTTCCACCGCTCTATGTTCTGGTCGTCAAGCGGATGATATTTCTTCGAGGCAAAGCCAAAGAGCCAGTGCCCTGAAGGGTATGTCGGAATATGCGCCTGGTAAACCTTGCTGATCGGAAAGGACTCCACGATCCTCTTGTGCGCCCTCTGCATCGCTGTCGCATCATTCGGATAAAAGGGACTCTCGTGCTGATTGACCATAATGCCGTCCGCCTTTAGCGCCTTATAGCAGTTCCCGTAAAACTCCTTGGTGAACAGTCCCTCCCCCGGACCAAACGGATCCGTGGAATCCACAAGGATCAAGTCGTACGCATCCTCATACTTGCGCACAAACTTCAAACCGTCCTCATAGTGGACGTGCACCCGGTCATCATCAAAACCGCAGGCTGTCTGCCTCAGGTATTTCCGGCAGGCTGTCACGACCTCCTCGTCGATCTCCACCAGGTCAATGTGCTCTATATCGCCGTACCTTGCCAGCTCACGCACTGTGCCGCCGTCCCCGCCGCCAATCACAAGGACGTTTCTCACACAGGGATGCACCGACATGGGCACATGGACTATCATCTCATGGTAGATAAACTCATCTTTTTCCGTCAGCATCATATATCCGTCCAGCGTCAGGAATCTGCCGAATTCCTCCGACGCAAAGATATCGATCCTCTGGAACCCGGACTGTGACGAGTAGAGCTGTCTGTCTACCTGTATGGAAAATTTCACGTTTTCCGTGTGCTTCTCAGTGAACCATAATTCCATATCCATCTCCCCTTCCTCACGTGCCTGCCATGACATTCAGCCTCGTGAGCTCCATATCCTCGGGGCCTGTCATCGAGCAGCCTTTCTCTTTCGCGTACAGGATATAGTCGAGAATGTCCTTTGTGATGAGCTCCCCCGGCGCAAGGATCGGAATCCCGGGCGGATAACACATGACAAACTCCGCGCACACCCTGTTCTCGCAGTCCCTGAGCGGCAGCGACTGCTTGTCACTGTAAAAGGCATCCTGCGGCGAGAAGACCACGCTCGGATTAATGTATTCCGCGGTCATCAGACTGTTTGGATCCCGCCTGTACAGACGCCGGATCTCCGCGAGCGCACTCACGAGGCGCTCGATGTCCCGCGGTCTGTCCCCGACGGACACGTAGGCGAGCACATTGCCCAAATCTCCAAACTCCGTCTGTATATCGTACTCATCGCGGAGCAGGTCATACACCTCTATTCCGGCAAGCCCCACCGGGAGCGTGTTGACAGAAAGTTTTGTGATATCAAAATCATAGACCGAATCCCCGTTTACGATCTCCTTCGAATATGCATAATAGTCGCCGATCTGGTTGATCTCCCCGCGCGCGTACGCTACCATCTCCCGCACCTTGTCAAAGATCTCCTGACCGTGCAGCGCCAGATTTCTTCTCGATATGTCAAGACTTGACATCAGCAGATAGGAACCGCTTGTCGTCTGCGATATGTTGATGATCTGCCTGACATATCCCTCGCTCATGCCCGGACCGATCAGCAAAAATGAGGACTGCGTCAGGGAACCGCCCGACTTGTGCATGCTGACTGCCGCCATGTCCGCCCCAGCCTGCATGGCGGACATGGGAAGCTCCCTGTCAAAATAAAAATGTGTCCCATGCGCCTCGTCCACAAGCATTTTCATGCCGTGCGCATGTGCCAGATCCGTGATCCCCTTTAAATTGGAGCAAATGCCATAGTATGTCGGGTTATTGACTAAGATCGCCTTCGCGTCCGGATTCTTTGCAACAGCCTTCTCCACCTCGCTCAGTTTCATGCCCAGCGCGATGCCCAGCCGTCGGTCCAGATCCGGGTCGACATACACGGGCACTGCCCCGCAGAGTATCATGATATTGATGACACTCCTGTGCACGTTTCGCGGCAGGATGATCTTGTCCCCCCGTTTGCACACCGACAGCACCATGCTCTGCACGGCGGACGTCGTGCCGCCCACCATAAAATATGCGTGCGCCGCCCCGAAGGCTTCCGCCGCAAGCTCCTGTGCCTCCCGGATCACAGACACCGGATGGCACAGGTTATCCAGCATTTTCATGGAATTGACATCCACCGAAAGACACTGTTCTCCCAGAAAGCGCGTCAGGTCAGGATTCCCCTTTCCATGCTTATGCCCGGGCACATCAAAAGGCACGAGCCTGTTTTGTTTCATCTCCTCCAATGCTTCCAGTATGGGAGCCCTTGACTGGTCAGACATCGCGATCCCCCCTTCGTATCTCAATAAATGTTCGTTCCGCTAAAAATCTCGATCATCTCCTGACGCAGGCTGTTGCTGATCTGCAGCCGTGTTTTTGGCGTGATCTCATAGATATCGGAGTTGAACAGGTAATTCTGCAGATCCATCTCCTTGATCAGCATCTTGGTGTGGAAAATATTCGCCTGATGTATATTAATGTCAATGGCATCGTACTTGTCCAGGATCGCCTGGTCGATATAATCCTGTATCGAGGTGATCCTGTGATCCATAAAAAGCTTTTTTCCCTCCACGTTCCTCGTAAAGCCCCGCACCCGGTAATCCATCGTAATGATATCGGAGTCAAAGCTCCCTATGAGGTAATCGAGTGTGCTCAGCGGTGTGATCTCCCCGCATGTCGCCACATCGATATCCACCCGAAAGGTGGCGATGTTGGTCTCGGGATGATATTCCGGATATGTATGTACTGTGATGTGGCTCTTGTCAAGATGCCCCACGATCTCATCGCTGCGGTCGCCCAGCGAAAGCGTGTCCTCATAGGCGAGCGCAGCGCTTGCCGCACTCTTCTGTCCTGCCGGTATCATGTTTGGCTCGGCGATGAGAAACGTGACACTTGCCCCCTGCGGCTCGTAATCCTGCCGCGACACATTCAGCACATGGGCGCCGATCATCTCCGTGACACGAAATAAAATCTTGGTAAGGCGCTCAGAGTTGTACTGCTCGTCTATATAGGCGATATAATCTTTCTGCTCACGCGCACTTTTGGCATAACAGACATCATAGATATTAAAACTCAGAGATTTCGTGAGATTGTTAAATCCATATAATCTTAATTTCGTTTCCATTGCCCAATGCACCTCTCAATCAATGAAAATGAGTGGAAACCATTCCGATTTCCACTCACAATAATCCATCACGCGGTCTGTTACACATCTGAACTGTGTATATCTTATAGCAGGGTGACTGTACAGCATTGCCTAAATAACAGTGAAAAACAGTGCCTGATATTTGTGACAGGACAAGGCGGAGGAAGGAGGCAATGCGGTGGCATTGTTGACTGACGACAACGCAGGACTGGTGCAAATATCAGGTGCTGTATTCACTGTTATTTGCGCAATGCTGTACTAGAGTCTATATAGCAAAAAAGTTTACTTTTACTACTCTTATTGATTCTCACAAGTGGTTTGTTACGGATATAAGATCCAATCAATAAGGCTCCAATCGCCTTAATCTGGAATCCGGTCGAACAGGACTTCCAGTAAAAATCATTATACTTGAAGAACACCGTATTTGCAAGTATTTTCTTTGCATACAGGTCACAAAAACAGTATCACGGTTCGACCCTTTTGCCGATCCTGTTGCAGAACGCCTCAAATACCTGCTCCCTGTCCCTGGCAGTCTCATAATATGGCAGACCGCACCGCAGACACTGCTCCCGCATCAGGATGCTCTGTTCCACGATATAGACGGCGCCTTCCCTGAGCTCCTCGTCCGACTTATAAAAAGTATAATCTTTTTCTGTATCATATCTCTTCTGGATCTCAAAGCGCTCCCCGGGTGTCACGTCGGAGGTGATAAAATAGTAGATCACGCAGTTTGCCCCGTGGATATATCTCATGTAATCCTCTGGCAGAAGCTGGTACATATCGAGCACCATGCCGGGTTCAAACTCATCGTACTCGGCGCTGTCCAACATTGCCCGCACAAACGGTGCCATCTTGCCGCTGATCATGTGGAGCGTGTCCATGGAGGACAGACCCGCATAGGTGCTGACACCCGTCTCCGGAAAACATTTTTCAAATCCCGCTATGATGGAGTCCATGCTCACATGCTGATAACCGTAACGCACCGCGAGCCGATGGGCGATGGTGCTTTTCCCCGCCCGGGGAACGCCCGCAATAATGATATTATTTTTCATAGTCTGCCTCCATTACCTTTTGTGACGTCGTGACCTCATCCGGCGATCACCACGCTTTGATCCTCTGGTCAATAGTATAGCACACATGACGATAAAAATCACATATTAATTCTACAACGCGTTTTGTTTACGTTATAACAAAAGAGTAGCCTTTTCGAATGGGGTGATATATAATCGAGAGTGACAAACCTGGATTTGTATTGAACAAAATAATGAAATTTGGTGTTTTACATTGTTAGGAGGCTTATTGTATGTTTGAAGAAATATCATTCCCTGAACATGAATATGAATCAATTCAAAATTATTTAAATAAACTGGGGTATTGTTATACCACGAGGGTATATAAAGAAATCGGGAAATATAAAGTTGGGGAATTATATACTGCCCCATGGGGTGATGTATTGAAAATAGACGAAGTTAAAACATACTGGAAAGTATCAGACCGCCCTTTTTATGATGAAATGAATGATGACGAAAAGATAGAAATCTGTAAATATTCTGAAGATATGGGATTGCCATATGAATTTATAAAATTTTCTAAAAACACAGTATGATCATATTTCAACAGCGCGTAAAATGGCGGTTGCTATACCCTATATTTCGTGAAAGATTGGATATGGAAGTGGTATAATCAGACATATTGTTGTAGAATTGCAAATGATTGATGGGAGGAATACAGATGTCAAAACAAAAATTGATTATTATAGCAGGTTCTCCGTGTGTGGGGAAAACGACAGTGACACAGAAACTTTTTACTTCTTATGAAAACAGTGCTTATTTTGATGGCGATTGGGCATGGTGTGTCAATCCGTTTTCGGTTGATGATCCGAGGTTGAGAAATGGTGATAATTTTGATCATGTCTTTTTTTCGTCGGTTGTTGTTGTGGATAAAACAATTCGTGAAGCGATACTAAAAGATATAACTGCAAAAGATTATTCTGTTATAGGCATTACCCTGACCTGTTCAGAGCAAACTTTGCGTGAACGTCATAAAAAGCGTGGAGATGAAAATGAATGTTCTTTTTTCTGGCTGCATTTAAAACCATATGAAGGCGATCATGTTATCAACACAGATAACAAAAGTGTTCAGCAAATAGTTGATGAAATGAAAGTTATGATAGATCGTGAGGGAAATGAATAGTGGAATTTAAAACAAATGATCTAATATTGCGAACTGTGACTGAAAACGACATTGAGGAGATTGCAAGAATGTGGGAATACCCACATGAAACAACGATAGATAAGGCATACGAAGCGTTAAAATATATGGAAGATACTCATAGTAAGAATCGACAGAAATCAATTTGCCATTTATGTTTAGGCGTTTTTCAGAAGAAAGAACCAAATGTGATCATAGGCTGGTGCGGATTGGACGGAGAAGCCGAAATAGGGAAAACAGTTCTTTTTTATATGATTGATGAAAAATACCGAAATCAGGGTTATGCTACACAATGCGCTATGGAATTGATCAATTATGCGTTTGAGGAGATGGAGTATGACATAATCTATGGAGGATGTGCAAAGAGCAATATAGGATCATACAGAGTAATGCAAAAGGCAGGAATGGTTCAAAATTCCTTTTATGAAAATGGGGATTATATTTTTTCAATTGATAGAGAAGCATTTTTAAATCAGAAGCTGTATGGAGGAATACAAATGTCTGATTTAAAACAATTATTAGATGATTTCATATTGAACAGCAAAAATATTTTATATGATAATCTTATTGGAATCTATCTTCATGGCTCTTTGGCAATGGGATGTTATAATGAAAAGAAGAGTGATATTGATTTACTGGTTGTTGTAGAAAATGATTTATCAAGAGAAATGAAACAACAATATATGGACATGGTTGTTGCATTAAATAACAAAGCACCTTCAAAGGGGATTGAACTGAGCATTGTCAAAGAAGCTGTGTGCAAACCATTTGTATATCCAACACCCTTTGAATTACATTTTTCTGTAGCACATTTGAATTGGTATTTATCAAATCCAAAGGATTATATCGAAAAGATGAATGGTACTGATAAAGACCTCGCTGCGCATTTTACAATTATATATCATCGAGGGAAAACGCTCTACGGAAAAGAAATAAAATCCGTTTTTTCAGAAGTCAGCAACGAAGCCTATATGGATAGCATATGGCTTGATGTCAAAAATGCAAAAGAAGATATTATTGATGATACAATGTATATTATTCTTAATTTGTGCAGAGTGTTAGCTTATAAAAAGGAGAGGCTGGTTTTATCCAAACAAGAAGGTGGAGAGTGGGCACTGCACCATCTTTCCGACCCTCAATATAAGAATATGGTTCTCTTTGCATTAGAGGAATATAAAACTGGGAACACTATGTCAATAACGCAAGCGGATGCTGTAAAATTTGCAGAATATATGTTAAGACACATCAGCGATGAATAACTGTTTCACCACTTCACACGCTTTTGAAAGAATTATTGTAAAGCGTACCGTTTGATCAATTGCTGTTTGTAGAATTGCAGCCAGCAGGAGGATCTGAAACATATTGCCGATCTGGGTCTGGTATCGCAATTTCATGAAGGATGAGCAGGGGACATGGATCACGGAGGATCTTGATGAGAATCCGGGGATCAGGCGGCTTGACTGGGTGATCCAGACGGCTGAGAAATATGACATGTATGTCTCGACCCGACATCTGCAATGAATACGGCATACAAGGCATCTCCCAGCGGAGATGCCTTACGTTACCGGCAATCACATATTGTCACTCACAGCGTGCAGCGTTGAAGCACAGACGCATTCGTCATGACTTTTTCCTGATCGCAAACCACAGTTCAAGATAACCCATATCGGCATCTCCGCCGTACACTTCGATACACAGACCATTTTCCTGTTCATATTCGGAGGTGGGCAGCCACTCTGAATAAAAACGTTTGTTGAGCGTAGTGCAGACCTCCACAACCTGATCCCACTTGAATCGCTCTGCCGGAAATATAACCCATGTGCACGCCGGGATATCGACTACTGTATACCCTTCTGTCCTGCTGCTCCCGCTCTTGAAAGCACACTGCATGTATGCGAACGTGCCAGGCTGGGTTTGTCTGTAGTCGCAGACGCCATGTACCTTACACAGATCCTGAGCAACAAAGTTCGGGAGATCCCCAGCGTCCGACGCAAGTTTTTCGTATGCCCCGTTAACCTGATTTTGATTCCAGAGCTCGTGCGGTGTACTCGGAAATGTACCGCCCCCATCGACCTTGAAGATCCCCTCATAACCAAAAACCTGAAACGACTCTTTTTTCTCAATTCGATATTCCATTTCTTTCTCTCCTTTGACTGAAATTTGAAAAGAGATCCTCGGGCAGGCTTTGAGCGTTACCCCGTCAGCGCGCGCTTCTGTCGGTGTAACCTTGTGCAGTGCCTGGAACGCTCGGGAAAAGGAAACCGGAGAATCGTAGCCATACTTTAAGGCTAGATCGATCACTTTGATATCGCTGTTTAGCAGATCGATAGCCGCCAGCGTCATTTTTCTTCTGCGGATGTACTCCGTCAGCGACATATCCGTAATAAAGGAAAACATCCGATAGTAATTGTACGCTGAACAACCTGCGATCTGAGCAAGTTTCTCCGGATCGATCTCTCCGGTAAGATTCTCTTCCACATATGCGAGTGTCAAACTCATACGAGTCATCAAATCCAAGAATATCCCTCCTCTCAAAGAAAAGTATAGACAAAGTACACTTTCCTGTCGCAACTTTTTATGCCGGATTTTGTCGGTTAGGAACTGTGCAGCAATAACATGTACAGATCGCATGGGATATTTCTTCGAGAGTGTATGTCAAAAACGCAGGCGCAGCGGGCTACGTCGAGGCTGTTTGACATGTTCAGTCGGAGAAATTTTTCCTTGTCATGTATTATAACATGAAATGAACAGGGCAGGAAGAACTGATTGAAATGCTTTCTGATATTTCTCCGAAAATGCTCTTGGCAAAGAGAAGACTAGAACGTGTTTGAAAAATGCTTTCTGTCAGATGTGCGGCACAGTTTGTGGGAGATTAAATCATCTTACAGATGATGTGCCAAATGAAGGAGGCATAGGGGGCAAAGGCATAAAGGGCAATGTCTTACGTCGACTGAATATGGTGCAAATATCACGCAAAGTGGTGAATACGACGCTATGGCGTCGTTATACAGATGGCGGGAATGATTTTTCAAACACGCTCTAGTACTCCATCCAGACAGAAACTAGATTTGTGGGCTGCATGATTCGTGCCAGTGCTAGGCAAAATTTCGACGGCGATGCGGTGGCATCGTCTAGAAATTTTAACGACGCAATGGTGCGAAACAGGCAGTTCACGAATCTAATTTCTGACCGGATGGAGTACTAGTACAGCATTGCGCAAATAACAGTGAATACAGCACCTGCTATTTGCACCAGTCCTGCGTTGTCGTCAGTCAACAATGCCACCGCCTTGTCTCCTTCCACCGCCTTGTCCTGTCAAAATATCAGGCACTGTTTTTCACTGTTATTTAGGCAATGCTGAACCAGGACCGCCACAGAATTGGCATATGCCGAGATAATCAGTTATAACAGGAAAAATCTTGAAAGGGAATTTCCTAACGAGAGCCAACAACAGAACAGACAGCAAAGCAAAACGAAATGGATGAAGGAAGAAATTTAATGTCAGATTTATTGTAATGACAGGCATTTTTTTGTATAATTGTAGTGTGGCAGGAGTAAACTATATCACACATTTTTCCGTAGATTTAAGAAACCGAGGCGATAAAGTGAAGGACGATACAAAACAGACACAGGAAGTCAATGTGACACGTCACATGGCAAAGCGTACGGCAAAGAACAGTGTGTTTTTAGACCTTTTCCAAGATAAAAAGAATTTGTTGGAACTGTATAAAACATTGCACCCAGAGGATACGGACGCAACAGAGGACACGCTGGATATTGTAACGATAGACAATGTTCTGACAGACAACCTCTATAACGATCTGGGTATAATGGTGGGTAACAACAGATTGCTTTTGTTATTAGAAGCACAATCGAGTTGGACGGTAAATATTTTAATCTGAATCCTGTTGTATTTAGCACAGAGTTACCATGAATATTTTGAGCGAACCAGTCAGAGCTTATATAAGAGCAAGAAAGTAACAATGCCAAAACCAGAATTATATGTGATATACACAGGCAACAAAGGCAAAAAACCCGATACAATATCTTTATCGCAGGAGTTTTTTGACGGTGCAGATATTGATATTGAGATAAAAGCCAAAGTAATATATGAGAGCAATAAGGACAACATAATCAATGAGTACATTGTTTTTTGCAAGGTTTTTAACGAGCAGATAAAAGAACATGGAATGACGAAACAGGCGGTTGCAGAAACGATCCGTATTTGCAAGGGCAGGAACATTTTAAAACAGTACCTAAGCAGCAAGGAAGTGGAGGTAGTAACGATTATGATGAGTTTATTTGATGATGAGCAGATTATGAGGACGTATGCGAAAGATATTGAAAAAGAAACGGAAAGAAAGGCAGCCAAGAAAATGATAAAAATGGGAAAACTATCACTAGAAGAAATTGGTTTATGCGTGCCAACTTTATCATTTGACGAGTTAAAAGAACTTGAAGCTGAGGTCATGCAATTAGTATAATCGGCTAAACAAGGATTTGTCGTTGAATGAGCCAATACGAAAGAACCGGCGCAAAACAAACGAATGTCGTTTTGCACCGGTTCCTTCGTATCAACTCCTATCACTACGGACAACAGATGCCCAGATCACAGGCTCCGCCAAAAATCTTCCCGCTCACGCTACCTGTATTTCCCTGGCGATGACAGCCCTGTCTGCAGCGCTGCTGCTCATTCCTTCCTGCTCCATCTGGATCCAGTCATCAAAATTGTCAAAAATAAAGACGTACAGTGTATTTAACGTTTTCCCCTGGACAGCAAATCCGGCTCTGCCTGCTATTTCCGTATCTGCGTAAAGCATTTCGCCGTCCTGATCAAAGCAGATCGTGTAGCAGGGCTCATAAGACCACCCAAGCAGTTCAAACATCTCCGCATCCGTCATATCAGGATCTTCTGAAAGCAGTTTTTCCCGCCGGTCGTCTGTCAGTTCTCTCTGCTTTCCCGGTGTCGTCGTGTGGACGATCACCTGATACGGCGATACCACGACATCTTCAAGCGTGATATTCCCCGCCTTCTCACCCACTTCGATCGTTTTTACATCGGTTCCGTTTACCTCAAATGGAACAGTGATGTTCCAGCTGCCATCTGTCCAGTGCGATGCGGATATTTGCTCGCTGTCAAGCATCCTGTCATCATCATAACCGAGACCGGTTACATTTAAGTTCAGTTCTCCGCTGCCCGCATGTTTCTCTGCAAGATCTATCTTCAGCATGCCTGCAAATGTATGGCTGTCGATCACCTCGCCATCAAACGTATTTTCGATCCATTCGGGCGCACTTCCGTCCGCACTCCATGTCCCGTCTATATAAAAACCTGCGGCTGTCCTGCCATCTGCGGCTTTCATACTGGTATAATGTTCGGGAATGTGCGTAAAATCAGCATTTTCCGATGCAATGTTCACTGTAAGGAATATGGAATATCCATCGCAGTAGGCTTCTGATGCAGTCAGCGTGATCCCCTGATCCGATACGGTATAGTCCGATGTGTCCAAATTTCCCGCAGGGTCTTCATTTGTGAGGACAGTTTTCTTGTCCGTATAGTCTCCCGAATATCTGGCGTCATCCTCGACCTTCTCAAAAATCTTTCCGATCAGTGGGATCTTTGCTGCAAGCACCGGATTAAAATATCCCAGTCCACCGATTCCGATCACTGCAGCTGCCACTGCAGCTGCCGCACATGTTCCTATTTTACCGAATTTCTTTATCTTATCTTTCCCCCTTCTATGTAACCGGATTTCTCTGTCACTTATTTCAGGAGCAAGAGCCTGCTTTAAGATTTGATCCAATTTTTCATCTGTCATATCCTATCGCCTCCAATTTTTCCTTTAACTGTTCCTTTGCTTTGCGCATCCGGCTTTTGACGGTTCCTTCCGGCAGTCCAAGAATCTTCGATATCTCATTTATCTGCATATCTGCTGAATAATACAGATAGATCGGTATTCTGTACTTCTCCGGCAGGGTTTTGACGACTTGCTGGATCATATCTGCCTCATTTTGTCTCAGCACAATATGTTCCGGAGAGGCATCGCTGTCATGATCAGAAAACTCATATCCCTCATCGGACATCTCGTCCATACTGTCAATCGGAACCAGCCTCATCCTGTTCGCATATTTTTTCTTCCTGTTTTTCCATAGATAAATTGAGGTGGATAAAGCGTAACTCTTTGTATTCTGCATAGAGTCCAGTCTTTTCTTTTTCTCCAGCAGTTTGAGCATCGTGTCCTGATACAGTTCGTCTCCAGTTTCCGAATCTTGAGCTGTCATCCGGCAAAACCGCAGGATATCTTTTCCAAACTTCAAGACAAACCGCTCGAATTCGTCATTATTCATAGCAGCCATCCTCCTTCTTCTTTCAAGCCGCTCGATCGACTTGTCGACTTGCAAAGGCCCTTGCAAGTATATATTGTCTTGACACTGGAAAAAAGTTTTCATTTTATCAAAGAATTTAACGGGCATATTCAGAAGGCGATATTCCGCGCTCCCTTCACACTGCGTATGCCGTAAACACCTTTGCCACCGCGATCTGTGTCCGCAGCTCCTTGAGAAATGGCGCTGAGAACGGCAGTTCTTCCTGTAAAATCCTGTTCGCGATCTGATCCCGCAGCTGCTCTGCGTCTGCGTCAGCCAGATCTGACAGCGATCTGATCCCGCAATGCAAATACAGCTGCGCCCTGACAGCTTTCACACCCGGCAAACGCATCAGTTCCAGCAGAGACGATATCTCTTTTGCACTCCTGCATTCTGCATCCGGGATATCTTTTATCCCCTTTCCCTTATAGTCGTACAAATGCAGAAAACACCGGAACAATGCCGCCATATTTTCATCGGGCAGACCGGCTTCTATCAGTTCCTGATCCGATAAAGCAGCACAGGCATTCCTGGTAAGAATGCCTTTTTCCGACAAGTTTGCTGACAGCCGGTCCTTGTATTGTATCAATGGATAAAATCTCTGCACGATACAGTCCTCATTGAGAAGAATCTCTATACCCGCAATCTGATAATCAATACCGATGTGATCCTTCATCTTTTATTCGTCCCTTCTTTTTCGATCCTCACTTTTATGATCCTCTTTTTTCACGGGCAGCCAGATCTCCACGATGGACTCGTCATTGTCACCGTCAAACCGCGCGTCGTAGTGCTCTATACAGTACAGCTTTCCCTCATACAGATTCCTGACATATCCCTTTTCGTTCGAATCCAGCCACTCTGACATCGCGCTGTTTTCGCTCTCGTACCCGTCTTTCACATACACGTCAAATGATGCGTACTCGGAGGAGGGCATCTCGAAGATTTCATATGCACCGCGGCACGCTGTCGCGGCGGCATTGGCTTTTACCTCACAGCCCACGATGACCTGTTCACTTCCCGACGCACTGTCAAATATCCTGACCTCATACCCGTCCTCGGATATTTTGTCTGCGATCGGGTTTTGTGCGTTGAGTTTCATGAAACGTCCCCATATTTGTGCTGTCTCATTGCCGTCACCCGACACCCCCGCTAGAGCGTGTTTGAAAAATGCTTTCTGTCAGATGTGCGGCACAGTTTGTGGGAGATTTGTGCCAAATGAAGGAG
>ERZ808051.823-NODE-823-length-26764-cov-6.004009_pt1 | contig 26764 bp, 21 predicted proteins | sample MGYA00380199_ERZ808051 | MGnify/ENA primary metagenome ERZ808051 (study PRJEB31490, sample SAMN06133391) | mouse gut metagenome | isolation source: J11 | host: mice | place: China: Chengdu | collected 2015-05 ...
AGGGTGTCGGCCTCCAGCTGCCGGGCCAGCACGCAGGAGGCGAAGTCCTTGTCGATGACCGCCGCCGCGCCCTTGAGGTGGTGCCCCTCGGTTTTAAACACGGGGATGCCGCCGCCCCCGCAGGCCACCACCACCAGGCCCGCTTCCACCATGTCCCGGATGGACTCGATCTCCACGATGGACTGGGGCCGGGGGGAGGCCACCACCCGGCGGTACCCCCGTCCGGCGTCCTCAATCACCTGATAGTCCCGCTCGGCCACCAGCTTGTCAGCCTCCTCGCGGGTCATGAAGGCCCCGATGGGCTTGGTGGGGTGGGCGAAGGCCGGGTCCTGGGGGTCCACCTCCACCTGGGTGAGGACGGTGGCCACACCCTTCTGAATGCCCCGGTCCAGCAGCTCCTCCCGCAGGGCGTTTTGCAGATCGTAGCCGATGTAGCCCTGGCTCATGGCCACGCACACGGACAGAGGGCAGGGGATGTACTTGTCCGGCTCGGACCGGGTGAGCTCCGCCATGGCCTTTTGGATCATGCCCACCTGGGGGCCGTTGCCGTGGGAGAGGATCACCTGGTGGCCGTCCTCGATGAGGTCGGCGATGGCCCTGGCCGTCTGCTTGACGGCGGCCATCTGCTCCGGGAGATTATTGCCCAGGGCGTTGCCGCCCAGGGCGATGACGATGCGCTTTCCCATTGATAATACCTCCAAATCATCCAAAATACAAGACAGGCCCGCCCTATCCGGACGGGCCTGCTTCCTTTTCTTTGAAAAGAAAAGGAACCGAAAAGAAACTTTTGGCAGCGAAACTTCGTTTCGCCTTATCATATCAAAAAATGTGCGTTACCGGGCGGAAATCTTCCGTCAAGCACTCTGGTCGCAGCGAACTAAAGTTCTTTTTGATTCTTTTTCTTTCAAGAAAAAGAATGCTCACTTCTGGAACCACCGGGCCGCGCCCCGCTCCTCCAGGGCCTTGAGGGTGGCCTGGGGGTCCTTCACCTTGGCCAGGAAGATCATGGCGGCGATGATGTAGGGCTTGAAGCTGGCCTCCTTGTACAGGGGGGTGCGGTAGCGGTCGAACACGCTGGCCTCCACCTCGCCGTCCACACAGGACACGTCGTTGATGTCGGCGGGCAGGCAGTGGAGGTACAGGGCCTTGCCGTCCCGGGTGGTCTTCATCAGCTCCTCGGTGCAGCACCAGTCCTTGTGCTGGGCGTTCTGGGCCAGCAGCTCCTTCTCCAGGGCCTTGATGCCGTCGCTGTCGCCCTTGGCGTACAGGTCGGTGCGCTTCTCCATGGCGGCGAAGGGAGCCCAGCTCTTGGGGTAGACGATGTCGGCGTTCTGGAAAGCCTCGGCCATGGAGTGGGTCTTGGTGAAGGTTCCGCCGGTGGCGGCGGCGTTCTTGCGGGCCACCTCCTCCACCTCGGGCATGACCTCGTAGCCCTCGGGGTGGGCCAGCACCACGTCCATGCCGAACCGGGTCATGAGGCCGATGACGCCCTGGGGTACGCTGAGGGGCTTGCCGTAGCTGGGGGAGTAGGCCCAGGTCATGGCCACCTTTTTGCCCTTCAGGTTCTCCACGCCGCCGAACTCGTGGATGATGTGGAGCATATCCGCCATGCACTGGGTGGGGTGGTCAATGTCGCACTGGAGGTTGACCAGGGTGGGCTTCTGCTCCAGCACGCCGTCCTTGTGGCCCTGGGTGACAGCCTCCACCACCTCCTTCTGGTAGGTGTGGCCCTTGCCGATGTACATATCGTCCCGGATGCCGATGACGTCGGCCATGAAGGAGATCATGTTGGCGGTCTCCCGGACAGTCTCGCCGTGGGCGATCTGGCTCTTGCCCTCGTCCAGGTCCTGGACCTCCAGGCCCAGCAGGTTGCAGGCGGAGGCGAAGGAGAACCGGGTCCGGGTGGAGTTGTCCCGGAACAGGGAGATGCCCAGGCCGGACTCAAAAATCTTGGTGGAAATGTTGTTCTCCCGCATATAGCGCAGGGCGTCGGCCACGGTGAACACGGCCTCCAGCTCGTCGTCGGTCTTGTCCCAGGTCAGGAAGAAGTCGCCCTCGTACATCTCCTTGAAGTTGAGGGAGTTCAGCTTATCGATATACTTCTGAAGGGTAGCGTCCATGTCAATTTCTCCTTTACACATTTATATTTTTTCAATGCTGCTGTCATGCTCCGCCTGTTCGCAACGCGCGGCTTCCCTCCGACTCGGGCTGGTCTTGGCCCGCTACGCGGGCCTGCGCTCGCCCTCGCTCCAGTCCATCCGCGCTGCTCACGACGGCTCCGCACTTCTCACTGGATATTATTATCCGTCTTGCCCGCCCGGAACTGGGACACGTCGGCGGTCTTGTTCTCCTCCTTGTACAGCCCCGGCACGGCGGCGTACAGGGCGGCGCAGCGGACCAGGTCGTCCTTCCAGGTGATCTCGTTGGGGGCGTGGGCCTGGCTCTCCGCGCCGGGGCCGAAGCCCACGCAGGGGATGCCGTAACGGCCCTGGATGGCCACGCCGTTGGTGGAGAAGGTCCACTTGTCCGTCAGCGGGCGCTGGCGCAGGTGCATGGCGTCCCGGGCGGGGTCGGCGTCGCTGTGGCCCAGCCGCTGGTCGCCGAACAGGGCGTGGTGGGCGTCCACCAGGGCCTGGACGTGGGCGGCGCTCTCCTTGTTGATCCAGGTGGGGAAGTAGGCCTCCGTCTCGTAGACGGTGCCGGTCCAGGCGGGCCGGTCGTACATGTACATGGACACCTTCACGTCGTCGCCGTACTTTTTCACGGCGGGCAGGTCCCGGATCTCCTGGAGGCAGGAGTCCCAGGTCTCCCCGGCGGTCATGCGCCGGTCGATGGAGATGGAGCAGGAGTCGGCCACGGCGCACCGGCTGGGGGAGGTGTAGAAAATCTGGCTGGTAGTGCAGGTGCCCCGGCCCAGGAACCGGGCGTCCTCGTAGTGCTCGGGGTTGAACTTGGGGTCCAGCATCTTCACCAGGCCCTTGACGGCCACGCCGTCACCGGCGGAGTTCTCATTGAGGGCGCGCACGTCCTGGAGGATGTCGGCCATCTTGTAGATGGCGTTGTCCCCCCGCTCGGGGGCGGAGCCGTGGCAGGACACGCCCTTCACGTCCACCCGGATCTCCATGCGGCCCCGGTGGCCCCGGTAGATGCCGCCGTCGGTGGGCTCGGTGGAGATGACGAACTCCACCTGTTCCTTCTTGATGCCCTTTTCCGGGAAGAACTTGTTGACGATGTACTGCCAGCACATGCCGTCGCAGTCCTCCTCCTGGACGGAACCCACCACCATGATCCTGTACCCGGCGGGGATCAGACCCAGGTCCTTCATGATCCTGGCGCCGTACACGGCGGAGGCCATGCCGCCCTCCTGGTCGGAGCCGCCCCGGCCGTAGATGATGGCGTCGTCCTCCCAGCCCTCATAGGGGTCGGCGGTCCAGTTGTCCCGGTTGCCGATGCCCACGGTGTCAATGTGGGAGTCGATGGCGATGATCTTGTCGCCCTGGCCCATCCAGCCGATGATGTTGCCCAGGCCGTCCACTTCCACCTCGTCGAAGCTCAGCTTCTCCATCTCGGCCTTGATGCAGGCCACAACCTCTTTCTCCTCGCAGCTCTCGCTGGGGTGGGAGATCATGGCCCGCAGGAAGGCGCTCAGGTCTTTGCGGTAGCCCTCGGCGGCAGACAGAATCTTTTCCTTATCCATGACGTTGTTCCTCCATATATGTATTGATTTTGTATCAAACGGTGGGATATGCCCCGCCCCAGATCGCTTTCTCAGTTTCCCCGCCCGCAGGGCGGGGAAACTGGTTCTATACGGTGGGATATTCCCCGTCCCATACGATTTTACGGTACTTGTCCGGGTCGGTGTCCCCCTCGGTGGAGAACATGAGCACCCGGCTGTCCCGGCCCAGCTCCAGGGCCTGGCGCAGGTCCTTGTATGTGCCGTCCTCCATAATGGCGGAGATGACGCCCATGCCCACCGCCCCGGACTCGCCGGAGCACACCGCCGGGTCGCCCTTGACGGGGGCGGCCAGCATCCGCATCCCGCGGGCAGCCACCCAGTCGGGGCAGGACAGGAAGGCGGTGACATGGCTGCGCAGAATTTCCCAGGAGAGGGTGTTGGGCTCGCCGCAGGCCAGCCCCGCCATGATGGTCTGGAGGTCGCCCCCTACAATCCTGGGCGCACCGTCCCCGGCCAGAGCGCCCCGGTAGAGGCAGTCCGCCGCCCCGGCCTCCATAACGATGAACTTGGGCGGGTTGTCGGGATAGCGGTTGGCGAAGTAGCCTACCACGGCTCCCGCCAGGGACCCCACCCCGGCCTGGACAAACACATGGGTGGGCCGCTGGCCCAGCTGCTCCGCCGCCTCCCCGGCCATGGTGCCGTAGCCCTGCATGATCCAGGCGGGGATCTCCTCATAGCCCTCCCAGGCGGTGTCCTGGACCACCACGCCGTGCTCCGTCTGAGCCGCCTCGGCGGCGGCCATGCGCACGCAGTCGTCGTAGTTGACCTCCTCGATGGTGACCTGGGCCCCCTCCTTGGCGATGTTGTCAAACCGGGTCCGCGTACTGCCCTTGGGCATATGGACCACCGCCTTCTGCCCCAGCTTGTTGGCCGCCCAGGCCACGCCCCGGCCATGGTTGCCGTCGGTGGCGGTGAAGAAGGTGGCCTGACCGAATTCCCGCTTCAGCCGGTCACTGGTGAGGTAGTCGTAGTCCAGCTCGGACACGTCCCGGCCCAGCTCTTGGGCGATGTACCGGGCCATGGCGAAGGAGCCGCCCAGCACCTTGAAGGCGTTCAGGCCAAAGCGGTAGCTCTCGTCCTTCACGTACAGCCCGCCCAGGCCCAGCCGTTCCGCCATGCCGTCCAGCGCGGCCAGCGGCGTGACGGAGTACTGGGGGAAGGACTTGTGGAACGCCTGGGCCCTCGCCACGTTTTCCACCGACATGATGGACAGGCAGGACGCCTCCCCGGCGGGCATCCGGTTCAGGGTCCATTTGATGGGATCGCGCATTGACAGAACCTCCTAAATGTTTTTTTGGTTCACTTATTTTTTGTTTGTACTCCTATCATACCACGCCCCGCGCCGATGTCAAGAGAAATCTAAAAATATTTTAGCGTATCTGAAAAAACGTCATATTCCACAATACCAGGGCCCTCTTTTTGCCAAAGAGAACAAACCCCTCCGCCGACAGCCTCAGCGGAGGGGGTTCCATCCGGTCGATTCAGATGTTCCGGTCCGGCGGCTCCTCCTCCCAGCCCATCACCAGCGCGCCGTTCCGGAAGTCCGCCCGAAGGGCGGGGCCGTAAACAGCGCGCAGCGCCCGCGTCAGCCGCTCTTCAAAATCGCCGGCATCCCGCGCGCTGTCCAGCAGGACCCGGCCGCCGTGGAGAATCAGAATTCGGTCCGCATATGCGCAGGCCAGCTCGGGGGCGTGGATGGTGAGGAGGCAGCCCGCCCGTCGCCGCCGGATATAGGTCCGCAGACTGCCCAGAAAGCCGTGCTGGCGGGAAAAGTCCAGGGAGGAGACGGGCTCGTCCAGCAGCAGGAAGTCCGCGTCCTGCATCATGGCCCGGGCCAGATAGGCCATGCGGCGCTCCCCTCCGCTGAGTCTGGCCATGGAGCGGCCGGCGAGGTGTCCGCAATTCAGCTGCCTGAGCATGTCCGACGCCCTCCGGAGGTCCTCCCGGCCCGGCTGGGAGAAGGCCCCCAGATAGGCGGTGACCCCCATAGACACAAAGTCCTCCACCCGGTGGTGGAACCCTCCGTCATAAATTTGGGGCACATAGGCCAGCTTTTTGGCCCGGTCCGCCGGGGACAGCCTGTCCAGCGGCCGGCCGTCCGCCGTGATCTCCCCCGCCTGTCTGGGGACAAAGCCCAGAATGGCTTTCAGCAGGGTGGTTTTGCCCGCGCCGTTCAGCCCCAGCACAGCCGTCACCTGTCCGGCGGCAAGGGAAAAACTGATATTCTCCAAAACCGTCCGATCTCCCCGGCGCACCGTCAGCTGCTCCACGGTCAGCATGTTCGTTCCCCCCTCCCCCGGCACAGCAGAAATGCCGCCAGGAATAACGCCCCGATGAGGGAGGTGAGAATGCTGATGGGAATCTCCGAGGGCAGAAGGCTCCGGGCCAGGGTGTCCGCCACCAGCAGCAGGGCTGCTCCGCACAGGATGGACTGGAAGAAGTTGGCCTCAAACTGTTCCCCCAGCACCGAGCGCACCAGATGGGGGACGATGAGCCCCACCCAGGATACAATTCCGCTGACCATCACGCTGGCCGCCACCAGGACGGTGGCGCAGCCGATGCAGATCAGCCGCGCCGGAACCACCGCCACCCCCAGGCTGGCGGCCTCCTCGTCCCCCAGGGTGAGCACCTTCAGCCGGTATCGGAGGAGGGCGAGAACCGCCCCCGCAGCCAGTATGGGCGGCGCAATCACCCGAAGCTTGGCCCAGCTGGCCAGACTGAAGCTGCCCATGAGCCAGTAGTCGATAACCGCCAGCTGCTGGGCGGGGTCGGCTATATACTTCAGCGCCATAATGGCCGCGTTGGCCAGGGCGCCCAGGATAATGCCGGAGATGATCAGGTTGAAATAGCGGTTTCCGCCGATGGCGCGGGCCAGCAGCAGGGACAGCGCCACTGTGACGACTCCTCCGGCAAACGAGAGGATCTGGAGCGCCGCGGCGGAGCCGCCGAAAAAGAGGATGGCGCAGATGGCGCCCACCGACGCCCCGCCGCTCACCCCCAGCACATCGGGGGACACCAGGGGGTTGCGGAACAGGCTCTGGTAGACAAATCCCGCCAGAGACAGCGCGCCGCCGCACAGCGCCGTAACGCAGGTGCGGGCCACCCGGATGTTCCAGAACACGTTTTCCTTCATGGAGCCCGCCGCCTGTCCGGACAGTATCTCCCAGAGGTCGGCCGGGGCCAGCGGATACCGCCCGCACAGGCAGGACAGCAGAAAGGAGGCCGCCAGCAGCAGCCCCAATCCCGCCCAGGATCGCTTCCTCACGCCTGACGGCCTCCCTTCCCTATCGAAGCAAAGTCCACTTGGCTGCGTTTCCGCCTTTGGCGAACCCTGCGCCCGCTCCCTTGCTTCTCCTCTCCTCGTTAGCGTTTCTAAATGCCAAGCTGATCCTCCGTGACCTTCAGCCCGAAATAGATCTGGTAAAATTCCTGCGCCTCCTTCACGTACTCCTCCTGGGTCACCAGGTCGGGGTGGAGGATGTGGGCCATCCACAGCAGGCCCAGGATGGAGGAGGGCTGAGGGTAGTCCCACGCCTCGATCTCCGACGGGACGGTGTACAGCTTCTCCTCCGCCACCGCTTTGACCCCCGCCAGGGCGGCGTCGTTTCGGATGTCGTCCAGGGTGTACTCCGCGTAGGACACCGAGAAAATCACCTCCGGGTCCCAGGCGGCCAGCTGCTCGGCGGAGACATCCGCCCACTTGGTCCCCTCCAGCTCCGCGGACACGCAGCTCCCGCCCGCCATCTCAATCAGCTCCCGCTGGTACATCCCCCCCGCGCAGGCGCGCAGCCAGGACGCCTCTCCGCACAGGTAGACGGAGGGCCGCTCCACATCCTTTGTCAGGGCGGTCACCCGGTCCACCACGCCGTCATAATAGGCGGTGAGCTCCGCCGCCGCGTCCTCACAGCCGCACAGGGCGCCCAGCATGGCCAGCAGCTCGTTGAACGCCTCATAGGTTTCCGGCTCCACCACGGCGGAGGGAATACCCAGGCCCGCCAGCGTCTCGGCGGCCTCCAGCTGCTTCTTGGGCAGCAGCACCAGGTCGGGCTCCAGGGCGGCGATGGCCTCGATATTCGTCTCCTTGCCCGAGCCCACCCCCGGCAGGTCCAGGAACTCCGGAGCGGCCAGCTTGTACAGCTCCCGGCTGTTGGCCTTCATCTCGATGCCCACAATCTTGTCCTTCTGGCCCAGGGTGAGCAGAGAGGCCGTCACCAGATAGTAACAGGACACGATTTTTTCCGCGGGCTTTTCCAGGGTGACCGTCCTCCCCGCCTGATCGGTGACGGTGATGGGCCCGGACTGGGCCGGCTCCGCCGTGGCGGGGGCGGAGGGCTCCGCGGAGGGCGGGGCGCTCTCCGTCACCCCGGCGGCGCAGCCGGACAGCAGCTGGACCAGCAGGGCGGACAGCAGGGCGAGGCTTAACAGGCGTTTTTTCATAGGAGGTCAACCTCTCTTCGATTTTTTGTAGAAGGTGTTTTCCATGGGCAGACTGGTTCGCAGCACATGGTCCATGGCGTAATAGGCCCCCTGGACCGCCGGGGCGGTGGGGATGGTGGCGATCTCGCCGATGCCCTTGGCGCCGTAGGCAAAGGGGAGCAGCTCCTCCTTCTCCACGTAGATGGCGTGGATGTCGGGGATCTGGTCCGCCCGCATCAGGCCCAGAGTGCCGAACTTGGCCTGGGGCACGCAGTCCTTCAGTGGGAAGTCCTCGGTGAGGGCGTAGCCCAGCCCCATGAGCACCCCGCCCTCGATCTGGCCCTGGATGGAGGTGGGGTTCACCACCTTGCCGGAGTCGTGGGCGGCCCAGACCTCCTTGACCCTGCCGTCGTCGTCCAGCACCACCACGTGGGTGGCGAAGCCGTAGGCCACGTGGCTCTTGGGGTTGGGCTTGTCGGCCCCCAGCTTGTCGGTGGGGTCGAAGAACTCGGCGAAGAACTCCCGGCCCTCCAGCCGGGACAGGTCCCCGCCCGCCTGGTCCAGGGCGGCCTTCAAATCCACAGCGGCCATCCGCACCGCCTCGCCGGTGATGAGGGTCTGGCGGGAGCCGGAGGTGGTGCCCGAGTCGGGGGACAGCTCGGAATTGCTGCCCATGTTGCGCATGTTCTCCTGGGGGAGCCCGGCGGTCTGGGACAAAATCTGCAAAAACACGGTGGCGCAGCCCTGGCCGATGTCCGACGCGGCGGAGTACAGCTTGACAATGCCGTCCTCCACCACCAGCTTACAGCGGCCCTTGTCGGGCAGGCCCACCCCCACCCCGGCGTTCTTCATGGCGCAGGCGATGCCCGCCCGGCCGGGGTTGGATTCAAAGGCGTCTTTCACGGCCAGCAGCGTTTCCTTCAACGCGGTGGAGCAGTCGGCGATCTGGCCGTTGGGCAGCGCCTTCCCCGGCTCGATGGCGTTGCGCCAGCGGATCTCCCAGGGGGAGATGCCCACCCGCTCCGCCAGCAGGTTGATGGTGGACTCCAGGGCGAACTCGCTCTGGCACACCCCGAAGCCCCGGAAGGCCCCGGCGGGGGGATTGTTGGTGTAGTAGCCGTACCCCCGGATATCGGTGTTCTGGTAGCAGTAGGGCCCCACGGAATGGGTGCAGGCCCGCTCCAGCACCGGCCCGCACAGGGAGGCGTAGGCCCCGGTGTCGAAGTAGATGTCACAGTCCAGGGCGGTGAACATGCCGTTCTCATCACAGCCCAGGGTGAAGGCGCCCTCCATGGCGTGGCGCTTGGGGTGGAAGCAGATGGACTCCTGCCGGGTCAGCTTCACCTTCACCGGACGCTCCACCTTCAGCGCCGCCAGCGCCGCCAGGTGCTGTACCGAAACGTCCTCCTTGCCGCCGAAGCCGCCGCCCACCAGCTTGTTCTCCACCACGATGCGCTCCGGCTCCCAGCCCAGCATGATGGCGATCTCCTTCCGGGTGTCGTACACCCCCTGGTCGGTGGAGTACACCTTCACCCCGTTCTTGTAGGGGAAGGCCACGGCGCACTCCGGCTCCAGAAAGGCATGCTCGGTGAAGGGGGCCTTGTAGCTCTGGGTGACCACATATTTGGAGTGGGCCAGCGCGGTCTTGGCGTCCCCCCGGGTGACGTGACGGGCCTGGCACAGGTTGCCCTTGGAGTGGACCAGAGGTGCGTTTTCAGCCATGGCCTCGTGGATATCCCGGACCGGCTCCAGGGGCTCGTACTCGATCTTCACCGACGCCTTGGCCTGTTTCAGAATATACTCGCTCTCGGCGATGACCAGACAGAGGGCGTCCCCCACGCAGCGGGTCACGTCCCCCTTGGCGATCATCACGTCCCAGTCCTGCTGGATGTGGCCCACTTTATTGTTGGGCACGTCCTCCGCCGTCAGCACCGCCAGCACCCCCGGCAGGGCCAGGGCGGGGGCGGCGTCGATGTTCACGATTCTGGCCCTGGGGTACTGGGAACGGACGGCGGAGGCGTATACCATGCCGTCCAGATACACGTCGTCGGGGTACTCCCCGTAACCCAGCACCTTGGGGCGCACGTCGGTGCGGAAGGCCCGGTCCCCCACCCCGAACACGTCCCCCTTTTCCAGCTCCGGGTCGATCCGGGCCTCCCCCCGGAGGATGGCCCCGGCCAGGGAGATGCCCTCAATGATCTTCTTGTAGCCGGTGCACCGGCACACGTTGCCCCGGATGGCCTTCTTGATGTCCGCCTCGGTGGGGTTGGGGTTCTGGTCCAGCAGGGCCTTGCCGGAGATGACCATGCCGGGGATGCAGAACCCGCACTGCACCGCCCCCACCTTGCCGAAGGCGTAGACGAAGGCCTCCTTCTCCGCCACGCTCAAACCCTCCACGGTGAGGATGGTCTTGCCCGCCGCCTTTTTGGTGGTGAGTATGCAGGCCCGCATGGTCCGCCCGTCCACCAGGATGGTACAGGTGCCGCAGGCCCCCTCGCTGCACCCGTCCTTGACGGAGTGCAGATGCAGATCGTCCCGGAGGCAGCGCAGCAGGGGTTTGTCCTCCTCCGTCTCCCGCAAAACGCCGTTGACGGTGAAGCTATAGGTCTCACCCATTGGTGTTCCTCCCTTCTGGTTTTCCTTGTGATTGTAGGGGCCGGTGTCCCCACCGGCCCGTGCCATACGAGGTCGGCCTGGTGAATGGCGGGACGATAGGGACATCGTCCGGGACGATAGGGACATCGTCCGGGACGATGGGGACATCGTCCCCTACAGGCCGCTTACCTCAACAGATAGCTGTAATTCTCATACACCGCGCAGATCAGGCGGCGCAGGGGGTCGTACAGCCCGCAGGCGGAATCGGACACGTCGTACTCCCTGACCTCCCCGGCGAAGCGCACCAGGGTCTTGTATCCCTCCAGCCGCAGGAAGCCCTGGTTCTCGCTGTGGTCAAAGTCCTCCCGGCTCCAGAACAGGGTGAACTTGTCCTTGTAGGGGGCGCTGTCGTAGGGGCAGAACACCGCGCAGTTGCCGCACTCGTTGCACATGCCGTCCACGTGGACGATCTGCCGCTGGCGCATTCCGGGCACCCGCACCGCCACGTTGGCCCGGTTGGGGCACACCTCGGTGCAGGTCTCGCACACGGTGGCGCAGCCCAGGCAGCGGATCTCCCCGCAGGAGGCGCAGTCGGTGCACACGTCCCCCCGCTTGGCCAGGGGGGCGGCGTAATCGGGGTTGACGTTCCTGTCCGCAAAGGCGTCGGTATCGAAGTCCTGGATGGCCTTCGCCGCCTTCATGGCCCCCGCGATGGCCTCCACCACCGTGCCGGGGCCCTTCTGGCCGTCGCCCACCACGTAGATGCCCTTCACGCTGGACTCCATCGTCTCCAAGTTTACCACAGCCCTGCCCCGGTTGTCCACAGCCAGACCGTTGTTGGTGTACAAAGCGGTGTCCACCTTCTCGCCCACGGCGGCGATCACCGTGTCGGCGGCCACCTCCACCGTCCGGCCCGTGTCCACCGGGGAGCGCCGCCCGGAGGCGTCGGGGGCGCCCAGCTCCATCACCCGGCAGGTGAGGGCGCCGTCCCTGACGCCCTCGGGGGCCAGCAGCTCCCGGAACTCCACGCCGTCGGCCACAGCCAGCTCCAGCTCCTCCTGGTCGGCGGGCATATACCGTTTCGTACGACGGTACACCAGGGACACCTTCTTCACCCCGGGGATGCGCTTTGCCGCCCGGGCGGCGTCCATGGCGGTGTTGCCGCCGCCGATGACGACGACATTTTCGCCCAGCTTCAGGGTGTCCGGGGCCTTTTTGGCGGTCTCCAGGAAGGAGATCACGTTCAGCTCCTCCCCGTACTCCAACCCGGCGGAGCCGTGGTTCCAGGCTCCGGCGGCCACCACCACAGCGGTGTAGACGTTCAGCAGGGCCTTGATATCGTCGATCCGGGTGTTGAGGTGGACCTTCACCCCCATGGCCTCCATCAGCTTCACGTCGCTGTCGATGGCCTTATGGCCGATGCGGAACTCCGGGATCACGTGGCGCACAATGCCGCCCAGGGCGTCCCTGGCCTCGAAGAGGGTGACGTCCACCCCGGCCCGGCCCAGGAAGAAAGCCGCCGCCATACCCGCGGGGCCGCCGCCCACGACGGCCGCCCTTTTGCCGCCCACAGGAGCCCCCGGCTTCAGCTTGGGCAGCAGGGAGGCAAAGCCCCCCTGAGCCGCCTTCAGCTTCTGGGCGCGGATATAGACGCTCTCGTCGTAGGCGTTTCTCATACACTTGTCCTGGCAGCGGTGGGAGCAGATGGTGCCGGTGATGAAGGGCAGGGGGTTGCGCCGGGTGATAATCTCCAGGGCCTCCTCGTACTTCCCGGCGTTCACCGCCATGAGGTAGGCGGGGATGTCCTGCTCGATGGGGCAGCCGGACCGGCAGGGGGCCTGGAAGCAGTCCACCAGGGGTACCTTTTTGTCCGTCTTGCGGCTGGGGATGGGCTTGACGGGCTTGGTCCAGTGGCCGTCGGTGGGGATGGCCTCCACCAGGGCGGCCACTCTGGCCTGGTCCACCCCCTGCCACGCCTGATAGGAGATGTCCGCCAGCAGGCCGGCAATCTGGCTCAGCCGCTGGTAGCCGCCGGGCTTCAGAATGTTGGTGGCCATGGTGACGGGCCAGATGCCCGCGTCGAACAGGTTCCGGATAGAGACGACGTCCGCCCCGCCGGAATAGGAGATGCGCAGCTTGCCGCCGAATTCCTTGGCCAGCATTCCCGCCAGGGAGAGGGACAGGGGGTACAGGGACCGGCCGGACATATACATTTCCTCACTGGGCAGCTCCCCCGCCGCCACGTCCACCGGGAAGGTGTTGGTGAGCTTCACGCCGAACTCCAGCCCCCGTTCCCGGCACAGCTTCTGGAGCCGGTGGAACATGGGCACCGCGTCCTTCCACTGGAGGTCCTCCAGGAAGTGGTGGTCGTCGAACACGATGTAGTCAAAGCCCAGGCTGTCCAGGGTGTTCCGGGCGAACTCGTAGCCCAGCAGGGTGGGGTTGCACTTGACGTAGGTGTTCAGCCCCTTCTCCGTGATGAGATAGGTGGCGATGCGCTCGATCTCGTCGGGGGGACAGCCGTGGAGGGTGGACTCGGTGATGGAGGCGGACACCCTGGGGGAGACGGACTTCACATAGCCCTCGTCCACCCGCTCAAACCGGCCCAGGTTGGCCAGGGACCAGTCCAGGCACTCCTTCCACACCTCGCTGTTGGAGGCGTCCTTCATGCCCTCGATGTATTTGTCAATTTTTTCGCTCCGGATGCCCGCCAGGTCGTAGCCCACGGACATGTTGAACACGAAGCCGTCCGGATCGCCCAGGCCCAGCTCCTTTGCCAGCAGCTTGCAGGCCCACCAGGCCTTGACGTACTCGGCGTAGGCCTGGGGCACGGTGAGCTCGGTGGACCACTCGCAGTTGTAGCACTCGTCCCCGGCGGTGATGCAGGGCTTGCTGACGCACTTGGACAGCTCCTCTCCGTCCATGATCTGGACGGTTTTCAGCTCGAAGAACCGGGCCCCGGCAGCGTAGGCCGCGATGATGTTCTGGGCCAGCTGGGTGTGGGGGCCGGCGGCGGGGCCGTAGGGGGACTCGATTTTCTCCTGGAAGATGGGCAGGGCCTTGTCCCCGGTGTGCTTCACCAGCTTGGACACGCCGAACATACTGCCCTGGTTTTTGTACTCGGTGAGCGCCCAGTCCATCAGCTGGGCAAAAGGCATGGGCCGCATGATATCGCTCATGATATTTTCCTCCAAACGATTGATCTGTATAAAATGGGATCGATTTTTGTGGGGGCGGCCTGTGACCGCCCGCCGCTCATGGTACGTGGTGGTCGGATGACCGGGCGGATGAGGACATCCGCCCCTACGGGCGCATTATCGGGCCGTATACGTAAGGGCCGGTGTCCCCACGGGCCCGCCCGGCTCAATAGGTTCTGTGATTTAATTCGCCCCACAGCTTCTTGGACTGCTCCAGGGTCCAGGCGTTGATCCTGTCCTCGTCGATGCCCACGAACTCCCGGTCCTTGTACACCACTTTGCCGTTGATGACGGTGGTGCGGCAGTTCTTGCCCATCATGCCGAAGAGCATATGGCCGTCGATGTTGTCCGCCCCGAAGGGGGTGAAGGGCTTGTAGTCCATGACGATCACGTCCGCCGCCGCGCCGGGCTCCAGTACCCCCAGGGGCTTCTGGAAATACCGGGCGCAGATGGCGGGGTTGTTGCGGAACAGCATCCCCATGGCCTCACACCAGCCCACGTTGGGGTCGCAGGCGTTGTGGCGCTGCATGGGCAGCAGGACCTTCAAAGACTCCAGCATGTCGTGGGTGTAGGCGTCGGTGCCCAGACCGATGAGGATGCCCTTCTCAAACAGCTTCAGCACCGGGGAGCAGCCCACCGCGTTGCCCATGTTGGACTCCGGGTTGTGGCACACCATGGTGCCCGTCTCCTTGATGATGTCCATCTCCGCCGGGGAGACGTGGATGCAGTGGCCCAGCATGGTCTTTTCCCCCAGGATGCCGTTGTACAGCAGGCGGCTGACGGGGCGGCAGCCGTAATTTTTCAGGGAGTCGTACACGTCGTTCATGCCCTCGGCCACGTGGATGTGGAAGCCGGTCATGCCGTCGTTGGCCTTCACCATCTCCTCGAAGGTCTTGTCGGAGATGGTGAACAGGGCGTGGCCGCCGAACATGGCCTTGATCATGTCGCTGTTCTCGTTTTTGGCCCAGCGGGCGAACTCGGCGTTCTCCCGGATGGACTGGGCGCACTTCTCCGCTCCGTCCCGCTCGGACACCTCGTAGCACAGGCAGGCCCGCATACCCAGCTCCCGGCACACGTCCTTGATGGCGAACAGGGAGCCGGGGATCTCGCCGAAGGAGGCGTGGTGGTCGAAGATGGTGGTCACCCCGTCCCGGATGCAGTCCAGCACCGTGGCGTAGGCGCAGGCCCGGGTGCCGTCCAGGGTGAGGTGGCGGTCGATGTTCCACCACTGGCCGTCCAGCACCTCAAAGAAGTTGGCGGGGTTGTAGCCGTCGATGGCCAGGCCCCGGGCCAGGCCGGAGTAGATATGGGTATGGACGTTGATGAGGCCGGGCATGATCACCCCGCCCCGGGCGTCCACAAATTCCGCGTCCGGGTATTTGGCCCGCATGGCCTCCAGGGTCCCGGTCTCCTTGACGGTATCGCCGTCCAGCACCACCGCGCCGTTTTCCAGATAGGGGTTTGTCCCGCTCCGGGTGACGAGCCTTCCGTTGCCAATGATCAGCATAGCGTTCCCTCCGTTATATCATCAAATTATTTTTTTGGTCAGATTCTGTTTCTTGCCAACCCGGCAATTCCATGTTATACTATACCATAAATTTTCCCAGTATCAAAATGAGGTGATCCGCATTGGATGCGTCCATGATCCAATTCCTGTTCCGTCTGGCCAAGGCCCTGTCCGTCCAGTTCGGCCCCAACTGCGAAGTGGTGATCCACGACTTGCAGAGCAATGATCCCAACAGCTCCATCGTGGCCATTGAGAACGGCCACGTCTCCGGCCGGAAGGTGGGGGACGGCCCCTCCCATGTGGTGCTGGAGGCGCTGAACGGCGGCGCGCCGGAGGACCGGCTGAGCTATCTGACCAAAACCGCCGACGGCAAAACGCTGAAATCCACCACCGTCTATATCCGGGACGAGGACAAGGAGCCCATCGGCATTTTCTCCATCAACTACGACATCACCCTGATGCTTGCCATGGAGGAGACCCTGCGTCAGTTTACCGCCACCACACCCGAGCAGCCGGACAATTCCCCGGAACCCATCACACAGAACGTGTCCGACCTGCTGGACGCGCTCATCGAGCAGAGCGTGAAGCGGGTGGGCAAGCCGGTGGCCCTCATGACCAAGGAGGAAAAGGTGAAGGCCATCGGGTTTCTCAACGACACGGGGGCGTTCCTCATCACCAAGTCCGGAGGGCGGGTGTGCAAATACTTCGGCATCTCCAAGTATACCCTGTACAGCTACATGGAGGAAGCCAGAGGCGGAAAGGAATAGGACAAGCGCCGGACCGGCCCACACAGCCGGACCGGCGTTGATGTTATGAGCCGGAACCGGCCGCCCCGTCTTTGGGGAGCGTCAGGTTGAGCAGAATGGCCACAATGGCGGTGACCACAATGGGGGACGAGCCGAATACGGTGTGCACCCACGCGGGGAACCCGGGGCCCTGGAGCGCGCCGGCCACCTGGGTGATGCCTACGCCCAGCGCCACCGACAGCCCCACCACCGCGCTGGAACGCATGGAAAAATGTTCGGAGGTAATCATGCGGATGCCGGTCATGGTGATGGTGGCGAACACGGAGATGGTGGCCCCGCCAATCACCGCCTGGGGGATGGTGGTGAGGATGGCGGACAGCTTGGGCACCAGTCCGGCCACCAGCAGGATCAGGGACGCAAACGCGAACACCGCCTTGTTGATGACCCTGTTCACCGTGACAATGCCCACGTTCTGGCTGTAGGTGGCGGCGGGCAGGCCGCCGAACAGGGCCCCGATGATGGACACCGCGCCCTGGGCCACAATGCCGCCGGACAGCTCCCGGTCGGTGGGCATGCGGTCCATGCCGCCCATGGTGGTGGAGGACAGGTCGCCGATGGTCTGCACCGCGTTGATGACGTACACCACCGCCAGGGAGACGCAGGCGCTGACCTCAAACTTGACGCCGAAGTGGAGAGGAGCCGCCAGCTGGAACCAGCCCGCGGGGGCCACCGCGGAGAAATCCACCATCCCCAGGCACAGGGCCATCGCATAGCCCACAATCATGCCCCACAGGATGGCCCCCAGCTTCAATACCCCCTTGCCGAAGTTCTGGAGGAGCACCACCACCGCCAGGGTGACCAGCGCCACAGACCAGTTCTTCAGCCCGCCGAAGCCCTCGCTGCCCGCGCCCCCCGCCATGTACCGCACCGCCGTGGGGTACAGCGACAGGCCGATGGTGAAGATGACGGTGCCGGTGATGAGGGGCGGGAACAGCTTCCGGATCTGCTTGACGAAAATGCCGAACAGGACGGCCACGCAGCCGCCCGCAATCTCCGCGCCCAGAATGGTAGGCAGGTCGAACTGCCCGCCGATGGCCAGCAGAGTGGGCACATAGGCGAAGCTGATGCCCATGACCACCGGCAGGCCGGAGCCGATGCGGCGCTTGATGGTGTACAGCTGGAGGAGGGTGGCCAGGGCGGTGACAATGAGGGACACCTGGATCAGCAGGGTGCGGTCGCTGTCGGGCAGACCGCAGGTGTTGGCCACCATGATGGCCGGGGTGATGATGCCCACAATGGCGGCAACCACGTGCTGGAGGCCCAGGGGGATGAGCTGGCCGGGGGCCGGGAGTCCGTCCAGGGAAAAGACGGATGCCGGCGCCCCGGCGGCGGAATTCGGGTGATGCACGAAATCTCCTCCTTACTTTTTTTAAGCAATAAAAAATTTATTTCATATTTCGAGTATAGCGGATTCCGCCCGCAATTTCAAGGAGAAAATCTCGTGTGACCGCCAAAATACGGCCCCGGTTTTTGTGGAGGTTTCACAAAAAGTTTGCAAGTCTAACAAAAAGTTAGCAAGGCCGCCGGTCCCGCCCCAACGCGGCGGGTGGCCCGGCGGCCTCTTTGTGTGGGTCACGGCAGGTTGACAAAACGGGGAACAGCCCTCCGGGCCAGACGCCGCGGCTGCGGATACAGCTTCAGCGCAGCACTATGGCGTAAACGGCCTCTATCAGGCTGACCACGGCGGCGCGGTCCACGAAAGACACGCTCTCGCCGTCTACCACGGCAATACAGCGGTCCCCGTCATACCGGTACAGCGCAATTTGAATGTCCGACGGGCTCTCTTCCAGGTAGACCGTCAGGCTGATTTCCTCCTTTTGCGACGGCTGTTCATCGGTGAACTCAATGGCGGTCAGCGCCTCCAGGCTGTCCTGGACGCCGGCGATCTCCACCTCCTCCGCCTGGTAGCGCCATATGCGCCCGCCGCCGTCCGGTTCGGCGGTAAGGGTGTAGACAGCGCCCTCCAGCGCGATGTCCATTTGCCGGACATCGGAAAAATCCGCCCAGATCACTTCCGCGTGCCGCAGATCGTCGAAGGATACTGCCGTCAGGGCTTCGTAGCCGCCGGGTGAAATTTTGTAGACGATCTGCGATTCCCCCACCCTGATATACGCGGGGATCTCCCCATCCCGGCCGCTGTCCGCCCCCTCTCCGGCGGCCTGTACGGCCTCCGGGTCGGGGCTGACCAGGTAGACGGCTCCGTCCCCGATGGAGACATACCGCTGGGAATCCATCTTGCTGTAATCCCCCAGCCGGACCGTATAGCTCCGCTCCCCCGTTGACAGGCGGATGGTACAGACGGGGTCGTCCAGGCCGTACTGCCCATAGTCCTCCACAGCTTCAATGCGGAAGGCGGCGCCCAACGCCCGGAACGGCTCCAGCAGGCGGTTGATCTGCTCCTCGCTTACGGGGAAGTCCGGGTCCCCGTCATAGCGCCAGGTTTCGTCTTTGTGAAACGCCAGCGAGGTTTCCCCGCAGTCCCAGGCGAGGGACTGTACGGATTCCGGCGGCACGTCCAGAATGACCTCTCCGCTGATTTTGATCTGCTCTCTGCGCTCCTCCAGCCGCATAGCCCCAAGGGCGGCGGCACAGGCCACGGCCAGAACTCCCAGCAGAATACAGAGCTTGTTAGACCAGTTCATGCTGCCGCCTCCTCCATCAGCGGGTCGGTGATGGCGTCGCTGTGCAGCTCGGGCAGCAGCGCCCAGGGCCCCTGAAACCCGTTGTAATGCCCCCGGTCGCCCTCCACCACTATCCCCTCGCAGGTCTTCACGCCGTAGTCGGCCAGCAGGCTGTAGAGGTTTTCCAGAATCCCATCCTCCACGGGGCCAGCTGCCACCAGAAGCGTCCCGCCCTGGGCGGCGTAGCCGGCCAGCAGATCCCGCTCCGTCTCGGAAATATCGCTCTTCGGGGCGTAAATCATCAAACAGCCGGCATCCTCCGGGATCTGGTCCACCGTCAGGAGAGACAGCGCCTCCACCGCCATATTTTCCTTCTCAATCTGATCCTGGAAGGAGGCCGGGAGCTCCTGCTCCCCGTGGCCCTCCAGAAGGTAAACTCGGGGCAGCTCCTCGCTGACCACATAGTCGATGGCGGATGTGATGGCCCCCTCGCCGTCAAAGGAGGTATTGTAGGTGTAGGAGTACAGGTCCGCCGTCTGGATATAGATGTCGTCATAGCCGATATACCGGCTGCGGTCCCCGCACTCCACAATCAGGCTGTTGTTCTGTACGGTCTTATCGGTGTACTGCTCCGCAAAGGCGGGATACACGTCCGGATTTTTCTTGACCACCTCGACGTGTTCGGACAGGCTGTCGTATTTGCTCAGCAGGTTTTCCATCACCGCATCCTCCTGGCCGGACTGCACCACCCAGTAGATGGTCACATCCTGCTCCAACGCGTTGACCACCACCTTGGTATTGCTGGTAATGGAGTAGAGCTTGGAGGCGCTGATGTCGCAGCGGGTCGCCGCCGCAGGCAGGGCGGCGGCAAACACGTTCACCATCACCAGAATTGCCAGCACCACCGCGGAAGCGGCCAGGGAATAGGCGCCGCCCCGAAGGGCGTTCCCCGTTGATCCGCCGCCGGGGCGGGCAATCTTCCCAGTTTTCACCCGTGATACCTCCTTTTTTCCAGCGACTGCACGGACAGAAACAGAAACAATACAATCACACTGGCGTAGTAGACAATCGCCGTCATGTCAAACATCCCGTTGACAAAGCCGCTGAAGCGGTCAAACAGGGACAGGCCGGACATGAGTTTGGGCAGAAGGCCCTCCAGTCTGGAGCTGTCCCAGAAACAGACGGCGGAGGTTGCCCCGATCAGCACAAGACAAACTCCATAGGCCAGATTGCCGTTCCCGGTCAAATGCCGGATGACCGCCCCCAGCGCCAGAATGGCGGCGCACAGGGCAGCCACCGTCCCCAGCACTGTGGCGGAGACATACTCCGACAGACTGACGCTGTAATAGTTCAGCAGGATGACGGCAATTCCCATGCCGGCCGCAAACCCCTGGCTGTCCGTCAGGGAGGAGATAAACACGCCCAGGGCGATCAGCGCGGCGCCCATGATGAAAAACGCCAGCATCGCGCCGTAGGAGGTGAGCAGGTACACCTCCCCGAACTGGGCGAACATAAGCGGATAGAGGGCGATGATGCCCAGCGGGACCATATAGACCGCCAGCAGAGCCAGGTACTTGCCCACAACGATCTGGGTGGTGGTGATGGGGAGCGCGTACAGCAGCTGATCGGTTTTCTGCCTGCGCTCCTCCGCAATGACCCGCATGGTCAGAATGGGGACGATGACGGCGAAGATAATGCTGAGGTAGCTGAGGGCAAATTCAAAATTGCTCACCGCCGCCTGGAGGTTGAACCGCAGCGCCCCCAGCCCCACTGCCAGAAGCAGGCCCGCGCCGAACACGTAAGCGCTCAGCGAGTGGAAATAGCTTTTCAGCTCGTGCTTGAATACCGCGGTCATTCCCTCTCCCCTCCGCTTTCCCCCGTTCCGGCCTCTCCGGTCCAGCCGCCGCCGTCAATACCACTTCACCGGGGGACAGCAGATGCTTTTCCAGATTGTCCGGCGTGTCAAACGCCACCAGCTCTCCCCCGGCAATCATGATGATCTGGTCGCAGATGGCCTGCACCTCCGAGAGAATGTGGGAGCTGAAAATGACGGTATGAGTCTCCCCCAGCGCCTTGATCAGATCCCGGATTTCAACGATCTGGATGGGGTCCAGGCCGACGGTCGGCTCATCCAGAATGATGACCTCGGGTCTTCCCAGCAGGGCCTGGGCAATGCCCACCCGCTGCCGGTAGCCCTTGGACAGGTCCGAGATGCGCCGGTGGGCCACCGCCCCAATTCCGGTCTGCCGGACCACTTCTTCAATCTGCCCCGCCAGCCCGGCCCCCCGCAGGCCCTTGGCCCCGCCCACAAAGCGCAGATATTCCAGCGGCGTCTCGTTCATATAGAGGGGAGGCTGCTCCGGGAGATAGCCGATGAGCCGCTTGGCCTTGCCCGGCTCGTCAAACATGTCATGGCCGCCGATGCGGACACGGCCCTCCGTGGCGGACAGGCACCCCGCCATGATATTCATGGTGGTGGACTTGCCCGCGCCGTTGGGCCCCAGAAAACCGTAGATCTGCCCGCTGTCCACAGTGAAGCTTAAATCCGACACCGCCCTGTGGCCGCCGTAGCATTTGGTCAAATGTGATACTTCAATCAAGAGAATCCCTTCCTTCCGCTTTGGATGGGGTCATTATAGCGGGTGAACTTAAAAGCAAGTTTAAAAACAAACGCAGGCTATTGACAAATTTTCAAAAGTGTGCTATTGTCCTTGATATCAGGAGGGAGATCCAATGGAACACACACGGGATTGCGGACTGCTGATCAAGCAGATCAACGACGAGCTGCGCAAAAACGCCAACAACGCCCTGCGGCCTCAGGATATGACCCTTGCCCAGCTGGATGCTCTGGTGGAGCTGGACCGGGCCCCGGACCGGCAGCGCTCGCTGAAGGAGTTGGAGCGGCTTCTCCATGTGGCCCAGTCCACGGCGGCGGGGATCATTGCCCGCCTGGAGCAGAAGGGCCTTGTGGAGGGCTTTGGAGACGCCGCAGACCGGCGGGTCAAGTTGGTGCGGATCACGCCGGAGGGAATTGCGTGCGCCCACGCCGCGCTGCACCACCGGGCGGAGGCGGAGGAGCGGCTCCTCTCCGGCCTGACGGAAACCGAGCGGGACATCCTTTATACGCTGCTGAACAAAGTCCGCGCCTCTCTGTAAACCGCCCGCCGCTTTTTTGCGGCGGCATATCTTCTGCGCAAAATAAAAGCATACTATTAAAAGTATCCGATTGATTGGAGGCGGTATTTCTGTGAACCACGATACCATAACCGTATTTGAACACGCTCCCGTACCCAAGGCGGTGCTGAAAAACGCGGTGCCCGCCATGGCCGCCATGCTGATGGTACTGGTCTACAACCTGGCGGACACCTTTTTCATCGCGCAGACCCACAACGACATTCTGGTGGCGGCGGTATCGCTGGCCACGCCGGTTTTTCTCATCTTTATGGCGGCGGGGACCATGTTCGGCGCCGGGGGCACCTCGGTGATCTCCCGCGCCTTTGGCCGGGGACAGACGGAATACGCAAAAAAGGTGTGCTCCTTTTGCATGTGGGGCTGCGCGGCGGTGGGAATCCTCATGTCCGCCGCCTTCCTGCTGGGCATGGACCGGATTCTGGCGCTGATCGGAGCCAGCGCGGACACCTGGGAGCCGGCGAAGGTTTACCTGACCCTTGTTGCGCTGGGCGGGCCTTTCGTCCTGATCTCCAACTGTTATTCCAATATCCTCCGGGCGGAGGGACAGCCCAACAGAGCCATGGCGGGGCAGCTTCTGGGCAATCTCCTCAACATCGCGCTGGACCCTGTGATGATCCTTGTGTTTGACTGGGGCATCGCCGGCGCGGCGGTTGCCACCGTTGTGGGCAATGTGGTGGGCGCGGGGTACTACCTGCTGTACTACCTGCGGGGAAAATCCTCCCTGAGCATCCATATCCGGGACCTCTCCCTGGGGGACCAGATCTGCACCGGCGTGTTGTCCATCGGCATTCCGGCCTCCCTGGGCTCTCTGCTGATGAGCGTATCGCAGATCGTGGTCAATGCCCGGATGGCCGGCTACGGCGACATGGCCCTGGCGGGCATGGGCGTCGCCATGAAGGTCACCATGATGACCGGCATGGTCTGCATCGGCTTCGGACAGGGCGTTCAGCCGCTGCTGGGCTACTGCGTGGGAGCGAAGCTGTGGCGGCGCTTCCGGAGCATCATGCGGTTTTCCGTGCTTTTCTCCCTGGCGCTCAGCGGGGCCATGACGGGCCTGTGCTATGCGCTCCAGGCCCCCATCATCCGCGCATTCCTGACGGAACCGGCCTCCTTCGACTACGCCGCCGCCTTCACCAGCATCCTGCTGACCACCAGCTTCCTGTTCGGCGTGTTCTACGTGCTGACCAACGCCCTTCAGGCCATGGGCGCGGCGGCGCAGGCCCTTATCATCAATCTCAGCCGCCAGGGCCTCATCTATATTCCGGCGCTGTTTGTGCTGGAGGCCCTGCTCCAGGAAAACGGCCTGGCCTGGGCGCAGCCGGCGGCGGATCTGCTCTCCACCGCGCTTGTCGTGCTGCTGTACCTGGGCGTCTCCCGGAATATGATGGGGGCGGCGGGGCCGTCCAGTCAAAAAATCTGATCCCCACCCTTTTTTTAAGTTGTTTTTGAGTTGGGCGTCTATACTGAGGGCAGGGCTTCCCTGGGAGCGAGGCCCTGCTGAAAGGAGGCGTCTGTGATGCGCGTCAAAAAACTGGGAGCCGCTTCCCTGCTGGTACTGCTGATTCTGTCCGGCTGCGGGGAGGGCTCCGGCGGCCATTCCCCGGAGCCGGACAATGGGCTCCGGGTGGCGGCACGGTTCCAGGCGGAGGGCGGCGCCACGCTGGAGGGCAGCGCCGCCCGGTTTTCCGCCGGGGAACACGCCGCAGGCTGCCTGCTGGACGGCAGCGGCGAGATCACCGTTTCCGGCCTGCCCAGAAACGGCGAGCTGCTGCTGACGCTGCTTGACCGGCGGCAGGAAATTCAGGGCGCCATGACCCTCTCCTTTTCCGAGGGCGCGGTCATCGACGCCACCACCGGCGACGACGGCATTGGGCACATCACCGTCCGAGGCGACACGGACGAGGTGGCGCTGACGTTTGTCCTGACGGAGGACGGCGCTTTGCGGTGCGCCCTTTGGCTGGCGGCGGATTTCCAGTAGCGGAAAGCATGAAGGCCAAGCTGAGGCGGCAGCACCTGCCCGTCACGGCGGACAGCGCCTTCCGGGCCGTGTGGGATGCCGCGGGGGTCCGCCTGATCTGCCCCTTCGTGCAGAATATCCACCAGACGGTCCGGCTGATCCGGCAGATTCCGGGCGTTCAGATCTGGAGGGAAAAGGACTATATCCGCCACCCAAAGCCCAACGGATACCGCAGCTACCATATGATTCTCTCGCTGCCCCTGCGCTTTCTGGACCAGGAGCCGGAGCAGCCCGTCCCGCTGGAGGTCCAGCTGCGCACCATCGCCATGGATTGCTGGGCCAGCATTGAACACCAGCTGAAATACAAAAAGAACATTGCCAATCAGGACCTGATTGTCCGGGAACTGAAGCGGTGCGCCGATGAAATCGCCTCCACGGATTTGTCCCTGCAGACCATTCGTGAGCTGATCGAAGCGCCGGGAGAGGAGGCGAACCCATGCGAATTCTAGTGGCCGACGACGAGCCGGAGATGACGATGGCACTGGAGGCCCTGCTGAAGCGGGAGCACTACTCGGTGGATGTGGTCCACAACGGGCAGGACGCCCTGGACTACGGGCTGGCGGAAAACTATGACTGCCTGATTTTGGACATCATGATGCCCAGGCTGGACGGCATACAGACGCTGCGGGCTCTGCGGGAAAAAAATGTGGCCACGCCGGTCCTGCTGCTGACGGCAAAAGGCCAGGTGGAGGACCGGGTGGCCGGTCTGGACTGCGGGGCGGACGACTATCTCCCAAAGCCCTTCGACAACCGGGAACTGATTGCCCGAGTACGGGCGCTGACCCGCAGAGGCGGCGAGTACACCCCCAGAGTGCTCACGGCGGGGAACGTCACCCTGGACTGCTCTACCTTTGAGCTGAAATGCGGTTCCGCCTGCATCCGGCTGGGAAACAAGGAATTTCAGATGCTGGAGCTGCTTATGCGGCAGACCGGGCGGCTTATTTCCACGGAGCAGTTCATGGATCATATCTGGGGCTACGGCAGCGACGCGGAAATCAACGTGGTCTGGGCGTACATCTCCTATCTCCGCCGGAAGCTGGAGGCCGTGGGCGCAAACGTACGCATCGCGGCCAGACGCGGGCAGGGCTATCTGCTGGAGGAGGTCCTATGATCGGTTCGCTGCGCCGGAAATTCCTTCTGATCGCCATGGCGTCCATGATCGGAACCATGGCCGTCCTCTGTGCCGCCATCGGCGCCGGCAACTATTATGCCACCACAAACAGGGTGGACCGGGCCATTACCCTGCTTTATCAGAACGGAGGGACATTCCATTCACCGGGCTCCCAGTTCGACCCCTCTGACTTCAACTTCCAGGTCACGCCGGAGACAGCCTTTGAAACGAGATACTTTATTGTGGAGCTGACGGCGCAGAAGGAGATCAAGTCGGTCAACCTGGAGCATATTGCAGCGCTGGACCGCCGGACCGTGGTGGATACCGTCAGCCGGATTATCGAATCCGGAACGGAGCATGGATATGCGGACCACTACCGCTTCGGCGTATTTCCCAACGAGGCCGGGGAGCGCACCATCATCGTGCTGGACTGCTTTCTCCAGCTTCAGTCGGCCAACAATATGCTGCGCATCACAATTTCCATCTTTCTGGCCTGTATCCTGATTGTTTTCGTTCTGCTGCTGTTTTTGTCCAAATGGGCCATCCGTCCTTTTGCCGACAATCTGGAGCGGCAGCGCCAGTTTGTCACCGACGCCTCCCATGAGCTGAAAACGCCCCTTGCCATTCTTTCGGCGGACATGGGGCTTTTGGAGGACGCCTATGGCAAGGACAAGTGGCTGGAGAGCGCACAGACTCAGATCGTCCGGCTGGACCGGCTCATTCGGAATCTGGTGGAGCTGGCCCGCACAGAGGAGACCATCCGGGAAAATACGGCGGCCAGCTTTTCCGTCAGCGAGGTTGCCAGGGCCAGCGCAGACGCATTTCAGCCTCTGGCCGAAGCGGACGGAAAAACCCTGATTGCAGAGATCAGGGACGGCATGACCTTGAAGGGCGTCCAGGACAACTTTTTCCGTCTGTTTTCCATTTTGCTGGACAACGCGGTGAAATACTGTGATCCCGGGGGGACGATCCGGCTGGACGTATCTCAGCGGGGGAGGAACATCTGCATTTCCATTTCCAACCCCTGCAGCGGTGTGGATACCGCCCAGCTCCCCCGCTATTTCGACCGGTTCTTTCGGGCGGATTCTTCCCGGGACCGGTCCACCGGCGGCTATGGGATCGGTCTTTCAACAGCAAAGGCGATTGTAACCCGGCACAGGGGCCGCATTTCCAACCGTTACGCAGCCGGCATTATAACCTTTACCGCCATCATTCCGCAGGCAGGCTGAGACACCCGTTTTCGGGCAATCCTGTCTGACCTCCACCGGCCGCCCCAGCCGGCGGAGGCATTGCGGCACACCCTGTCCGCCGTCCGCTCCCAGTGCCCATGTATTTTTCACCTTACCATGCGCCCGGAGGCAGCCTCCAGAAGAGAAAAAATAATTTTTGAGAATTTGAAAAAAACTGTTGACAAATCATGTCCCATTTGGTATGATCTATCTTGCGCTGAGGGAAACAACACAAAATCAGCGTCAGGGAACTTCATCCGGGGGTATAGCTCAGCTGGGAGAGCGCTTGAATGGCATTCAAGAGGTCAGCGGTTCGATCCCGCTTATCTCCACCATC
>ERZ808051.824-NODE-824-length-26710-cov-25.878797_pt1 | contig 26710 bp, 29 predicted proteins | sample MGYA00380199_ERZ808051 | MGnify/ENA primary metagenome ERZ808051 (study PRJEB31490, sample SAMN06133391) | mouse gut metagenome | isolation source: J11 | host: mice | place: China: Chengdu | collected 2015-05 ...
GTTCCGGCGGGGCTTATTAAAGTGCCTCTATTCATAAGACTGCTGTTCTATATCTTTTCAAAATTCGGCAGATTGGTGCTTTGGGAGATTATATTCATTTTGGAATTACAATTTGCGGAAACTCAAGGAAGTTTTGAAGGTTTAGGCGTATGAATTTTGTGTGAAATACTCGGTTTAAAGTTGCATCATATTTGTCTAAATGCTAAAATTATCCTTATATTTTGTATATGTGAGCGGTCTGACTGATTTAATATTGGACGAAGCAGACGGCACTGCATTTTTACGCAGGAACGGTCAGCAGATTGATCTGGGTAGAATTGCAAAGGGGTATGCGGCTGATGAGGCGGTACGAATCCTGAAGAAACATAAGATACATAATGCCCGTATCAATTTTGGCGGAACCGTTTTTGCCATTGGCAGGGAGCAAAAGATTGGTATTCAAAACCCATTTCAAAAAAGCGGCGTGTCTATGGCAGATCTTATGGTAAAAATCACACACGGACTGCAGGGAAAATTTTTTTTGAAAGGTAATTGAGTTTTATTTGGGAGGTATCTGTTCATGCACAACAAACGCGGTTTTTTCACACAACTCATCCGACATCTGATCCAGGCTGCTGCTTTTATTCTGTTTCCGGGACTGTTTATTATGGTGTTTTCAGCAGTGAGGGATATATTGGCGGCGTTTATGGATGGCAGCTTTTCTGCCAGCGAACTGTTTCCGCAGATGGCCCTTGTTTTCATGGTATTTCTGGTCACTGCGCTGTGGGGGCGTTTTTTCTGTGGGTTTCTTTGTTCTTTTGGAATGCTGCAGGAACTTATTTTCTTTTTTTCCAAACGGGTTATTTCCGGGAAGGTACGGATTCCGAAACGGTTTGACTCCGCAATGAAATTTTTAAAATATTTTATTCTTGTTTTCATAGTAGCAGGTGTATGGATACTGGCGCTGCCTGTAGATTCTTCGTGGAATCCATGGGGGGTGTTCGGGATTCTGGTTTCAGGAAACTTTTCGATCATTTCCTCAGCCATACCAACTGTGGGTTTTGCAGCGCTTTTAGCTATCACGGTCGGTTCATTGTTTGTCGGGCGTTTCTTCTGTCGGTACCTGTGCCCTTTGGGAGCGCTGTTTGCTGTTGTTTCCAGAAAGAGATTCTATAAAATAAGGCGTCAAGGTGATTCCTGCACAAATTGCGGGCTTTGTACGAGATCCTGCAGCATGGGAATCCGTATACCGGAAAAAAATATGGTAATATCAGGTGAGTGCATTCAGTGTATGCAGTGTCTTTCCATATGCCCCAAAGAAAGCCTGTCTGCCAGTCCTGCGGGCGCCATAGCAGGTACTGCTGCCGCTGCAGCAATCGGCGGCACGATCATTGTGGGAAATCTGATATCTTTTCCTGTTACCGAAACCATATCGGATCAGCAGGTTACGGAAAAAAAGGAAAAAGGGAACTATAAAGACGGTGTTTACACAGGCGTGGGGGAAGGTTTTCGGGGAACGACAGAAGTGCAGGTCACGGTGGAGGACGGATATATTGCGGATATTACGGTACTTTCCTTTAGAGATGACCAGGAGTTTTTCCATAAGGCGCAATCTGCCGTGATAAATGCAATTCTTACAGAGCAAACGGCTGATGTCAGTGCGGTCAGCGGCGCCACATTTTCCAGCAACAGCATTATGGATGCCGTTGCGGATGCGCTGGGAGCCAGTTCTGACAGATCGGAGCAGCCCGTAGGCGGAGAAAGTGGCTTTGGAGCAGAAGGGCCGGGAGCAGGCGGAGGAAACGGCCCTGGTTCAGGGCAGCACGGCACTGGAGGACATGGAGGTGGTTGGCGCGGCGGCTCTGGAAGGGGCGGACACGGGGGAAGACAGAACGGAAGGCGGGAATGATTTCTGTTACGCTTACCACCATTATTATCTGGAGACATACAGTATGATTTACACATAATCTCCCATAATGCATATCATGGTATGGAAAGATGAAAAGGAGATTTTTTATGAATTGCAGCCATTGCGCGGGCCGGGCAGATCCCGGATCAATTCCATATGTTATAAATATTAAGCAGACGGCAATACAAAACCCAAATTTTCGTACTGCTGTTTGGACAGGATGCCATTTGCAGATGACGGTTATGTGTATTCCGCCCTGTGGTGAGATTGGTCTTGAGGTTCATGGAGACACAGATCAATTGATCAGAGTAGAGCAGGGAACAGCAGTAGTAAAAATTGGGGGATGTAAAAATCAACCGGATTTTCAACAGAACATATGTAAAGGGGATGCCGTTTTTATCCCTGCTGGAACATGGCATAATGTTGTCAATACCGGGAGAAATGCCTTAAAAGTATTCTCTGTTTATGCGCCTCCCAATCATCGCAGGGGTACGGTACATTTCACGAAGGCAGATGCGGAAAGGGAAGAATAGGTACTGATGAACGAATATTGAATGGGGCGCTGCTCCGCGATTATGTGTCAGTCATGGAGCAACGGTTCGGATTCAAATTGGAATAGCGGCAGATTAGCCCTCTGACCGCCTCTAAAATCCGTTCCATTGCCTTTTTGCGGCACGGATTTTTACGGAAGGGAGGTCTGTCATGGCTGCAAAGAAATGTGGGTATTTGCGTATGTGGCGAATAGAGGACAAACACAACGGTGTTGGGTTGACGGAGCGGTATGAACTGCAGCGCCAGGGCATTGAGGTGGCGAAGGCAGGAGGAAAGCATCTGGGAAGGCCGCGGGTGGAGTACCCGGAGAACTGGGAGGACTGTTTTATGAAACAGGGTACCTATATCTTGACTGTTCATCTATGTAGTTTTATAATTTCCAATATAAGAATATGTCTTTGATTGTTGGCTTAGCAATTTTTTCGTGCGTTTCGTTTGAACTTGAGTTCAATCTTTCTAAATATTCTGTAGAAAAATTCATATGAATTCATGGCAAAGCGTACCGCAAAAAACAGCGTAAAGGCGCATGGAACAATAAATTGTAAACCATGCGTCTTTTTTGCGCCGGGAAGGAGGAGCGTGAGCGACAACATTCAGAACACTACCACGGGGTGGATGGTGGATAACACCCTATTTCGAATGAAACAAATGAAGAAATCCGATCGTGGCGGGATACAATATGCCGGCTACGGGCCAGACAATCCATGAGGAACCCCAATCCTGGGTAACAAAGCTATAAGCCAGATAGATCGCGGTGGCTATTAACCAGTAAATGCCGGATACGGTGGCCATGAACGGCTGCCTTTTCTTTTTTTCTTTGGAATAATCGCCTTCCTGCAAAAGTTTTTCAAAGCTGGACCAGATGATGCCGCTGTGTATGAAAAAAGTGACTCCAATACCGGCGATAACGAGTGTCGTTGAAAGCATAGCCGTCAGAAACAGGGTATTTTCATCATTAATAATTGCGCCGGCAAACAGCGGGATTAAAGACAGGATGCACAGGCAGCTGCCGATGATATTATTTTTAGCATGAATATTTTTATACTGCTCCTTGCGCTCCTTTACCATTCCGCTGACACCGTACTCCGTTTCAAATACTTCTTTTTCCAAATAGTCAAAAGAAGCGGATTTATTGCTGCTTGAAATAAAAATAGCGACCGCCGTTGCCACAAGAATGAGCAGAACGATCATGCCTATGCCCGTGGCCGCCTGTTCCGGCAGATGGTATTCGGGCATTTCACTGGCCGCTGATCCGAGGAACAGGCAAACAGGGGACAGGATACATAAAAATATCGCATAAGCGATCGGCTTTGAAGTGGCGGCTTTTATGGAAAGAAATGCATTTGCCTCTTCCATGGACACCCTTCTTAATGAAGATTCTTCTTCGGCGGAAACTGAAAATTCTTCTTCTTCCATTTCATCTTTGAGTAAATAATCAATACTCACTCCCAGCAAATGCGAAAGGCGTATCATTTTTTCATAATCGGGGATGGATTGCGCGCTTTCCCATTTTGAGACGGACTGCCGGGTGACATCCATCTGTTCTGCCAGTTCTTCCTGCGACCATCCGTTTTTCTTACGGAGCTGAATAAGTTTATTTGCGAAAATCATAGTAGATCTCCTCCTTTTTGTTTTTTTGTATGTTTATTTTAGTGATTCTGCCGGTTGCACACCACCTACCGACGCCATGCAATATGTCAACCAGCAGTTGCATTTTTGATCTGGGGCAGTGTTTGACATGACAGAAGGGGAAAAGTTTATATTTTTTTTAAAAATGTGTGAAGCCATCTTATGTATTTCAGGAATATATATAAGAAGGCTTTTTCATGTTTACAATTATAATAAAAAAATCTCATTATAGTAAAGGAGGAATGGATCATGCTATGTGATTTAATTTGTAACGCGCAGAAAGGCGACAAAGAGGCAATGCTGGAATTAATTCGAAAATTTTCCCCGTTATTCAGAAAGTATGCCAGGAAATTGAATTACGAAGATAGAAGTCTGTTTTTGCGATAACCGGAACGATGTGGATCTTTATATCGCTGCCGGAGCAGAAGCCGCGGCGGAAGCGATCTGTAAGGGAATATGCGGACAGGCAGCAGAGGGAATGACCCAGGAACCGTTTGAGGAGTTTGTAGGGAAAATAGCGAAAGAAGATTGGGAAAAAAGAAGGATCGTTCTTCCTTCGGTAGTAGTGGCGCAGGCGATCAAGGAGTCCGCGTGGGGGACTTCGGAGCTGGCCAGGGAAGCAAACGCGCTGTTTGGCATAAAGAAGAATGTGCGGACAGGCAGGACATATAAAAAAGCCGCCACGGAACAACGAAGTGACGGCAGTTATTATACAAAAGAAGATACCCTGTGGCGTGCCTATGACAGTTGGGAACAGTCGATCCGTGATCATAATGATTATATAGCGACAAGAAGCACCGATGGCGGAAGGACATTGAGATATTCCAAAGTAATCGGCTGCGACAATCATGTACTTGCCTGTCGGTATTTACAGGAGTGCGGCTATGCGACTTCCCTTACTTACGGGGAATCGCTGGTCAGGGATTATATTGAGAAATATCATCTGCTGAGGTTTGATTCCTGTTCTTCATCAAATCCATATAGAAGTTAGCAAGCACGGTGTTGGTATATGGCACAAGCCAGAAAAACGCGATGAAGAAGGAAAAAACGCTCAAAAGATACAACGGGAGGAAGCTAATATGGATATAGAACAACCGTCCCTTATGCCCCTTCATAATCTGGCGGCTCATGTTTATCAGTTCTTTGGCCGAATATTGAGGAAAATCCTGCAATAAAAAGAATGTCTGAGAAAGCATCAAGTATACGATGGTAATAATGACTGCACCGATTACAAGGAAAACAGACATCAGCAGCATATAAACAGGCAGACCTGCCGTCAGATATAAATAGTAAAAAATCATAACGGGGGTCATGCATATATAAATGACGATAGAAAGAGCGAACTCCAAAAGTATCGCTTTATCAGGATGAACCTTAAAACCATAAAAGACATCCCCTGCGGAAACGGGCTGCCGGCATATCAGCTTCAGATAGAGAAAAGCTTCGCCGGAGTTAAAAATGCCAAGGAACAGAGTTATCAGGAAGCCGATCAGATAATAAATGATCAGTTCCGGGATGCTGCTTGCCTGGATCAGCGAAGACGGTATGGAATCCGCGACCAGACTAATGATTCCTACAAGGAATAAAGCCCCGATCACGGTGCCGTAATGCCCGAATAACTGTTCCTTTGACATGCCCTTTAACTGGGCGGAGGATTTGTATGTGTTCATAGTGTAACGTCTCCTGCTTTCATAAATTCCTGGTGCTTATACTGCCATATCCACATTCATGCCCTGATATTTTATGGAATCGGCGGTCTTTAAATCCTTCTGGTAAGGATTGTCTTCGTTAAAATATTTGATCTGCGTCGATGTTGTCCCGCCGGATACGTAACTGCGCCCGCATTCCGGACATACGGAAGTGTGGATGGAGACATTGGCGGAAACAACTTTGCCGTTATTCTGCGCCGCTTTTTTATAAGCATTGGAAACATGCTCCTGCTCGTGAGAACGAACGGCGCTTGCGGCTGACTGCGGCGAAATGTGGGTAGCTGATTTGAAAGATACCATTTCATCGGAGCCATCCTGATATTTTCTATTCTTACAAGTCTCGCACTCGGCGGGTGAAGATTTCCTGCCAGGAGACTTCACATTGGATTCCCCCGGGTTCCTGGCAATACCGGAAGACCCTTCCGGCGCAGAACCGTTGGAAACATTATAACCACTGTAGTTAGAACCATTACTGATTGGGCTGATCGTACTCATAATACTCTCCTCTCTAATTTAAATCAAATGTCTCATTCACCCAGTCCTCCAGAGACTGGCCAAGGATATCTTCCGTAGATTCCCCATAGATAATTTCAAACTGGGTATCGTAGGTTCTGGCCGCATCCTGTAAAATCTCCGGGTGGGAAAAAATAAACATCAAAGACGATATCAATATCCCAAGGTTCATCAGAAGGCCGCCGATACCGCAGACCATTCCGGTCATGGCCTGGCCGGCCATATGCGATTGGAGGCCTTTGGACAGGAGCGCGAGAACGATCGCTATAGTGCCCAGAATCATAGGGATATAAATCGTCATTAAAATAGTGGATAAAACGGAAATAATCCCGAGAACCATAGCGGCATTGGCGAGCTTTTGGCCAGGTGCGGCGTATGGAGGGCGGGCTTGGTACCCGTAAGAGGGGCTTCCCGTATTATTATTTATATTTTGGTTATGATCCATGTGATAGCCGTTATTGTTAAAATCCATAATTTTCTCCATTCGTTTTCTAGATGTGGCAAATGCACATATCCGAAAATATACATATTTATTGTATCACTTAATAAGCCATAATACAATCTTGAAAATTGAATAGTTTTCGTATAGGATAATGGGGAGTGTTGAGAAAGGGATAAGGTTATTGGATATGGATATCGTTTTGAAATTAAGCCAGGAACTGGCCGTGCAGAAGTGGCAGGTAGAGGCTGCCGTTAAGCTGATCGATGAAGGAAATACGATTCCTTTTATTTCCAGATATAGGAAGGAGGCCACAGGCTCCTTAAATGACGAAGTGCTTCGTAATCTTTATGAAAGACTCGTTTATTTGCGCAATTTGGAAGAGAAAAAAGAGCAGGTGATCGGCAGCATAGAGGAACAGGGCAAACTGACGGAAGAATTGAAGGAAAAAATTCTTGCGGCGGAAACGCTGGTAGTGGTAGAGGATTTATACCGCCCGTATCGCCCGAAAAGAAAGACGAGAGCCAGCGTGGCGAAAGAAAAAGGATTGGACGGGCTGGCCGGATGGATACTGGCGCAGGATGCGCAGCATTCTCTGGAGAAGGAAGCCTTACAATATATCAATGAGGAAAAAGGGGTAACGTCCGCGGCGGAAGCTATTCAGGGGGCGAAGGACATTATTGCGGAGAGCATTTCCGATGAAGCGGATTACCGTATTTATATCAGGAATATTACGATGGAAGAAGGCAGCGTAACCAGCACCGCGAAAGATGAAAAAGCTGAGAGCGTATACGAAATGTATTATAATTATGAAGAACCGGTGAAAAAAGCGGCGGGACACCGTGTTCTGGCGCTGAACCGCGGGGAAAACGAGAAGGTGCTTACAGTAAAAATTGCCGCGCCGGAAGAACGCATTCTCCGCTTTTTAGAGAAAAAAGTGATTACATCGGAGAATGCCGTTACGGCTTCGGTATTAAAGGAAACGATAGAAGACAGCTATCACCGGCTGATCGCTCCGGCCATCGAGCGGGAGATACGCAATGAACTGACGGAAAAAGCGGAAGACGGGGCAATCTCCGTATTCGGCAAGAACCTGGAACAGCTGTTGATGCAGCCGCCGATCGCGGGGAAAGTAGTGCTTGGCTGGGATCCGGCGTTCCGTACCGGCTGTAAACTGGCGGTAGTGGATGCTACGGGAAAAGTGCTGGACACTAAGGTGATTTTCCCGACGGCACCTCAGAACAAGACGGCAGAAGCTAAGGCGGAGCTGAAGAAGTTGATTAAAAAGTACGGGATATCCCTGATTTCGGTAGGAAACGGAACGGCCTCCAGGGAGTCCGAGCAGGTGATCGTGGAACTCATTAAAGAGCTGGATACGCCGGTGCAGTATGTGATCGTGAACGAGGCGGGCGCTTCCGTTTATTCGGCAAGCAAACTGGCTACGGAGGAATTCCCGAATTTTGATGTAGGGCAGAGAAGCGCGGCGTCGATTGCGCGAAGGCTCCAGGATCCCCTGGCCGAACTGGTGAAGATCGATCCCAGGTCGATCGGCGTAGGGCAATACCAGCACGACATGAATCAGAAAAAATTGAGCGAAACACTGGGCGGCGTAGTCGAAGACTGTGTAAACAAGGTAGGCGTGGATCTGAATACGGCTTCGGCATCGCTGTTGGAATATATTTCCGGAATTACAAAGACCATAGCGAAAAATATTGTGGACTACAGGGAAAACAACGGACGTTTTACCAATAGAAAGCAGCTTTTAAAAGTGGCGAAGCTGGGGCCGAAGGCGTTTGAACAGTGTGCGGGCTTCCTTCGCATACTGGACGGAGAAAACCCTCTGGATGCGACCAGCGTACATCCGGAGTCCTATGAGGCAACCTTGCAATTATTGGACAGGATGGGACTGACGATGGAGGATGTCAGGGCGGCGCAGAAAAAAGCGGCGGCGGAAAAGGTCGGAATGAAAAAGCCGGCACCGAAGCAGGAAAAGAAACAGAATAAGGTAGTCATCCGCAATACGGGCACAGCCATGGGGAAGGCTTTGGCGGCGGCTATGGGCGGCATAAGCCTGGACAGCGCGGAAGAAAAGAACATATCCGGCGGCAAGGAAATGGCGGCAGCCGGCTCTTTGGAGAAAAAAATCAGGGATAAAAAGAAAATGGCAGAGGAATTAGGCATAGGAGAGATTACCCTGACCGATATTGTAAAAGAATTGGAAAAGCCTGCCAGAGACCCGAGAGAGGATATGCCGGCACCCGTTCTGCGAAGTGATGTATTGGAAATGAAGGATTTGAAACCAGGAATGATATTAAAGGGAACCGTGCGCAATGTCATTGATTTCGGAGCATTCGTCGATATCGGCGTTCATCAGGACGGCCTGGTTCACATTTCACAGATTACGAACCGCTTTATCAAGCATCCGCTGGAAGCGGTGAGCGTGGGCGACGTGGTGGATGTTCAGGTACTTTCCGTGGATGTGGCGAAAAAAAGGATTGCTTTGACGATGAAGATCGGAAAGGAAAATTAAAGAAAAAAGAAGATATAGGTCTGGGAATATGAGATGATAAAAGCAGATACCGGTGAGATAGATTTCGCCGGTATCTTTTTTTATGCACCGGGGTGCTATGTACCGGGGTGCTATGCGCAGGGGTGCGATACGCGGGGATGCGATACGCAGGGGTGCGTAAGGAAATTAGCAACTTTGCTGCACGCACCCCGCGCGGCGAGTAGGGAAGATGAATCTTCTCTACTCGATTGGCAAGAGAGAATACAAAGCATTGGCAAATAGCTTATTCAATCATACTCAATCAAATAAATTCAAATTCGTGCAAAATAAACAAAATAAAACGGTCATATTCGTGCATTAATATGATTGAATTTGATTGATTTTGAATGTATAATGCAATTACAAAGAAAAAAGAGAGATGTATAAAAAATAAACAAAGAATGGAGGAGGAAAAGGAATGGTTTATACGGTGACATTTAATCCATCATTGGATTACATCGTTTCGGTTGAAGATTTTAAGCTGGGTTTGACAAACCGAACCAGTTCGGAATTGATTCTTCCCGGAGGAAAGGGACTTAATGTTTCTATGGTATTGGGGAATCTGGGAATAGAAAATACGGCGCTTGGCTTTGTGGCGGGATTTACAGGAGAAGAGATCGTCCGAAGGATAGAACAGATGGGAGTAACTTCCGATTTGATTGCGATAGCCGACGGGATTTCCAGGATCAATTTGAAACTGAAATCGATTGACGGGACGGAAATCAACGGCTGCGGGCCGGAAATCGGTGAAAAGGACATACGGAAGATGATGGAAAAGCTGGATGGTTTGGAAAAAGGCGATGTGCTGGCATTGGCCGGAAGCATTCCGAGTTCCATGCCGGACGATATGTATGGAAAAATTATGGAGCGGCTGACGGGAAAAGGGATTATGATCATCGTGGATGCGACCAGGGATCTGCTGGTCAATGTGTTGAAATATCATCCGTTTTTGGTAAAGCCGAATAATCACGAATTGGGTGAAATCTTTGGAAAGGAACTCAGGACAAGGGCGGAAGTGATTCCCTATGCAAAAAAAATGCAGGAGATGGGAGCGGTCAACGTATTGGTGTCCATGGCGGGAGAAGGAGCCGTTTTGGCCGCGGAGAACGGAATGGTTTACGATGTTCCTGCGCCAAAAGGCAAGCTGGTCAATGGCGTGGGCGCGGGAGATTCCATGGTGGCCGGGTTTATTGCCGGTTGGATGGAAAAAACAGATTATGGATTCGCTTTTGCCATGGGAGTAGCGGCAGGCAGTGCAAGCGCTTTTTCGGAACGGCTGGCAACGCGGGAGGAGATCGAAACGGTATATCGACAGTTGGCTTAGGAGCCAAATATTTTGTGACAGATAGCAGGGTTTCATTTATATAAGCGAAAAAGAAAGGAAGGGGTATGAAAATGAGAATTACGGAATTGCTGGACAAAAGGAGCATCGCGCTTGACGGAGCGCCGAAGAACAAGAGCGAGGCGCTTGACCAAGTCGTTGAATTGATGATCAAAAGCGGGAAAATCAGGGATAAGGAAGCCTATCGAGCGCAGGTATACGAACGGGAAGAAGAAAGTACGACTGGCATTGGCGAGGGAATTGCCATTCCCCATGGAAGAGGGGATTCGGTGATCAGACCCGGATTGGCGGCGATGGTAGTCAGGGATGGTGTGGATTTCGATTCCCTGGATGGGGAAAAAGTTACATTGATTTTCCTGATAGCGGCGCCGAATACAAAGGATAATGTTCATTTGGATGTGTTGAGCAAACTGTCGGTGCTGATGATGGATGAGACATTTTCCAACAATCTGCGCAATGCGAAAAGTGTGGATGAATTTTTGGCCATTATTGATAAGGCGGATGAGGAACAGGAAAGCATTGATGAGAGATTGGCCGGCACGGGTGCGGCCGTTTCCGGCCAGGCCAGAATATTAGCGGTGACATCCTGCCCCACCGGTATTGCCCACACCTACATGGCGGCAGAGGGAATTGAGAAGGCGGCAAAAGAAAGGAATTGTGCCGTAAAGATTGAAACGAGAGGTTCCGGCGGTGCGAAAAATGTATTGACGGCCCAGGAAATCGAGGAAGCTTCCTGTATTATCGTTGCGGCGGACGCACAGGTTCCGATGGATCGGTTTGATGGGAAAAAAGTCATCGAATGTCAGGTGTCCGACGGAATCAGTAAAGCCGGGGAATTGCTGGATCGGGCAATTTCCGGAGATGTTCCGGTATATCACGCGGTATCCGGGGGTAATGTGCCGGTGCAGAGAGCAAAGAAAAGCGGCGGGGCGGGACACCAGATCTATACGCAGTTGATGAACGGCGTGTCCCATATGCTTCCCTTTGTAGTTGGCGGCGGTATTTTGATTGCCATCGCGTTTCTGATCGATGGGATATGCGTGGATATGAATGCCTTGGATGTGGCGGAGCGGGCAAACTTTGGTACGATCACTCCGGTGGCGGCGTGGCTGAAAGGTCTGGGAGGTGTTGCATTTGGATTTATGCTTCCGGTATTGGCAGGATTTATTGCTATGGCGGTCGGCGACAGACCGGCGCTTGCTCTCGGCTTTGTAGGCGGTATGATTGCATCTGGCGGAAAGTCCGGCTTCCTTGGAGCCTTGGCGGCAGGATTTGCGGCAGGTTACATCATTGTCCTGCTTCGTAAGGTTTGCGATAAGCTGCCGGAATTTCTGGAAAAGATTGCTCCGGTTCTGATCTATCCGCTGGCGGGGCTGCTGCTCATGGGCTTGCTGATGTCCTTTATAGTGGAACCGGTTATGGGAGGGCTTAATACGGCCTTGAACCATGGGCTGACCGGTATGGGAGGAACAAGCAAAGTAATTCTCGGACTGATTCTTGGGGGCATGATGGCGATCGATATGGGAGGTCCGTTCAACAAAGCGGCATATGTATTCGGTACGGCTTCGATCGCGGCAGGAAATTATGATATTATGGCGGCAGTTATGGTGGGCGGTATGACGCCTCCGTGCGCAATCGCGCTTGCATCCCTTTTATTCAAAAAGAAGTTTACAAAAGAAGAGAGAGAATCGGCACCGACCAACTTTATTATGGGGCTCGCATTTATTACGGAAGGAGCGATTCCTTTTGCAGCATCCGATCCTCTTCATGTGCTTCCGGCATGTATTGTCGGTTCGGCAACGGCGGGAGCGGTATCCATGCTTTTCGGATGTACCCTAATGGCGCCCCATGGAGGCATCTTCGTATTCCCCGTAGTGGGCGGGCCGTTGATGTACATAGTGGCATTGATCGCCGGAACTCTGGTTTCTACCTTGCTTTTGGGCATTTTAAAGAAAAATATGGAAGCATAAAAAGAGATTGCATAATAAAAAAGAACATAATAAAATGAGAGGAGGAATGAAACGGAGGGAAATATGTTATCCGAACAGAGGCATGAGATCATTTTAAAGATGTTGGAAGAAAAACGCAGCGTTACCGTGACAGAACTGACGGAACATTTGGGCATTTCGGAATCTACGGCGAGAAGGGATATTACCATACTGGATAAAGCAGGAAAACTGGTAAAAGTATTCGGCGGGGCCGTACTTTCCGACGGTGCCTACCAATCGGTGGAACCGACGGTGACGCAGAAAGTTGAGATAAACAGAGAAGAAAAAAAGAAGATCGCCGAATATGCGGCCTCTTTGATTCTGCCCCAGGACTTTGTATATTTGGATGCGGGAACGACGACGGGTTATATGCTGGACTTTATCGGTGAAACAGGAGCTACGTTCGTGACCAACGCCGTTGCCCATGCACAGCGGCTTGCGGCAAAAGGAGCCCACGTGCTGCTGGTGGGCGGGACGCTCAAGAGTTCGACGGAAGCGGTGGTGGGAACGATGGCGGCCCTTACATTGAAAGATTACCATTTTTCCAAAGGATTTTTTGGAGCAAATGGAGTGAGCAAGGCGGCAGGGTTTACCACGCCGGATGCGAATGAGGCGTTGGTAAAAAGAACTGCGCTGGAACAATGCCAGAAAGCATATATTCTGTGCGATAACAGCAAGTTCCATATTGTTAGTTCCGTCACCTTTGCTTCGTTTTCAGCCGGAACAATTCTGACGGATGCCAGGCCCGAGGAATATGCGGGGGCGGCGAATATTGTTTTATGCTGAGCATGAATCGTCATAGCCTACAAAGAAGTTTCACGGAGATCTATTTTTCTAAGCGTCATGCCGAATAAAGCAAAACGGAGCCGAGGCAACTGGAAACGGGGCTGGCAGGGTTCGGTTTTCCGCCTGAGCTTCCAATCAGATTTCACTAATGAAATGGATATATGGCATCCAATCGGACGGGCCGGAAGCAACGGCATCCGTACCTCTGCTTCCTAAAATTGCCCTCCGTGAAGGCCCTCCATGAAGGAGTTGCAAAAATTCTTGACAAAGTCCGCTGGGCGTAATATGATATTCGCAGCAGAAGCATTAAAATTAAATCATGAGAAAATTCTTCGGGGTCGGGTGAAACGATAGATCATAATGATAATTCGTCATTCCCAACCGGCGGTGATAGTCCGCGACCCGTTTCGGAAAAGCGAAGGCAGAGGTAAGAGAACTCTTCGGCGATGAGCTTTCCGGCGGCTGATTTGGTGGAATTCCAAAACCGACAGTAAAGTCTGGATGAGAGAGGAAAGTAAGAGGGACATTTTGAATGAAAAAAGATTCGAAATGCCATTATTACGCAATGTTGCCCCGGATATTTATATCCGGGGTTTTTATGCGCAAGAGTGCGATGCGCAGGGGTGCGTAAGGAAATTAGTAGGTTTGCGCAGTCTTCCAAAAGAATTTTCCCTAAAAAATTATATTTTCAGGAGGAAATCGTATGAATAATTTAATGCAGTCAGTAACAGAAAACCTTATTTTTGTCCTGGAGTTTTTGGGCATTGTTGTCCTGATGTTTGTCGTGGCTTATGCGGCGGAAAAGATGGCGAAGAAGAAAAGCGGCGATACGGAACGGGTGCTTTCTACAAGAAAAATCGCGGTTATCGGCGTATTTTCCGCTATTTCCTTTATCCTCATGCTGCTGGAATTCCCGGTACCGTTCGCGCCTTCCTTTTATGAACTGGACTTCAGCGAGATACCGGCGCTGATCGGTACATTTGCTTTCGGGCCTGTTGCGGGCGTGATGATCGAATTCTGTAAAATATTGTTAAAGCTTATTTTCAAAGGAACGACCACGGCTTTCGTAGGGGATCTGGCGAATTTTGTAATCGGATGCAGTTTCCTTCTTCCGGCGTCGATCATTTACCTGAATAAGAAGACAAAGAAAATGGCGATTGCAGGATCTTCGATAGGAACCCTTTGTATGACGGTATTCGGAACAGCGTTTAACGCCATATATCTTTTACCAAAATTTGCACAGCTCTACGGTATGCCGCTGGAGACGATTATTTCCATGGGAACGGCGATTAATCCGGCGATCAACAGCGTTGTTACTCTGGTCATATTTGCGGTGGCTCCTCTGAATCTTTTAAAGGGGGGGAGCGTTTCCCTGATTACCGTTTTGGTATATAAGAAGCTCAGCCCTGTTTTAAAAGAAAGCCATAAAACTATGGCGGTTGGAAAAACAGTGGAGAATTAAATAAAAACCTCATCGAAAAAAAGTGAAGAAAAAAGACATGTTGTCTCGTTATATTCGGTAGACAACATGTCTTTCTTAATTTTTTTTAAGAAAAATTTAAGGTATTTCCCATAGTATTGTTAGGAAATTTCAATATAATGAAACAAGTAGCACATTTTTATAAATTTTATAAAAAGAGAAAAGAAATATAAATTTTTCTTGACAAGAGGTTGACAAATGGTACAAAAATGATTATTGTATTAGGTGAGTAATACAGTAAGACAGAAATGGGGAGCTAATACATAAGTGAGAACGGAGGATTCATAAAATGAGCGCTTTGGTTGACATTCGTGATATCTGCAAGGTGTACAATCCCGGAGAAAATGAAGTAAGGGCGTTGGATCATGTAGACTTGCAGATTCATGAAAATGAATTTGTTGCGATTATCGGCCAGTCCGGTTCGGGAAAGTCCACACTAATGAATATGCTGGGCTGCCTTGATGTACCCACCAGCGGTACATATATGCTGCATGACAAGGATGTGTCCCATATGAGTGACAATGAATTGTCGGATATCAGAAATCAGGAGATCGGATTTATCTTTCAGGGCTTTAACCTGATCGCTAATCTTACAGCACTGGAAAATGTGGAACTACCGCTGATATACAGAGGGGTGCCGAGAAAAGAACGAACGAGATTGTCCGAGACGGCATTGGAAAAGGTAGGGCTTGGGAAGCGTAAAACCCATAAGCCTTCGGAAATGTCGGGAGGGCAGCAGCAGAGAGTGGCGATTGCAAGAGCCATTGCCCAGGCACCGCCGATTATCCTTGCGGATGAACCTACCGGTAACCTTGATTCCGGATCTACCAAAGAAATTATGGAGATTTTAAAAGGACTGCATGAGGAAGGAAGAACCGTTATATTAATTACCCATGATAATGATATAGCCGCACAGGCAAAACGTGTTATTAAGATTATGGACGGCCGGATCGTAAGCGATACTGCCGATGAGGATACTGCCGGCAAAGATGCCGCTGGCAATACCGGCGATAAAAAAGAAAAAACAGAGGAACCTGCCGCAAGGGGAGAGCAGGAACACGAATAATAATAATAGAAATTTTGCGGAAGGAAGGAATCGATATGGAACTGACAAAGCAGGAGAAGAAGGAACAGAAAAAGAGGGAAAAAGAAGAAAGGAAAAGGCTGAAGGCGGAGGGAAAGACTCCGATGGATCCGGCGAAAAAGAAAAAGATAGTAAAAAGAAGCATAATCGGCGCGGTGGCTGGGGTGTTTGTATTGTTTATCGTTGTTTCCAATATATCCAAAGCCAATGCGAAACCTATGGTCTATACGTCTCCGGTGACAAGAGGAGATATCGAGCAGACGATTAATACCAGCGGCGCGGTGGCATCCAATGAGGTAAAAACTTATTTTGCCCCTGTCAGCATTGAAATCGGCACGATCAACGTAAACACAGGGGAAACCGTGAAAAAAGGCAGTCCGGTACTTACATATGACGAGACGGATCTGGCAAATGAGAAAAGGACTGCGGAATTAAAACTGCAGGCAAACGAGGGAAGTTATAAAAGCTCCATACAGAAAAATAACGAAAGCATCGGAGATCTTGGCGAGGCGAACGTGAACCTGGGAGTGCTGGAACAGCAGATTACGGATATCGATAACCATATCAAAGAACTCCAGCGCCAGGTGGATGAAAAGAAAGCGGCGCTTGCCCATGAAGGGGCATTGCTGCAAATATCTCTGATCGACTGGGCGGACCATCCGGATTCCGATGAGTATGAAAATCTTCAGAAATTGGTGCAGATAAACGGTTATGAGCAGAACAACAATGAAGAGATCCGTGCGTGGGAAGAAGAGATAAAAACTTATACGGATATGCTCAACAACTGCAAGGAATATAAAGCGGAAATGAAGTCCCAGCAGACTTCCGCCGAAAGCACAAAGTTGAATGCGGGCGGCAAGGAAGAGTTGGAAGCAAAAAACGAAATGGAAAATATTACGTCCCAGGAAACACTGAGCGCCATCCAGGAAACAGAGAACGGCATTCTTGCGGAGTTTAACGGGGTAGTGACGGAAATGAACGCGGTAGAAGGCAAGACACCTGCCGTTGGAGAACAACTGTTTAAGTTGGAAAGTACGGAGGATGTAAAAGTCAGCATATCCGTATCAAAATATGATCTGGAGAAAATCAAAGAAGGACAGAAGGCCGTTGTTACGATCGGCGGCAACACTTATGAAGGAGAAGTCAGCAAGATCGATAAGATGGCGACCAAAAATAACAGCGGGGCATCCGTGGTAAACGCCGATATTAAGATTTTAAACCCGGATGAAAATATATTCCTCGGCGTGGAAGCGAAAATCTCCGTCAGCACATCGAAATCCGAAGCGGCGCTTCTCGTTCCTTTCAGCGCGGTCAACACCGATATGGAAGGGAGCTTCGTATATGCCGTGGAAAACGGAGTCATCGTGAAAAAACCGGTACAGACGGGAATTTCCTCCGATTTGAATATGGAAATTACTGAAGGATTAAACGAAGGCGACCAAATATTGACAGAAATAAACGGCAATATTATGGAAGGCATGGAAGTAAGCGCAGTACCGATGCAGTAATGGGAAAGGCATGGTTATAGATATGGCACAGATATGGGAATATATAAAAATCGCCCTGATGAATATTAAAAGCAATAAAGGCCGTTCTGTCCTTACTATGCTGGGCATTATCATTGGTATTGCTTCGGTTATTATGGTAATGGCGATCGGAAACGGCGTGAGAGGGCAGATCAACGAAGAATTGGAGAGCATGGGAAGCGGGCTCATCGAACTGTATCTGGATACGACGCTGGACGATGTGACGATACGCTTCACCGAGGACGATTTCGACCTGATCAGAACCAACGTGGCCCATGTAAAAGGAGTAACCCCCGTTTTGGGCGGCTGGGGACAGGCGAACGGGGCAAAAGGAAATTTTGAGGCCAGAGCAATGTGCGGCACGGAAAGCCTCCAATATTACTCCGCCAACGGCGGCCCGATCATCAAAGGAAAGTATTTTACGAGGGAAGATGTGGAAAGCGGCAACCGTGTATGCGTAATTTCGGAAAGCAGCGCCATCAGCCTGTTCGGGACGACGGATGTCATCGGCATGAGTTTTGAATTGTCCATCTATGGGATCTCCAATGAAGTGAGGGTCGTAGGAATCCGTGAAGACAGTGCGGGCATGTTCGTAAACTCCACGATGAGTACTCGTATTGACCTGGAAATGCCCTATACGGTAATGGGGAACGATTACTATTATTATGTGGATGAATTCAATGATATCCTCGTTTTTGCAGATGCCACGGAATATTGTACGGAAGTGGCCCAAAATGCGATTAACTTATTGGAAAATAAATATGGCGTAAGGGGCGAGGGACAGATTCAGGTACAGAATATGTCGGATATGTCGGCCGAGTTTAACAGTATCTTGGGAATTATTACCACATTTATTTCCTTCGTGGCAGCCATTTCCCTTTTGGTAGGAGGTATCGGCGTTATGAATATTATGTTGGTATCCGTGACGGAGAGAACGAGGGAAATCGGTATCCGTAAATCTTTAGGAGCGAGAACCGGCTCCATATTATTACAGTTTTTGGCGGAGGCAGCCATTATTACCTTGCTGGGCGGCTTGATCGGCATCGGACTCGGTGTTCTTGGAGGCAATGCAGTAGGCTCTATAGCCGGTGTTGCTGCAAAAACCCAGGTATCCACGGTAATCGGCGCAACCGTATTTTCATCGGCGGTAGGACTGTTCTTCGGAATCTACCCCGCAAGAAAAGCTGCAAGACTCAGCCCTATCGAGGCGCTGCGGCACGAGTAAGATTATAGATAATAAAAGAAATAAAATAAATTTGTTCAATTTTTTCCGACATAAAAAAATCGGCCTCCAATCATTAGATGTAAAATCTGACATTGGAGGCCGATTCATTGATTCTCACATATAATCCCGTACAGGAGCGGCTTTATTACCCGATAGAAACATAAAATTGCTGCTGTAATGTCTGGTCTTCCGGGAATAAATGAAAAGCGTTAGCGACAGTTTTCGTATTGTCCTGTGTGCTGTTCTTTGCGGATTCATTCGTTTCTATTGCCGATTTGGCGGCATTATTTGCTTCGCCTAATATAGAGGATTGGAACGCCGTTGCCCGTTGTTCCTGCTTCTCCATCTTTTCAAGTTCCGCTTGTTTTCTTGTCGGATCGGCACCAAGATTCTCATCCTGCTTCATTTCGCCCTTTAAAATAGCAATGCCATTTCTTGTCCTGGCAACTACCGTTCCAAGGCGGTCTGCTTGTTGCAGGGAAGAGTCTGCCGCGGCCGTTGCATATATTTCCCGGCCGGACAAATTGGTATCTGCGGCCATATCATCGTCCTTGTTTTGAGGTTCCTTTTTATCGATGGCTTCTTTTTGAGATGCATCAGCCGGTTTATTTTCCATATTCGTGTCGGCACTCTTATCCTGGTTTAAAGCGTCTTTAAGAATAACCACGCCATCGTTATTTTGGGATATGACAGCGTCCTGACGTTCCGTCTGCGGCTTGTCGCCCGGCAGATCCTTCTTGTCTGCCGGGTTTTGAGACGCCTCTTTAACCGCCTGTATTTGGTCTTCCGATTTCTCTTCTTTTGCCGGTTTCTGATCTTCCTGCAGCTCCGCCATCATGATTTCTCTTTTTTGCGATTTGCGCAGTTCGTCCTGATACTGTTTCAATTCTGCATTGAGGCCGGATATTTCCTTTTGAAGCTGCTTCTGTTTATTTGTTTTTTCATTGGCAGACAAATCTTCCGTCGAAGATAACTTCCGTATCTGCTGCTGCGTGCTTGTAATTTCGCTTTGAATACTTTTGCTTTTTTGATCTTTCAAACCTGTCGCAGCCGTTTGCGAGACCGGCATGCTGTTCATTGATGTTACACTGCTAATTCCCATAGAATTATCTCCTCCCCTCTGGTGAAGAACAATTTCAGACAATAAATTATCTCTTATAGGTGTTTTCCTTGTTGGTTTATCTCTATTCTACTATCTTTTGCAGGTAAGAAGCAAGACTTTTTAGATGGAAAGATTAAAAAAATTTTTGCCATCGGAGGTTCCCGCGGGAGCTAAATTTCCCGGCCGGTATGGCGCAGCGGGAAGCCGGAGCTGTTGGGAAATTTGGCTCCCGCGGGAGTCTGCCCTTGCAGGGAGTGAATTTTTATAAACACCATAGTGGAGGGAGGCCAAACGGGGCTTGGGTGGTTGGAACGGAGGCTGGTGGGCGGGAGGGACGGAGAGAGGGACGGTTTTCTGCTGTTGCGCACAATCAGTCATTTCACTTATGAAATGGTCAATCACACAGAGAAAATCGCCAGGGAGGGCGATTTTAGGAAGCGCAGGACAGGATGTCCGTTGCTTCCGGCTCGTCCGGTTGAATACCATATATCCATTTCATTAGTGAAATCTGATTGGAAGCTTCAGCAGAAAACCGTCCCTCTCTCCGTCCCTCCCGCCCACCAGCCTCCGTTCCAACCACCCAAGCCCCGTTTGGCGTTATCTGCCATGACACTATAAAAAATTCATTTCTCAGCTGTCCTTTCCTGCTTCTTGACTTTATCTGATTGAAGATGATAAAATAGCCGATAGGATATAAATGAATAAGAAATGATATTGATTTAGCGCGGTGCAAAAGCAGCGCAGGAGCGGAATGTTATGGAATTGGAATTTGATGTCAGGATTACGGCAAACGTATTATATGATTATATGCTCAGGCATACTTATTACAGCATGTCGGGCTTGATAGGAACAATAGTGGGAGCGTTGATGTTTGTGTGCTTCTTTTTCAGGGGCGATGTGATCTTTTTGATTGCCGGGGTGGTGATATTGGGATATCTGCCATGGACGCTTTGGATTAAGTCGCGGCGGCAGATGCTTGGTACTCCTGCATTTCAGAAACCGCTTCATTATAAAATGACGGAGGAAGGAATCGAGGTTTCCCAGGACGGGGAAGTGCAGAAGCAGAAATGGGAGGATATGGACAGGGCCGTATCTACGCAGCGAAGCCTGATCGTATATACTTCCCGGGTGAATGCGTCTATTTTTCCGAAACAGGATCTGGGAGAACTGACGCCGGGAGTCATTGAGATGATTTCAACCCATATGCCTCCTTCCAAAGTGAAAATTAAGCTATAAGAGATGTGAAAGGCGAAAAAAAATGGTGGTGGAAACATTCGGCGCGGAGGAGACTTTTGCGCTTGGACGGAAGATAGGGGAAGCTGCAGTTCCGGGTCAGGTATATGCGTTGAACGGCGATCTGGGAGTGGGAAAGACTGTATTTACCCAGGGAGTGGCAAAGGGGCTTGGGATAGAAGGGGCGGTGAGCAGCCCTACGTTTACGATTTTGCAGATTTACGAAGAGGGGCGGCTGCCCTTTTATCATTTTGACGTTTACCGTATTGGCTGCGTGGAAGAGATGGACGAGATTGGTTATGATGAGTATTTTTATGGAGACGGGATTTGCCTGATCGAATGGGCGGAACTGATCGAAGATATTTTGCCGGATCATTGCAGGAAGATAACGATAAGCAAGGATTTGAGCAGGGGAATGGATTACAGAAAGATTATAATAGAGGATGAGTGCCGTCAATGACGGCATGGAGGTTGTTATGAAGATATTGGCGTTGGATAGTTCCGGGCTTGTAGCTTCCGTGGCATTGATGGAAGATGACAGGCTGACAGCGGAATATAGCATTCAATACAAGAAGACCCATTCCCAGACATTGCTGCCGATGATGGATGAAGTGAAAAAAATGGTCGAACTTGATCTCGATACACTGGATGCGGTGGCAATAGCGGCAGGGCCGGGTTCTTTTACGGGACTGCGCATCGGGTCGGCAACAGCAAAGGGAATTGGACTTGCGCTGGATATTCCATTGATAGAAGTGCCGACTTTGGAGGGGCTTGCTTATAATGCGTATGGTTTTGACGGATATGTCTGCCCCATGATGGACGCCCGAAGAGGACAGGTATATACAGGGATTTATGAATTTATAAAAGAAAAAGAGGATGGAATCCATATGCAGGAAATACATATGGCTACATCATATAAGCTGAGGGAAGCAAAGCCGCAATGTGCCGTGGCAATCGAGGAAATTGCGGAGATGTTGAATGATTTAGGCCGGGAGGTCATATTTTTAGGAGATGGAGTTCCTGTTTTCAGGGAAAAGCTGAGAGAGCTGATGAGAGTGGAATACAGCTTCGCGCCGGCGCATATGAACCGACAGAGGGCCGCATCGATCGCGGCGCTGGGCGGCGTTTATTATCGAATGGGAAAAATAGTGCGGGCATCGGAGCATATGCCCATTTATTTGCGGTTGTCCCAGGCAGAGAGGGAACGAAAGGAAAAGGGATTATGTTAATAAGGAGAATGGAGGAAAGGGATGTCCGCCAGGCGGCAGCCCTGGAAGCCGCTCATTTTTCTGACCCATGGACGGAAAATGCATTTCTGGAGACTTTGCGTTTAGACTATGCCTATTATTATGTGGCGGAAGCAGAAATGGAAGAGCAGTCTGTGCCTTCGGAAGAAGGAAAGGGATGCCATGTGATAGGCATTTGCGGATTGCGGGATATAGCCGGGGAAGGAGAGATCACCAACGTATCCGTAGATATCCGTTACCGCCGGAAAGGCGTAGCAGCCGCTATGTTAAAACGCGTTCTGGAAGACGGGGCGAAGTTGGGGATAGAAGCTTTTACATTAGAAGTCAGGCGCGGAAATCTTCCTGCGGTACGCTTGTATGAAAAATTTGGTTTTGCACAGGAGGGGGTGCGCAGGGATTTTTACGAAAACCCCAGGGAGGACGCCCTCATTATGTGGAAAAGGCAGGAATCGGATGGAACAATTACCACTGTATTTGCCAATGGAGTTCATGTATAATAACAGATATGGCGATGAAATTTAGTGCATCTTGGGAGGATGGGACTATGCGTAAATATCTGGATGAAAACAGCAATGAATTAATTGCCGTGGTTTGTAACGAATGCGGAAAATATTTATTGGTAGAAAATGGAATTTTAAAGGAAGGCTGCTTCGAAGCGGATGCGGTTTTCGGTTACTTTAGCAAAAAGGATGGACAGATTCACAGTTTTGACTTATGTGAAGAATGTTATGATAAAATGATCGCCAGATTCAAAATACCTGTTCAGGACAGGGAGGCAACGGAGTTTTTGTAGGCTCTGTTTTGGCCTGGCGGTCGGAATAGGAGTCGTATGTTAGAAATTTGTTTGCTTGGAACAGGGGGGATGATGCCGTTGCCGTATCGCTGGCTGACTTCCCTGATGGCGAGAGTCCATGGAAAAAGTATATTGATTGATTGTGGGGAAGGAACACAGATCGCAATGAAGGAAAAGGGCTGGAGTCCGAAACCGATTGATGTTATCTGTTTTACCCATTATCATGCGGACCATATCAGCGGTCTGCCCGGAATGCTTCTCACGATGGGAAATGCGGAACGGACAGAACCGCTTCTTTTAGTGGGGCCGAAGGGACTGAACCGGGTGGTCGGGGCGCTTAGGGTAATTGCACCGGAGCTTCCTTTTGAAATCGAATGCATGGAGATCACGGAGCCGGAGCAGAGCTTTGCATTCGGAGATTTTAGAATAGAAGCTTTTCGTGTAAACCATAATGTGGTATGCTATGGATATAGTATTGCAGTCGATCGTATTGGGAAATTTCAAGTGGATAAGGCCATGGGGCTTGGGATAGACCGCAGATATTGGAACCGTCTTCAAAAAGGAGAAACGATAGAGCTGGACGGGAAAGTCTATACGCCGGACATGGTGCTTGGAGAAGCGCGAAAAGGACTAAAGGTCACATATTGTACGGATACGAGGCCGACAGAGGGAATTGTAAGGAATGCGGCCGGGGCCGATCTTTTTATCTGCGAAGGAATGTATGGGGAGCCGGAGAAAAAAGAGAAAGCAAAAGAAAATAAGCATATGACCTTCTATGAAGCGGCGGAGCTTGCGAAGAGAGCCGGTGTCGCGAAGATGTGGCTGACCCATTACAGCCCTTCTCTTGTCCGGGCAGAGGATTATATGAGGGATGTTAAAAAGATATTTCCCCGTGCGGAGGCAGGAAAAGATGGTAAAAGTGTGGATTTAATGTTTGAAGAGGATTGATGTTATGGCGAAAAGCAAGAAGAAGGGAAACGGTATAGTAAAAACAACAATAGTGTTTGTAGTTCTGGCGGCTATGATAGTAGGATTTTATTATTATCTCTCCCAAAAGAATGCGAAGGAAAGCGAAGATGACGTAACGATAACGAAGTCGCAGCAGGTATTGATGCGAAACCTGGAAACCAGTTATCCGCCTTCGCCGAAAGAAGTGGTAAAATATTATTGTGATATTACTCAATGCTTCTACAATGAAACGCATTCGGAGGAGGAAGTAGAAGCTCTGGCGACACAGATCAGAAAGCTTTACGACGAGGAGCTGGTAGGAAATCAGACGGAAGAGGAATATTTGCAGCAGGTAAAACTGGAGGTTCTCTCCATGGCGAGCAATGGGATCACTATTTCCAGTTATGGTCTGCCAAGCAGTACTGACGTGAAATATTTTTCCAATGACGGATATGAGTGGGCGCGGCTGTATTGTACGCTGAACATGAGGCAGGAGACGAAGATGCTGAACTCGGTGGAGCAGTTTTTGCTGAGAAAAGACGCAGATGGCCGGTGGAAGATTTATGGCTGGGAACTGGCGGAATAAAAGATAACTGCGTAATTGGAAAAGGAAAAGAGAAATGCTGGATAACAGACTGGAGAACGGGTCAGAAGACCCGGAAGATGTATTAATATTGGCGATAGAAAGTTCCTGCGATGAGACAGCCGCCGCAGTAGTAAAAAACGGAAGGGAAGTGCTTTCCAATGTGATATACTCGCAGATTGCTCTTCATACGGTATATGGAGGAGTTGTGCCTGAGATTGCTTCCAGGAAACATATCGAAAAGATTAACCAGGTGATAGAACAGGCTCTGGCGGAATCGGGAAAGACGTTGAAAGACATGACTGCGATCGCAGTCACCTATGGGCCGGGCCTTGTGGGGGCGCTTCTGGTAGGAGTTTCCGCGGCAAAAGCGATCAGTTTTGCCACGGGAATTCCGTTGGTCGGCGTGCATCATATCGAAGGGCATATCAGCGCCAATTTTATTGAAAATAAGGATCTGGAACCTCCTTTTATCTGCCTGGTAGTGTCAGGAGGGCATTCCCATTTGGTAGTGGTGAAAGATTATGGAGAATATGAGATTATCGGGCGTACGAGAGACGATGCGGCGGGAGAGGCCTTTGACAAAGTGGCAAGAGCCATCGGGTTAGGCTATCCGGGCGGACCGAAAATAGACAAGGAAGCAAGGAAAGGCGATCCTGAATCCATTCACTTTCCCAGGGCGAAAGTGGCAGGGGCGGAATATGATTTCAGCTTCAGCGGTTTGAAATCGGCAGTACTGAATTATTTGAATTCCTGCGGGATGAAAGGAGAAGAAGTCAATACGGCGGATGTGGCAGCATCTTTCCAGAAAGCAGTCGTGGACGTATTGGTGGAGCATTCCGTTCAGGCAGCCAAAGAATACGGATTTGATAAATTGGCGATCGCGGGAGGAGTAGCTTCCAACTCATTGCTCAGAGAGACATTTGAGAAAGAATGTAAAAATAACAAGATAAGATTGTATTATCCGTCGCCGGCGTTATGCACCGACAACGCAGCAATGATTGGAACCGCCGGATATTACGAATATATCAAAGGCATCAGGCATGGGCTGGATTTGAATGCAGCTCCGAATTTGAAGCTTGGCGGAGGGGAAGGCCGATAAGTTGTTCCGGCATGGAGGAAAGTGAACTTGGAAAACTTGGAAAAAGCGATGAAAAAAGACTGTATGGCGGTTATCTTAGCGGCAGGACAGGGAAAAAGAATGCAAAGCGCCGTCCCGAAACAATATCTCATGCTGGAAGACAAACCGGTGATCTATTATTCATTGAAAGCGTTTCAGGATAGCTTTATTGACAGGATCGTATTAGTGACTTCGGAAGAGGACATGGAATATTGCAGAAAAAACGTTGTGGAAAAATATAATTTCGGAAAAGTAACGGATATTGTGGCCGGGGGAAAGGAAAGATATCATTCTGTTTATGCAGGGCTTAAAGCGGCAAAATGCGATTATGTATTTATTCATGACGGAGCCCGTCCTTTTGTTACACAGGAAATAATAGAGAGGGGTTATGCAAATACTCTTAAATATGACGCATGTGTCGTAGGAATGCCGACAAAGGATACGGTAAAAATTGCGGACGCTGACAACTTTGCCGCATCTACTCCGGGTCGCGACAGGGTCTGGCTTATACAGACTCCCCAGATATTCGCTTATGATTTGATCTTTAAGGCATATTCTTCATTGATGGAGAAAGAACGAGAGCTGTTGCAAAAATCCGTAAAAATCACCGATGATGCAATGGTAGTGGAAACTTTTACGGATCGGAAAGTAAAGCTGGTGGAGGGGAGTTATGAAAATATTAAGATAACGACTCCTGAGGATTTGCAGATTGCCGGAGCGCTGAAAAACCCTATAAAAAAATATCTTAAAAATCTTTAAAAAAAGTTGTTGACACTTTTCGAGTTTTTTGCTAGAATAACTTTTGCGTTGCGGAGGAATGCGGAAAGAAAAAGCGTTTTTTGCAAAGCACACTTCATAAGCATTGATCGAAGATAACAGTGTATGATGAATATGGAGGGGTATCGAAGTGGTCATAACGAGGCGGTCTTGAAAACCGTTTGTCCGCAAGGGCGCGTGGGTTCGAATCCCACCCTC
>ERZ808051.826-NODE-826-length-26458-cov-4.753042_pt1 | contig 26458 bp, 23 predicted proteins | sample MGYA00380199_ERZ808051 | MGnify/ENA primary metagenome ERZ808051 (study PRJEB31490, sample SAMN06133391) | mouse gut metagenome | isolation source: J11 | host: mice | place: China: Chengdu | collected 2015-05 ...
CAGTACAATCTGCAATACCAGTTCTATGCTTGCCGTATCTCCCTCAAAACACTTTGTGAGGAAATCATCATCAAGCAAGCGAAAGCCTCTTAGCCTCTGTAAATCTTCCTGATGTTTCCGGTCTATCTGTTCCGTCACTGTCAATCTTCCCACCTGCTTTCCCTTCTGTTTTCGTATCTCCATACTACCATATACCTCCCAATTTTACAAGTACATGGCTATTTGTGTAGTGTATCCATTACTTTCTGGCCAAACAATTCACATATGATATATCGAAAATTTTTTAATTTTCCTGCAACTGGTTGATATTAACTGTCCAGTAGTATAAAATAATAATTTATCAACCAATAGATACTGTAGGAAAAAAAATATGGATAATTCAGCCGTTAACCAACCAACTCATGAGCGTATTTCTCAAATAGAGATGGAAAAACGTCTCAAGGAAGCTGGCAAACAAGAACAATTTTATTCTATTGCTTTATTTGATATATTAGGATTCTCTAATTATGTCACCACTCACGGTAATCAAACAATTTTAGAATTATATAACAAATTGCTTGATATAGTTTATACGCCTGATATTAGCAAGGCTGTTCCTATACGAATGAGTGATGACTGGAAAGAGGGACAATATATTGCCAATGCAAATGGACACGTTAATGTTTGCCATTTTAGTGATACATTTATAATTTATGTTCATTACCTTTGCCGCAGAGAGGCTTATTGGCTGGCAACTTCCAAATATGAGCCTTACCCTTTATTGTTGGGAGAAAAAGATACTCCCTATTGTCCCATTTTTTATCAAGAACATCAAATCTATTTATCGTTCTTACAGACTTGTATGGACTTTTTTTGCCAGTCAATTATTGCGGGGATTCCTTTGTGTGGTTGCGTTTCTTCTGGATTCGCGTTGATGGATTCCAACAAATCAATATATTTTGGCGCTCCCTTAGTAGAGGCTGCAAGAGGTGAGCCTGCACGTAAAGCGTTAGGAATTTCTTTCAGTAAAAGTTTCAATAACCATCACCTGGTATATAATGACTACTTTATTCCGTTTTGGGATTTTATCAAAACCGATGACCCTAAATCAAAATTTATTAGTCCGATGGTTTTGGATTGGCCAAGGTATTGGAGAATCTCACCAGATTATAAAGATTTTTCATTTGCTGACTGTATAAAAAAATGAATACTAATCCTGACTTTTCTGAATATTATGATAATGCAATTAGCTTTTTTGATTTTTCCAACGGACATGAACACTGGTATGAAGAAATAAATAGAGATGGCATTAGCGATATTATTGATTATTATAAAAAGACAGAAGAATGGTTTAAATCTGTTACATAACTTTGCACATTATAAAATGAGCCGGAAATCAATAGAATATTTCCGGCTCATAAATTGTAATCTCTTTACATCTGCTGTATCTCATTTTTCAGCATACGCTTGATTTTGTCGCTTATGGTTTCCTTACTCGTCTTGCTGAAATGAACCCGCACAATGTAGGTAGTCCGGCCAATCTTCTTCACCAGTGCGGGAGCGTCTTTAGCCAGTGTTGTGGTGGCAGTGTCCTCTGTGATTTTCTCGCTGCTCATAAATTCTCCTTTTCATGCAATCAGTTTATGCTATCCCTTACTCACAATCTCCTTCGCCGCCACTTTGGTCGCCCTGGCTCCTTCCTCCCGGAAATTTTTACCGGAAAAGAGAACTGGCGCGCACCGTTCCAGTATGCGGTCATAAATCCTTGCGTGAGCAAGGTCTGGCGGGTTCTTGATTTCTTCCAGTTTCAGGTTTGTCGTGACAATCAGCGGCTTCTTACTCCGATACCGGCTGTCAATGACGGTGAACATCTGCTCCATGGCATACTCGGTACTGCGCTCCACTCCTAAATCATCAATGACAAGCAGGCTGTAATCGTCCAGGCTGGCGATAAAGGCCGCCCTGTCCTCGGCAAACACGCCGGTCAGCCGGTTCAGGATAGACGGGAAATTTGTCATCAGCACCGGCACGTCACGGTCAAGCAGGGCATTGGCGATACAGCCGGCAAAAAAGGATTTCCCGGTTCCCACGTCACCAAAGAGCAGAAGGCCGGTATTGTCCCGGTATGCCTCCTTCCAATGCTCCACATAGGCGTGTGCCTTCTCCATGACGGGATTCTGGCCGTTATCATTGGCGAAAGTGTAATCATAAAGGTATCTGTCCTGAAGCCCCTGTGCCTTCCGGCGTTATGGGTTATTTCGGCTTCTGTACGCATTTTAAGGGGCTTTTGGGGTGTCGGTGATAAAAAGTATTTAAGGACTATCCCCGTAATTGTCCGCAAAAATCCCCTGATTCATGCCAAGCAGCTGCATTTCTCCATCCCGTTCTATAAAAACGGGCCCCCAGACAGGCCGCAAAGCTCAAATAATAATTGAAAGGGGATATCGATTATGAATAAGGTGCTGGCTCTATTTTTCGCGATGATATTGCTGTTGTGCGATATGGTCACTGCTTTTGCTTCTGAATTGGAAGAAAGCGATATTTCTTATGATACCCTATTTGCATCTGAAGCGGTTTGCGCATCCATTATCCAAAAACGAAATGATGAACAAATAGATCGATTTTTTGACGAGGAAGTATCTTTGGATATGCAGCATTTAGTTCCCATTTATGTCCCGACAGGAACTTCATCTGACAACACCTTACAAAGCATGCTTGAATTCACAAACACTTATAACACTACGGTTTATTCTAAAAGCGGCGAAGTATTAGGCACCGCTACATTGGCGTTTTACGAAAACAAGTGGGTTGTGGGAGCTTTCTATAACGGATATAACATATTAGAAAAAATAGGAACAATCCCTACAAATACAAACCAGACTTTCTATTATATTGATAATCCTTATAAGAATGAAGAAGCTCTTTTGATTGTCGGACAGAATACAGAAATCTACCGTTCGCTCACAAATTCAAGGGATACTGTCAATGCCAGCGAGATCGTAAATGATATTAACGAAATACAGCGGATAAACAATATACTTGATCATGGAACAGATGTAAACGCTCACAATACTACCCTGATTTTGCATATCATCAGTGCGTGTGCCCTCATTACCTTTGTGATTGTTGCGTTGATCTTTATCTATCGCAAAAAACAAGGCAATAACAAGAAGAACCACGGCGCCGCGTGCATAAAAACGGGGTGACTGTTATAATTCAGCCACCCCGCATAATTTCATGTAGCCCTCCCTGCCTCCGGCCCGACCGCCAGCCTTTATACTGACGGCCCGGAACCACTATTGCGGCAGTGGCCTTGTTCGCTTATAACTACAGAGCAATTCAACATGCCGCATCAAATATCCAACTCCATGAACACGGTATCATAGGAAGCCATAGTCAGCGTCCTGTCACCGGCCTGGGTGGGAATCGTAGTCGTCTGTTCCCTGTCGCTGTTGTTGATGACCACCAGCTTCCCGCTTTCAGGATAATAGGCGCATTCCGTATACAGATTGTCCGTCATGTACAGACCGTTTAAGCCCTCGCCTCCGGCATAACGAATCAGGTGATAGAGCAGGCGCGTATTCTCCATACTTATCTGAAAAGAGGCCAGATAAATGCCTTTCCCCCTGCCAAAGGCATTCACGGTTATCACAGGCATATCGCCATCCGCCAGAAGCACTTTCGCCCCGCCGTCCACAAGATAGAGCCCCTCTTTCCGCTTCAGGGACGCTCCCTCCGGAACCAGCTTTTCCGCATCCTCCGCCTCAAAGCGCCATCTCCCGTGGCATATCCTCGCGCCTGTGTCCTCATCAATTCCAAGCACATGGGCCATGCGGAAATAATGGTCATACCCCTCCACGGCGGAGGGCTCATTCACGCCCAGGAAAGTCCCGCCTTTGTATACCCATTCTGTAATAATGCTCACCAGCTCATCGTCTCTCCAGGCATCGCCGCCGCTCCAGGCGCTGCCCCCATAGCCCGCGTTGATAACTACATCTATATCTTCCAGCGCCCCGTTCTTCACGTCCTCGAAGCCTATGAACTTCACGTCCACCGGCAGCCCGGCCAGCGCCTCATTCACATGGATCAAATCATGCATATATGTCTCATGGAAATGCCCTGACAGCGTCCAGGAGCGCAGCGCCCCCCAACTGTGTAAAACAGCCACCCGGGTCTTTATGACAAAAGGCTTTCCCGCATCATGGAAAGACCGGATCAGTCGAAATTCATCGGACACTTTTTCGATATAATCGCAGAAATCCGGATATCCCTCCACCAGATGCAGATATCCCCCAAGCCCTATCCTGTCAATCTTTTCCCGCAGCAGCGCACGCCTGACGCTGATCCAATACTTTTTGGCATCCAGCGTAGGATTACCGCCCTCCGCAAAGGTGGGCGCACCGCCCAGCCCCACAGGGAACAGATAGGGATGAAGCCGAAGTTCATGGACAGCTACCTCCACGCCCGCGCAGAGTCTGGCCTCGTATCCCGAAAAGACGCATTTGATCAGGCCGTCAAAGCCAAACTCCCCAAATCTTCCATTGTACGGCTCCAGCCCCACCCAGCTGTCGTCGTAGAAGACATACGCTTTCTTCCCATAGCCGTGGACAATGTCAACCAATTCTTTTCCAAAGGAGATCACAAAATCATTGGTAAACGCCATCCAGTCTGCCTTGCGCCGATTTCCCGGCATATGTGTCACATGGAACTGTCCCTTGTTGACAAAGTCCTCCGCAGTCATAGCATAGCCGTACTTTTCGGCGAACTCGTCCAGAGCCAGGTCGCTCACGGTGTAATCGTAAGATCCCCAGTCCGTGAACAGATGCCTGTTTCTTTCGCTGCTCCCCCATATCCAGGCAAAATTGTAGAACATGGAAGTAAAGCGCACCACGGTGGTGTCGGGATGCGCCTGGCACCAGCCCCTCATCCAGTCAAGCAGATACTCCCTGACCTGGGGGTATCTGGGGTCGATTTGCATCAGATGCTCCTTGTCCCAATTGTTGGTAGTATGGTTGTACATGGAAATCTCTTCCCAGATGCGGTATGCCAGGAAGCTCACCGTGTATTTATGGAAAGGGATGCACTCTCTGACCGTCACGCTGCCGCAGGCGCTGTCGTAAACCCATCTGCCCCTCTCCACTTTTCGGTTAGAGGTGCGGTCATAGACCTCCCAGTATTTCATGGCCCTCCCGCAGTCATTCACTGCGAACTGCTCTGAAAAGAAACTGTCCATCAGGCCAATGGTCACCTCATTCCCTTTCGCCACCGCAGCGGGGGTGCACAGGAACGTCTGCTGCAGCTTGTCCCGGTTCGCCCTGGCCCACTCATTGTGGTCGCGGATGATGCAGATGGTGGAATAAATACCATATCCCGCATGGACGATCTCATCAGAAAGAGCTGTCCCATCGCTGTCCCTGATCACATCGGCTCCCCACTTCTCTGCCATTTTTAATGTAAGCTCCTCGTACCCGGCTTCCCCGGGAAGTGTAAAGCCCCCCTTTTGTTTCGCCATATCTGCCTCCTCTCTCATGTATTACATCGCCCTGTCGGCAATATCCCCTGAAGCCAGCAGCCTGGAGAAGAATGCCAGAGTCAGCCCCTGGCCCCAGCCCTGGATCCACTGCTTAGGGATGCCCCTGTAGCCCTCCCTGTCCCGCATGACCGCAGTGCCCCCGGACACATTCATGACCTTGCCCTCGGGGCTTACGTTTGCCAGCAGGCCCTTTATGGACTTGTTGATATATTTCACATGAAGCGGATTCCCTCTCTCCAGCATGGCTGCCGCAATGCCCGCGGAGGCCGAAACTTCCTCGTAGGACTCCTCATCGTCCAGCACAGTCCGCCAAAGCCCATTCTCTGTCTGAACCGTTTTCAGCGCGGCAAGCTGCTCGTCCAGAGAGCCCGATACATCGATGCATTTGGGGTAGAGATACCATTGGGGAACCAGCCCTCCCACTTTGGACATGGTATATGCGGCCCAGGCATTGGCCCTGCCCCAGTAGATGCCGGACATGTGGTTTCCTGCGATATTGTCATAGCCGTGATAATAAAAGCCGCTGCCTGGATCCTGCAGGTACCTGATATGCCAGTACCACTGGTTCAGAGCGTCATCGATGAGCTCCTGATCCCCATTCATGACGCCCACCCGCAGCATGAGAAGCGCAGCCATGAACAGGGTGTCCGCCCAGGCCTGCTCCGGAAAGTCATTGCCCGGAGAGACCGTGTGCTGCAACACATTGTCCCCGAAGCGGAGGGCATCCTTTTTCAGGTATTCGATTTTGCTCATCAGGATGTCCAGATATTTCTGTTCTTTCGTGGCCTGCCAGAGCGTCACCAGGCAATGTCCCATGGCACAGGCGTTCACTGTCCACACGGCCGGAAGCCCCAGGTCGATCAGTTCGTCCACCCTTTCCTTTAACAGCGCCAGGTACTCCTCTTTTCCCGTCTTCTCATAGGCTTCCCCTATCCCGTAATAGGCCACTCCGCAGGGCCATTCCCAGGTCATGTCCATGTTCATGGTCTTTTTGACGATTCTGTCAATGGCCTCTTCGATCTGTTTTTTGTCGTACTCCAGTCGCAGCATATATCCTCCATTTCCCGCCCCTCGGACGTCTTGCATCGTTTTTGCTCCAGCTTTCATTGTAATTGTTTGCGGTCATGACGGCAAGTGCCAAATTCTTAATATGACTGACAATGCTGAAATCCGGTCTTCAGCAGAAAATTTGGAAAACTTCGGCCCACCGGCGGAACCGGTGGGCCGTTTTCACTCTACAGTCCGCAAGCTTACAGTATATTTACAGATTCTGCCCTTGCCGCAGACAGGGATTCTCACTTCGCTTTCTGGTTGTCCGGAAGCTTTGTGGTCTTGCCGGCCTCATAGGCTGCCTTTCTCTCGTCCAGAATCTCCTGATATCCCATGTCAAGATATTCCTGAGCCAGCTGGTCATACAATGCATCAAACTCCTCCGGAGCGCACATTACCAGCTGATCCTTGAACTCTGCGTATTTCATCTGCAGGTCTCCGCGGTACTCGTCCACGGAATTAATGGTTACGGCAAACAGCGCATCGCTGATAGGATAGCCCAGCTCGGCTTTCTTTACATTCAGATCATAGATTGCCGTAATCTCCTCGGTGAAATCCTGAGGATAGCCTTTCGGGGAATTCAATTTGATATTGTCATACATATCCCCTACATTTCTGGCCTCGATTACCGCGCACCAGTAGTCCTTATTGCCATTGTAGCCCAGCTTGTACTCGCCCTCGTAGTCGCTTACTGCCACTTCAAAGCCGTTCTCGTCCAGGTTATAGGTCTCGCCCTCAACACCCCACTGAATCGTATGCAGGTTCTCCGGCTGAATCATCCACTCCAGATACATCCATGCGGCCTTTACCTCATCCTCGCTGGCAAAATTGGAGAAGCCGATGGTCATGCCGAAAGCATTGTCAGCACGGTAAAGAGGATAGTCGCCGACTACAGGGTCAGGCTGGGTCTTCCGCTCCTCACTGACGAAAGTATATACCGCCAGCTTGGCATCAGGGTTATTGGCATAGAATGTGTCCAGAATCGGCATGGAGGGAGCCATGTAAGCGCCGTAGGCATAGGTCTTGCCCGTGGTAAAGTTGGCCTCTGCGGTGGTGGCGTCAATGGTGTAATACTCCGGATTGGTGATTCCTAAATTGTAGTCTTCATTGGCTCTTCTCAAAACTTCCTTATGCGCCGGCCAGCTCATGGCCGGAATGTTGAAGTCGCCGTATATAGCCCACTCTTCCTCGTTCAAAGGAAACTCCCTTGTACTGTAGACCTGCTCGCCGCCCTGTGAGGCAAACATCGCGCCTCCGCCCGGATGCTCCGCAATGCCTGCATCCATGATCTTCTGCATGGCGTCCAGATACTCCCCGCGATCCAAAGGAATATGGTCATATCCCACCTGCTCAAGCCAGTCCAGGCGATAGAATGTAATGAAGTTCGGTGTGGTATTGTAATAAGGCCTTTCGGCAAGTACGAAATACTTCTCGTCGTTCAGTTCCGTGTAGACCAGCTGGTTATTCTCCACCATTTTGCCATAATAGGTGGGCGCCACCTCCTGGAAAGCGTCCAGATCTATGGTCTGCAGATATCCCTCCTCAGCCCAGGTGGCCAGCTTGTCATAGTCATATTCCATCAGAATGGTAGGGAGGTTCTGGCTGGAAGACAGCAGCGCGTAATCCTGCATGACCTGGGTTCTGGTGATGGGGATGTACTGTACCGTGATATTGTATTGATCCCCGAAATTCTCTTGTACCCATTTGGTCCAATAGTTGTCCTTTACATCCGGCACGCCTTCCGCGCCTCTGTCATACACGGGAATCTTCAGGGTCACATTTTCCGCAAATGCGCTCCACCCCTCCATGCCTGCCCCTTCCGCTGTGCCCGAACTGCTCTCGGACTCCTCGCTCTGGGATACCTCGTCTTCCGAGCCCTGGCTTTCCTGGGATGCCTCAGAGGATTTGCTTTCCTCCGAGCTTTCTTTCGTGCTTTCCTCCGGCTGGCTGGACTGGCTGTCCGCATCCCCGCCGCAGCCTGTCAATGCGCCTAATACCATGGCCGCGCTAAGAGTCAGCGTCAGGAGCTTCTGGATCATTTTCTTCTTCATACTCTGTTCCTCCTTAAGAATTTGTTATAAAGCTAAGATCTATAGCCACCCTCTTCGGGAAACTATCTTTATTTACCCTTTCACGGAACCGATCATGGCTCCCTTAACGAAATATTTCTGTAAGAACGGATAGATAATGATGATAGGGACAGTGGCGAACATAATGGTAGCCGCCTGGAGCACCTCCGGCGTGCTGGTCACTGCAGACCCCTCCTCCGCTGCCGTGTTTATCGCTTCCGTTGCCGTGGTCACAAGCAGATACAGCTTATACTGCAGCATTCTTAAATCCGTTCGCATTCTGATGTAATACAGATTGTCGCCGTAGCTGTTCCATCTGCCCACCGCGTAGAACAGACCCAGCGTTGCGAGAATCGGTTTGCTCAGAGGCAGGATGATGTATCTGATAATCTTGAAATAGCTGGCTCCGTCCAAAAAGGCCGATTCCTCCAGGCTGTCCGGAATGCTGGAATGAAAATAGGTCTTCATGACCAGCATGTTGTAGGCGGAATAGATGCCCGGCAGGATAAGCACCCATACATTATCCAACAGTTGTAAGTCGTTATACAGCAGATAGGTGGGAATCAGGCCCGCCCCGAAATACATGGGAACTACCAGCAGGAACGTAATCACCCTTTTGAAAGGGAGCTCCTTTTTGGAGAGCGGATACGCTGCGCACAGGCAGACCGTCAGTCCAAGAAACGTAAATATCAATGTGACCCCCACGCTGAAGAACAGGGAATATATCATCGTATCATCCTGAAAGACCCTCCGGTACGCCTCTGTGGTAAACCCCTTGGGCCACAGCGTAACCTGTTGCGAGGCCACGAAGCTGTTGGAAGACAGCGACTTTGCCAGCACATGTATAAAGGGCAGGATACATGTCAGACAGATCAGCACGATGATAAACATCATGAGGCCATCGCCCAGCCGGAATTTGTTTATGGCTCTGCTGCCGTCGCCGGCAATGCTTTCCTTTACTTCTTTTTCTTTCTTGCTCATTCGCGTCCCCCTCCTCTAAAACAGTCCTTCCTCGCCCATCCGCTTCGCCATCCAGTCCGTCAGCAGCACCAAACCCAGACCCACCAGCGACTGGAACAGACCCACCGCCGTGGACATGCTGAACCGGTTGCCGGACAGACCTTTCTGGTATATGTAGATGGCCAGCTGGTACTGGTATTCCCTGACCTGTGAATTATCGAATACCTGCAGGGCCTCGAAGTTGCTGCCCATGAGACGCCCCATATTCATGATTAACAGGGTGACAATGGTTCCCTTGATGCCCGGGAGGGTAATGTGCCACATCCGCTTCCATCTGCCGGCGCCGTCGATCATGGCCGCCTCGTAGAGCTCGCCGTTGATGCTGGTGATGGCCGCCAGGTAGATGATGGTGCCCCAGCCCATTCCGGCCCAGACGCCTATGAGCAGATAAGTTACCGCCCAGTGGCTCTTCTCCGTCAGGAAAGGAATGCCCTCCTGGATAAGCCCCATATTGCGCAGCACCACGTTCACAAGACCCGTGGAGGGGCGAAACAATGTATACGCCACGCTGCCGATGATGGGCCAGGAAAGGAAATGCGGCAGGTACAGGATAGTCTGGGATACCTTTTTAAATCTCGGGTAGCGCAGCTCATTCAAAATCAGGGCCAGGATAATCGGCGCCGGAAAGCTCACCAGCATTCCAAGGACATTGAACACAATGGAGTTCTTCAGCGCGCGGTGGAAGTCCTTGTCCCGGAATACCTTGGCAAAGGTCTCAAACCCCACCCACTCGCTGCCGTCATATCCCTTGGCGGGCTTATAGTCCATGAAGACCATCCGCAGGCCCGGATAGGCAGCGTAGTTCAGAATGAATACCAGGAGCAAAGGAATCGAAACCAGAACCAACAGCTGCCAGGTATGGCGAAAGTTTTTTACCAGGAGCTTTCGCCGGCTTGCAAGGCTCATTTTGTTCATTTTCTTCTCCAACTTGCTTACCCCCTTTGTCTCTCTTTACTTGTTGTGTGCCGCGTCACTATAAGTAGTATTACACAGATTTGTTCACGGTGTCTAAGCAATAGAGTGTCAGTATTATGCAAAAACGAACATTTATCCAAATGTTCGTTTTGCGGAATTTGATTTATTGCATGGGGAAAAAGGATTTTATGCTTTTTTATAAGCATTATGACGAAAAGATTTCCATTTTTTATTGGACACGCCAAAGAATTTTTGATAAACTAACATAAGACTCTTTCGTTGGCCTTTGTAAAGCAGAACATAAAAAGGAGCGTTTTTATGCCGAAACAAAAGCGAACCGTTACAGAATACAGAAGCTACAGTCTTCCCTGGCAGTTTCCTCTTCTGCTGCTTTCCGGGGATCACTGGAAGATTTCCGACATTCCCAGCCACAGGCTGCATTTCCACAATTGCCTGGAGATAGGCATCTGCCACACTTACGGCGGCAGTCTGATGGTGTTCGATGAGCCCGTGCCTTTTTGCAGCGGCGATGTGACCGTGATCCCAAAGAACGTGCCGCATACCACCTACAGCGCTCCCGGCACGGAGAGCCTCTGGTCCTACATTTTCCTGGATCCCCAGGCCCTGTTCCACAATATGCTTCCGGTATCGTGGAAAAACTTCGATTTGTCCCAATACGCTCACCGGGGCATGCAGGTCATCTTCCGGCAGGAGGAATATCCCCAGATTTACCATCTTGCCCTGACTGTCCTGCGGGAGCTGGAGGAGGAAAAGCCCGGCTATCAGATCAGCGCCAAAGGGCTTTTGTTGTCCCTGTACATAAAAGTGGCGCAGGCCTTTGCCGTCACTTCGCAAAGCAAGGCCGCATATGGCTTCCAGGACACGGTCACTACCCCCCCGAGAATATCCTCGCCGGCAGCCGCGGCCAAGAGCATCCGGAAGAAAAGCGGGGCAACGCCCTGATCATCGCTCCTGCCCTTGACTTTATCGAACACAATTACAGCCAGCAGTTCTCCATCGATTATTTGGCGGATTTATGCCGCTGGAGTCCCACCCATTTCCGCAGGGTATTTCGGGACATCATGCACATTTCCCCGCTGGATTTTCTCAACCGCACCAGAATCTCCAATGCCTGCAACCTGCTGCAGAGCACCGAGGACTCCATCCTCGACATCTCGGAGGCTGTGGGCTTCCACTCTGTCTCCAGCTTCAACCGCTGTTTTATCAAAATCATGCGGATGTCGCCGAGAGAGTACCGGAAGACCACGCAGAATCTGGACAAAGGCTCAAATCCTCCCGATATCGTAGGCTACCCCGGATGGATGCGGCCGGAGGTTCCGGCGAAATAAAGGCTCCTCATCCTGCAGGATCTTCGGCGTCCGGCCCCACCTCCCGCCAGGCCCTGCTTCCCCTCCCTGCCAGACAGCCTTTTGGCAGGCACGTTGCGCTGCTGCCTCGCTGCGCCATTGCCTGCTTATGCGTCAGCCCCGGCAGACCCAGGGTTTCCCAAATGCGGGCTTCAGATCGGATGAGCCAAACCTCAGGCCCCTGCAATGCTTTCCGCGGCAGGTACATAATACTGGGCCTGGGCCTCCCACAGCTCCCGATACAACCCCGGCTCTCCTGCCAGTTCCTCATGGCTGCCCCGCTGCACCACTTCCCCGTGGTCAAATACCAGGATATCCTCACAGAAACGGCAGGAGGCCAGCCGGTGGGAGATATAGATGGCTGTCTTCTTCCCCACCATCCTGTCAAAGCCTGCGAAGACCCCGCATTCCGCCTCCGGGTCCAGGGCCGCAGTGGGCTCATCCATGATCACGAAAGGCGCGTTCTTGTAAATCGCCCTGGCGATGGCCATCTTCTGCTTCTCCCCGCCGGAGAAGTTCACCCCGTCCTCATCGTACTCTTTGCCCACATAGGTATTAAGCCCCTCCGGCAGGTCCCCGAAACGCTCCTTAAGCCCCGCCCGGCCCAGGGCGTCCACAGCTCTGTCCTGTTCCACATGCCCGGAGCTCGCTATGTTCTCCCCCAGTGAGAAAGCGAACATCCGAAAATCCTGGAACACGATAGCGAACAAATTGCAGTATTCCTTGTAGTCATATTTGCGGATGTCGATGCCGTTCACCTTGATGCACCCTTCCGTCACATCGTACAGACGGCAGAGAAGCTTGATGAAAGTGGTCTTGCCGGAACCGTTCTTTCCCACGATGGCCATCTTCTCCCCCACCACGAATTTCAGGTTCAGATCCTTAATCACATACTGGTCGGAGCCGGGATATCGAAAGGACACATGCTCGAACTCCACCGAGAATTTATCGTCCCTGCGTTTTTCCAGGGGAAGCGTCCCCTGGTGTTTTTGGTTCTCCAGGCCCATGTAAGTCCGGTAATCCCTGCAGTTGCCCACTTTCCCTTTCATATACCCCACCTGCCTGATCAGCTCCACAATCGCATCCGTCAGGCGTAAGATACTGGCGGCGCAGGTGACTACGCTGCCGATGGAAATGATGCCGGCCCAGGCCCGCCATCCCGCAAAGGCATAGACCAAAAAGCCCATGAGGGAGGATATGGTCCTGCCTACGCCCTCGCTTACAGACTGGTATCCGGACTCTGTCCTCCACACTTTCCGCACTCTCTCCACGATTTCTTCCGTCTCCCGCAGATAGAGTTCCTGCTGTCCATAGACCCGCAGGTCCTTTTGGGATTCGCTGTCCGCAAGCACGGTCATATAATATCTGCGCTTGTTCTCCTCAGGCGCAAGGGCCTTTCTCACCCGGCCGATCTTCCGGTTGAAATGGGCGCCCGACTTATACCCCAGCCAGGTCAGGAACAAAAGCAGGAACAGGAACAGCGCCGACACATACCACGCGCCCGCCTGACCGTGGGCCGCCCGGTTTCCTTTCAGGAACATGGGCATTATGATACCCAGGGATATCAGGATGCTCAGCACATAGGTCAGCAGCTTGTTCACATCGCTTAAAAACACCCCCACCAGCCCAAACCGCATGTAGGGCGCCGCCCCGTTCTGGCGCATGTCATGGATGGCGGCGTCCTCCAGATAGGCATAGTCCATATCCAGGGCTTTCCCGTTCATGGGGCGGTTCTGGATCTCCAGCATGTATTCCAGATGTTGGTTGAACACCTGGGTCATCCTGGCGCCGGCGGCGGAGCAGACAAAGGTCACGCCCAGGCCGCCCAGGGCAATGGTAAACAGACTTGACAGACTCCTCCCTGCATACACCGCGTCCACCAGAACGCCGGTGAGTACCACCGCCACAAAAGGACTGACCGCTGACAGGACAGCCAGCACTATCATGCTTACAAATACTTTTCTATAGTTCTTATATATTTTGAAAATATCCCGCAAAAGCAGGAAAAATCCTTTCCATTCATCCGGCTTCATCAAATATCCCTCCATCCGTTTCCAGCGCCGCGGAAACCTGGTCCCCCATGGCTTCCATCCGTTTTTTGATCTGTTCCCGGTCACGGTAATACTGGCTCTGCATCTCATAGAGTCTGGTATAGCGGCCCCCTGCTGCCAACAGGCTCTCATGGGTGCCCTCCTCCACGATTCTGCCGCCCTCCAGGAGCACGATACGGTCGCAGAACCTGGTGCTGGAGAGCCTGTGTGAGATATAGATGGAAGTCCGTCCCTCCATGGCGGCCCCGTAATGCTCATACAGTTCGTTCTCCGCGATGGGGTCTAAGGCCGCCGTGGGCTCGTCCAGGATGACCAGGGGCGCGGCTTTGTACAGCGCCCTGGCAAAGAGGAGCTTCTGCATCTCCCCGCCGGAGAAATCCGCGGCGCCCTCGTTCAGCTTCTTTCCCAGAAGCGTCCTGCCTTTCCCGGGCAGACTTTCGTATTTTTCCTGGAAACCGGAAAGTGCCAGGCTTCTTTCCAGCCGGTTTCTTTCCAGCCGGTTCCCTGCGCCTGCATGGGGCTGCTTTGGTTCTATCGGCTCTGTCGGTTCCGGCGCTTCCCTTGACGCCATTGGCTCTGTCGCTTCCGGCGCTTCCCTTGACGCCATTGGCTCTGTCGCTTCCGGCGCTTCCCTTGACGCCATTGGCTCTGTCGGTTCCATCGGCTCCCCCTGTCCTCCCTCTCCCCACAGGCCGGTCAGGTTTTCATCCAGGGTAGCCGGCAGCAGAGTGGAGTCCTGGAACAGTACGGCTATAAGTCTGTAGTATTCTTCCCGGCCGTAGTCCCGGACAGGGATGCCGTTTACCAGAATCTCCCCGTCCGTGGGCTGGTAGAAACCGCAGATCAGTTTCACCAGAGTCGTCTTACCCGCACCGTTGAGTCCGATCAGCGCCAGCTTTTCCCCGGGCCTGACAGTGAGATTTACATGGGACAGGACAGTCCTGCCGTCCGGATAGGAAAAGGACACATCCTTTAACGTCACTTCCACCGGGTTCTTGCACATTTCCTCCATGCGCTCCCTGCCCACTTTGGATTCCTCCCCCCAGCTTTCCTCCGTTCCCAGGAAATCCCGCACATAGCCGATGGTGGTGTTCACGGAATTGAAATCCATGACAGTGCGCAACAGCATCTCAAAAGAGAGGGAAAAGCGGCTCACAGCGCCGATGCAGAACACGAATCCCGCTGCCGTAAGCCTGCCGCTTGCCAGAAAATAAACCAACAGCCCAAAGGACACCCCATCCCGGAAGAATTCCAGGAAAGCCCCTGACAGATTCCGCAGCAGATACCATTTATGGATATTCCCGTAGAGCTTCCCTATGCCCTCCAGGGCTTCATCGTATTTTTTCAGGAAGAGATCCAGCATCCGGTAGATGCGGATGTCCTTGCCCGCCGCGCTGTCCATGCTCTGGCCTGAGATATATTCCGCCCTTTTGGCATGTCTGCCGATCTGCCCGAAATACTGCCTGTGCTTCTTCCTGGCCACGTTCAGGAGGTAAAGGTTCGCGCTCAAAGACAGCATCACTGCCAGCACCAGCAAGACATTCTGCATGCCCAGCAGCGCGCCGTACACGGCCACGGACAGGAGATTCACCATCAAGGTAGGCAGCAGCCCCATGGCGTAATTAATCCCTCTGCCGTAGAGTCCTGCGTTCCAGACATTTTCCGACAGGTTCCGAAACGCTTTGTCGTCCAGCTTCTCATAGTCCACCTGCATAATCTTGCCCACATATTTTTTCATAAAATACAGGGAGAAATAGCTCTGTCCCGTGTAGCCGTACTCCTGCATCACCCCGGCCAGGGTGCCCAGAAGCCACAAAAGCCCGGACAATGCCCCCATCTGCGCCAGCAGGCTGCCTATGGGAAGCTTCTCCTCCAACCCCTGAACCAGCACGGAGGGAAGCAGCGTCTGCAGCAGCGTAGATGCCACCAGGGGCAGCGCTACCAGGATGGTGGCAAAAAAGAGCTTTTTGTCCCACTCTTTCATGCATCCCATGTAATAGATGTAATTTCTCACAAGGCCCTGCTTTCCTTTGCCCCGGTCTCCCGCGATATAGAAAGCATTGTTCATAGCTGTTCTCTCCTCCCTGTTGCCATTCGGCGGTTCCTGTCAAGAATAGAACTTTGATTTCAGGAAGCTGCACTCGCTTCCTGTAATATGGACATATTGTACCATGTGCACAGCATCGCACATGGTACTTATGCCATTCGGCGGTTCCTGTCAAGTATAGAACTTTGATTACAGGAAGCTGCACTCGCTTCCTGTAATATGGACATATTCTACCATATTTTCCGCACATGAAAAGATTCGTGCACCAATGGTATCCCACCATGCACGAATCGCAAAAATTTCCACCTGTGGGTTGCTAATCCACTGGCTCGTCTGCATTGCAATAACTTGCATGCAGACGAGCCACTGGATTGCAACCGCACAGGTGGAAAAATTTGTATATTTGATCATTCCAGTGGCAGCGTCACTTCCGTGACAAACACTCCCTCCTCCGTCTGGCGGTTCAGATACCCGTGATATTTTTCCACAATGCTGTCTATTCGCAACAGGCCGAACCCGTGATTCGCCCCTTTTGCGGAAAAGAACTTATCCCCCATCCGCCGGACCCGGCCCTCCATGGAATTGGTCACGCAGATATAGAGCTGTTTTTTCAGGATGTCCACATAGATGCGGATGAACCTGTCCTCCTGCCTGGAAACCTTTCCGCAGGCCTCCATGGCATTGTCCAGCAGGTTTCCCATGAGCACCGACAGGTCTATCCCTGAAATTCCCACATTCCTGGGAACAATGGCAGTGGCATCCACCCGGATCCCCCGCTCCCGCATCAGGGTCAGCTTGCTGTTAAGGATGGCGTCCACCATCAAATTCCCCGTCTTCAGCACGGTCTCCACCCCGGCCAGATTTTCCTCCAGCCGTTCCAGGTAGCTCTCCGCCTCCGCGTATTGCCCCAGGCTCATATGGGCTTTCAGCACCTGGATATGATTGTGGTAATCATGTCTCCAGCCCCGCATTTTACGGTACATGGATTCCACCTCGCTGTAATGCCCGTTCATCATGTCCTCCTGCAGTCGGCTCATCCTGCGCAGCATCACCCTGGGCAGGAAAAACACCCACAGGCCGATGTTGCATAGGAGCAGCAGCACTGCCATTATCCATACAGCCGTCATTTCGGCATCCCCCTGCAATAATGATGAAAATCTGAAAGCCCGGCTCTGCGGCACCGCCAGGCGTTTCGCGCTCTCCTGCTCGAAATCCTAAGGAATCAGAATGATTGCTTTGACAGCAGTGCGCCAAACCGCATGCTCTTTCGGTTTGTGTGCATCCACCCTAAACCTCCAGGCAATTCCGGACCCCCATCCCTGTAAAGCCGTGGGATTCATGGGGATTTCCTGTAAAAGCCCACAAAAGCTTCGTTGACCTGCCGGTACAGATATCGGCTCAGAGGCACCTGGCGCCCATCGTCCAGCACCACCTCCGTCCTCCTTACCGCCGCCACATGCTCCAGGTTCACCAGGTAGGAACGGTGGCATTTCACAAATTGTCCCCCAAGCAGAAGCGCTTCCAGGGTGCCGATGCTGCATTTCAGGCAGAGGCTGTCTTTCTCCAGGCAAAGGAGGCACTGGTGGCCGGCAGCCTCCGCATACCAGATCTTTCCACGGCCTATGCTGACCATGCCCTGGTCGGTCTCTAAGAGCACTTTCTCCTCCGGCTTCCTCCTCTCCCACACCCGGTTCAGCATGGCAAAGAGCCTGTCCTTTTTTACGGGCTTTACCAGGTAATGGAGCGCCGCCACATCATAGCCGTACTCCATGTATTCCTCGTAGCCTGTAACGAACAGGATGGGCAGAGTCTGATCCTGATGCCTGATTTTTATAGCCAGGTCTATGCCGCTTAGCTTCCCCATTTCAATGTCCAGCATCACCAGGTCATAGGCCTTGTCGTCTTCCCAGGCAAACAGAAAGCTCTCGCCGCTGTCAAAAAATGCAACATCTGTCCTCACTTGGGTTTCGTCCGCCCATTCCTGCACATATCCGCCCAAGAGCTGCCTCTGGGCCGCCTCATCCTCGCACACCGCAATCCTCATGATCCCCTCTGTTCCCGATTTCCGCAGAGCGGAAATCCTTTCCATTATACGCCGCTGAACCAAGGCCCCTTACATAAGGCTCCGGTCGCCACCCGGCCGTTTCCTTTATGGAATAAGGTCATAATACCAAAAATGCGTGGGATTGGGAATCTTCAGCTTCCCTGCTCTGCAGCGACAGCGTCTTCCCGGGATGCCGCCAGCTCCCTGCAGATTCTTTCATCGTCCCAGTCAGCATGGCTTTGAAGCATTTCATAAATCGGCCTGACAACGGCCTCTTCTTCCTCTAACATGTCCGCGATTTCTTCCATGGGCATCCTTTTGTGCAGTTTCTTTCTGATCAGATTAACCAGCTTAAGCGTCTGGCCTTCGGCCTTTCCCTCAGCCCTCTCGTCCTCGAACGCCCTGATGATATTATATTTGAATTCCATGTCGTCCTCCCCGTTTCCGGCCCAGCTCAGGATTTCCTCCACCACTGCCTCCTTAAGCCCTTGTCGTGGGGTGTGCTAATGGCGGGCATTCCCTGTTCCCGGATGGCATCTGTACTGTTAGCTTTTGCTGCGGGCTCAGCTTCTCCCACCCTTTTAATCTCTGTCCCCTTTCTTCTTTCCATATCCAGTCCTTTCCTTTCTGAAAGTGAATCTGCAGGAAAGGTATGGGCATCGGCCTTTCCTGCTGTTGTTGTCAGTTCGTTTTCTTTGGGATGTAGGCTCCCGCCCAGCAAGAAGTTTCGATACGATAGAATCCACCTTTCGGGCATCTTCTACTGTCAGGTATTGCGGAAAGACCTGTAGCGGTCTTCTGAATGATATCGGATTTGAATTCTTTGCCTATCTTTAGATTATCATGTACGGCTCAAAATTACAAGGAGAATTTTCATAGGTTAGGCGGCAGCATTCAGTTCTCTGTAAGTCCGTGAAGTCAGGACGGCCGCGGGGGATATGGCAAAGAAGATTTTCTTTTTTGAGAACTTTTTGAGCGTTTTTTGAGAATCCATTCGCCGGATTGTCGAAAGACATTTCCATGCTATCATGGTATACTTACAGCATGTCCTAAACAGAAAAACGGGGCAGACCGCCGATGGGCGTACCGTCCCTAAAAAATCGAACCCCAAAAGGAGGCAACCCAAAGTGATTGATTTCAAACTGGCCCAACTTCGTAAAAAAATGGGGCTTACCCAACAGGAGCTGGGTGAAGTCCTGAACGTATCCTATCAGACCATCAGTAAATGGGAGACCGGAGCCACAAGCCCAGACCTCTCTATGCTGCCCCATATCAGCGCCTATTTTGGCGTATCCGTGGATGCCCTGTTGGGGCTCACCCCCTTAGAGGAGGCCTACAAACCATCGGATTCCGGGACAGTCGAATACTGGGAGCACAGGCTGGAATATCTGCTGCGAACCCGCAAGTCCATGTGGAACCAGGATTATATGCGTTTCCTGATTCGCGATGTATGGAGCATCCGGGAACCAGTTACAGTCCTGGACTGCGGATGCGGCTACGGGGCCCTGGGGCTTATGATGATGCCCCTGCTCCCCTCGGGGAGCCGCTATGTGGGCATCGACTTTTCCCGGAACATGATTCAGGCCGCGGAGCAGTATTACAGGCACTCCGGCATCGATGCCGCTTTCATCCTGTCGGATATCACAAGCTTCCAGCCAAAGGAAAAGTATTCCCTGGTCATCAGCCAGGCCCTCCTGCGGCATGTGGATGACGGGGAGGCTCTTCTGCGGAAAATGGTGGGCTTTGTGGAGAAAGGCGGCCTCCTGGTAAGCCTGGAGTGCAACCGGGAATTTGAAGCAAACGGCCTGTATATAAACGGCATGGATTATATGGATTTATGCCGACACGAGGGACTGAAGAATCTTTGGCAGACCGAGCTGGAGAAACAGAACCGAGATTACTCCATCGCCATGAAGATTCCCCATTACATGAAAGCCGCCGGGCTTAAAAATGTGTCCTGCCGCATGAACGACAGGGTTACTTTCCTGGAGCCGGAACAGCCGGATTATAGGGAGCTGCTGGACAGCGTCATAAAGGCGGACCACTGGAGCGACGAAAAGACAGACCGGGAAATCCAGGAGGACATCGGCTATTTCATGAACCATGGCATGAGCCGGAAAGAAGCGGAGGATTACTGCCGCCAGATGAACGGCATCGTGCGGTACCTGAAGCAGCACGCGGACAGCGTCTCCCTGACGCAGACCAGGGGAATCATGATTTCTTATGGTTGGAAGTGACAGCTCCGGCACGGGGCAGACGGCTCCTTTCCTTTAGAGGCATCGCATAAAGCAACCCAGAACTATACCCTCTTTTTCCAGCTATCTTTCTGTTTCACCTGACAGGGCAACAGTGATATCCTTGGCGATAGCGGAGGCTTTGACGCTGCGCCGCAGTATCGGTGACGCACCGGATTGCAAGAAACCGTATGCCGTTTCCATAGCACACATGGGCAATGGCTGCGGTTTCCATGTCAACGGTCAATGGGGGCGAATTCATCACGTATTTTTTGTCGCCCCTCGTCGGTTATGAAAACCTCCCCCGTCACCATTCGTCCCCAGATGACCTTTCCCACCGCCTCCATTCTACGCCCAAACCCTTAGCTAAACCCCTGCCTCCACAAAGTGCACCGCAGAATTGTCCCAATATTTTCGGAAGATAATATTGTCTTCTTTATAAAAATTTAGCTGATACATCCGAAAGGTAACCAAAAAATCTTTAGGCTGCCATTGCTCTTCATAGGAATACTGATATTTCATTCCCACCTGCCGCATGACCCCGCCGCTGCGGGGATTTTTGATGTCATGGGTCGCCGTGATATAGGGGAGTCCGTCCTTTTTTACCTGAGCTATGACAGCTTTCCCGGCTTCCGTGACGATTCCCCGGTGCCAGAACTTTCTACGGAGCCCATAGCCAAAATCATGGCTTTCGTCCATGTCCACCTTTATGTAGCCAATGGGATAGTTATCCTCTTTCAGACAGATGGCATAAGCATAGGCCTGGGGATTTTCGTATTCTGCCGCATACCTTGCCACAAAAAAGGCCCGCGCCTCCTCCATGCTCTTCAAAGGGAACCAGGGCAGAAAGGTGTTGACCTCTTTGTCTGCCAGTATCAGATACAGTGCTTCTATGTCATTTTCCGTGAATCTTCTCAATATCAGCCTCTCTGTCTCCAGCTGCGGCGTATTCCTGCATGCCATATTATTCCCCCATCGCAGGCAGCTTTTTTCCAGTCTCATGTACAAGATCGGATACGGATTGCCCTGCTCGACATGATCCGTCCGTTTATAGACATGAAACAGGTGCGTTTCCTTTACGTTGTTTGGTTAGATTCTATCATTAATACTTTATCAAATCAAGGCTTTTCATGAGGGCAGAAGAGTAGATTTATTTTCCCCTAGAGCGGTGCTCCTCAAACTCATACCATCCATCCGGCACAAACCCTTTCGTATCCGTATTCATAATGGGAAAGGCAATTCCGTACCCCGGATCATTGTGCCGAAAGCTGTCAAAATGCACCGCCATGTAGGCCAGCTCCCCGGAAAGGTCATCGTACTCCTGAAAACGGGAAAAGGTCTTTCTCTCCCTGTTTGAAAGATCGGCAGTCTCGATTTCCGAATATCGGAAAGCCATGCGCAGCAGGCGGATATTGTTCCTCTGCGTCTGCCCTGTAGTCCTGGAAAGAGCCTGGTCAAAAAGCCGGTATATGCGCTCTTTATCCACATGTTCGATCATGTATTTACCCGCAAAGCCAATAATGCTCTCACCGTCCAGGGTCTCCTCCATGATACGAACCGCCTCCCCTATCTCCTCTCCCCCTTCTCCGAACAGTCTGCAAAGCGCCTCCAGATTCTGCTCCAGGGACAGGGAGACATCATATGCCGTTCTGCCGAAAGTATAGAGATTCACCAGGTGGTTCCAGAGATTGAAGCATTCTATCTGAGTTCCCGCCCCCGCAATGTCCAGCTCGGCAAAGCGTTTCCATATGCTCTGTATCTCGTCTGCCATGGGTATGATGCGCTGTCTGTTGCCGTATACACCCATGTAATAGTCATAATAAACTACCCGGGCTCCGGCTTTCTTCCACTGCATCAGATTGGATTCGAATTCGGTGTGAGACAGGCAGGAACCATCCGGCCGTCCGCAGGTTCTCTGCTCCCGTCCCCAGGCCGCTTCGTCAATCTGCTGGCAGGGGGACGGCTGCCATCCCTCCGGACATTTCCACAGATCCACATACACCAGCATGTCCATTCTTATCCCGGGTCTGGCAGCGCTGACCCTCTTCGCCACCTCATTTTGAAAATACGCATAATTTTCCACCTTGCTGTATTTGGAACATTCCGCACAGCAGCACTGGGGAAAAATGCCGTCATTGGGCCAGAAAGCTATGGTATCCACCAGAGGATTCTCGTCCGTCCAGCTGATCAGGTTCTCCGATATCTGCCGGATACAGCCGGCATTGCGGCTGCAGTAGATCCATTGCCCGGTGTGATCTTTTTCGTCCTTTGGCCGGTAGCGCATGCCGTCCGGATTCAGCCTGTAGTATTCCGGATGGGTCACATAATAATGTTCCGGAAAATACTTATTTCCGAAACAGGGCAGCCACATTCCGGATGACTCATGATGCCCCACGCTCATGCGGATTCCCCGCTTCTCAAGTTCCCTGGTCAGACCCGTCTCCTTGTAAGCCTCATAGACGCTGGCCCAGGTGAGAATACGGTTATACCTGTTTTTTGCCAGCCAGTCCGCAAAAGGCAGATTCAGTTCATGATACGGGTTTCCCGCTGCCTCCCCATACTGAACAATGGCGGTTCGGTAGGGACGGTCCGCGCCGGCTTTCACATAGCGGCCATCCGGCAATGTCAGTCTGTCATATGCAGGCACAATTTCCCCCGCGCAGATCCCCGGCCTGCTGTATGCCGCCAGGCAGCAGCCCAGGAACCGTTCCAGGAATTCATATACCCCGTACACGGTTCCCCGCTCCCAGTCGTCAAACCCTTCGCTTCCCGCAATGAGCAAGTCGCTGCCTCGAACCTCTATGAGAAGCCCTTCCGGCCCCGTAAGAACCTCCCGGAATTCTTCCTGGGTAATCAACGCGGCCGCCTCCAAATTCCTGCCCGGTCCGCCGATATAAATGCAGTTTGCGCCTTGGGGCCGTTCATCGGCCCGCCCCGCCCCGATGCCGAAGATACGGTTTAAATAAGCGGCCAGTTCATCGGCGGCGAACTGTTCCCTGGGGGTGGGCGCCAGGGGAGAAACAATATATGTGGGAATCTCTTTGGACAAAATCATATGCAAGCCTCCTGCCTAGGCCGCTGCACAACGGCTCTGAAAATCTCCCCTGCAGCCGCCCTATGGCAGCGTCTATGGAGCACATCATTCACCCTTTCCTGCGCCTGCCGCATTCCCCTACGCGTCCAAAGACCATGGACTCTCCGGCATAGGCTCCCTACACACCCAGGCACCGTTTGTAAAGTCCGGTACATAGACCGGCATGCTTCCCTTGGCGATGGATTCCTCGGTAAGGCAGGTGATGGACATCCAGGTCGCAGAGTCGTAAACATCGATGGGCAGTGGGATATGGTGCTGTATACTGTATATAAATGCACGGAGAACCAGATAATCCATGCCGCCGTGTCCTCCGGTCACCCCATCGTTCAGAAAACGATCCCAGATGGGATGTCTGTATTTCTCCAGGTAGGGATCCGCATTCTCCCATTTATGCTCCACGATCTCATTGGCTTCCTCTTCCGTGGTAAAGCTCTCCGGCTCAAAGTACATGGAATGATTGATCTCCATCCAGATTCCTTTCGTCCCATGAACTGCGTTGTTGCGGGTGTAGGGGCGAGGCAGAGAGGTGTCGTGCACAATGGTAACCGTCTCTCCTCCGGCGCATTTGATCACCGTAGTCACCACGTCTCCCAGGGCATGTCTGTGCCAGATAGGGCTGTTCTCTCCATAGCTCTTCGCCGCGCGCAGATCCAGTCCCCGGCTTCTGGACGCCGTCGAGGTCAGCGTCAGGAAACGGTTTCCCCGATTGATGTTCAGGTATTTGGCCAGGGGACCGATCTCATGGGTGGGATAGAGATCCGCATTGCGCTTCATGTGATGGAGGGAGCGCTGATATCCCTCGTGGATCTTCTCGGCCAATCCCCGCAGATCATGCTGGTAGCTGCCCTCAACGTGGATGATCTCCCCGAACAAGCCTTTGCGGATCATGTTCAGGACTGCCAGCTCATACTGCCCGTAACAGCAGTTTTCCAGGATCATGCAGGGCGTTCCCGTCTCCTCATAAGCGTGAACCAGATCCCAGCACTGCTGGATGGAGGAGGTTCCCCCCACCTCGAATCCGGTATACTTTCCTGCTTTCATGGCAGCAATAGCGATCTTCGTGTGGTCATTCCAGGAAGTGGCGATGACTACACCCTCGATGTCCTCCCGTTCCAGCAGTTCCCGGTAGTCCGTATAACAGCTTACCGGATAGTCCGCGTGTTCACGGATCACTTTCAGTCCCTCTTCCATTTTCTCCGGTCTGACATCGCTGAGTGCCGCAATCTCTACAAATCCCATTTCCGCCATTGTCCCGATCAGTCCTACGGCTCTTCCGCCCACGCCGATGACACCGATTTTTACTGGCCGATTGTCTAAATTTTCTGTCATAATTATCTTCTCCTATTCCAGTTCCGTCTCTACACTCCCGGGCATGTCCCGTCCCGAGACTGTTTTTCCAGTGCCGCATTCTTTTTATATCTTCGCAAAATGAATAAGCATGGAGCAGTGGGGCTGCAGGGTGGTTTGAAATGTGTCCGTACAGATTCCCAGATCCTCCCCGGTCCAGTGCTCCTTTGCATGGTGTTTTCCTGTCAGGGGAACGGTAAACCGTCTCTGTCTTTCTCCCCAGTTGATCAGGGCCACCGTGCGGGTATCTTGCTCATATCCCTGGTCAATGATGCCGGGAATCCAGGATTCCATCAGATCCAGCGGCCTGCCCGCCCGGGTGGTTCGGGGGAACAGGGCCGCATATTGCCCGATCTGGCTCTCTGTCAGCAAAGGCAGTTTATCGGAGAAAAACAGCGCTCCTCCTGCCACATATATGGCTGTCAGGAAAGTCCGGATCTCTTCGTCCGTGCGGGTACAGTTCCTGCGGCAGTCCCCGTCCTCATTCTCCCTCTTTCGGACCATCAGGCAGTCCGCATCCGACAAAAACAGTTCTTCGTTCATATAATAACGTTTGAACACTCTGTCAAAGGCTTTCACCAGGGATTCCCAGCGTTCGAATATGTCCACAGAGATCCTGGACCCGTCCACAAACTCGGCAACCTCAAACAGCGGGCAGGTACAGCCCAGCAGGTAGGTATCCGGATGACTGGCTTCCCTTGCCAACCGGAAATACTCCCGCACATTTGTAAGAGAACCGGCTTCCGGATCATGATAATGCCCTCTTGTCATGAAATGGGTGACAATATCAATCTTCAGATAACGGTACCCCCAGTCGTAGGTCAGTTTGTGATACAGTTCGCGGATATAGGACTGTGCCCCCGGGTGGGTAGCATCCAGCATGGCGCAATTCTCATGAAGAATCAGTTCTCCTTTGTGGTCCTTGATAAACCATTCCGGATGTGTCCGCACTGTCTCCCCGTCCTGTTCAAAGTTAAACGGTGACAGCCAGAGTCCCGGCTTCAATCCGTAAGAGCGAATCACCCCGGCATATGCTTTCATCCCTTTGGGAAATAATTCTTCCTTTACCGCCCCATTCTGATTGCCGTATCCCCATCCGCTGTCAATCTGAAACACCTCCATGGGCACCCGATCCCGAATCCTGTCAATGGTCTCCAGATTCTCGGTAAGCATCCTCTCGTTGATATTCTCCATATAATAATACCAGGAACAGAACCCCACCGGGGCGGCCTGGCATCGGTTTTTAAACCGGTTAAATTCTTTCAGGAAACGGGAATAGGCCGGCAGCCCCTCTGTCATATGCTCATAAAAGGACAGCAGCATCCAGTCGGAACAAATCCGCTCCCCCTCCTCCAACCTGTCTTTCTCCACAATATGCCGAAATTCCACGCTTCCGTCTTCTCTGGCAAAAACGCGCCCATAATAGCGGTCAAATGTGACGAAGCCCAAATTCAGCGCCTGTCCGCTGCAGTCCACTAACGGCATGTGCACTGCGCTTTCACAGAAACCGTTTTCCACAAAGCGCATGATGTCGGTTCTGGAATTCATGTCCATCACGCCCACATCGCAGCTGACCCCATGGTACATGGCCCGTTCCAGACGGTTTTCATAGATTCCGCCCAGAGAGATCACGGTATCCGGCGTCTTGGCTGCTCCCATATTCTGATATTCCGTGCGCAGCAGTGCCTGCCTGTCCGTCAATGCGGCA
>ERZ808051.827-NODE-827-length-26439-cov-5.586640_pt1 | contig 26439 bp, 18 predicted proteins | sample MGYA00380199_ERZ808051 | MGnify/ENA primary metagenome ERZ808051 (study PRJEB31490, sample SAMN06133391) | mouse gut metagenome | isolation source: J11 | host: mice | place: China: Chengdu | collected 2015-05 ...
TTTAAACATTTTTCAACGCCATATTTCTGGTAAATTCCATAACTCCGGCAATTCCCTGAGCCATAAATATCTGTTGTACTTCTGTGCTAGCTTTCTTCTTATTTTCATTTGACAAGTTATTGTATTCATGCAGAATTTCTTCTGCTTTTTGAGAAAATCTAAAATGGAAAGAATATATTCGATTATTTTTTACCTATAATCAGGTATTCCCAACCGTTGTGCTGCCTCTCTCCAATACTTCTCATCTTCAGAATCCTGTTCCCCCGCTTCTCTTGCCAATTTATTCGCCAACTCAACTAATTGTGATGAATAGTCAGTTCCTGTTAAGAGAATTTGTATATTACTATTTACAAACCATGGTGCTTTACTAAGCAAACCGCTTTTTCTTATATCCTGCACGACCTTCTTATTGTCATAAGGAATCTTTAAAAAAGTAGGGTTCCATGCTATCTTACCATTTGTACAAAAATCTTCAATAATCATACACTGCGCATAACCGCAAATGCCAATAGCAATTCCTACTGAACCACAATTATAATAATGTTTCCCTTGATATTCCAATTCACCCGGCAAATGTGTATGTGCACAAATCAAATAATCTGTATTAATCTTTTTTAACCATTCTTTGGTATTTTCCCCCTCAATAAGCAAACGCTCACGGGAACTTACAGGAGAACCATGACAAATAGTTACATCTGGATAGCCTATTTTTGAGTACTGATAGGAAATTGGTAAATGTTCAAAAAAAAGAAAATCTTTTTCATTCAATTGCCTATATGCAAACAAAAGATTGCCTGTAGCCGAATTCCATCTCCATTTTCCATTTTCAACACCTTGCGCAATTATCCTTCTTTGTTCCAACATATAATCTTCTCTGTTTCCTCTAAGGAATATACAATTATGCTTTGAACAAAAATCATACACATAATCTATCGTTTCCCGTGTGTAAGGAGTATCTGAAATATAATCTCCAAGAAAAAAGTATTCATCACAAGGAACCGATTTCATGTATGAAATACAGGCTTTGAGTGCAATAATATTACCATGTATGTCCGATATGATACCGATTTTCATAATTAACTTCCTTTTTTATAATTTCATTTTATCTAGGATACAGACCATTTCATCACTCAAACTCTATCGTCCCGGGCGGCTTGCTGGTGCAGTCATACACCACTCTGTTTACCCCCTTGACCTCATTAATGATTCTGTTTGTTACCTTACCCAACAAATCCCAGGGCAGCTGGGCGGCTTCCGCCGTCATGAAGTCGCTTGTGGTGACGGCGCGCAGCACCACGGCGTAGTCGTAGGTTCTCTCGTCGCCCATGCAGCCCACGCTTCTCATGTTTGTCAGAGCGGCAAAATATTGCCCAAGCTCCTTGTCCACGCCTGCATTTGCAATCTCCTCACGGTAGATTGCGTCGGCGTCCTGAACCATTCTGACCTTCTCGGCGGTGACCTCTCCTATAATGCGGATGCCCAGACCGGGGCCGGGGAAGGGCTGACGGTACACCAAATATTCCGGGATACCAAGCTCCAGCCCTGCCTTGCGGACCTCGTCCTTAAACAGCAGTCTGAGGGGCTCTATAATTTCCCTGAAATTTACGCAGTCGGGCAGGCCGCCCACATTGTGGTGGGACTTGATAACCGCAGACTTGCCCAGACCGGATTCGATCACATCCGGATAGATGGTTCCCTGGACAAGATAATCCACGGCGCCGATTTTCTTTGCCTCCTCCTCAAACACACGGATAAATTCTTCCCCTATAATTTTTCGCTTGTCTTCGGGTTCGATGGCGCCGGCAAGCCTGCCGTAAAAACGCTCCTGAGCATTGACGCGGATAAAGTTGAGATCGTAAGGACCGTCCGATCCAAAGACTGCCTCCACCTCGTCTCCCTCGTTCTTGCGCAGCAAGCCATGATCAACAAAGACACAGGTAAGCTGTTTGCCCACTGCCTTTGCCAGGAGAACCGCCGCTACGGATGAGTCCACGCCTCCCGACAAAGCGCAGAGCACCCTGCCGCTGCCTACCTTCTCCCGGATCGCCCTGATGCTTGCCTCCACAAAGGAATCCATCTTCCAGTCGCCCTTACAGCCACATATCCTCAGGACGAAGTTGGAAAGCATCTTCATGCCCTCCCGGGTGTGCATTACCTCCGGATGGAACTGTACGGCATAGAGCTTTTTCTCCGTGCACTGCATGGCAGCCACAGGGCATACAGAGGTATGCCCCGTCACCGTAAAGTCTTCCGGGGCTTTTTCAATATAATCCGTATGGCTCATCCAGCAGATGGTCCTGGAGGAAACGTCCTGAAAGAGCGCGGTATCCGTGTCTACATCCACCTCTGTCTTGCCGTATTCGCTGACAGGGGCTGTCCTTACGCTGCCGCCCAGCATATGCGCCATAAGCTGGGAGCCGTAACAGATGCCGAGGATCGGCACGCCCATTTCAAACACTGCCATATCGCACAGGGGAGAACCCTCTCCGTATACGCTGTTAGGCCCGCCGGTAAAGATGATTCCCCTGGGATTCATCTCTCTCAGCTTGTCCAGACCTGTATTGTAAGGATGCACCTCACAATACACATTACATTCTCTGACCCTTCTGGCAATAAGCTGGTTATATTGTCCTCCGAAGTCCAGAACCACAATCATTTCTCTTTCCATCTTTATCCTCATCTGCGCTTTCACGCGCCCGTAAACAAATTTGAATAGCTGCTTTTTCAGCCTATACCTTCCTGTGCGCTCTGCGCACATAGCTCAATATTTGGACAATGCCTTCCGGATTCTGCTCCCCTGGATGCTTCAGCAGTCATGCCGGCAAATATTTTTTAGCAGCGGAAGTGCTTTGGTGTTGTATGCATACAAATATCTTACAAGCGTTTCCTGCCATGACACTGCCTGCCGAAAGCAATCATCACAAGACGGACAAACGCGATGCCCTTCTGCGCCCGCTCCGGCAGGCAAAAAACAGCCAATACTATTTTGCAGCAACAAGGTCATTATAACACCGACGGGCAGTTTTTGCATTATAAATAGACCAAAAATTATCTATTTACTTCAGAAAGTCCTCCAGCCTTCCAAAGGTATAGCCCATTTCTTCCCATTTCGTCAGCAGTTCATCCATGATTTCCCCATTGGTTTTGGAGGTACTATGTAAGAGCACGATGGCGCCCGGATGGATTCTGCTGCAGAGCTTCTTCAGCGCTTCCTCATGGCTGGGCTGATCATCCTGATTCCAGTCCACATAGGCAAGGCTCCAGAAAAAGGTTGAATAACCAAGCTCCTGTGCCATCATCAGGTTATTGATACTGTATTTTCCCTGAGGCGGTCTGTAATACATGGAGAGCTCCGACCCGGTTATTTCCTTGAAAAGCGTACTCACATCGTCCAACTCCTTTTTGAAGGAATTCCTGTCGGACAGCTTTGACATGTCAAAATGATGATAAGTATGATTGCCTACGGTGTGACCGTCCTCCACCATGCGCTTCACAATATCCGGCGCAGATTCCAGAAAATGCCCTACCACAAAAAAGGTGGCCGGAGCGTTATGTTTCTTTAAGGCGTCCAGGATAGCCTGCGTGTTTCCGTTTTCATAACCGCAGTCAAAGGTTAAGTAGAGCACCTTCTCCTCCCCCTCCCCGCAGAAATATGCATTGTACTTTGCCATTTCCGATGCCGATGCATTGCCGGTGGGCTTCTGACCCTCCTTTCCAAATCCAAGTCCCCAGTTTTCCGTCTTCAGTATAAGCGGCTCGCCGCTGGTCTCCATGACTCCTCCGATGGTCTCCGCGGCAGCGCGCCCAAACAGAAAGCATGCGGCCAGAAACGCAAAGACAGGAACAGCTTTTTTCCAGTCCACTTTTCCGCCTTTTGTCAGCTTTTGTCCTATTTTCTTTACATAGATTGTTTTCATAACAAGCTTCCCTTGCTTTTTCCTTATAATATATGTACAGAAAAACTTGTCAGATTACAAACATACTGCAATAATAATTGAAGACCCTTTCAGGGCAGGTGCTTGAACGGGTAAAAGGCAAAGGGTTCCAGAGCGTCGTCGAACTCCATTCCTTTGCCAGTTTATTCACCGTTTCGCCATTACAGTAATGGCGCACAAACAAAATCCTGTCATCCCCGCACAGGGATGTAATCCAGGCATTGATAGCCTATACTGCATACCGTTTCTGGCAATGGTTTTTTCTCCAAAGATTAATGGTGATATTGCGGACAGCTCTGCCAAGCCATGCTCTGAATTGATTGGGGCGCTGCGGCGGTATGGAATTCCAGGTCTGAAGACATGTATCGTTCACACCTTCTTTTCCGTCTATGGCGCATGTCTTGCCGACCGGAATTCCTTCGGGGAGACCCCCCTTGCCTTTTTGAACGCATCCCCAAAATAATTTCCGGTGGAAAAACCGCAGGTCAGCCCCACCTCCGTAACCGTCATGCCGGTAGTCAGAAGCAGCTCCTCCGCGTCCTCCAGCCTTATATGGGTCAAATATTCCTTGAAGCCAAGCCCCACCGTCTGATGAAATTTTTTGGAAAACCATACCGGGCTCATATGAGCCGTCTTTGCCACCGAGTCCAATGTCAGCGGCTCCCTGTGGTGGGCATAGATATACTGGACAGCCTCCTGGATCACGGCATCCCCCGCGTCCAGCAGCTGGGCCGGCTGCTCCGAATCACGGCACCTCCCCAGAAAGGCAAGGAGCTGAAACAGGATGCTTTTTATCTGAATCCTGGAATAGCAGTCTCTGGAAAGGGTCTCCTTCAGCATCAGGGAGAAAAGCTCCTGCACATAGGCTCTCTGTTCCTTGGGAACAGAGAGCCTGCGTCTGGAAAAGACGGCTTCCGCTCCTTCTTTGGCGCACTGGGTATGAAAATAATTTATATATTCCGGAATAAAGTTCACCGTGAACCGCTCCGCCGACTGCCCGGAGCCATATATGGTCTTGTGAAGCTGATAGGGCGAGAGAATGATAAGGTCCCCGGCAGACAGGTAATAGAGTGTATGATCAATAAACATCCTGCAGCTTCCTGAAATCAGAAAATACAGCTCGTAATATGGGTGATAATGGGGCTGTTCCATTCCAAAGGAATGGGAACGCCTGACCCGGTCCACCATAAATTCGCTTACAATGTCACGGTACATTCCCTCCGTCTGCAAAGCTCTCTTATCGTTTTCCATGTCTGTCCTCCGTTTCATATGCGTTTTAGGGCGCTGCGGCAGCCTGGTCAGGGCCCCGCCGCAGGTAACAGCCCGTCTTCCATACGGGAAGATCTGTCCCGCGCTGAAGCAAGGTCCCCAAAATAACAGGGCAAAAAATCTGTAACGCAATCACAATTTACTATAAAATTCGGTATGATTACTTTTATTTTTGTTATATCATAGGGCATGTTGTCAGTCAAGAATAATATTAATACGGGAGATGTGATTATGCAGGCTTTTCTTTCCAAAAAAGATGAGACTTTTCGGGAATTTTCGTTAAACGGTCCCATGGGAATGGTTATTCTCCAGGTGGGGCTGCCCTTGGCGCTGTACCAGAGCTTAAACCAGCTTTTTAAAATATTTGACTCCATGATAGCATCCCATATCAGCGCTTCCACCGTTTCCGCAGTATCCTATCTGTCCCAGATCAATCTGATGCTGTCCGCCCTCGGAGGTGGACTGGCCGCTGGTGCTGTCATCAAGGTCAGCCAGGCATATGGAGCAGGGGATTTTGAGCTGGTAAAACGAAGGGTCAGCACGCTTTTTGCCATGTGTGCCATCCTGGGAGGCGGAATGCTGCTGATCCTGGTACCCTTTGCCCCTCAGTTTCTGCGGCTCATGAATACGCCCGAGGAGTTTATCACGGAGGGCAGCACCTATTTTATACTGGAGTTATCCGCCCTTGTAATCGCATTCTTCAACAATGTATATATAGCCATAGAGCGGGCACGGGGCAATTCCAGGCGCATCCTGTACCTGAACGCGGCGGTGATCACCCTGAAGCTCAGCCTGACTTCATGGTTTGTCTATGGGCTGGACGGGGACATCAATACCATATCCATCGCTACCATATTGTCTAACTTTATTATGTTTGCCGCCGCCATCATCAATTTAAACCAGAAGGGAAGCGTATTCGGCTTTTCGTTGAAGGCAATCGCCTTCCGCGGAAATGTGGTAAAGCCAATGCTCCGGCTCTCCTTCCCTGTCATGATAGAGAAGGCGGCTTTCGCCATGGGAAAGGTGGTCATCAATTCCATGAGCACCGGCTACGGTTCCCTGACGGTAGGAGCTCTGGGCATTTCCAACAATATCGGCGGCATCACCACCACGCCCCAGAACGGCTTCCAGGACGGCGGTTCCGCCATTATCAGCCAGAACCTTGGAGCGAAAAAGCCCGAACGCGCCCTTTCCGCCTTTAAATGGGTCCTGGTCATCAACATGGGAATGGGGCTGGTATTAATGAGCCTTTCTCTGCTCTGCCTCCATCCGCTGTCGCACTTTTTTGCCGGAGACGATGCGCAATTTGCCGAGATGATCCGGAATATCTACAGTCTGGAGGCTGTGGGCGCGATTCCTCTGGGCGTCAATTCGGCGGTAATGGGACTGCTTTACGGCTTTGGCAAGACGAAAATCACTCTGTTTATGAACTTCTGCCGCGTTTTTGTTTTCCGAATCCCTGTATTGTGGGCTCTGCAGCAATTTACGACCCTGGGCAGCGAGAGCGCCGGAATCGTCATGGCGGTAAGCAACACCGCCAGCGGCACGCTTGCCGCAATTATTGCAGTCATCGAGATACGAATCATCTGCAGGGAGTACGGGATAAAATTTTTCAATGGAGCTAAGCTTCCCGCCCTGTTCAAACGCCCCTAGACCTCCACATGCACAGTTCTGCCTCACTTGCAAAGGGAGCGGATATTTTGTCCTGCTGTACCGACAAAATATCCGCTCCCTTTATATTGCCGCCGAAAAAGTCTCCCGGCTCAGTTCAGCTGGAACCTGCACACCAGGCTGTTCATCAGCGAAGACTGGTCAGACAGCTTTCGTGAGGTCTCCGCGCTCTCCACTGAGGTAGTGGAGGTATTCTCAACCACGGAGGAAATCTGTCCGATACCCTCCGTGACCTGCGCTATGGCGGTAGTCTGGCTCTCTACGGCCTCCACCACCGCACTCATTTTAGTTGTCACATTCCCTGCCATCTCGTTGGTTTTGTTCAGCGAATCCGTAACCCTGCTCACCACCTGGCCTCCCTCCCTGACGGTGGCAATGGAGCTTTCAATGAGCTCCTTAGTGGCTTTTGCCGCCCCGTCAGACTTGGCCGCCAAATTGCGCACCTCATCGGCAACCACGGCAAAGCCCTTGCCGCTGCTCCCTGCCCGGGCGGCCTCGACAGAAGCGTTCAAGGCCAGAATGTTGGTCTGAAAAGCAATATTCTCAATGGTACTGATAATCTTACTGATTTCCGATGAAGACTTGGAAATTTTCTCCATAGCGGCATTCAGCTCACCGACATAATCCATACTGATGCCAAGCTGCGCCCCGGCCTGGTTCACAAAAACTCCCGCTTCCTCCGCCGCCTCCGCAGTCTGCCTGGCATTCTCCGCAATATCGGCGACAGTGGCAGAAAGCTCATGAACGGCGCTGGCCTGCTCGGTAGCTCCCATGCTCAGCGACTGCGCTCCGTTGGACACCTGGCTGGCGCTGGCAGCCACGTCCCCGGCCGAAGTCCTTATCTGCAAGAGCGTATCTTTCAATGAATTGTGAATTGCCTTGATAGACTTTTCAATTGCCACAAAATCTCCCCAGTATGTACGAGTAATATTCTCCCTGAAATCTCCCTGTCCCATTTTACCCAGGTGATGGGAGACATCCTGCACCACATCATTCAAACGATGCCTTGTGGCTTCCAATGCCTTTATGAGCCCGGCAGTCTCATCCCTAGACCTTACCACAGGGCTGGGAGTCTGCAGATCGCCATCAGCCAGCTTTTCCAGCCGGATGACACAGGACCGGATAGGCCCGGAGATAGACCTTCCCACAATTACCGCTACCGGGAAGGTTGCGATCACCACAAGGACCACAACCAGGATCGTAAGCTCGATGCTCCGGTCCAATGTAGCCTTAAATTCCCGCTGGCTGGTTTCAATGGCAATACTCCACTCCTGGTTACCGCCGATGGGCGCAAACCCCACAAGCTTATTGTCCCCATAAAATTGATAAGAGCCGAAGCCGGTCTCTCTCTGAACCATGCGTTGATTTACAGCCGCCACGTCCGCCACACTGGAATCCGTCTTGGCGGCTTCAATCATGTTGGAGCCTTCCTCCACGACCGAGCGGTCCCGATGACCGATAACGTTGCCCTTATTGTCCAGCACATATGCTACGCCATCGCTTCCCATTGCCAGGTTGACAACGATGTCCGACAAAAAATCAGCGTCGATTCCGCCGTAAACCACACCTTCAAATCTGCCGTCAACGATAATGGGAACCTCCAGCAGAAATATCAGCTGTCGGCCGTCATTCATAATATCGGAAATATAGGGCTTCATAGTTGCCTTGCATTGCTGAAAATAATCCTCCCCGGCATAGCTGTAGCCGGTGGAAGAAAAACCGTCGGCATCCATCTTGCCGGTATATAGAAAACCGTTTCGCTGTGCAATATCGTCCCGGACAGGAACCAACTCAGCCGCAGTCGGATCACACTCCCGAAAAATATCGGAAGCGGCCGCCTCCTGAAGCGCAGTCCAATATTTATCCATCCGCCATTCGACCGCATCCGCCGCCATCTGCGTAGCGGGACCCAGGGTCTTTGTCATCATGTCGTCAATTCCGCTGGCATTCAAAAAAGCCGTAATAACTCCAATCAATATCGACCCGACCAGCACCACAGACAGCATACTAACCTGAATTTTTGATTTGATTGACTTCATTTTCATCTTCCTCACATCTGATTATATTTTAGGTCGCAGAAGCAAGGCAGCCAAATATCAGCCATTTGTCAGAGCCTTCTCCCACCTCAAATATATTAGCATATTGCTTCAAAATGTTCAATTCTTATTCTATGGTGCAACGGGGCTCTTTAGAAAAATGCATTATGTCCCCCGGAATAAACATTTCGTCCCCAAATTCGCCGTTTTTCATGAAAATATGCTATGATTCATTCAAGCGCTCAGCAGACTGAATCTGTCTGACTGCTGACGGCTCTTTGCGTTTTGAGATCCGCAAACGAAATATCTTTTACTTAATTGGGCATTGTATAAAAGACCCACGCTATAAGGAGACAAAGTATGAACGAAAAAACAGACACCCCCCCATAAAAACAAACCGCAAAGGCCCAAATATAACGCATGGCAGAACGCCTGGTGGATGCTGAAGCTGGCATGGGAGGAAAAAGAGAAAAAGCAAAGATCACATGACGCCACCTGTGACAACCGTGCGGCTGCGGAAGACATCTGGAGCACCCTCGAGATAAAGCATTCAAAGCTTATCTCGCCTATCTGATGAGAGAGCAGAATGTGGTAATATGGTCCGGCATAGCCGACCTGGCGCTTTCCTTTCTGCGCAACGGCGTTGCCTACGCTTACCTGATCAGACGGGTCTTGGACGGCAGTATCAGCGTATCCATGTTCCTGCTGTACTTCACCGCGGTGGGAATTTTGACAAATTTATAAATATGCTATGCGTACCGAAGCAGAACGTTACAATTCACGTTTTAAGCTGACGAGTCAGGAAAAGCCTCTCAAGCTACATCTTTTACAAGTCCTTCTATCGTCTATTGATAAAACTTTTCCACTTTAATTGTCATATACGTTATTTACGGCATTACCTCCGAGAGCTTGCCTTTTCCATCCTTGAGAAGCGCAAGTAAACTTACAAGTTCCTCATGTTCCTCTGAAAAATCCTCATCGTTCATATCCATATACACATGATGCATGAGTTTCCTTTCGCTGCGCTTAGGCACAGATAGGCCATGAAATAGCAAGCTTTGTGCCTTCTTTTACTTTGTTTCTTTGTTCGGCGCTCCCTTTTCCCTGAATCTTCTCTCACCCAATCAGTACCCTTTTTCCCTCAAAGGCGAATCCATACTTCCGTATCCTATCCGCCGGTATTCCCTTTTCTTCCAGGATACTGGCGTACCGCTTTTCCTCAATCTGCTGCAGAGCTGCCGCCACGGTATCCTTCAATGTCGCCTCGTCCTCAGGGTCATGTACCTTGAACTCCAGGATGATTCCATCATCATCTTTCGGATTTCTTGGCTCCAGCATGACATCATAGCGGCCGAATCCGCTTTCTCTGTTGGAGGTAATGGCATATCTCTCCTGCAAGTCCACCATCAGCCCTAGCACGAAGCCATGGTAAAATCGCTCCGGCTCCGCTTTCTCCGAAGGCTTCTTCCCCAAATCAAAATAGCTGAACGTGGCAAGAGCTATTCGATTCATATAATTGTTCATCGCCTTTCTATCACCCAATAGCAAGGCCTTAACAAAAACATTATAATCGGAAGTGTACTCCGCAAACCAACCGTCAATCATACGCTCAAACATCATCTGTACTTCCCAGTTTGTCAACCGAAGTTCGTAATCCGCTTTTCCCCGTTCATCGAACATGACGCGCTCCCCCTTCAGATAACCACTGGCCAAGAACAAGCTCCAGATGGCATTCGTATTGTGCTCAAGCTGACTGAATATTATTTGTTCATCTATCATCGCGTGAAAAGATTTCCCCTGCAGCAAATCTTCCATGATAATTTTCACTTCCGGGTCTCCCTCCCGAATCAGCTTCCCTACCAAACCGTTGGAGCTGGTATTCGCCCAATATGTGGTAAATTTCCCTGTATCCAGAAAATTTAAGATAGACCACGGATTATAAATATCTTTGTATTCACCGAAAATGAAGCCGTCATACCAATATTTCACCTGCTCCTTCTTCTCCGAAAGTCTGTATTCTTCCAGCGCTGCAAGTACCTCCTCCTCCGTAAAGCCAAAGGAAGCAGCATATTCATCCGAAGTAGAGGTCACTACCTTCAGATTATTCAAATCAGAAAAAATAGATTCTTTACTACTTCTCGTAATCCCTGTCATAACACCTCGTTCCAGCCAAGGATTCGTCTTAAATGTGGAATTGAAGAGACTCCTGATAAATGCCACGATTTCATCCCAGAATCCGCCTACAAAGGCTTCCTGCATGGGTGTATCATATTCATCCAGGAGGATGATGACTTTCTTTCCATAATAGCGGTACAGATAATCTGACATCTGGTACAGCGCCGAGGTGGCATCGGAATTGCTGATCTCCAGCTCCAATATCCTGTCGAAATAGGCCCTGTCCGCATCCGTCAGTACCTTACACTCTCTCAGGAAAGAGTATTTAATATACAGATTCCTTAAAATTTCGCACAGTTTTGCACGGGTATCTGGATAGTTCACTTCCTTTACCCTGGCAAAGGACAGGCTGATTACAGGATAAGTTCCCTGGAGCTCTCTGTACCGCTCATATTTCCAGACAGAAAGCCCCTCGAACAGTTCACCTCGACCTGCATACTCTACTGAAAAGAACTGCTCCAGCATGCTCATGTTCAAAGTCTTGCCAAAGCGCCGGGGACGTGTTATCAGCGTCACATCGTCTTTACGCTCCCACCATTCGCGTATGAAATCCGTTTTGTCCACATAAAAGCAGTCATTCGTAATGACCTTCCCAAAATCCTGTATCCCGATTCCTACCGTCCTTGCCATAAGCACCTCTTTTTTGTATGTCTTCTGCCGTATTGCAGAAATACGATTCACACTCAGTTGTCTGCTTTTAGCATAACAAATTATAATCGATATTACAATGATAATGTTTGCTGCGAATGGATATTAACCAGGCCAGACTTCTACCTGACGGTTCCCAATCAAATATATTTTTGCAATTCTATAATTATATCAGCGAAAGAACACACCATCGACAAAATTTTTCTTTCACACCCCGATCAGCGCGTCAAAGGTCCCCGCCATATTAAGCCGGCCGTAGCCCCACTGATGTCAAGTTAGTGTCATGAACTTTTGGGGTTAATTTTTTGAAAGCCTCGTAAAAGCCTATGTTTTCGTGGGGTTGATGTTAAATTGATGGCATGCCCAACGTAAAATAATGTTAAATTAGTGTCAAGTTGCTTTATGGTCGAAAGCTCTATTTGTATCTGCCTAATCCAGTGTCTTTGAATATGAGACATCTCCCCTAGTTTTCTATTCCACTGGTTCTTCTCCCCATCAACAATCTACGAATTTCCTCAAATCGACGTATCTGTTCATCCTTATAATCCTTACAGATTGTCAGCTCATTTACCAGACTGACAATACATTCCACTGGCTCTCCGTTTTTGAACAAAGACTTCAGTCTCTCTTTATCTTTCCGCTCAATATGACGATATGGAACCGCAATGTCCTTGAACTCTGTCGGTACAAGTTCGCATACCCCTCCTCCATAATATCGACCGTTGAATTCACATTGGGCAAGGGTGATGGAATTAAAAAAGCAGAATACCAGACTCTCGCCATCAAGCTCATCCTGAAGCCGCAAATGATACCCTGCATCCGTGGTATGTACATTCGCAGAGTTATAAAAAATCCTGGGCAGGATGCCATAACGTTTAAAAAACACTACTTCTCCCTTTTTCACAATTGGCACGCCATACCACGGTATCCGATTCGAACATTTATAACATTCTTTCAACGGTATATCGTCTATCTTCTGTTTCCCCGCCCACTCCAGATATCCCTGAAGCCCAATTGGCAATCTTTGCACATCCTTTTCCTGGGACAGATTCAACAAATAAGCTGGTCTATTGCTGCGTCTTATCTCGTTTACTACTTCCTCAGAGATTTCTACAGTGTCCTTCGCTATATAAGAAGCTTTCTGGACAATCGGAAGCACAAACTCCCTACACTGGTACTCCTCCACCTTTTCTTCTGGTAGAATAAAATAGCGGTTCCCTCCCGTTACAATACCTGGCGCAATCTCGCCCATATCCTTAATTCGCGGATATCGGTTCACAGCACTTTTCAGCAAGGAAATATCGGCATCACCAAGAACTGCATTTGACCACTTTTTTAATGGTTTATTCCAGCAGATACTATTTTCCTGTATCGGAAGACTTTTTCTGCAGTCCTCATACACCTCGTAACATATATGTCTTTCCGTGCAGTTTTTATTTGTCAGATATACCAGACAGACCTCCTGTTCAATTTCTGGAAACAAGGCTTTCTGAAAAACAATAATATGTATTATATTAAATATCTTTTCCAGATGCCCTCTCAGCTTCTCCGCATACTGTACCTGTAAAAATTCCATCGGTAGCACAAAAAAGATGCTTCCACCCGGCTGAAGCAGACGACATGCCCCCACTACAAATGCCAGCCACATATTCTGCATCACCGTGCCTTTTAATCCCGCCTCTATACAAATAGTGTTCGCCTTATCAATATCTTCCTTTCCCATTAACTTCTTATTGATATATGGGGGATTTCCTATAATTAAAGAATAGCGCTCGGATGCATTGACAGCAAAATTAAGGAAATTGTCCTTTACTATCAAGCAGGAGTCTCTACCATACTCCCGACACATTTGATCCACTTTTTCCTGAAATAGTTCAATGGCTGTTATGTGCTCCGCACACTGCTGTAACAAAGGAAGGAACCTTCCATCACCTGCTGAAGGTTCCAACACATTAGAAAAATCCTGCTGCTCACTTTTTAAGTACTCTATCATGAACCGAATTGCATCAGGCGGAGTATAATAAGTACCCGACAATTTATCGCTGTTCATTTATTCACCCTTCACAAATGCCTGGTCTATGTATTCATTAAAAAGCATATTGGTTTCTATATAAAGATTCTTTTCCTGCTCTGCCAGTCTTCCATCCTGGTATAGTTTCTCTAGTTCTTTCAGCTGTTGCTGCAGCCGTGCTGCATTCCAGTAAAGATCAGTCCTTCTGATATCTAAATGCAGCATATTGCACATACTTTTCCCAACATGTGTCTTCCCAACCACATATCCCTTTTCATCCCTCTCTAAATGCTCGTCAAATTCCAGATTTGCCGGATCAACGAACCCTGCTTCCGCATTATGCGACTGCGCAATATCTCTTGTCGGCCATTTATCTGACTTGGACAGATTGCATCTTGAACAAGCCAGCACAAGATTGTAGTAGTCATTTTTCCGGCTTTCATCCAGGCTCTTTGGGACAAAATGATCTAAATGGAACTTTTGATGTAACACCTTTCCATTTTTGCCGCAATAACCGCACAGATAATAAAAATCCTGTTCCAGCCGCTCTCTACCATCCTGATAATGCCCTAACCCTGATACGCCTTCCCTTCTACGGATTACTTTATCACCATGTACCCTCACTATATTCTCCTTTATTTATCAAGTGCTAGTCTTATGTTCTGCTATAATAGAACTTCCTAATTCCAGGATTCTCTGTAATCGTTCCTCAAATTTTGAATCCAGCATATTTTTCGGTAATTTTTCTACCATCCCATACGATGATAAGACCTTGTACAACTCAAGAAACTCTTCCTCGTCCGCCCCTAGCTCTCCTTGATGCTTCTTGTCTAAAAGTTCCCGGTACCGTTCCAACTTCTGCTGACGGCGGGTCTGAAAGACTTTTGCGCTTTCCAACAGGACTTGGATAAAGGCTTTTAGCTCTGACTCCTTTTTCGGGTCTGCTGCCTCCGTATCAAAAATACCCTTGGGGTATCGGTCCCGCTCTGCCACAAGACCGTCCGTTATTAAATCCGGATCCACGCCAGTCATGATAAAGCATTGGATATCCCGCATAGAATCATTGATATAATTGATCAATGTGGTTCCGTTAAATCCAAAGTTCTTTACCATTTTATAATCAATCAAAAGCACATCTATTTGTTTCTCATAAATTTTGTCCAGAATATCCTGTTTGCTATTGCACTCGTCTATCAGCACCAGCTCCAGTTCTTTGCACCGCCGCAATAACGATCTCCTGTAATTTTCAAATTGTGCAGGTTCATCATCAATATATCCAACTCTATACATCCTAGCCTCCTAATATGATTTTTGCATAAAAACCCATTTCTGATCGCCGGTTCTCACTTAAATCAATGGTTCCATTATACTCAGATATAGTGCGGTTTACAATCCACATTCCCATCCCTGTTCCATGGTCTTCATCCTCTCCATCAAAACGATGTCCGCTCTCAAATGGCTCTAAAATCAATTCTGGCCGTTTTTTGTATTTCGGGATCAGCCCCCAGCCGCTGTCCTGATAATCCATGCACAATCCCTTTCCAAGTCCGGATATGTCCAATGTGATTTCCCGTTTTTCCAATCTCCTGTCCATTTCCCGGTCAAAAGATGCCAGGCTGTTGGCAATCAGGTTACTGATAATGTTTTCAATATCAAACTCAAAACACCATAGCTCAATATCTGAATCACATCCATAAACCAAAGCAGTATTGCTTTTATCTAGGATATCTTTCCATGTGCTCATATATTGTTTCAACATGGCCTGAATATTATGCTTTCTTCTCCTTCGTTTGTCCTTTTTAATGGATTCAATCGTAATGCCAAACCATGACGCAAAATTCTTTTTGACTCTGATTGCACGCAGGATATTCTGTAAGGCATATTCCACATCATTATCATATTCTATAGCCTCGTAGGCGGCATTTAATTCAAGCCCAATGTTATTGGTAGAGGTTCGAATCTCATGCATAAACATATTCGTGATAATCCCTGTTGTTGCCAATGTCTGAAGCATTTTGTTCTCATTTCGCAGTTCTTCCAGTTCCTCCGCCTGCTTCTGCTCCATGCCCTCCACCAAATTCATGACATCTTCTGGATTTGCAGAAGGCGGCAAACTCGATTTTGCGGCCTGATTCCCCGCTTTCTCTGTCTTTTCCAGCTGTTTACCCGAAGCCTGCTCCGCCTCCCACTCTTTCCGCGCTTCTGCAAGCTGACGCATCTTTTCCCGTTCAGACACAAGCTGGTCCTTTTTATCTGCAAATCTGGCCAACTTACGTCCCACGGACTGCCGATCCCGTTCAAACTCTTCAATCACAAACAGAAGAATCCGCTTTAACTGCGAGAACCCCACTCCCTCCTGAATGCCGTTCCGATTCGCCGCATCCTCCAGGTTTGTGTTTTTTCTGGATATCGACACTGTCCCTAACATCTGTTCCGAGCCAACACGCCAATTTCCGTGCTCTTTTCCAAGACCTGCCGGAGAACGGTTCCGTCTAGCCGAAAGCTCCAACCAATCAAAGTCATTATCCCCATACTCGCCATAAGGGCGCACACGAAATTGATCGCGGTACAGCTTAATTCCGCCAAACTTTTTGGCGAGGTTTGCTCGACCTGTAATATCCTTATAATAAAATCGTTCCTGGTCTTTTTTATTTGCACTTATTTTATAAAAGAATAATACTCCTTGAAAGTCTCCAATAAAATTCTCTTTCTCACCTATTTCTTCCATGGAAAAAGCTTCTTCCTTTTTCTTCCCCCGCAGATAGGCCTGCTCCTGTTCATCAAATTCTGCCTCTCTATATACCTCCTGCTCTTCTCCGCGAAAATCAAATTCATTTCGTGTAATCTGAATATCCAGCATATTGCTGGTCACCTGAAAATCAATCCGGTAATCATAAGACTCCACATTTGTACTGGTTATCAATGCCTCTTCCACATCCGTAGTATCATCAAAAAACCAAACGCAGAAATTCTGTTTCACATCTGGAGGAAGCAAGTTCTCTAAATGGTTCCTGAGACGGTTCATCGTCCTTTCATCCCAGACATCGTGAAGATGATTCAATCGAAATGCCGTTCCAGTTCCAGAAAAATCACATTCCACAATCTTCGATGCCACTGCCCGGTTTCTCCAACTTTCAATTCCGACATGATCCAGAAGGTGGGCATCCGTATCAAAAACTTTAGCTTTCACTTCTGATATCCTTTTGTTTCCGTCGAAGTCCCGCCAGTCTACAATCCATTCCAATCCGCCATCCTCTGAAATGGTAAGCATGTCACACTGATCGGACATCCGATCCAATGCAAATCGTCCAATTCCTTTTGCTCCGGTTTGTAACCTTCCGCTTTTTGTAACATAAGACTTCTTTTTGGATGAATTGCCAATGGTCATCCAATGAGTGCGTAGTACTTCCTCCTTCATTCCGCAGCCATTGTCCATAATGTAGACACAGTTTTCGCTATTGGCATAATAAAGACAACATACACTTGCATCTGCATCGTAAGCATTTTTTACGATTTCAAGCACTGCTCCCTCCAATTTCGACACATTCTCTCGCCCAATCAGTCTGGCAGTATAAGCATCTACATCAAATTCGATTTCTCTGACCTGTTTTTTCATGAGAACTCCTTTGGCAACAATATTATTGTTATTGTACCAAATAATATGCATTTCTACAACTTTCATTATAAAGAATTTAATATTAGGATATTTCGAAAAAATGTCAGCTTCCAGCAAGAAATCTTTTTCACCAAACGACCTGCATCTTTTTTAATGGCTGTCAATCTGGTCTGTCCCTTTTATACTGCTCATAGTCGAATTATAACCTAGCACGAAGAAAAGTCTATATCAAAATAATAAAAACCGGCAGACTACGTCATTCCTATCATTTTTGATATAGACTTTTAGGGTTACCGTTATTTATACAAAAAAACGGTATTTCGTTAATTTTTTCACACCCCGATCAGCGCGTCAAAGGTCCCCGCCATATCAAGCCGCCCATACCCCCACTCCCTGTTTGGATAGGTCATGTCAAAGCTTCGGGAGGCGCCCCTGATAAAATAATTTTTGATTTCCCGGCTTTCCACATAGGGATTATTTCCGTCCACCACCGCCCATTGCATAAATTGCGCCACCGCGCCTGCTGCAATGGCTGCGGCATAAGAGCTGCCCGTTCCCGCCCCGCGAATGGTGGATACATTCACCCCGGGAGCCGCAAACTCCGGCTTGATTACCCCTATTCTTGAAAATCCCCTGCCGGAATCAATATAAAAGCTGTTATTGGAGGAATCATAGGTAGACACACTGATGACATCCGCCGCCATGGACGGCTCTGTCAAGGTAATATAAGGGGTGGGCGCCAGAAAACTCACAGGGGCATTCAAAAACTGTGTGATGGGCAGCCACATATGAAAAGTCCCGTTGTGTATCTCTCCGGCGGGCTGCACCTGAAAGGTCCAGATACCGGGTGTGGGCGCCACCACCCGCATAAATATCAGCTCCTCTCCGGACGCCGCCTCAACCAGGTTTCCTACCAAGGTGATCCTCGTGCGTTCGTACACAAAACCGTAGGTGATACCGTCTCGAACCCCCAGCCGGATAGGCGGGATTGTCTCCCCTCCCGGCGACCGCACGGACACAGTGAATACATCCGGCACGTTTCCCCACAGCTCCAGCATAAATCCCTGCGAGTTCTCCCCAACCCTGATCTCCACATCCGTGCCGTTTGTGCTGCTTCCCCTGCCGGTTTCAATTCTGCCCTGAAAATGGTGGGAGGCATTTCCCTCGTTGCCGCCGCAGACTACCACTGCCCTGCTGCGCTTGATCGCCACGGTCTCCAGATATCTGGATAGGGCCGAGTTGCCAGCGTGATCCCCGTAGCCGGTTCCTATTCCCAGGCAGATAACCACGGGTCTGTAAAACATATTTGTAAAACCGTCCACATACTTGACCGCCAGCATAATATCATTTTCCTGATAGGCAGGTACCCCGGACGGCACCAGAAAAAACTCCCGCAGGTAGGGCTTGCATTCCTTAAGCTTCACCACTACGATATCCGCTTCCGGCGCCGCGCCAAAATAGCTGAGGCCGTTTCCAAGCCTGCTGCCTGCCGCAATGCCCGCCATGGCGCTGCCGTGCCCGTTTTCGTCACGGCTCGGCACTATCTCGAAGGGGTTTTCGGACCGCAGCGCCCTGTTGATATCCTCCCTGGTATACTCTGTGCCGTACAGAAAGCCTTCGGGCGGTGTTCCCGACTGAACGGTCTGATCCCAGATAGCCAATATGCGGCTGTTTCCCTCGCTGTCCCGGAATGCCGGGGCAGTATAGTCAATCCCCTCTCCTGTTAAACAGTTGCAAAAAGCTCATTTTAAATATTCCACCACTTCTCCCGTGTCTATATCCGGTAAAAGGATAGACTCATAGGACAAAAAAGGATAGATAATGGCAGATATCTGCATTCCTATCTCCTTCGGACTTCCTGCCCCATTCTCCAACTCATAAATCACGGATTCCCTTTTAGGGACATAAAAGACGTTATTTCCATCCGAATAAAATGACAGCGGCTCCTCCGGCACCAGAACTTTTCTGAAAGGTTCTTCCTCCCTCTCCTGGGCGCCAAAATAATATGCCGTGAGCGCGCCGTTTCGCTCCCGGTCCGTATATAAGATCCTGTCTCTGTCCAGCAGGAATTTTCCTGCCGCAATGCCATAAACGGTTTCCGCGCGGCCTTCCTTCAGCGAATATCTGCACAGTCTTGATATATTATCCAGGAAAAAAAAGCTGTTTCCGTCAAAGGCCACATTCCCACTATGATAGGAAAACAACACTTTTCTGCTGCCGCTCAGGATATTGACCTCGCTGACCTGGTCTGACGATATAAAATAAATTCTGTCCTCTCTTACCACAAAGCCGACGATCTCGCTGTAAAATACCGCTCCTTTTCCAAGCTTCCCCAGCCCCAGTACGGAAGCTTTTTCCTGGTTGGCATTATCCTGAAAAACAGTGCGGCTTTCAAAGGTATCCAGATCCACACACACCACAGAAAAGGTATCATACAGCTTTGAAAAATATCTGCCCTTATTGTCATAGCTGCGCTCCATGTAATAAATACAGTTTCCCTCCCCATAAAATGGGGAGAAAATATCCTTATTTCCACGGAACACATCCCTGACCAGGGCATAGCTGTCGCCGCTCTCCTTTTCCCTGACGGCTATATAGGCGCCTTCCTGGGGATGATAGTCCAAATACACAAGACAGTCCCGGCTCTCGTAATAAAACCTGTTATCCAGATTATAAAGAACCTCCGGCGTCTCAGCTGCGTCTGTTTTGCCGGAACATCCGGCAAGGCACGGCACACAGAATAACACCCAGAGAAACACCCCTGCCCTATTGGCTCCCGGCTTTTTTCCCCAGTGGTTTGTATAAGCTTTTAATATAATACCTGCAAGCAGCGCTCCCAATAAGACATTGATCATAATAAGAAGCGCTTTCGTATGCCCCGGCACCTGGATGAACTGATACACCTGCCTGTCAGTAAGCTCGTTATACTCAAATACCGTCCCCTGATAATATCCTGTCCCGATCAGAAAACCCAAGGGGCCCGGCAGAAAATATTTCATGTATTGCTTAGGCAGCCCGTAATAGGGCAGCAGTATCAGCGCAAGCGTCGCCAACATGGAAACCGCATATTTTCTGAACACTACGATTGCCGCGCTGACGGTCAGCCCCCACAGCGCACAGCCTGCCATGCGGAACAGACAAATACGGACTGCCGCCTCCAGCAGGCTTATGCTGCCTGAATATCCGGAGAAGGTCTCCAGGCTCTGGACAGGATAATTCCCATGGCTGAAGCCATACCCCCAATGAAAAAAAACTGCTCGGGTGCAAAAATCCAATATACATACGCATAAGCTTAACAAAACAACCAGCAGTATTTTTCCCCTGGCGGTCCTTCTCTCCCCATTTGCCGACATTCTGATGACGGCATCCATCTCGCTCACATTCTCCCTGCCAAAGCATAGCAGCGCAAGGATCATAATAGTCAGAAGAAGCCCCATATCCAGGGATTCCTTTGAAATAAGGGCACTCCAGGCATTTGTGTCAAGCAAATATCTGTTTTCCGGGCTTTCGCGGGCAAAAAGATACTGCTTATACAAAAGGTCATAGCCCTTTTTGTACGCCTGCAGCTGCTCCAGCTCCGCAAGCTGGGAACGATACGCTTCTTCCGTCATCTCCCCCAGGGAATATCTTTGGTAAATAGTCTGCAGCAGACTTTCCGCCTGACTGAATTCCTCATCCTTATCGGAAAAGAATTTTGCCGTCTCCTCATCCACCCTTCCTGCCACATAAGACAGGTATTTGACATAATAGGACCTGTACCCTGCTGCCTCGGATACCCCGGGACCATATAGTAAAAAAAGCTCCATGGCTTTCAGTAAAACAAATACCGCTGCTATCAGAAATCCCCCCGAATGGCACATCAGCTTTTTCCATTCATACCTTCCCACATCCATCCGCCTACCTCACCTTCCATAATAGCCATCCCGCAACTGCAAGCCCTATGAGCAAAAATACCGCCACACCTGCTGCCGTGATGCTCTGGGGCACAGGATACCCTGCCAGATTGCTGAAATCGGGACGCAAAATAAGGGTTCTTGCGCAGAGCAGGGAAACCGGATTCCATAAACGGCTGCTATTATAAATGTGGTCATAGGCTGTCACGCATACCATTACTGAAATCAGATTCAGCATAAGCGCCGCCAGAATTCTTCTGGCACACAGCGAAAACAGTATAAATATCATACAGAGCACGCACAGTCCCGTGATCTTATATATCGAAAGCGCCAAGTACCCCTGCCCCATGGACAGGTTCAGAAGCGTATCCTTAAATCCCTTGATTGCATAAAGAGGGCTTGCCGTACCTTCTGTTCCCCCGAAAAAAAGGGCAAACATACAAAAGTCCCATACGGCAAAAAGAATGCCCATTGCCACAAAGAACAATAAAGCCGAAAAAAGCTTTGCCAGATATACCCTTCCGCGGCCGTTCCTGGAAGTCCTGATAATATACTTCATTTCCGTTTCTTCCTCCTTCACAAACACCGACGCACAGCCATAGACCGTCAGCATCAGCAAAAGGACGGATGAAAAATCATAGTAGAACAAGCTCTGATACATTTCCGTGTTATAAAAATCCCTTATCTCCCTGCCGTGGAATGCCTTTCCAATGTACAAGCTCCTCCTATATTCGTACGTGTTTCCCCGTTCCTGATAGAAGTCCATATTTTTCTTTGCTTCCGAAACGATTCCTGCCGCATACGATCTGTAGGTATAGTCATATTCCAGCTCCTCCAGAAAGCATTTCCGGAAGAAAAGCTCGTCGCTGTACACATTATAGGTATAGCTGTTTTCATCCACCCTCGTGCTTGCCGTCTGATTCTGCACTGTCTCATAAATAGGTCTGTATATCTCCAGCAGGCTGTTTATTTTTTCAAGGGTGATTTCCCCGCTGTATACCGGGTAAAGCTCCTCGTATGCCTCTTTAAATTCCTCAAGATTGCTGCCGGAAAACAGAGAAGCCTCCTGATATACACTATATATCTTACATCCGTCTGCAATAAGCACAAGCAGGAGTATCAAGAGCATTACGGGTGTCAGAAAATGCTTGCGGAGCTCGTAATAAACTAATTTCAGCATTGGCTTTCCCCTTTACAGCAGCATAAAAACACCTCGTCCAGATTTGCCCCTACGGAAACTGCGCTTTGATCCGGCTTTTCCCCGGAGATCATCCGAATATGCACATCCTTCCCTTCCCGTCTGATATTACTGATTATGATGCCTTCCTCTCCCAGAAATCTCTTTTCCTCCCGGGTTGTAACCTGCCACACCTTTCCCTCAAGCGTCCGTTCCAATTCCTCTATTCTGCCCTTGTGTATAATCTCGCCCTGATCCATGATAATGACCTGGCTGGCAATATACTCCACGTCTGACACTATGTGAGTCACAAGAAGCACAATCCGCCCCTCGGCAAATTCGGAAATCAAATTCCGAAACCGGATGCGCTCCTGTGGGTCCAGCCCCGCAGTGGGCTCGTCCAGAATCAGTACCTTCGGAAGATTAACCATGGCCTGGGCTATTCCCAGTCTCTGGCGCATCCCCCCCGAAAGCGCACCGACCTTTTTCCCTCTGCTGTCAGACAGATTAACCTTATCAAGCAGCTCCCGGATGCGCTCCTTCCCTTTCCCCCCGGGGACACCCTTGAGCACGCACATATATTCCATGAATTCCTGCACGGAGAATTCTCTGTAAAACCGGGGATACTGGGGCAAATATCCGATATTTGAATAAAATTGGCTGCCCATGCCCGCCACATCTCTTTCATCCATAATAACTTTCCCGGAATCCGCCTTCAAAAGCCCCAGAAAAATATTGATCAAGGTAGTCTTTCCTGCGCCGTTTTTCCCCAGGAGTCCGTAAACGCCATTTTCCATGGCCACGGAGACCCCCTTCAGTACCTCCTGTTTTCCATATGTTTTATGAATGTCCCGCAGCTCTATCTTCATGAATCCTCTCCAACCGCCGAATGGTCTGTTATTCTGTCTCCATATTACTTAAATGACACGGTTCCCGCTTTAAACTGCTTATTGTCCCCATACGGACGCTGCAGCAGCACCGCCGTCTGCCGGTCCTCCAGATAACAGATATGCGGAGCCCGGTAGGCTTCGGTATCTCCCAACTCATACACTTTAGATACCAGCTTTCCAGTGCGAACGTCATACAATCGCAGCTCCCATCCGATATTTTCCTTTTCTACTGCCGTGACGAAGTAATTGCCCTTATCAGACCCCCATACACAGTTGCTCTCTATTTTTTCGGACGTTTTTATGATCTGTGTGCTGTCCCCGGAAGGATCATATGCCCAGACCTCTCCGCTCGCCCTGTCGTCCTGAATGTCCTCACTGAATATGGTATACTCCGAAAGGACGCTCATAACATCAAATTTATTACCCCTGTGTATAGAAAGACCGCTTCCGTCGGTTTTGACGCTCCCATAACATGTATAACTCTCTCCGTTTTCAATACAGCTGCCCAGGAAGACAATTCTGCTGTCGTTCTCCGCAAAAGCGATCTGGCTCACCCAGGACAGACTGCCCGCCGTTTTATCATCTTGTTTTTCATCCACCTGCAATACCTCCGTTTTCTCATGGGTATTTACATCATAAACATAAATTCCCTTCCTTCGATCACACACCGCAATCCTGCCGCCGTCCCTGGACGGAGCCGTTTGATATAGAAATATGAGCTCTGCCTCTAATTCTGTCACATCTATCGTTTTATCCATACACAGGTTTGCGTCATAGTAGGCGTACATGATATGGTAGCTGCCCTCAATGTGCCCTCCCCCAAACCCCACAACTGCCGTTGTATTGTTGTCCGATTTGGGGGTCTCAGAGAAAACCTTATAGGCTATTACATAGCCGCTGTCCGTTATCCAGGTCCTGAGGTCTCCGTACTCGCCGTCACTGTCCGGATACTCGGTTTCCGCGATCACCCTCTTCCCGGTCAGCTCATATAAATATATTTTGTCGGCAAACACAAGAATTTTGTCCTCTCCGGCATACTGTATCTCATCCATCCCCTGAAACTGATTCAGCTCCTTTTTCACCGATACATTGTCAATCTCAACCGACTTGCTGCCATTCCCCTGGTTCTCGCTCAATTGGGGGGCTCCCTGCGAAGGCGGATCAGTCTGAGCAATTACAGAACCTTCAAAAGCTTCCAGCTCAGGATAGATTCCTGCCACATTATTCACATTCCCACTGGCAGAACAGCCCGAACAAAGCAGCATGAAGCAGCCCAAAATTGAAATTAGGCTTTTGTTTTTCTTATTAATTTTTTTATTATTTTTCATTATTTCTGTTATTCTCTTTTTCATAATTATTCTCCCCCTCTGTAGAAAAGCACGGAATTTGACTTGTTCATCATCAGCACGTCATCCGGATAGTCAGCGCTGTTACACGGAACCGAGACTGCGTAAAACGTGGTGTTTTCCAGTTCTGCCGCGTTTAAGTCAAACTCGATTACGTCCGCCTGACCGCTTTTAAGCACCGAAAGGAAGGAGTCCTTTCCGTTGTATGTCAGCGGCTCATGATTTAAATAAAACACCGTTTTATATTCCGCCCCCGGATGTCCCATAATAATATATTTAATGTGGATTGTCTCTTTCCCCGATAGGTCGGCAGTCTCCTTCAGCAGCATGGACTGCTCTGAGACGTAGAGTCTTGTTTGCACATCCTTGTCCAAATTTGTAATTTCCGCCCCTGTTTCCTCTGACAGCTTCTTTATGAAATCCTGGTCCGTTTCCATTTCCTCCTGTGTTAAATTGCGAATAGCTTCCCTGTTTATCTCATTCGCCTTCTCCGTAAGCTTCTGATCCTGCCCGGCAGCCGCCTGAAAGAGAATCGGATAGACCGCTTCCATTGCCTTGTGGGAATGCCCATAGGAAAAGCTGTCCTTCATATCAGGCATAAACTCCGGGTTCGTAATGCTTGTAATACACACGCTTAATTTCTCGCCCTCTTTTCCTGTCACAGGCATAAACTGAATGATATGGTTCTCATCCTTGTTCTCCTCCAGCTCAAACAGATGCATGTACCGGTAGCCTGTATCCGTCCCCTTCACCTTATAAGGCTGGGGAATGCCGTCAAGAAAAACAAGAAAGCCGCAATTCCTTGCAATTCCGGAGCCCTGCATAAAATAGGGAATCTCCATTTCTCCGCCCTCATAGGTCAAACAGTATGTACTGTTATCTCCCCACAGGACGCCATGAGAGATAGTACCCATGACCGTGGTTTCCAGTTCTCCCTCCTCCCGCTCAAACGGATTTTCCGCTTGTTCCTCCTCATCCATAATAAAGTCCACATTTTGCTGTCCGCATCCTCCAAGCAGGCACAGACAGACCATCATGCCTGCCGCCGTTAAATACCTTCTTTTCATTTTCAGCTCCACCTCTTTGCAAAAATCCAAAGCAAATTAATTTTCCCTTCTTCCGGCAATGAGCATAACACAAAAAAACGGCTTACGCCGTTTGTTGCAATAACTGGGTACTGTTCATGTAGAAATTGAACCTTGCAGGGAAATTGTGCAGGAAAGGCTGCAAAATCAATTTTTAATACCTGACATATATAAGATGAGCATAACGCGAAATGTGTTGCCGCCGGGACATATCTCCATAATTCCATCATGTTTTTCCACTATTTTCCGCACGTTCTCCAGACCTATACCATGCAGCCCGTTGGCCTTTTTTGTGGTAAACAGCTTCTGATTCCTTTTTTCCAGTTTTCCGTTATAGCTGTTTTCAATTTGAATCCGCAGGACGCCCTGCTTTAATTCTATATTGACATCCAGCCTTTTTTCCTCTGTCTGTCTTGCCGCCTCAACAGCGTTTTCCAGTAGATTACCCAAAATTACATTAACGTCAAAGGAATGGCTCACGGTCTTCGGAAGCCGCACATTTACATTAACAGTACGCAGTTCCTCCTTTGCCCTGCGAATCATATAATTCATCACACTATCTATCTCAAGGTTTCCGGAAGACACTATTTCATTAGGGTTTGTTATAAATTCCTCCATGTCTCCTATATATTTTTCAATCGCCCTGCTGTTATCCTTTACAGCCAGCAGCTTCAGCTCGTTCATATG
>ERZ808051.831-NODE-831-length-26350-cov-4.884825_pt1 | contig 26350 bp, 15 predicted proteins | sample MGYA00380199_ERZ808051 | MGnify/ENA primary metagenome ERZ808051 (study PRJEB31490, sample SAMN06133391) | mouse gut metagenome | isolation source: J11 | host: mice | place: China: Chengdu | collected 2015-05 ...
TGACTTAATTCTACCAGACGGCTATAGACCATGTCTATTTTTATAAAATTAATTTGCGAAACTTATTATACGTCATCGATCCGAATAGGGCTTTCGAGTCATGCGTCATAGAAGACCTCCGCTTGAGTCGTTCAATGCTTAAAGAGTCAAATCTTTGTAGCTGCGTTTTGATATAACAACAAATATTATACTCGATTAAACCGGAAATCAGTACTTTGCGATCAACTCCATTGCCTCTTCCATCGTACTTTTTACTACGGAAAGCTCTTTATCTGTGCTATCCAAAGCAAAATTCAGGAACAACAAATTATCTTCAATATGTCTTACTGCTATGCTCTTCGAGAGCATGTATTGCCTTAAGAGTCTCAACTTTCCCTTTTTTACATTTTCATCGAAAACAAAAATACAGCACAAACCTATGATATTTACTTGTTTAGCGATCGAAAAATTAACGAAGGAACCAAAATACTCAGTAATCTTTTCTGTCATGGAGGATAAACTTTTCTCAAAAACTTCAGGATCGTTCATATAGTATTCCAGCAGATCATTGGAACGCTGCATCGCAACCTCTGAAATTGACATACAGGACTTCAGCATGTCCTCTTTTTTCAATATAGCTTTAGGGAAAATGCCTGTCTTCATAGCCAGTACAGATGTTGTAACGCCCAATGCCAACCCCTTAGCAAAGCATATAAAGTCAACATCAACAGGCAACAACTGTTGAGAAAAAAGGAATGAACCGGTACAGAAGACACCTGATCTAATCTCATCAAACAAGACCAACATCTTGTTCTGCTTAGCCTTTGAAACTACAGAGTTTACCTTTTCGATCCCATCATTGCCGTATTTAGCAAAAAACAAGAACGGTTCAAGGATCAACAGAGAATTGTTGCGGCAGGTTTCGACTGCTTTCTCCAAACTATTGAGTTCAATTTCAGATATTGACAGGTCTTCGAAATTAAGAATTCCATCCCTGAAAAATAGCAATGTGATACCATGAAATGCCTCTTTTACAACATATACGTCTTTAACATCTAAATATTTTTTGCTAAGTGTAATTGCATTTATGATAGCCTGATCACCGGTTGCATAATTTATGTATTCAAAATCTCCAATATCTTTCATTAATGTAGCCAATCGAGATTTCAAGACTACATAGTTATCTATGTCAACATAGTTGTTAGAGTTACTCATGATCTCATATGTATGATCGTTAATCGTTGGCGGTATCTTGCGAAATATTGTGTTCCAATCGTCTGTATGTATTATGTTATCAGCCATTTGTTCCAAGTCCTTTCTTATTATAATAAATATATATTTAAACTTCTGCAAGTATCCCTATGATCTTTTCAACCTTATCTGAACTGATCTTTTTGGTAAAACAATTATCAACAAGTTCTTTTTTCATACTAATAATATCGTTCGTGATCACTCTTTCATTTATGACCTTGGCCAAAATACGGGAAAGCAGATCAATACCATCTTCCGTGATCCCTCGATTAGTTACTTCCTGCAGACCGATTCTGATTCCCCAACTTCCGTTAAGCGATGGAATAATTGCGCCATTTACTACGATCTTTAACTCTGACAGGCAGTTGATGATGCTATCAACATCGGCTTTATCACCGCTGCCTATCCATATTTGATGCGAATCAGAAAAACCACGGGATGCGAATTGAACATTAATCCCGCTATCATAAAGGCCTTGGGACAGGCGTTTGGAATTGTGTATAATATCAGCAGCATAATGTTGGAAGTATTCCTTCCCTTTGCCCAATATAAGCCCCAGCGCAGCAACTTCAGCCATGTGATGATGAGAAATGAAATGATTGCAATTGTTGTCAAAGCCCCACTTCAAAACCCTACGATTGGTAGCAAATATAGCTTTCTGTGTACCTGGGAATGTCTTATGAGTGCTGGAAATGATAATATCCGCACCTTCTTTAAGCGGCTTTTGAAATTGATCACCGACTATCAACCCCAATACATGTGAGGCATCATAGATAAGCAATGTATCCTTATCCATTGCTTCTTTAAGTTTTTCGAGTTTCACAGAGAAAGCGACCATACACAGGTCCAGATAAACAACTTTTACCTTATTATTTGAAATGTATTCCTTGAACTTCTCTATATCGATCTCCCAGTTTTCCCTGTCAAAAGGCAGAAAGATGTTGTTTAGTCCAAGTTTTGTAATGATCGCCGAAGTTTCAAAATGTCCTCCGTCATTTGGACTAAGTGACATTACCGTATCTCCAGGACTGCAAAAGGCCGAAACGGCGCTAAGCATACCATTCAAGCCGGATATCGGCTTTACACTCACATACTTACAGTCAAGATATTCTTTAAGATAGTTTTCTGTAATCCTTTCTATATCACTGAGGTAATACGTCGGATACCTCCATACGGTATCATCGTCAAATGAATATCTGGCATACATATCCAACATAAATGGCAGTCTTTCTTCTACTCCCGGCAGGTTTTCGCTTGCTATCAAGCGTATAACATCCTTGGCCTCACGTTCGTTTTTTAATATTAAATCCATTATTTCACTCATGAAATCATCTCCACATCATCGCATAAATTACTTGCTATAGACTACTTTGCTTATCTGGTAATCCAAGAAATCATTATCTATACCTTGGAGTCCACTCTCTTTAATAGTTATGTATCTCTTCATAATGTTTTTCTTAGATATCTTGTTGGGCATACTGCTGGAAATACTGCCTTCCAAATCGGTATAAACATTCACTGAGATCTTCGAAAAATTCAAGCGTTTCAGCAGAGTAATAGTTTTATCAAAGTCCTCATCTGTTTCACCTGGGAAGCCAATAATAATATCAGTAGAGAAATCTATACCACATTTTCTAATCTCATCTAATCCAAACACAAACTTCTCGATATTGAATTCTCGCTTCATAGCCTTAAGGATATCCACGCTGCCTGATTGGATTGGAATACCAATGTGCTTTATCTTTCCTTTTTGAGCCAAGGTTATCAACTCATCCATATATTTGATAAACATACGCGGATGAAAATCCAACAGATTAAACGAAACTTTTTCATCAACACTTCCGATTGAATTAAGTAACTTAATTATATTGCTTCCAAAATCCGCACCATAATCAGCAATACTGTCACCGGATAATGTAATATTGTAAACACCTGATTTAACGAGTTCCTTAACTTCTGCCAAAACAGATTCAGGCGTTTTGCTGAACAGTTTTCCAACCGCCTTCCAGATACCGCAATATGCGCATTTTCTGACACATCCCTTTTGAATTACGATAGCCTTTTGATTAAATATGGGATCATCTGTTATTTGGGCAACCCTTAACTCCTCTTGTTTTACCTGAACATTCAAAAGCTCTTCCAATTTCGAAAAATCGGTAGGACTACACAGAAGAAAATCTGTATCTTCATATGATTTTAAACTAGTCACCGTAGAACATCCGCATACGATTATTTTCTTTCCATACTTTTGATCTAATTCTTTGGTCCTTGTAACTGATCTGCTTATAAAAGCATCAGTTGAACCACAAGTATAGATCATAATGACATCGGCTTCCTGAGGATCTTCAGTCTTCTGATATCCGTGATATGTCAGTTTTTTCTGTACAAGATCGTACTCATCGCTTCTGTTCAAGCATGCCAAGGTTTCGCTATAGTATTTCATAATGGTTTTCTCCTTTTAATAGTAAAAATTTGACAAGGAACGCTTCTCTTTCCAATCATCTGTTGCAGAGTATGCATTGTACATCCTTTTGATCAGTTTTGTGTTTTTGGCATTAGTCAAGTCCAACTTGGCCAAGCCTTCAGTCCAATAACAGAACACAAACTCTTCTTTTGATAAAGGATAGTCTTCTTCGTTCGATTCTTCGATTCTCCACTTATGCTTATAGTACTGATCTATATCAAATGACTTGGTGAGATCCAGTTCAATTCGGTAATTACACAGATACAATACTGACAAGCCCTTTTTGTAAGCGAAATTAATTGCCTCGAACGGTGCATCGACTATTGGTTCACCTCTATCATTCAATGAGGTATTGCACAACATATAAACACCTGTATGGTCGCCAAACCATTCAATCGCCTTTGCTATGTTGTCCGAATCCTTGGCGATAGTTTGAATCCTAGAACTACTGTCCAAATGAGCAACGGCAGATATCACATTGAGCTTATTGCCAGTCACCTTGAATGTTCTGAGCATAAAGGGAGAAATACTTACATCTTCAAAATAGTCCGAAGCATATTCCTCAAGAACGATAGGAGCAACAGGTCTCCACTTCTGACGAAGTTTGATCTCATTTAATCTGTTCTTTGAATCTATACTGATCGGAGAACTCAATATACTCCTATGTCCCAACGCACGAGGACCTATTTCAGATTTTCCGTCAAACCAGATTATCGAATCTTTCAAAATATCTTTGACAAAGTCCCCTTCATTAGCCGGGGTGCAAGAGACTACATAATCGCCAAAATCTCTCATTATGTCATTGATCTGGAACTCATTCCCGTAGAAGGCATTCTCAAATTTAAAATTCACCTTGGGATCCTTTTGATAAAAATAGTAAAGTACCATTCCCAAAGATTGACCGGAATCATTTACACAAGGAGGCGCTATGAAACCCCTAAAGCAGAATTTGTTCATCAAAAATGAATTGCATGGGCAATTTAGAGCAAATCCGCCACTAAGAGCCAGCCAAATTTCACGGCTTGCCAGATTAAATTCTTCCAAAGCTCGTCTGATATTCCGTTCAACTATCTCCTGAGATAATTGCTGGATCACCTTCATGGAAGCACTGGTCAAGTTATCCGCAAAAGAGAAATTCTCATCATAATCGATAAGGAATTCCTCATAGTTGTCCTCATCACACATATTCTCAACAACCTTGATCTCAAAATAAACATTATGATTCATCTTATAAGAACTGGTAAAAAACGAGTATTCGGAAAAATCAAATTCACGCTTGAACTTTGTCTTGCTTGCCGATGCCAAGGCCATAAGTGTTCCTTCGCCCATTTTCTTATCGTGGGAGGCTATCGACCACAAAGGCGCAGGAGATTCGATCGGAAAATACTTGATATCGCCCTTATCAGAGTAACAACCGACATAATCATGCTTAGCACTTGAACGTTCCTCATTAAGACAATCAGAATCCAGATCCATGCTGAAAGCCAACATCTTATTGGCTTTAAATACCTCAGTATTGAGCATAAGCGTAGAGTAGAGATGACAAAGACTGTGGTAATAGTATAAGTCATTCGTCGGATCCTTATCTTCAGGAGACCCCAGTTCAGGACAGCCGATTATACTTACTATATCATCCATACTTAAGTCGACTTCTTTTAAGATCGAATTAATGAATTCTATCGTGTGTTCTTTTGAGCGAAAAGCCTTATTATGATGCTTTATCCGAGTTATTCTTTCCAGTTCCCAATATCTGATCAATAACAGGTTGCCATTTGAATAATACCACAGCGATATATTTTGATCATGTCTTTGGGTATCGACATCATAAGCATATGCCATCTCATTTATCTCAATGTATAAGGCCAAATAATATCCTTCCTTCAGATTCATTTATATCGTACTATGCTCCTTTACGTTTGATTTCTGTATACTCGTCTGCACTTCCTGCACAATTCACAAGCGGTATCACTCATCAACAACTTGTTGTGTGCATCGAAATACTGTATATATCGTTCACTGTTAATAATGCTCAACAAGGATTGCTCCCTGATATTGCCCAGTAAGAACTCCTTCTTATAGTCAAATGTGCATATATAGACATTTCCCTCGCAATCTATAGGCAGTTCAACGCTCATTTTTTTACACGATAACTGCTTCATTTCTTCAGCTGTATAAATGTTGAGCCTGTCATCCATTTCCGATTGAAATATCTGAGTGTCTTTATGCGTTTCCTTCAAAGAAAGGAGCATTTCGTTATATTTCTCGTCATAACACGTGAACACGATCTTATCGAATAAATTGAAATCGAAGCCTTTATCCTTAACCTTATTGACTAAGACGCCATTACTCCATAACAAGTATTTGTATTGAGGTCTTCTTTGCATTACATCACTGATACGATCTATGTACATCAAAGGTTCATTATAAAAATGAAATGCAAACAGTCCCTTAAACCCATTGTCAACAGCTTCGTCCATTACTTCACATACTTCTTCCACAGAAAGTATGTCCTTATCAGAACGTTTCATTACATTAGCCGGACAAACAGTATGGACACTCTTCAGATTACAATCAGAACCGATTTCTATGGAAATGGTTTCCAAATACAAAAAATCTCGCATATATCGTCCTCCTTTATTTGATGATTCCGATAAATTCTTGGTCAAATGCAGCAGCATCGGCCTTAAGACCATCCATCTTGCGATGTATCCTTTCTAGCATCTTGTCAGTTCTGGCGAGACTATATTTAAAGACAAGATTCCACAATTCCATGTTTTTTGTAGCATCCCATCATTTTTAGTCTTTCTAAATTAGTCCCAACCGGCTTTTTTATCCAATAGTTCATATAATTCAAAAGTGGGTGACATAAAAAAAGCGACACCATCTTTATTAGATATGAGCATAAATCTCTTGGCTTTGAGCAATACTATGTCTTCTTCAAAGTTTTCCGAGACATAGCCTATGTGATATAGTCCCCCCTTGTTTTCCTTGAGCAGATTATAAGTCGGACTGTTCTCATCAATAGCCTCAATCAATTCTAGTTTCACCGACTGACCATTTTCCGCAAAGGCAATTCTTGAATGCTGTTGCTCTACAAACATTTTCTCCGATATGGAATCGTACCCAAATAAAGGCTTAAGAAAATTGTTGTAGTATCTGTCGATACTGGCAACAGCAATTCCTATATGATGTAATTTCATGTTGTTTCTCCTTTTCCTCCAGTAGTTTTCGACAAGGATCAGTATGCTTGCATAGCAGCCAACATTCCCTGCGTTGCCTGAGCATCGATCAAATGCAGTTCAACATTCATCTTGCGATCAGAACACACATTTACCGTATAGTTTTTGTATTGGATACCTGAGAAATAGAAATCTTCCGAGATATCCTTTTTGTTGTTCTTAATCGACAGACCACAACCTAAACACTTAAAATATGCTTCTCTGCGTGTCCACACTTCGTAAAACCGATGATGATAACCCGTTTCTCCATAGTTAATGTAAAGTTTTTCCTTTTCTGAAAAACAGAAATCCATGAGTTGAATGATCTGCTTGTCTGTTGCACTTAGACTCGTCTCGACATCAATACCAATGTTCTGCTCAGAAAGGGCTACAGAAACGATATTTCTGGTATGGCTGATATTAAACTTTATGAGCTCACTGCCTGCTATATATGGTTTACCCCTGTTATTCTCGGAAAAATTGCTCACCCACATTCCATAATGAGTACGCAAATAATACAAGAGTATGAATTCGCTCATTACAGACAATACCCTATCCCTATGTTCGACCAGATTATCAGTTTTTTTCAATCTGTTTGCAGTTACAAAACATCTGGCGTTGTTGTACAAGTCTTCATTAATGCCTTCACATTCAAGCAAAGCCACTGTTACTTTATTTTTCACGTTTACACCTTGATACTATATCCTGACTACATCCCTAATCATTCCAATTTCAAAATCACATTTATTCTTTTTCGCAAAGGCCAAGTTGTTGACATAAATCTCATCGCCTTTGACAAATGCGACAGCACCGGCTGAACTATAATATTTCCCATTATGTTGTCTGTAGTGGATCAAACTATTGATAACCAATTCTTCATCCGTAAGGGCTATAAACACACTCGAGTTATTCCTCAAAAACCTCAACAAAAACCGATCCATAGGATCTACACATTCTGAAATAATAGGTTCATACCGGCAAAATATATTATCATCTCCAAAAGAAGCATAATCCTTGTAATAATACCTCGCTTCTCCATTAAAGATCACCAGAAGCCTCCCATCATTATTACGTTCAATGCGTTTGATCAATATTTCTTCTCCAATCAAGTCGCCGAAATCCAAATCAAATTCCCCGATAAAATGCATATTATGGAAGACTATAACGGAATTGTTTCGTTTCAAGATCTCCAAGATTTGGTTGTCACAGGAAACATATCTCTCAAACAGTTTGTGCCTGTCCTGAACCGAGTAGTTTTGCTCCTGCTCTTCTTTCAGTTCAGAAACATCAAACTTGAGCGGCCATTCAGGATCCAATAACCTGCAGAACAGATCATTTTCATGGTAAAAATTGATCAATCCCTTAGAGCATTTTGTTGCAAAGAACAGATGGTATATATCCTTTTCAGAATTCCACGCCAAACATATGTACTTGTCCATAAACTGTCCTGTTACACAACAGCACGGCATACCACTGATCATAAAGACTTTGCAGCACAAGCCCTGACCATAATTCTGGTTGTCATCCAACTGAACATAATGTGAGTATTCCTTTCGGATGTGTTCAGAGAAAAAATGATCTTGCAACGGACCAAATGCCTTTGAAACGGTATACATCAAAGAATATGGAGACAGTTCCATACCCAAAGATGCAATTTGTGATTTATTGTTAACAATGAACCCATAATTCGGCTTTTCCGAAAACACAGAAAACACGTAATCACTGAGTATCCTTTCATATGGGCATTCAAATACCAATTCCAGGATGTAAGAAAGCAGATCATAGTTAAGATTGCTATAACAACTGTCACACCCAGGAGCAAACAACAATTCTGATTCATCCAAAGAAAAAATATGCTGCTTCAGATCGTTTTCAGGAATAAATACATTGCCAATCGTAGCAAACTGAGGCAATCCAGATGAATGACGCAACAGCATTCCGATCGTAATGCTATTAGTCATATTTTCTCCGGAATAATATAGTCTCAACTCAGGGATCATTTTCCCAACGGTTGTATCCACACTTATCAGTTGCTGCTTTTCAGCTATTCCGAATGCTAAAAAAGCAACCAATTTGGAAACAGAGGCGCAATTGTGTTTTTCTTTTCCGATCTGGCAGTTTCCTGCTTCACAGTACATACCATCAGAATTCCACAATGAAAGATAAATATCACAAGCAGGATAGCACTCTGACAACCTCTCATAATATGAAGAATACCACTCTTTTATCATCATACCAAGTTTATTCTCTTTAGCTCATTTTTGCACATACTTTGCTTGCCAGATCAAAAATACAAGTGCTCTCATCCAATACCAGATCGTCATCATCAAATTCGATGTCAAACTCTGTCTCAAGCATGATAAGGATTTTGACATAATCGATTGAAGACACACCCATATTCTCTATTTTTGTATCACCGGTCAGTTCCTTGTTGCTTTCACCAATGACTCCTTTAACAACTCCAATGATTCTTTCTGTTGCTTCTGACTGATTCATTTTTCTTTTCCTCGCTTTTTAAATTATTTTTTTATATAATGCTGAGCTTGGGCATTCCACATTTCCGAATACTTGCCAGCAATATTAACTAATTCATCGTGTGTGCCGACTTGTACGATCTCACCGCCATCCATAACGATTACTTTGTCGCAGAATTTACAGGAATAAAGCCTGTGACTTATAAATATAGTCGTTTTATCCTGAGATATCTCATTCATCTTCGTAAAGATCTCGTATTCTGCGAACGGATCCAATGCTGCTGTCGGCTCATCAAGTATGAACAAAGCCGCATCTCTGTAGATGCCGCGCGCTATGGCTATCTTCTGAGCCTCACCGCCGGACAGCTCCACGCCCTCATCATCGTAATCCTTAAATAAAGATTGATCTAACTTCTTAGGGTACTTCTCAATCTTTTCCTTGATCCCAACCTTTTCCAGCGAATCCCAAACTTTGGACTCGTTATATTCTTTACCTGCAGAAATATTATTGCCTATCGGCAGAGCCAGCAGGCTGAAATCCTGGAATACTACCGACAACCACTTTCCACATTCATTTCTGTTTTTGGCTGATACCACGGTATCATTGATCTTAATGGCACCTTCCGTAACATCGTACAGTCCGCAGATCAACTTGACCAAGGTTGTCTTGCCCGATCCGTTGACGCCGACTATTGCAATCTTTTGGCCGTTATCTATGGAAAGAGATACATTTTTAAGTGCGTAGTTCTTGGTACCCGGATACTTGAACGATACATTATCGATGGTTACTTCAGCATCCTTACGATCATCTGATGTAGCCTTGGTACTTAACTCTTCTTCCAAAGAAACATAATTGAAGTATCTGATCAAATGCTCATTGTTATTCCTTAGATCGGTAAATGTCATCGCAAAATCCGTCAGAGCCTTGATGAGCATCGTAACAGCAGAATAGATGAGCAATACATTACCTATTCCTATACTACCATTCATCGCCTTAGCACCGACCAAGATATAGACTGCTCCACCGGTAAGAGCACTTAACAAGAGCATGATGCCGTTATTCTTGCTGGAAGCATCTTTTTCTCTCTTGTCACCCTTTGCAAACGGAATATAGCACTTATCCAAGACCTCATTCAGGATTAAATTCTTCTGAGAATACAGACGAACGTCCTGAGCCGACTTATCGTCAGAGAGATATTCCAACTTGTAATAGTTTGCATATCGATTGTATCTCGCACCATTTTTGAATACATCAAAGGAAACGTCGAATATCTTACTTGTCATTTTTGATGATACGGCTGCGGAAATAATTATGATAACGATCAATACCAAATATCCCCAGACAGAATTCGCAAATCCGAACAAAGTGCGGGAAAAGCCGAGTGTCGTACCTTTAACACCTACATTAAATGCCAATAGCACAATACTGACCACTGCCGAGAACAAAGCCTTGAAAATCGTTTCACAGTCCCAATAGAGGCTGCCCATGCCTGCACCGGAACAATCGATACTACCCGATACTTCATCACGCAGTTCTCTGGTCTTTTCATCTTCCAGAAGGCTGTATTTCATAGCATTGGCTTTCTCATTAAGTCTGATCTCGTGTGCAGGAAACAGTTGGTTATAACCAACTGAGATCCGTTTATTAATAAATGCCGAGACTATGGTCAGTATCAATGTCAGGCTAATGGCGACGGCTACACTTGCGATCAATACCCAGGTTCGCTGTTGTGAACTAAGTTCGCTTATGACTACAGAGGTCATATAGATACCGATGTACGGTATTGCCATTGTTATCGCAGAATATATGAACAGCAATCTGAGCTGCCCCGGAAGGAATGCTCCGAATTCCTTCATTCCGCGGTTGATAAGTTTCAGATCCTCTAAGAGGGTTCTACCATTCTTTCTCATAGCGCTATTATTCCTCCTGATAATACTTGCTCTGTATCATGTACATATCATGATACAGACCACCCTTATTCATTAGCTCATCATGGGTACCGACTTCTCTGATCCCGCCGCCATCAATAAGTATGATCCTGTCGCAGAATCTTGTGGATGACAGTCTGTGTGAGATAAAGAAAGCCGTCTTGTCCTTAGATAGCTCGTTATACTTCAGATAAACATTCTGCTCCGCGATCGGATCCATTGCGGCTGTAGGCTCATCAAGGATCAAAACAGGAGAATTCTTATAGATCGCTCGTGCCAATAAGAGCTTTTGAACTTCACCGCCTGAAAACTCCGTTCCGTTCTCAGTGATATGCTTGACCAACGGCGTCTCGATTCCCATTTGCAATGAAGCGATTTTCTCGTTAAGTCCTACAAGGGTTACGACTCGCTCCAACCTGTCTTCCTCAATTTTTTTATCATTCATGACGATGTTGCTCTTAATACTGACAGGCAACAGAGCAGAATCCTGGAAAACAGCGGATATAGCCTTTGAACAATCTTCCTGATCAACAGATGAAACCGGAATCCCGTCAATCAGGATCTGTCCGCCTGTAGGATGCAACAATCCGCATATCAATTTGATAAGCGTAGTCTTTCCGGCTCCGTTGGAACCGACTACAGCAATCTTCTCACCCGGTTTAACTTTTAGCGATACATTGTCCAACACCTTATTCTCACCATCATAAGAAAATGAGACATTATCCAATTCAATGCCCGGAGCAGCTACAAGTTCCAACTTCTCCTTAGAATCAGTTTTTCCGTCCGGCAAACTGAGGAACTGTCTGAAATCAGTTACGTTATTATCTGCTTCTCTGAATGCACCGACACCTGTTGTTATCTGAGCCAACCAATCACCCAGACCATTTACAGCTGCAGCATACAATGCGAAATTACCGATAGTGATGTTACCTTTTAGAGCAAGCCATATCAATATCGAATATACGATGCCATCTCTCAACAATACGATTATACCGTTGATGGTAAGGACAAATACCTGATAGTTATGAACCTTGTCATCCACATTTTTCTTATCAAGTCTAGCCATTGTAGCCATCTGCTTGATCCACTCTCTCATGGAGTATACTCTGATGTCCTTAGCAATACTCAACCCTCTGGTGTTATAAGCAAAATAGTTCATCTTACGATCTGCTTTTGCAACATCGCCCTTGAGCATCTGCTTTTTCTTCTCTGCATGAAGAGTTACAGCCATATTGATAGCATATGTAATGAGAAGAGCGACCAAGACAAGAGGATGAACATATACAAGCATAACGCCGTATATAATGAATCCGATAAAACTCGTTAATAGTTCCAACAATCTGGGGATATATGTACCTATACCCCATCTGGTTGTTCCTTCAAGTGTCATTCTGGCCTTGCTCGTGGATTGCTTTCCGATTTCTGATGTAAAGACCTCGTAATCCATGGTCGATACCTTCTCGATCCACAATTTATTGAGCCTTATCAGGACGAACGAGTTCATATTGTGCTCCATTGTATTCTTGGACAACAGTTCAACAACAGACGCAACGGCGATAACAGCAGTTACAATAATGATGTTTACCAAGAATGTATATTCACTTCTGAAAGACTCGATTGAATCGATCACAATCTTAGAAATAAATATAGAAGCCAACGATTTCATGATCCTGGCAGGCACCAAGAACCACGATAGGATGAATCCTAACTTTCTGAAATTGAAACTCTCTTTGCAGTAGAAATGCAAATTACTTAATATTCCATACATTTTTTTGTTATCCATATAAACCTAATCCTTTACAATTTCTGCGTATATTCTGTCTAATGCACATTCTGAATTAACAATCGCATCCTCTTTCAACCGTCTCTTATACAATCCATTTGTTTGGATCTCCAGAATAAGATCGGATAATATACATTTTTCAACCTTAGCCCCCCCTTCATAAATTAACCCATACTCATTTTGAACTACCATTTTTCCGTTTATCAACTCGTCATTTGCCAATGGAATAACTATCATTGGAGTCTGCGCTATGATCGCTTCCATAACACTGTTCATTCCACCGTGAGTGATAAATAATGTTGCTTTGGCAAGTATTTCTTTTTGTGGCGCATACTTAAACAGATTAACTCTATTACCGGTTGCGGCATAATATTCACAAAGTTCATCATAGTAACGACCTGCCTTTGCATATACTTCATATCCTCTTTCCAATAAGACGTCTATGCACTCAACCAACAATTCCCTGTTTTCTAATATGCTACCGAACGCAACATACGCACAACGCTCATCTTTAAGCCCAGGTTGCACTGCATTATTAGAAACAGCTCTTCCCCATATATATTGTTCCCCCAACGATTCATTAAAATAACTCATATGTCGAGGAAACATAACAAAGTTTCTACAACCTTTGGCACAGAAGATATTTCCGAATCTGAACTTAGAGCAAAAGTTGTATCTTGTACGAGCGTTAACCTCAAATATGTGCATCATCCTTTCAAATTCTCTTTTATTGGCAAATAGATCGCTGTACTGTTTCAATAGTAATTCTGAATTATTCGCAAAGTCCGCTTCTTCAAATGGTTGCAAAGTCATCAGTGATGCAGATTTCTTATTGTTGATCTGAGCCAACACCTGCCCCCAGTACGCAAATGAATCGAATATTACCAGATCGGCATTTGAAAATGTCATATCCGTGTCCTCAATATACGATGCTGTACACTGTAAGATACTCTCTGCATATCCTACAAGACTGTCTTTGGAAACAGCATTACCTTCGCACCTCTGTCTGTCAATCTTATACTTGCATTCGGTTACAACGATCCCTTTGATTACGTCTGCCGCGTATTCCAAATTCATATCGATAGAGATATCTGCACCCAATTCATATAATCTGTTAGCTATATGAATTGCTTGCTCTGTATGTCCCCAAAAAGGGAATGTATAGATCTTAACATTCATACCCCTCTTTTCCTTTTCCATGATCAATTCACCCCAACAGTTTGATCAGATCATCAAGTTCAACATCTTCATCTTTGCTAAAATCGATATCCAACTTATGCATACCTGAAAGATATGAATTCACACTATCAGCCAGGTTCTTTTCCAAATAATCTGTGAAAGAATCATCCGAAATCAAAACACAAAACCGCATTTCATCCTCAGTAATGATAATATCAAATTCAGCCTCATAAGCAATATCACAGTTCCATGCGAACCTGCTGAGACTCTCTTGGATTTTAAAAGTCTCAAATTCGTCTATCTCATACATAGGAATATAGTTGAATCTGATCGGTCTTACCCCACTTTCAAACATACAATCCGCAAACTTATTCAGATCTCTGTCATACTTTTCATAATAAATACTTGTATACCATCCAATATCCGTCTCATCGTTATCTCTGCCTATGCTCTCACACTCCAAACAGATCTTCTTCTTTCCGTAAAAAGAACAAAAAGTCTCAGCTATAACTGATTTAATTATCGCTTCGCCATTCTGACCATACAGATGTTCTGAATCAGAGATCTTTTCCAAGAGTCCGATATCCGTTATCGATATATTCACTACCGATTTCTCTGTATCAGCATGTTCAGCAAATAAAACACAGTCCTTATTTCGGTCGCAATACTTCGCAAAGGCTGCGCCCGTTTCTACTACGGTGTTCTTACCCGTAAAAAATGCATCAAGAAACTCAAAGATGATCTGCCAAGACACAAAATCAACAGCCAGATGATGAATACAAATGCCATACTTTTTGATATCCGTAAAATACAACAGCTTAAACAGGCCTTCGTTCTTAATATCGAACTTGCATAGTTCAGCACATAAATCGTACGTCGTCTCAATAATATAAGGCTGTTGAATAATCGAACGATACAATAACTTTTTTTCTTCTGTCACGGTTAATCTGAAGCCAGAAAACGAATCATATACCGCTTTTAAGAACTGTGCAGCATCAACTTCCCTATTTGGCTCAAGCACGATACACTGCATTACACTGCCAATATCTTTTGCATTCTCAATAAACCTTTTGATCAAAGCCGTCGGTTCAAATGGCACATCATACTCTATTGTTTCAAGATGATCCGACTCTTTTTTCAGGAGACGGCTTATTTCAGCAATAGAGATGGGCATGCGGAAATAATTCTGTTCTGGAACATAACCGCTCTCCTTGAGCATAGTCAAGCAAGCGAATGATTTGATTGAATCCCCGCCCAGTTCATAGAAAGATTTGCTGATATTAAACGATTCGGAAATACCCAGAGTTTTTGAGACGATAGCCTTCAGATCACTCTCAAAAAGGATAGCATCATCACACTCCATTGTCGCTTCATCTATTTTAGCCTCATAGTAAGATCTTAGTTTCTTCTCGTCTATCTTGCCATTAAGGGTTAATGGCAGCTGATCGATGACACAAAGATCAACAACTATATAATTAGGCAACTTATTGTATAGGTGCGTCTTGATATCCCCTTCTAATACCTCATCGCTCAACTCGGGTACATAGAATAACACTATGCGAGCATCTTCATTTTGATATACCATCAGAGCTACAGAATCCTTTACAGATGGATGATCTGACACAGCACTGCTGATCTCATCCATTTCGATCCTATAACCATGGTACTTCTTCTGACCATCCGCTCTTCCGCCATATTCTATATATCCATTGCTGTTATACCAAGCCAGATCTCCTGATTTATACCATAGTTTTCCATCAGAACATATAAAAGATTCCGATATCTTCTTTTCATCATTCCAATATCCGTTGCTTAGACAGTCTCCACTGATCAGTAATTGACCCTTAACATAACAAGTCAAATCCATTCCTTCTTCATTTACGACCCTAACCTGTGCATTAGAACTTGGTAATCCGATCGGGACATTGCCTCGCTTATCGAACTCTTCCGTAAAGAACATAACACATCCGATAGTCGCCTCAGTAGGGCCATATTCATTACAACATAAAAAATTACGTTTCAAACTCTGCCTGAATCTTCTTAGTGTTTCATAAGAAAGATTCTCGCCACCTACTATCAACAACCTAAGATCGGCACAGTATTCCTTATCTATCAAAGAAAGCATCTTCATATGAGAAGGTGTAACTTTTACTACAGTAATACTATTATCTTCGAAAACTTCATATAGCGGATGCTTGATGCCATCACTAGGATACAGCTTGACACAGGCTGCTGATGAAAGCGGCAAATACACCGTTGTCAGCGTAAAATCAAATGTCATTGTCGTATATAAAGGCATGCAGTCGCGCTCTGACATCTTATATGCATCTTTAGCCCAACTTAAATAACTGAACAACGCTTTTTCGGATATGACCACACCCTTAGGCACCCCGGTAGTTCCAGATGTAAAGATAATATAAGCATCAAAATGATCTCTGTAATATCCGTCAGCCTCCGTTGAATCATCATTTACATCAAGCACAATAAGCTCAGCCAGACTAACGCTCCTGACTCCCTTCGGAATGCTCTTTGAACCACTGATATAAAGGCACGGTTCCACCTGTTCAATTATGGACTCGATCCTGCGGGATTCCCAATTACGGCCATTTACAGGAACCATTGTACTTCCGAGATACATCAACGCATACACTAAGACAAGCTCATAATAAGTATGTTCCAGATCCAATATGACTTTGCTGTTTGGCTCCACCCCAAATGCTCTCAACACAGCTGACATTCTCAAGACGTCGCGTTCAAATTCTTTATACATATATACAATGCCTCCGTCTTTTATCGCTGTTGAATCACTGAAGTTAATACAATTGTATCTAAACAATGTATATGGATTCGTTTCCACATCATCTCTGACAGGAACAAAACACGAGCGGCAGTCCTTCATGATCTTTCTATCAACCTCCAGGCAGAAAGCATCAGAAGTCAATCTTGAACCGCCGACCACTGTTTTCAACACGTTAAAATATAGCTCGATAAAATATTTGTCGAATCCTGAAGCAAATGAGTCCACATCCCAATCCAATACCATATACATATTATTGTCATTATGAGTTTCAACCAACCCTTGTAATCTGTACGCTTGATATTTCGGGTGCACATTAGAAAACTCAACCGGGAATCCTCCGATAGTAGCCGGATACACATTAGGAAGATAGTTAAATGTATAATTATACTTTTCAAAACCTTCGCCGACTACCGATCTGATCTTATAATATGGAAAATGGTAGTTTCTTGCTGCTTTAAACCACAAATGACCGATCTGACTTATTCCTGATTCGGACTCGATCACTTTACGCTCTGCAAAAAAAGGGATTATATTAACAAACATACCGATCGGTCTGTCCTTCTTTGAGCGCAGAACAGAGACCGGAATACCTATCTGCAGAGTCTCTTCTTGCTGAAAATGCAACAAAACACTCGAAAAGGCATATAACAGAACCGGAAACATATTATATTTGTGATCGTTCACAAACTGCTGCAGTTCATTTTGAAGCTCAGTTGGAAACTGCATTGTTGTCCTTTGTGCTTCACATATCGATACGGCTATTGAAGAAGTTGCGCTTTTTGCCAAGTATTCTTCTTTATTTTCTTCGAAAACACTCTTGTCACCATAATCCAAGTCGATTTCAGTTGATAATGAATACTCACAATCAGAATTCCAATATGCATTGAGATCATTGGCCAACGATGCCATAGAATAACCATCCGCTATGATATGGTGACAACGGATGATCATGAATGACACTTTGCCAACATGACACAGTTCCGAATAGAACAACCTGTTACTACCTATCACACCTGTCTCTTCAAAAACTTCATGAACATGCATCTCGTATTCTTCGATCGAATCGAAGTTGTTCTCATTCAATTCAAAGGTAAAGCTGTTCTCATCAGCAAAAGAGAATTCGGCATTGTCGAGCGAGCAGCGCAGATTGGGATGCTTATAGATTACCCGTTTTAGAGCAACAGTCAACGCGGCTGCGTCAACCGTTCCGTCAAAACGGATTACACCCCCGATATTATTTGCAGATCTGCAATCTGTTATCTGTTCCTCTAGATATATCCCTCTTTGGTACTCATTCATAGTTTCAACATTCAACTCCAATGGTAGTTTTTAGTATTTGCAACAGCGTAATGCCTTCTGACGCTTTCTTATCGTCAGTTACGATCCACATCATTCTTCTTTGTATCTTTCCCATTATTTTGCGCAAGATAGTGTCAGTATCATTATCCGAATCGCATAGAGCAATACTTCGTTCCATCTTCAAGAAGTTCAAGACAATATTGCTTATATTCAACTCATCATAATCGCAATGAGTATCAAGATAATCTACAGTGTGCCTAACCACATTGATCCACTGATACTCATAACTCTCTTCATTACGGAGATCTGTACGAGCACCGATAAATACGACATAATCGCAATCATGGAATGTCTCTCTCTCGGCTGAAGCAGACTGCATGGCAGCAAGCAGATCCTCAGAAGAAATCGTCTTATATACAAAAGAGATCGTCTGAAGATCCTGCTGGTCAATTATCCTGTACATATTGCCCACATCGTCATATCCGACTATGGTAACTACATGATTGTGATGTTCTATCTGATACTTATCCTTGCAATATGGCAGATAGAAGCAATCGACATGAGCTATAACAGGTGCCTTCTTGAAAAGGAATTCCGATATATCCTCAGCAAAGGAATCTGTTAAGGAACAATACAAATAGTCAACACCAAGGCTTTCTAACAGTCTTTCTTCACTGACAACAGATTCAAAAACAATATTAAAGCCATTATCATCAGCTACAGAATCCACTATGAAATTCTTGATAAAAGGTGCAAACGAGACATCATAATAGTCCAACACACCCATGACTGATGTATAGAAGCAATTCATAAACCAAAACTTATTGAATGGTTGTATCTCGTTTGTTTCCGCAGATCCTCCTTGACCGCTTAAAAGCTTTTTCGCTAACTTCAGCGGCGAATTGAAGACTCTGAATGTTTCAACATCGATCTCCATATTAAGCGTCTTGTTCAGTTGTTCTATCAATATCATAGCCTTGATCGAGTTGCCTCCTACAAAGAAAAAACTATCTGAAATGTTATAGTTTTCCTTGTTAAGAACACGGCCAAAATGTACTGACAGTTTGTTGGCAAAATCCGTCACATGCACACAGTTCGTGTTATTTACAACTATCAGTTCCTTAAGCAAAGGCAGATTCACCTTGCCGCTTTCTTTTATCGGAATCGATGAAACTCTATAAAATTCACTCGGAATCATATAATATTCCAGTTCTTTGCTCACTTCGGATATGATCTTCTCAAGCGAAACGAAACTATTTGCAATATAATAAGCAACTATTTCATTGTTGGAACTGAGTGTGATATAGCACTTTTCAAACAGTTGAGATTTCATTAATACATGTTCGATCTCACCCAGATCGACTCTGAATCCATTGACTTTAACCAAGGAATCTTTTCGACCACAGAAAATGATCTCGCCTTTTGGTGACCAACTTGCATAATCACCGGTACGATACCACCTGCAACCGTCGTCCAAGATCACGAAGCGTTCATTGGTAAGAGTCTCATCATTTATATATTGCTTAGCCAAGCCTATACCTGACAAATACAATTCACCTACCATCCCCACAGGACAGCGCTGTCCAAATCCGTCAACAATCCTCGCTTTGCAATTGAATATAGGTCTGCCGATAGTAACAGCTTCGTTCGGACAAACATCACTGTTAATGGTCGATACGATACTGTTCTCTGTAGGTCCATACTCGTTGACTATACGAATATCTGGGTACATTTCCTTGCTGTAAAGCACCAATCCTAGATCCAATGTTTCTCCCGCCAAAGCAACCATCTCAACATCAGAGAGCAAACCTGCTTCACTCAAAGATAACAGGGATTCATACATAGTCGGTGTCGTCAAAAAGGTTTTTATGGTATGCTCTTTGATAGTTGATTCTATATTGTCATAATTACAAATGTCATCAACCATATACAGTGTAGCGCCACTCAAGAGAGGCGAGAAAAATGACTGTATAAAACCATCAAATGCGTAACCCATTAACTGAATAGACGAAGAATCTGGGCCGAGAGACAGTGAGGTGATCCTGTTTATTACACCATTGGCAACACCTCTGTGTGGTACAGCCACACCCTTACTCTTTCCGGTAGTTCCGGAAGTATAGATTATATAGGCAATGTCATCAGGACTGTAGCGTCCGCTAACATCTGCCGTTGTATCGAGACTCTCGTCATTTATTAACTCTTTGATATTAAGGTCATAGTATTCTATTGTAAGATCATCTGACCGTTTGCTCGCCATATACATATCAACATTGCATTCATCGATGATCTGAAGAAGCCTTTCTGTAGGAGTCTTTGCGGAAACTGGCAAATATATGTTGCCTGACTTCATAACACTGATCATTGAAACGGCAACCAAGATCGGATCATCACAAATGACGAGTATCGTCTTATTGCGATAACCCAAGTTTTCCGCAACACAGTTTGTTATATTATTCAAACGAGCGTACGTAAGTTCAGTTGCCCCAAAGCTTACAGCCAGATTTTCAGGATATTTGTGTGCTGTATTAATAAATCTGTCAGTAATGCATTCATCACCCAAATCCTCACTTTGCCCTTCAAAGGCTGCAATTCTGTGTTCATTTGCCACTGACATCAACATTATATCCGACAGTTTTGAATCCAAGTCGTATTTTTCAAACAAGATCGATCTCGCAAACTCGATAAAACTGTCGATCAGACTGCAAACATTAATATGAGCAAGACGTTTACAATCATAACTGACTACCAACTCAATATCTGAAGGTGTGTGTATCACCCTGACATCAAGCATGGACTGAGCATTGTTTAAGAATACAGGAACCTCAGAAAAGAACGGGTTAGCGTTTATCTCTGCTGAATAATCCTGATATATAAACATTGTATCAAAAGGTGCGGAGATTTCCTCAGAGTCAAAGTCAGCAATAACATCCTGAAGCATAGCATCCTTATACTTAATCATGTTTTCAGCCTTCTTTTTGGCAGAATCGATATAATTACGCATGCTATTACCCAAGTACTCACTCCTGAATATCACAGTATTTACAAACATACCGGGTTCATTGATCATGTCAGGATGATTTCTGCAGCTGACCGGTATTCCGATATTGATATCATTATCAGCTGTCAATCTATGCAGAAATGCAGAATACAACGTCAGCAACTGGGTAAAACAAGTTACATCATTCTTATTTGCCATTGCTGCTAACGCATGCGAAAACTCAGCGCCAAGCTTTCTTGATACAACTTCATCCATATCACCCATACCATTCTTAATATATGGAAGATCAAATGAACCGTTCATTCCACTCAATTCTTTCTTCCAATAATCTATGCTCGAAACTTTAGCAGATGCGTTAGCTTGGCTGTCATACCAATCAGTGTAATCAAAATAATCCAATTGCGATGTCGCTTTGTTATTAACACCCAACAGTTCCCCGATCAGATCTTTGGCAAAGATCATTATCGAAGGACCGTCGATGATCAAGTGGCAAAAATCCAGAAAAACATATTCATCACCTGTCTCACAATGTATCAACTTCACGTGCATCAATGGTGCACGCGACAGATCGAACTTCTCGATAAGATCGCTCACAAACTTAGAGTCAGGCTTAGTTTCAGTTACAATCTCCTCAATGTCAAGTTCATGGTTATCAGTTAGGTTATAGACAACGTTCGAATCATTAACGGTTATTTTGCACTTAAAGATACGATATTTGGCAATGCTCCTCGTCAAAGCATCTGTAAAGTCTTGTTTGGTCACAGCTGAATCCAACCACAGTAAGAATGGCATATGAAGTGCCCTGTCATCTTTTCGCTGAGACTCGATCAACATCTTCTCCGAAAAAGAAGAAATGTCAAATGATGTTTTGTCATTATGAACAATCTCGACCGGCTTTGTCGGATCAGTAAGGAAAATAAACTTATAATGATCGGTTATAGTGTTTTCGATACTAAAAGGAATCTCACTGATATTCAGGTTCCACTTCTTTGCGATCATGGAGATCAATTCCATATACTTGATGGACTTCCCGCCATAGGAAACAAAACTTTTATTGTAGTCCATAACAGTATTATCGAGATACTGCTCCCACAGATTCTTAAGCTTAACAAGTTCAGGATTGGACCAAGAATCAAGAGTATCGATTCCCTTATCCCACTTATGGGCAATATTGTCGCCGGTCAAATAATTCCAGTAGCGAAGGCTTTCACCCGTTAACTCAGGATCATAAAGTTCTGTCGGGAATACATAATTATTTATTTGTTTCTTCGTCAAAACGATCTGACTTTCTGTCCGCATAACCTGCTCTATCGGAGAAACTGTGTTCTGATGTTCTTCATCTGCTTCCTTCTCGACCAAAACACATTCGACCGGGATATCATCATACGCCTTATACTTCTGTTCCACAGAAAAACCGATATCTTTAACCAATACGCTTTCAGAGATTTTATCAACAAATCCTACAAAGCGCTTATTCTTGCCTGTATTTTCCAAAGCTACCCAAACGTACTCGAACCCATTCTGCTTGAAGAAATCGAGCATGTAGTTATAGATCACAAACTCGGCATATTCTACACTGAGTCTGCAACTCATATACCAATGATCGATAATAACAGTATTTTCTCGTTCAACTGAAGGCTTCCATGATATGTATGATATCAAACCATATTCGCCGAATCTGTCTTTTGCACTCAATACAAACGAGCGCTTGCTCACTATGTCAGCATCAATTACTCTGACATCTACATTTTCAGCATTATTTCTGAATCGGTTCGTTCTTGAAGACAGTTGGATGATCCTAGGAACATCTTTTATATCCGGATAACTGAATTCGATCCTCGTTCTGAGGCTCTTCCAAAACTCACGAACATCTACAAAACTTTTTGCTATTGTATTTCTTTTCTGTTCATTGAAATACACTTGATTTCGCTGATTGTCTTCAGCTATGGCAAAGTCATTTTTTAAGCAGAACAGATCATCAAATACCATCTCAGTATTCTTCGACATAGCCGGTATTACCAGTACTTCAGGAATGTCCTTCATCACCTCTGCACATTCATATGAACTGTCATCAAAAAATACAACAGACTCCAATCCCAGAGTAAGAGTATTGCAGATTTTTCGTATATTATCCGATTTTGCCGCATCATTGGCTAACACTACAGCAAAATCTTCTAAAGAAAGTTCAAAATCGCCACAATTCTCAAACAAAGCATTTACGTCGTGCATATCATTTCTGGTACACAGAGCCAACAAGAAACCTGCTCCCTTTGCTTTCTTCAATTGTTGCTGAAAACTGATCTTTCTGTCATCTAAAGATATGGATTCTATTCCGCCATTCCTGATAGTGCCGTTCCAAAGAGTTTCATCACCGTCAGTAATGAGTATCTTTTTGGGCTTGAGCCGATCGGCAAGATAAAACGCATCGATCTTCTGTTGCAATATCGTGTAGAACGACTCTTCAAAAGGAATATTTGCATTTACATGCATCAAATGATTCCATATATCTTTATTGTTATATTTACTTAGATCAACATATTTAGCATCGCTCTTCGTATTCAACAAAGAGATCAGTGCCTTAGTAGCTCCTGCCACCTCTTCTTCTATATCAGATCTCTCCTGAACAGTTTTAAAACTACTCATATCGATAAACAACAGCCTGCCATATTCCTTTTGAGTGAAAATCTGTTCAATATTTTGATAGTATAAAGAAAAAGACTCTGAGGTTATTCCCGATGCTGAAAGCAGATACGGTGCATAAATAACGACCAGATCCGAATCTAAGGATTCATTGCCCAATAATCCTAATTCTTGGTTTCCATAAGTAAAAGCACGGAGATTGAAATCAAAACAAGCAAATGAGTGCTTGAGTTTATCGAGCAAATAATAGCTTTCAAATGGTACTGCAATGTTCAAATCCACAGTTCTGCTTTGTACGATCTTTGAGCTCTTTGTATCGATTGGAAAATCTATGATCCGTTTCAACAGATCAATAAAACATACCGCAACCGCTCTGAGATTTCGTGTGTCTTCGCCGGTTAACATTCTCAAAGAGATGCTTTCATTATCCAAGACCTGCATAACAAGGTCGTAATGAGTGTTCTCGGACACAGCAGACAAACTGCAAGACGTATTCTCATCGACAATAAAAGGATAGTTCTCTATTACCAAAAGTGAATTGCATTCTTCAAAACCCTGTTCCGTAAACTCTGCCATCATCGGCAATGTTCCTGATTCGGCATCGTTGATCCTGTGCAAAATAATGTCAAAGACCTCTTTCACGGTCCTCTTTGAAACATCAACAGTAAAGGGGATCGTTTTGATAAAAAGCCCTACCGTACTTTGATATGCAAGATCATTTCGTCCTGATACAACAAAACCGAAATCAGCATGCATGTTGTTATAAGCAGCCAAATACAACGAATATGCGGCAGAAAAGAACACAGCCTTCGTAATACTCAGGGTTCTGCAATAGTTGCTGATTTTCTGTGTAAGATCCGAACCGATATCGATATCATACTCATTTACTGAGCTGACGCCATCAATTCCCCCCGGTATATACATATTACCGATATAATCATCATATGTATGAAGATCAGTTCTTCCGGCATTTCCCTTTTCCATATACGTATAATATGGACGTTCCACAGGCAATTGAGCTCCGTTAAGCGCCTTAGAAAAATTACTGAAGATGATTGAACTGCTCCAACCATCAATAAAAATATGATGGCTGATAAAGATTACATACTCGATATTGTCTTTAATCCTGCAAACAATACCTCTTATAGCATTTTTGCTTATATCGATACCGTTTTGTTTTTCATGTTCCAAAACAAGAGCCACTTCCGATTTTGCTTCAAGATCAACGATCTTCAACGGAATAGGATTCGATTTTAAATATACCATCAATGGTTTGGTTACATTTTCAGAGACTATAATACTTCTAAGAGTTGCTTGTGAATGTTCAATATTCTCACACGCTTCTTCGATCTGAGCAAAACTGACCGAGGTATTGATTTTGAGCATAAAACTTTCAACATAAACATTAGACTTATGCTTTTCTTGAAATAATATACCCAGTTGAGTTCTTTTCAAACTGCCGACATATTCGATATTGTGCTTATCCATTACACTCACCTTTTTCGAAACTTATCTTATAGTACTTTGGATAAGAAACCCATACCTTATCACACTTTTTACAGATTTCCGGACATGACTCATCCAACAATCTCTTACTTGATTGCTCCATCAATTTCTGATATTCATTACTGCACACGATCTCATCGAGTGGGATATCGAATATATTTCCGATCTTGAATTGATTGTTCCAATCCATGCAACACAGATGAATATTACCATGATAATCCACAGGAATCTCAAACAAAGGCCTCTTACAAGCCAGATCATTTTTCTTCGTGCTACGATATACTTCCAAACGGTCATCAAGTTCCCAATCAAAGATCTCTATATTCTTATATTCCTCTTTTAAAGCTTCAAAAAATGGCATGTCCTTAGAATTATAGCAAGTAATACAGACACATTTGAACCTTCCCAAGAACTCGTTTTTGCTCACATCCCTGTCCAAGAGCAAAGCATTAGTCCAGATCAAAAAGTCCTGTTCGGGCACAAGATCCATGATCTTCAAAATCTTATTTAATTGGATCAGCGGCTCATTATAGTAATGAAACGCTACCATCCCTCTGAACCTGAGTTTCCTGGCTCTTTTAATCGACTCTACTACGATATCCACATCCAAATGATATCTGGTATCAGTATATGATCTCTTGTTAATAGGGCACTCCATGTGCTCTTTTTGCAAATTACATGTACAACAGATCTCAAATGACAGCAATGACAAGCCGCTTAAATCAAACATATAATTCACCTCTATGTATAATTGTGTAGTCTCGGAAACTTCCAAGCCTTTATTTTACTCAATCTCTTCGTTCCCAAAATTCCACTTTCACATCTATTTT
>ERZ808051.832-NODE-832-length-26318-cov-26.336649_pt1 | contig 26318 bp, 30 predicted proteins | sample MGYA00380199_ERZ808051 | MGnify/ENA primary metagenome ERZ808051 (study PRJEB31490, sample SAMN06133391) | mouse gut metagenome | isolation source: J11 | host: mice | place: China: Chengdu | collected 2015-05 ...
ATGCGCCGGCTTTTCTGGCGGCAGCAGCTCTTTCACTTTATTCCATTGTTCTTCTGTCAATTCATGTCGCTTCATACTTCTACTTTATTGCTGGTTCCTTGATTTGTCCAGCGTTTGTTTGAAGACACCCTCTAAGGCCAACGCCGAGGCCGCCAAGTTGAAGCGTGAGCTTCAAGCTCGTATGTCCGAGGAGGAGCGGCGTGAGGCCGAGCGCAAGGCCAAGGAGGGCGAAGTAAACGAAAAGCTGGCTGAATTACAGCGAGCGAAAATCGTGTCCGACACCAAGGCCCAGTATCTCGCCCTCGGCTATGAGGCGAGCCTGGCTGACAGAGCGGCAGAAGCGGTGGCTGACAACGACCACGGAACGCTGTTCCTCGTGCAGAAACAGCACCAAGACGCTCTGGTGAAGCAGATTCGGGCCGAAATGCTCAAGAATACGCCCAAACCTAGCGGCGGCGGTCAGACCGTACCGAAGGACGTTACCAAGGAGCAGTTCTCCAACCTGTCGTACATGGAGCGCCTGAACCTGTTCAACGAGAACCCTGAACTTTACAAAGAACTGAATGGAGAGTGAGATTAAATGGCTACTGTTCCTAACACCGCTACCTATCTCGCCAACCTGTTCAATCCGCAGGTTATCGGCGATATGGTCAACAAGAAGTTGACCCACGACATTAAGTTTGCCCCGCTGTGCCTGATTGACAACACCCTTGAGGGCAGACCCGGCGATACCATCACCCTTCCCTCCTTCGCCTATATCGGTGATGCCGAGGTCGTTGCCGAGGGCCACGACATTCCCATCACCCAGCTTGTCGAGAACACCACCTCCGTCAAGGTGCAGAAGGTCGGTAAGGGTTTGCAGTTCACCGATGAATCCATCCTGTCTGGCTACGGAGACCCGCTCTCCGAGGGTATCCGGCAAATCAGCCTTGCGATTGCGTCCCGTGTGGACAGTGACGTTCTGGCTGTGCTTGACGCTATCAATGGGCAAATGCTCTACACTGCCGCCGCCCGTGCCACCGCTGACGATATTTCCGATGCGCTGGTGAAGCTGGGCGAGGACATTGACGGGCCGAAGGTTTACCTGTGCAGTCCCGCCACCTACGGCGCTCTGCGGAAGACCGATGGCTGGATTCCCAATACCGAGATTGGGGCCAACATGATTCTCCGTGGCTCGGTTGGCATGATTCACGGCTGTCAGGTGTCCGTGTCCAACAAGCTCACCGATTCTTCCTACATCGTGGCCCCCGGTGCGCTGGCCCTGTGCATGAAGCGGGAGACCATCGTCGAGACTGACCGTGACATTATCAACAAGTCCACGGTGCTGACCGCCGACAAGCACTATGTCGCTTATCTCTACGATTCCTCCAAGGCTATCAAAATCAAGGAGACCGTTGCGGGAAGTGAGGGCTAATCATGGGAATGTTGCTACACAGGCAGGGGGAAATCAGACGTAGCGCCCTACCCCCGAAGACACCTCCCCAGCCCCCTCCCAGTGAGGTAGAGGGACACACTGACGCTACCGGTACGGAGACGCAGGAGAATACGGGCAGAAGCGGCAGCAGGAAGCCGCCCTCCAAGCCCAAAAAGCCGTGATAAAGGAGATGTGGATAACATGACAGAGGAACAAAAGCTCGCCTTGCTTCGGGCAATGGTTGGCGGCTCTGATGCCGATGAAGTGTTATCCGCATACCTTTTGTTGGCTGGCAAGAAAATTCTGGCGAAAGCCTACCCATATGACTCCGATGTGACGGAAGTCCCTGTTCAGTATGAGGCCCTGCAATGCGAGATCGCCGCTTACCTCCTCAACAAGAGAGGGGCTGAGGGACAGATTTCGCACTCGGAGAACGGGATAACCCGCACCTACGAAAATGCTGACGTTCCCGCTTCGATGTTGAGAACGATTGTTCCCCATTGCGGCGTGTTTCGGGAGGTGTAGCCAATGGTTTGCATGAGTAGGAACAAATCGGCGTTCTTTTACGCCCTCTATGTGAGCAAGGGGCAAGCCACAGACGAGTACGGAAATCCGACAGGCGGTGTAGATGTTTTCTACGGAGACCCACAGGAGTTCAAGGCGAACGTTTCAGCCGCCAAGGGCGAGACCCAGACACAACAGTTCGGTGAAAGCGAGAACTACGACAAGGTGATTGTCATGGGGAGTGATGCTCCTCCGATTGACGAGTATTCAATCCTTTGGGTTGATACTGTTCCGCAGTTGGATGATAAAGGGGTGCTCGCCTTGAATAAGGAGGGTGAAGCGATTACCCCTCATGACTACATTGTGAAAAAGGTTGCAAGAAGCCTTAACAGCGTGTCTATCGCCATAAGCAAGGTGAATGTCCAATGAGCAAGAAGATTTCTTTTGGCCTGTCTGTTGTGGAAATCAACCGGGCTATCCGGGAGCTTGAGAAGTACAAGCGGGACTTCGTTCGCAAAGTCGAGCTTCTGCGTGTGAGGGTTGCCGAGCGATTGGCGCAAAAGGCCAGTGATGGGTTTACTGGCGCAGTCGTTGACGATCTGACCCACGGTGAATCTAAAAAACTGGCTGATGTGAAAGTCTCCGTGGAAGACCATGGGGACGTGACCCTTGTAATCGCAAGCGGCGAGGACGCTATCTGGGTGGAGTTCGGCGCTGGTGTTTACCACAACGGCTCGGCTGGGTCTTCCCCTCACCCGAAGGGTGCGGAGCTCGGCTTCACAATCGGAGACTACGGCAAGGGCTACGGCAAAAGACCCGCATGGGGCTTTTACGAAGATGGGGAGCTTCATATCACTCGTGGTACTCCCGCAAAAATGCCGATGTACCGGTCCATGGAGAGCGTGTGCAACGAAATCGCAAGTATCGCTCGGGAGGTGTTCGGATAGATGAAGCCCTATGCGTATAAAGGTCTGCGGCAAAAAGTAGGCTTGAGTTCAAAGGAATACGAAAAGCTGTATGGTGCGTGGAAACGCATGATAGGCCGATGCTATGACCCGAACAATGCTTCCTATTCTCATTACACAAGCCGAGAGATTGAGGTTTGCCACGAGTGGAAATATTCGTTTGAAAATTTCCTTCTGTGGAGCTTGGAAAACGATTGGAAACCCGGACTGACACTTGACCGTATCGACAATGACGGGCATTATGCGCCGAATAATTGTCGATGGGTGGATATGAAAACACAAGGAAGAAACCGAAGCTCATGTGTTTATCTTACCCATAATGGGGAAACAAAATCTCTTATCGAATGGTGCGAGATATACGGAGTTCCCCATCACTTGCCATTAAATCGTCTGAATCGTGGCTATACCGATTTTGAGCAATTATTTTCAAAGGTCGATTGGCGAACAGGGGGTATGCTTCATTATTGATGTGGAAGAAGAAGTGTTCGGCATTGTCGCTACGAAAGTTCGGAAGCAATATCCGAAAATTTTCATGGTCGGGGAGTACGTGAAAGCCCCTCCCTCGTTCCCCTGCGTGTCATTGGTGGAGATGGACAGTCACCCTGACGTGTCCACCCAGACAACCGATTGCATGGAGAATCATGCGGTTGTGATGTATGAGTTAAATGTCTACTCCAACAAGATCAAGGGCAAGAAAGCCCAGTGCAAGGCAATCGCCGCTCTAGTAGACAGTGAGCTTTCCCGGCTTGGGTTTACCAGAACGATGCTGAATCCTATCCCGAATACGGATGATGCAACAATCTATCGTATGCTTGGCAGATATACCGCCAGGGTGTCAAAAGAAAATGTGATTTACAGGAGGTAAAAGGATATGGCAATTTCCACCTACAAAATCTTCCTGATGATGAAGAAGGAAGCGGCGTGGGAAAAGGTCGTAGACATTAAGGAGTTCCCTGACCTGGGCGGCTCCCCCGAGATGTTGGAGACCACCACCCTGTCTGACCGTATGCAGACCTACATTCCCGGAATCCAGAGTCTTGATTCCCTTGAGTTCAACGCCAACTACACGTTGGATGAATACAAGAAGCTCAAGGCGCTGGATGGCATTGAGAACGAGTACGCTGTGTGGTTCGGCGGTACGGAGAACGGCGATACCGTTACCCCCACCGGGTCTGATGGCAAGTTCAAGTTCAAGGGTCAGCTTTCCGTGTTCCCCGTGGGCGGCGGCGTGAATGAGGTGGTCGATATGACTATCACGATTGCGCCCTCCACGCCCATTACAATGGACGAAGATGTTTCCGCTGGCGGCTAATTAAAGGGAGGAAAAAATCATGGCGAAGACATTAGAGTTTACCTACGGCGGGAAGGACTACATCCTTGAGTTTACCCGCAGGACTGTGGCAGAGATGGAACGCAAGGGCTTTGTTGCCGCCGATGTAGAGGCCAAGCCTATGACCACCCTTCCCGCTCTGTTCGAGGGCGCTTTCCTCGCCCGTCACAGATTCGAGAAGAAGGAGGTCGTGCAGGAAATCTTCTCCCACATGACCAACAAGGAAGGGCTTATCGGCAAACTTGCCGAGATGTACAACGAGCCTATCCTGGCTCTTGTCGAGGAACCCGAGGAATCCGAAAAAAACGTGGACTGGACAACGAACTGGTAAGGGATTCGCTGTCCGGCAGAGAACCCGAGGACAGGGGGAGCGAGAGCGTAAATCGCTCCGCTTCCCCTTTTCCTTATACTGAGATGTTCTATAAAAATTTCCCTTACTACTTATCCATCGGCATGACCGAGGAGCAATACTGGGATAGGGATTGCTGTCTTGTGAAGTATTTCCGTGAAGCCGAGGAAATCAGAAAAGAGCGCTTCAATCAAGAAGCATGGCTACAGGGTATGTACACCTATGATGCGCTTGCTCGTATTTCTCCGCTCTTACACGCTTTTGCTAAAAAGGGAACTAAGGCCAAGCCCTATGTTGAGCAAGCCTACCCCATCAACAAGCGGAGCGCCGAGGAGACCGAGACCAAGAAGAAACGGTTGAAGTCGGAGAAGGGCATTCGCTATATGCAAGCGTTCATGGTGAAGAACAACAAACGGTTTGAAGAAAGGAAGTGAGTAAATGCCTACGATTGATTCTCTGGAACTTGAGGTACAGTCGAGTTCTCAATCGGCTGTATCTGGCATAGATGCTCTTTCCGCTTCTCTGTCAAGGCTGAAAACGGCAGTCAAGGGCGGCGTTGGATTAACGAGTGTTACCAATCAACTCAAAAACATCAATGCCGCCCTGCAAAGCGTGGATGATTCTGCGGCTGGTAAGCTGAACACTCTGGCGAACAGCTTGGGAAAGTTACGTAATCTGGGCAACCTCAAGATTTCGTCCTCGATTGCTTCCCAGATTACCAGCATCGGCACAGCCACCCGTTCTTTGAGCGGCGTTGATTTCTCTCCGCTTGGTGAATTGGCTACCGCAATTCAGCCTTTGGGGAGTATTGGTTCGCTGAACCTCTCCTCCACCATCAATCAGCTGAACAAACTGCCAGCGGCAATCGGCGCTCTCAATGGTGTGGACATTGCTTCAACGGCAAGTAAAATCCGAGAATTGGTCAGCGCTCTTGGGCCTTTGACTACTATCGGAAATTCTAACCTTGGCTCCTTCTTCTCGCAGATTCGAAGGCTTCCCGAGATGGTGCAAACGCTAAATAGCATTGACATGGATTCGTTCGCAGACAGGATTCAACGGTTGGCTAATGCGCTCGCTCCCCTTGCGTCTCAACTCAACCGCATTGCGAGCGTGTTTGACCGTATTCCCGAGCGGATTCTGCGGATTATCCTTCGTATGGATGATTTGGCAGATCGCAACAACAGGGCCAGCAAAAGTTACATGAATTTGTGGGCAATGTGTCGCATGGCTATGAATGTTATGCGGACAGCGGCAAGTAAATTTGGCGAAGCTATTACCCAATCCATGAAATATGTGGAAAACTTGAACCTGTTTACGGCTTCTATGGGGGAATATGCCAAGGAAGCCAAGGGGTACGGGGAGCTTGTCGGTGAAATCATCGGTATTGACCCGAGTGATTGGATGCGAAATCAGGGTGTCTTTATGACAATCACCGAGGGTTTTGGCGTTGCGAGTGATAGGGCTTATATCATGTCGAAGAATCTTACCCAGCTTGGCTACGACCTGTCCTCGTTCTTCAATATTCCCTTCGAGGACGCTATGCAGAAGCTACAGTCTGGCATCTCTGGTGAGCTCGAACCGCTCCGCAGGCTCGGTTACGACCTGTCGCAAGCACGGCTGAAAGCCGTAGCTCTATCGTTGGGCATCAAGAAAAGTTTTAACGACATGACACAGGCCGAGAAAGCCCAGCTTCGCTACTACACCATTATGAAGCAAGTAACGCTGGCGCAAGGCGATATGGCCCGAACGCTGGAAGCTCCTGCCAATCAAATAAGGGTTCTAAAGTCGCAGATTGTGCAATGTGCCAGAGCGCTTGGTAACATCTTCATTCCCGCTATCAATGCTGTTATGCCTTACGCTATCGCCTTGATGAAGGTATTGAGGGGCGTTGCCGATTCCATAGCACTTTTCTTCGGGTTCTCGTTGCCGGAGGTCGATTATTCTGGGCTTGGTGAGGTTGGTGATTCTGTAGGTGATATTGGAGAAAACATGGAAGATGCCACGAAAGCCGCCAAGAAGCTCAAAAACGCCATGGTGGGCATTGACGAGTTGAACATCATTTCCCCGAATGATTCCAGCGGCGGTGTAGGGGGAGGCGGTCCAGTTGGCGGGTTTGATTTCGACCTCCCGGAGTATGACTTCCTCGGTGATGCTCTTAGCGAGAGGGCAGACAAAATCCAAAAGTGGATGGAGAAGATTCTTCCGCTCATTGCGGAGATTGGCGCTGGTCTGTTGGCGTGGAGTATTGCAAGTTCGCTCATTCCTGATTTGGGCAAGCTGGGAAGTTTGTTGGGCGGTCTAATGGTCGCTGTTGGAGTAACACTTCTGATTGACAGTATCAAAGACATTCTTATCAATAAAGACCTGACGTGGAAAAATATCTCGGAAGGTGCGGCTGGTGGCGCTGTTCTTGGTGCGGGTCTTGGCTTCATGCTGGCAAAGAAATTTGGCATGACGTGGCAGAATGGTATGCTCACAGGGGCCGTGATTGGCGTTGGAATTGCCCTCCTCATTGAAGCTATTACGTCCACCCTTGCTAAAGGGCTGGACATAAAGGCTGTTTTAGTTGGTGCAATCGGTGGAGCGCTTGCCGGAGCAATGATTGGAAGTAAAATCGCCGCAGTAGGCGCACCGCTCGGAGCAGTAATTGGTATCGGCGTATCGTTGATGATTCTGGGGATTGTATCTCAAATCGCAGATGGCGTAGATATTGTGAACGGACTGCTGACTGTTATTGGAGGTGTTCTTACAGGCGCAGGGATTGGATTTGCAATTAAACATTCGATAGCTGGTGGCGTTGCAGGGGCAGTTGTCGGCATCGGCGTGTCTCTGGTGATTACAGGACTGATTCACCAAGTTCAGAGCGGCGTTGACATTGCCGGGACGCTCATGACGATTCTTGGGAGCGCTCTTGCCGGGGCTGGAATCGGCTTTATGATTGGTGGTCCCGCTGGAGCGGCTGTCGGAGCGGCAATCGGCGTAGTGGTTGGCATCGGGCTCGAGTTCATCGGAATTGCGGAGGCTGGCAAGGCGGCTTATGAAGCGTCCGAAGATTTTCGGGTTATGGAGAACATTGTAAGCCGGAGCGCCGATACGGTCAAGCGGTGTGCCGATGCTCTCAAGAACATGGAGACCAATATCGCCAATCTGGATGGCGTGGCCTCTGACTTCGCGGCGGCGAGCCAATTGGTGTCGGAAATCTTTGACATTAACGAGAACGCTCATGCTTCCAATTATGAGCTTGAGTTGATGAAGGTGAAGGTGGACGTGCTGAATGGCATGAACATCAAGGGCTTGTCCCTGTCTATTGACGAGACTACGGGCCGAGTGAAGGAATCCCGCCAAGAGGTTGAAAAGCTCATTGAATCGTTGCAGAGAGAAGCCCAGATGGAAGCCATGAAATCGCTTCTGGTGGACACCTACAAAAACCTCGCCACCGCTCAGAAGGACGCAGTGCAATCCTTGAAGGATTACAATTCTGCCTCCGAGGCCCTGCGGCAGACTGGCAATGAACTGGCAAATTGCCCGTGGTATGACTTTCAGCGGCACTCCGAGCTGACTGCCGCCCAGAAGGAGCAAACTGAGGCCGTTAGGAGTGCGCAACAGGCGTATGCCGATTCCCGTAATGCGATTGATGAACTGACAGGCACGATTGATTTATACAGCGGACAACTCGTGGATATGAAGCTGGCGGAAGTCGGTGTCGGGGATGAATTAGTCAACGGGCTTGGCAACGTGCAATCCAGTCTTGACGAAGTAGCTGGGAGTATGCAGGGCTATGGGCAGAACATTGCCGAAGGACTTCGCAATGGCATTGATGAAAATACCCAAGAAGCGGAATATAGGAGCATTTGGCAACGGATTATACATTGGTTTACGGGTGACTGGGAAATAAATTCGCCATCCCGATTGTCTTATTCATGGGGCGAGTATATCAGTGCAGGACTTCTGAACGGACTTTCGGAAACCTGGGGTTCGATTGGTGCGTTCTTCTCCGAGAAGACAGATGCCATTAAGCAAATTTGCTCTGAGGCTTGGGAAAACGTAAAGTCAACTGCATCTGAAAAATGGGCCAGTATCAAAACCGATTTGTGTGAAACATGGGAAAATATCAAAATCAGCGCTGGAGAGAAGTTCGGAGAGGGAGTTCGCCGGAAGGTTTCTGACGCATGGAGTAATATCGAGCAAGAGATTCCCGGCAGGTGGGACGAAATTAAATCCTCTCTCAAAACCAAGTGGGACGATATTGTGTCGAGTGCGAAAAGCTGGGGAAGCGATTTGTGTGACAGCCTTGCCAGTGGCATTAGTAGTGGTATTCGGTGGGTGCAAAACGCTGTCAGAGATGTAGCCGATACAGTGAGCGGTTATCTTCATTTTTCGGAACCGGACGTAGGCCCTTTGAGTAATTTCCATACTTTTATGCCTGATATGCTCAAACTGATGTCTTCCGGTATCCGGGACAACTCTCATTTGGCTGAAAACGAAGTATACAATCTCACAAACAGTATTGCCAATGCTCTGGACAAGTCGAAGGAGGATTTTGTGATTCCGATTTCGACCAAGAACCGTATGCGGTATATCGTTGATTACAGCGAGCAACTTCAACCAGAAGCCTCTTCGGAAGATGGATTTGCAGACCGTATGCGTTACGCAAACGGCGAGGTTGTTAGTGCCCTATATGCGATTGCAGGTCAGCTTGTGAGCGCCATTGAAGAAGTTGCGGGCAGACCTGTTGAAGTGGAGCTGGACAGCAAGCGACTCACGAGTCAAATCGAAAAGACCCAGAGGGAACGAGGCCGGATGATTATGTCGGGAGGTGTTGTCAATTGAAAGCGTTGGTTTCCATAGCGGGTCATGATATCCCGGACCCGTCCGTCTATAACGCTACCACGTCCACTGTCGTGGACAACGGGCGTAACGCCGAAGGGAAGCTGGTGGGCGCTGTCATTCGGGACTCCATGGCAAAAATTGAATGCAGTTGGCGCTACCTCCCTGCCGCGAAATGGGCTGAGATTCTTTCGCTGTTTAACATCTCCCTTGGCGGTTCCTTTACAAATCCTGTAACGTTTTTCAATCAGGACATCAACGATTGGGAAACACGAGAAATGTACGTCAGCGACAAGACCGCCGGAATGTTCTATCGCAATCCTGATACCGGGGAAGTCAGGGGCTTTACAGAGTGCCGTATCGCTCTGGTGAAGGTGTGAGATATGCAGAACGTTTCGGAACTCTGGAAGCGCACACAGCGTCAGACGATAGTCCCGCTGTCTTTTGTGGAAATTGACATCGGAGTCGGGGACCCGGAAGCGCAGTTACATGCCGAGGTCTCAGACAACGGACATGAGGTATTTTCCGATGTTCAGGGCGTGATTTCTGAAACCGAGAAGACACCGCCTAAATACGCCACTTTGTAACCTGACCTCTGGCGCTTGGACGGCACGTTCCAAATACTGGAAGAGAGGGGGCCAGGATACCGGCATGTTCGGGGTTGTGGGTATGGGCCGTGTCGGAGCGGCACGAGTGAATTGGAGGGGATGAATATGTATGAGCCGACAGTTTGGCGGGACGATGATTTGATTACCACCGACAGGCTGAACAAGCTGGAAGAGGGTGTAGCCAACGAGCAGATTGGTCCTGCCGGTCCCCAGGGTGAAACAGGCCCGCAGGGGCCTGCCGGACCTAAAGGGGAGACCGGCCCCGCCGGTCCCCGGGGTGAAACAGGCCCGCAGGGTGAGCAGGGACCGCAGGGGCCGGGCGTGACTCTGGAAGAGGTCAATACGATTGTGCAGGCCGCTGTTCTTGACAGTTGGGAGGGGTTATATTGAGCGTTCAGGAAGAGAAGCTAAGGGCGATTGCGGACGCTATCCGGGAGAAAGAGGGCAGTTCCGCACTGATTTCCGCCAACGACTTCTCCTCCCGGATTCGTGCTCTGGAGGCTGGTAGTCTTCCCGATGGTATACGCACCATCACGCTAAAGGCTGACCCACCGGAGGGCGGAACCGTGGCAGGGGGCGGAATGGCATCTGAGGGAATGACCGTCACAGTTAATGCAGTGTCCAATAAGGCAGGTAATTACGATTTCGACGGTTGGAAGGAGGGAGACACGGTTGTAAGCAAAGCGCCTGAATTTACGTTTCCGGTTTCGGGAAACAGGAATTTGCTTGCTGTATTTCAGTATCATTCCTATATGGCAGGTGTTGACTGGTGGGGAACAACTCTCCCCTCTTCTGCCAGTTGGCGAAGCGTAACCTATGGAGACGGCAAATTTGTGGCGGTTGCAGGCAGTAACAGTAATGTTGCGGCTTACAGTTCGACAAAAGGCCCGCCTGCATAATGGAGGTGACACCCATGCCTGACAACACCTATACCGGTAGCTGGCTATGCGGCCCGGACGCACGGTTCGACCCTCAATCCGGGCCCGTCCTCACCTTTCGGTTCCCTCACAGGATGGATGGAACCATTCCCGGTCTGACCATTACCTGGTCCTCCGTCTACGGAGAATGGGCAACGCAATATCGGGTCCGGGTCTGGGACGGAGAGGAGGAGATTTTTTCTCAGACTGCTTTAAATTCGTCCGTAGTCTCCATGCTGAAAGCGGACATCAGCGGATACACCCGTATTACCCTGGAACCGCTGGTGTGGTGTAAGCCATGCCGCCGTGCCCGTATTGAAACGGTTGCCTTTGGTGTGAAGGTACACTATGGCAAGTCTGACCTGCTGAGCTACAATGCGGATATGTATGCCGACCCGCTATCCGCCGAGCTCCCTAAAGCAGAAATCGTGTTTCGGTTGAAGAATCTGGATGGCCGCTACAATCCCGACAATCCAGACAGTATCAGCAAATATCTGATGGAGCGCCAGCGGGTGACTGTGACCTACGGCTATGAGCTGGACGGAGCTGTGGAGCGTATTCCCGGAACGGTGTGCTACCTCTGCGAGTGGGACACGCCTCAGAACGGTATCAGTGCGGGTTTCACGGCAAGAAGCGCTCTGGAATTTATGAATGATATCTACACGGGTCCTACTTCCGGGACACTGTATGAGATTGCGGAAGCGGCTTTCATCCAGGCGGAACTGCCTCCGCTCTGGGACGCTCCATCGTGGGTGATTCATTCGTCTTTGAAGCGGATTTGGGCACCGGAGGAAGTAAATCTGGAAGATTTCACAATCGCAGAGGTCTTGCAATGTTGTGCCAATGCGGCCTGTTGTGCGTTTTATCCCGACCGGAAAGGGACTCTGCACATTGCGCCGAACAACGTACATCTGACTGATTACAGCATTGACAGATTCAATTCCTACGCCAATTCCGACTTAAAGCTCAGCAGGCCCTTAAAGGCTGTCAACGTCAACCGGGGGCAATATGTTTTCCCTGTAAACCGTAATGGAGAAATCCAACCCGTTGTAAACCCGCTGATTTCTAATGCACAGGCCCATACTGTAGCGCTGTGGGTCGGGGATGTTCTGAAAAATAGGCGGAGATTATCAGGGCAGTTCCGGATTGACCCACGATTGGACCCGCTGGACATTGTGGCCAATGTCAATCAATTCTCGAAATCCAGCGTCATGATTACAGAAGTCAAATTGAGCTATAACGGGGCCTTTCGTGGAAGTTATGAGGGAACAGGCGCAGACCAGTTGTTTGGAAGACATTATCATGCTGGTGATTTGTATGCCGGGGAGGTGTGAATATGGATACTTTGGAACAGCTTATTACAGACCGCACTTCCGAAGATGTCACGTTGGGAACAGCGAAAGGCTTTTACAATGCGTCAGACCTGAACCGGGTAGAGTCAACAGTGGCAAGGCTTGCCGCACTCTTGCGGGAACTTCCCGTAATTCTGACGGCTTACGGGAACGAACTGGGTATCGACTGGAAACAGAGCCGTTTGGGTTATGACCCCAAATCCCTTACTTTGCTGACGAAGACAAATTGGGGTATGTGGGATATTCCTGACGCTGAGGACGCTGGGCGCTATTTGGGAAATATTGCCGCGCTTTGCGGAGCATTGCGGGTTGACACGAAGAATCTGCCGTTTGCGCTGAATCGTCTGACGTGGAGAGGGGCCAACGTAATCGAGGACTGTTTGCGGCGGGTCCGGGAAACCCGCACCGCCCTGGAAGAGCAGGAAAAGGACCGTTTGGACAGGACCGCTAAGAGCTGGCATATGGCGGGAGAATTATTTGCAGGGGAGGAAATTTCATGAGAGACCGTATATCTAAATACCCCGGAAGGGTGAAGCTGACCCCGGTAGACGGACTGGAAAATGTGTACGACATGGTTCGTGCTGACGAGCCGGAGGACGAGGGCACGCCGTTGAATACAGCAACGTTTCTCCGGGAGGCTACAGTTGAGCTGGCGGGGCTGTCCGAAATGGGAAGTGCGGCTACGCCGGACGATATGTTCAACGTTCTACTGAAACGGATAACTTATGGCGTGGAAGACCTGACTGCGGGAGAATCCGATTTAAAGGACGGTGTAGTTTATCTCGTCTATAAGGGGGATGACTGATGTCCAGAAGGTATGTCTATTCTGTGTATGAGGCGGCTGGTCCGACTCCCATCACAACAAATCAATACTATAGCGAATATTCGTACAGTGCATATCCAAATTTTGAGATATACGCCTGTAGCTCATATACGATCAATGGTGCGAAGGACCGGCAGGGAAACAGTATCGCACTGTATGAGCCCTCTGGTTCTGACGTGAAGACTGTCAGTGTCAACGGAGTCAGCAGTACATATCAAACGTTTGATACGCTGGAATACCCGTATCTGATTTTACAGCAATACACAACAGTAAACGGAACAAAGCTTGTGGGTATGTGCTTCCTGTTCAAGCATATCCAAGGCACTGACGGTAATTACTGGCATGTAAAAACCGAAAGAAATCGTGTTTTCATCATGACCACATATAACCAGACGCATTATCCAAATTGGCTGGACTTTACGTTTTGCGAGTATACCAAAACGGGAGGGACTATTACAAAAGGAACCTCGCTGTTGTATACAAAGTCCAGCGGCAAAAGTGATGACGAAGGGGCTTTTTACGCAGGCGGTTGGAAATGGAGTGTTTACAGGGGTTCCGATACCATTGACCCCATTTCTGTGTCTTACCTGGAAGATACATTGTACAGCGGAGATTTCGTTACAGCGCAGGTGGAGCCTTGCGCACCTGTTTATGGCGGAACTGTTTCCTATCAGTATGAGTATTCCATTGATGGCGGTAATATCTGGGCAAAATTCGGAAATAAAACCACGGAAACCAGCCTGAAAATACTTATCCCGGAAGAAGCGGAGCGGTTCCGGGTACGGGTCTTGGCCTCTGACAATTACGGTTTCACCTCGCTCACCTATGTTATGGGTCCTGACTGGCTTGTAGCGCAGTTAAAAGCCTATATCGGCATAAACGGCAAAGCCAGACCTATCCATAAAATTTACATTGGAGTCGGGGGAAAGGCTAGGGAGGTGATGAGGGGATATATCGGTGTGAATGGTAAAGCCAGGAAATTTCTTTAGAACAAAGAGGATTGACTCGCTACAGGCAGAACCTTGGAGGTTGCGCCCAATGCGAGCTTGTATGTCACGGCGAGAATGGACGCAGTAGACGCATACACAGCGAAATTGATTGAGGGAGGTATTTTTAATGAGTACGTTGGCCGAAAGCCTCAAGCGGCTGGAGCAGGACTTTCCTGTGTAACCATGCGGGAAGGGAGGTGACAACATGGACACTGTGAAGGATTTTCTCATGCAGACTTATACCATAGCGCTCCCTGTTTTGCTGGGGTACATCGTATGGCTTCTACAAAACCAGAAGAAGGACAGGGACGCAAACACCAAAGGCACGATGCTTTTGCTTCGGATGCAGTTGATTGAGTATCACGACAGGTACATGGCGCTGGGGTCAATCCCCTCCTACGCCTACGAGAATTTCCAAGAGATGTACGAAGCCTATCACAAGCTGGGCGGCAACGGCATGATTACCAAGATGAAAGAGGAGATTGAAGAACTGCATCTGGGGAAAGCCGGGGCCAGAAAGGAGAACTGACATGAGCAACAGTCCGTTGGTGAGCTACACTAAAATTTCCCCCAACAAAAACAGCCCCCGGAATAAGGCGGTGGACAGAATCACCCCGCATTGCGTCGTGGGGCAATGCACCGTGGAGCGAATTGGTGAAATCTTCGCTCCCTCGACCAGACAGGCAAGCTCCAACTACGGCATCGGGCTTGATGGTAAAATCGGTATGTACTGCGAGGAGAGAGATCGTAGCTGGTGTTCTTCCAGCGGGACCAACGACAACCGGGCAATCACCATCGAATGTGCGTCCGACACGAAAGCCCCCTACGCCATGAACACCAAGGTCTACAACGCCCTCATTGGCCTCTGTGTGGATATTTGCCAGCGGCACGGGAAAAAGAAGCTCCTGTGGCTGGTGGATAAGGACAAGACCCTCTCCTACACCCCCAAGAAGGATGAGATGATTCTGACAGTCCACCGCTGGTTCGCAAACAAGTCCTGTCCGGGCGATTGGCTGTACTCCCGGCTGGGAGACCTTGCCACAGAGGTCACTAAACGGCTCTCTGGCGGCTCTGGGGTGCAGGGGGGTAATGATACTACCCCAGGCTCCAAACCCGCCACAGAAGCTCTCTACAGGGTTCAGGTGGGTGCCTACAAGCGGAAGTCCAATGCTGACGCTATGCTGGCGAAAACTAGGGCCGCCGGGTTCGATGGTTTTGTCAAGCTGGACGGCGAGCTTTACAAGGTTCAGGTGGGCGCTTACCAAGAATCGGCTAAGGCCAAAAACGCTTGCGAGACGGTCAAAAAGGCTGGCCTCCCGGCTATGCTCGTAAAGGCCCTCACAGGGCCGCAGGAAGGGCCACAGGAGGGCTTTAAGCCTTACCGGGTACAGGTACATACCCCCGCCTTAAACGTCCGTCAGAAGGCTTCTGCGGTCGCTGTGAGGGTAGGGTCTGTACGGCAGGGCGAAGTCCTCACAATCGTGGAGGAATCCAACGGGCCGGGGGCAACGCTTTGGGGCAAGGTCGAAAACAAGAACGGCTGGATTTCCCTTGATTTTGTTAAGAAGGTGTAACCTATGGCCCGCAGGAAGCGCAAAAAGGCCCCGATGGAGTTTTCCAAAAAAATCCTGATTTTTGCGGCGATTCTGAACATCATTACGGTGGTCTTCACCTTCGTCATGGTGTGGAGGACGATGGACTCTTCCCCGCTCACCGTACTTATCCCGGCAGTTGCCGCAGAGACCGCCACAGGTACGGGATTCTACTATTCCAAGGCTCGGGTGGAAAACCGTATTAAGCTGATGAAAGCAAATCGTGTCGAGCCTACAGAAAGTTCGTTTACAGAAAATGGAGGTTATTTCAATGGTTGATTTGACACAGGTAATCGTAGCACTCCTGACCCTCGCTATCTCCGCTGTCTCCGCTTTCCTGATTCCCTACATCAAGAGCAAGGTGAGCGCCGAACAGCTTGACACAATCAAGTTCTGGGTCAACATTGCCGTGGAAGCGGCAGAGATGATTTACAACGGGACAGGCCGTGGGGAGGAGAAGAAAGCCTATGTGGTGAAATTCCTGAACAGCAAGGGCTTTATCCTCAACCCCGAGGAGATTGACAACATTATCGAAGCCGCTGTGCTGGAACTCAAGCTGGAGCAGAAAAAGGAAGCCTAACCGAAGTTAGACTTCCTCTACGATGAGTACAAATCCAAAACAGTGTTTTATAAAAAATACTTGGTTCGGATTTGCACATTCTGGTGGACTCGAAGGGGATCGAACCCTCGACCTCTGCGATGCGAACGCAGCGCTCTCCCAGCTGAGCTACGAGCCCAAATCGGCACTTTTTATGCGGGAAAAGTTACGAATTTTGGATTTCTCAAATATTCGATTTTCAGGGAAAAGTCCAACAAATCGGACAGGAAAACAGGGGGCAGAAAATCGGGTCGGATGTGTCTCGCTATGGATACGAACGCAGTGCTCTCCAGCTGTGCTACGAGCCCAAACTGCTTATTCTCATGCTTCGCTTGATGCGGCTCCCAGTCTATGTCCTGCGAAAACGGTCTGACAGACCGCTGAGTCCCTTCCGCCTGATGCCGTCACTACCTGACAGCAGAAATTATTATACCATATTTTCCGGCATTGTAAAGTGCTAATTTAAAAATTTTCGAAAAATGTGATCCAAATCTTTTGCGCAGCCCCCGGTCCAGGTGGAACCTGCTGAATTGAAACAGCAAAGGAAAAATCACGAAAGCCAAAGCCGTTGTCGAAGCTCACTTCAGGACACCGGCAAGAAGACCGGCACACCCATAACTTCACCTGGATTCACGACCTGGGCCGCGCCCCGGCGTCATCGGTAACACCGCTCTTTCTCTGGACCTGGCTTCCGGCAGCTGCCCCTATGACAAAATTACCGTCCCGGACGATTGCGTCACCGCCTTCAACGAACGCAGTTTCGTTACAGACCTCCCCCCAAGTAAACGCCGCAAAAAGGGGCGGTCTTACCTGAAAATGGAATATTTCTGCACCGATGGCGGCACCATCCCTGCCGTGTCCGTGACAATCCTCTTGCCAGCTCCAGACATAATCCGACCCTTACCTGCATCTTTGGCGGAACCGGCTCCGGCGGACCTGAATCGCCCACCGTCCTCCACCAGGCGGTTCAGGTCCGCCGGATGGCCTGTCCGGAAGGCGGCGGAACACGACCTTCAAAAGGCGAATGGTTTTCCTGATACGGGGCCTGCCGCCGGGTATCAGAAAGAAGCAGAAAGAAGCAGGAAAAACCAGGTACAGCCGGGAAAGGGACCCCTGACGGGGTCCCTTCCGGTCGTTCTTTCCGGGCTCTCTCGAAACCTGTTTTCGTCGGGATCAGCCTGTAATATCCCGGTAAAGATACGTGACGATGTTGGCTCTGGGGGAATTCTGGCCGGGAACGAAGGCGGAGCCCACGCCGGTCAGCAGGCCGCTGCTGTCCGCCCAGGCCACGGCGCCGGTGAAGTACTTGTTGGGATTGGCACTGGCCAGGGCGCTGGCCCCCACGGGGTTAGGCTCGCCGTTGGAGCGCCAGAGGAACGTCACTACGTGGCCGCTGGTGCAGGTACCCCTGGGATTGAAGGTGGTGGCTGTGGTGCCGGTGGTGATGCCGTTCTCCTGGGCCCACAGGATGGCCTTATAGAAGGGGCTGGAGGAGGCCACGTCAGTAAAGGGATTGGTCTTGGTCCGGGGCTCGGGACAGCCCTTGGCCCGCCAGAGGAACGTCACCACCTGGCCCCGGGTGCAGGTGGAATTGGGCTGGAACTGGGTTTCTGTCACGCCGGTGGTGACGCCGTTGTTCAGCGCCCACATAACCGCGTCATGGTAATAGGTGTTGGCGGGCACGTCTGTGAAGGGATTTCCGTTGGCCACGGCGTCGGGCATCTGGGCAATCTGGCCCTGCTGGCCGGGCTGCTGCCCAGGCTGCTGTCCGGGCTGAGAATTCTGCTGAGGGGGCTGCTGGTTCTGCTGGCCCGAAGTGGGGCTGGGGTCAGACAGGCCGGTGTTGAAAAAGTCCACCTGATAGGTCAGCGTCGTAGAGCTGCCGTCCCGGAGCTTCAGGCCGTCGATGCGGACGGTATAGGTTCCGTCATAGGCGGTGACCCCGTCGGGCCGGAAAACGATGCAGTAGCCGATGATATAGTCGTTGAAGCAGGTGAAGTATTTACTCTTGTAAGCGGTGCTGTAACGCTCTCCGCTCCGGAAGGTCCAGCTCTTCCCGCCGCCGGTCAGGGTAACGGTGATGTCTCTGGCGGAGGGGGTCGCATAAAGGCTGCTGTTCAGGTGCACGCTCCAGGCGTAGTCCCCGCCGAACACATCGCTGGGGAAGCTGCCGGAGGCGGGCCAGGCCACATAGTCATAGGGGCAGCCCTGGCCGCTCTGGTCGTGGACCTTCTCCATGGAGTACCTGCCGGCCATACCGAAGCCCACCTTGCCCAATTTGGGGTTCAGCTGCCAGGTCCGATGACCCACCCGGCTGATATTGCCGGGGTCGCTGTCCTCCATGTAGCCGTCCACGGAGCCCACCAGGGAATAGCCGCAGGCGATATTGCTGGAGCTGGCGGCGGCACGGCCCTTCTGGTAAAATCCGCTGTCCATCCCCGCCGGCTGGCTGGGATAATGGGTCAGCTCATCCAATGCGGCGTTGACCACCGCGCCATACTGGGCGCTTTCGCACAGCCCGGCGTCCAGAACGGCGGCAGGCAGACCCGCAATGCGCCGCATGGCGTTCAGCCGGGCGGCGGCGGCCTGGAGCATGCTGTCCTTGACTCTGCCGGTGGAATAGGGAGCCTTATAGGAGGGCTCTACATCACAGATGCTATCATAAATGGTGCTGAGAGGCACAGGGGCGTTTTTCAGCAGCTGGGTAATCTCTGCCTGACTGCGCTTGGGCATCTCCGTGCTGCCGCTGCCGTCGTGGAGCTTACGGGGAATGACGGAGAGGGTCTCCTCCCGGCCGCAGACGGAGCAGACCTGATAATTCCTGCCGGCGGAGGCGGTGGTGGCGGGAATGGTCTTTTTCTCCCAGCGGTGGGCGGTCATAGGGATGACCCGCAGGGTCTCCGTCTCCTTGCAGACGGAACAGGTTCGAGTGGCCTTGCCCTCGGCGGTGCAGGTGGAGGGAACGGTCTCATACTTCCAGCTGTGATAGCTCTTGGGGATGGCCCGGACGGTTTCCTCCGTCTTGCAGACAGAACAGATCCGGTAGCTCCGGCCCTCCTTGGAGCAGGTAGCCTGTTCCGTCAGATATTTCCAGGTATGCCGGCCATTGGCGCAGGGCGTATTGGGTGTAACCGGCGGCGTGACAGGGGGCTCCGGTATGACAGGGCCAGTGGTCTCACCGGGATTGGTAGTCTCACCGGGGTTCGTGGCAGACCCGCCGGGATTGGTGGTCTCACCTGGGTTGGTTGAGGACCCGCCGGGGTCTACAGAGGGATTCCGGTAATCAGGGTCCTTTTCCCCGCAGCCTGTGCGGGTACAGACGCCATTGACGAAATCATGCCCCAGTGGCTCCTCCTTCAGAATTTCCTTCTCTCCGCAGAGGGTACAGTAGTTATAGGTGTTTCCGCCCTGCGTGCAGGTAGTCTGCCAATTATCTCCCATCCATTGAATCACACGCTTCTGCCCATTGTTCATGGGGCAGATGTAACCATGGATGCGGGCGGTCCAAACGTTGTCCTGGGTCTGTTCGCCGTAGTAGGTGCCGCCTATCACCCGGGTACAGCTCCGCCCATAGGCATCACGGTCCGGCGCCGGAGGCGAGTAGGCCCCCGCCGCGGGTACAGCGGACATCAGCAGCACCATGGCGCACAGCGCCGCCGCCCATTGTTTCAGTCGTCTCATTCTTCAAAATCCTCCTTTTTATATTCGGGCCTGAATTTGCCCTCTATTAAGAACCTGTATTCACAACCGCCGCATGCCGTCTGGCCGGTCTTTTTCCCGTCATACTGCGTCGATTTCCCTTGCAATCCGTCAGGATTGCTGCGGAAAACCTCCTTGTCTGACGAGAAAAATCCTCGCCCATCCGGCATCCCTCGGCTATGAATACAGGTTCTTAGCCCCTTTTTGAATCAGTTGGCAAAATATTTGTGCATAAATGGAGGTCAGTATTATGAAATGCGAACATTGTGGCAAAAATGAAGTCACCTTTGTTTACCAGAGCAACATCAACGGAGAGATTACCGAAAAGCATCTCTGCGGCGAATGCGCCGCCAAACTGGGCTTTACCCGGCGGATTGCCGCCGGACATCAGAGGATGATGGACAGCTTTGACCATCTCTTCGGCGGCAGCTTCTTCAATCCCCGCCTCACCGTGACGGAGCAGTTCCGCCAGGCGCTGGGGGAGATGTTTGACAATCCCCTGGACGACCTTTTCACCGACATGCCCGCCCTGGGCGCGCCGGCGAAGCTGCCGGAGAAGACGCCGGAGAAAACAGAGGCGGAGCAGGCCGATCAGAACCGCTTTGCCAGGACCCGGGAGCTGAACGCCCTGCGGCATGAAATGGCCCGGGCCGTGGAGACGGAGAATTTTGAGCGGGCCGCCCAGCTCCGGGACCGGATCAGGGCCCTGGAGAAGGAAAACAGCTGAGGAAAACACGAATCTTTCAGGAAGGAAGTAGAACGATATGAGTGAACGGAAATTCAGCCCCGGAGCGGAAGAGGCTCTTCGGCTCAGCCAGGAATCCGCCAGCGAGCTGGGGCACGGCTATGTGGGCACCGAACATCTGCTGCTGGGCCTCCTCCGTCAGACGGGAGGAGCGGCCCATGAGGTTCTGGTGGAGGACGGCCTTACCTACGACCTCATTGCCGAGATGATCTGCCGGAGCGTGGGAGCCGGGAACCCCGGCGGCAATCCGGCCCAGGGCCTCACCCCCAGGGCCCGCCGGGTGGTGGAAATCGCCATGGAGGACTCCGCCAGAGGCGGCAGCGCCTATGTGGGCGCCGAACATCTGCTGGCGGGCCTGCTGCGGGAGGGGAACAACATGGCCGTCCGGATGCTCCGGCTGTCCGGCTCGGACCCCCGGCGGCTCTATGACGCCCTGATGCACAAGCTCCAGGAGCGGGCCCAGAACAGCGCGAGAAAATCCACCCGGGAGGAGCCCAAAAACAGCGGCGGCGCCGGCGGCAGCGGAAAGACCCTGCGGGAATTCACCAGGGACCTGACCGCCGACGCCCGGGCGGGGAAGCTGGACCCCGTGATTGGCCGGGACAGCGAGATTCAGCGGGTCATTCAGATTCTCTCCCGGCGGACCAAGAACAACCCCTGTCTCATTGGCGAGCCCGGCGTGGGCAAGACCGCCGTGGCGGAGGGCCTGGCCCGGAAGATTGCCATGGGCGACGTGCCGGAAGACCTGCTGGACAAACGCATTCTCTCCCTGGACCTCTCCGGCATGGTGGCCGGCACCAAGTACCGGGGCGAGTTTGAGGAGCGAATCAAGAAGGCCCTGGAGGAGGTCCAGAAGTCCGGGGACGTGATTCTGTTCATCGACGAGCTCCACACCATCGTGGGAGCCGGCAGCGCCGAAGGCGCCGTGGACGCGGCGAACATCATCAAGCCCGCCCTGGGCCGGGGTGAAATCCGGGTCATCGGCGCCACCACCCTCAACGAGTACCGGAAATATATCGAGAAGGACGCCGCCCTGGAGCGCCGTTTTCAGCCCGTCCAGGTGGGCGAGCCCAGCCAGGAGGCCAGCCTGGAAATCCTGAAGGGCCTGCGGCCCAAGTACGAGCAGCACCACAAGCTCCAGATTACCGACGAGGCCCTGGAGTCCGCCGTCTCCCTGTCCGCCCGCTATATCGCGGACCGCTTCCTGCCCGACAAGGCCATCGACCTGATGGACGAGGCCGCGTCCAGAGTGCGGATGGAGACGGAGGAGATATCCCCGGAGCTGAAGAGCCTGGAGGAGAAGATTGCCGCCCTGGCCAAGGACAAGGAGGCGGCGATTGCCAGGCAGGACTATGAAACCGCCGCCCAGCTCCGGGATATCGAGAAGAACTACAGGGACCAGGTGGAAATCGAGCGGGACAAGCGCCGCAAGAGCGAGGTGAAGCACCGCCCCGTAGGCCCGGAGGACATCGCCGCCGTGGTCTCCGGCTGGACCGGCATCCCCGTCACCCGTCTGACCGAGGACGAGGGGACCCGCCTGCTCCACATGGAGGACACCCTGCACAAGAGAGTGGTGGGCCAGGACGAGGCCGTTCAGGCCGTGGCCCGGGCCATCCGCCGGGGCCGGGTGGGTCTCAAGGACCCCAAGCGCCCCACAGGCTCCTTCCTCTTCCTGGGCCCCACCGGCGTGGGCAAGACGGAGCTGTGCAAGTCCCTGGCCGAAGCCATGTTCGGTGACGAGAGCTCCATCATCCGCATCGACATGTCCGAGTATATGGAGCGGCACACAGTGTCCCGTCTGGTGGGCTCCCCTCCGGGCTATGTGGGCCATGAGGAGGGCGGCCAGCTGACGGAAAAGGTCCGCCGGAGACCCTATTCCGTGGTGCTCTTCGACGAGATTGAGAAGGCCCACGAGGATGTATGGAACATGCTGCTCCAGATTCTGGACGACGGCCGCATCACCGACGCCCAGGGCCGGACGGTGGACTTTAAAAACACGGTCATCGTCATGACCAGCAACGTCGGGGCCAAAAGCCTCACCACCGCCGGGACGAAGCTGGGCTTTGCCCAGTCGGACAGCGCCGCCGAGGACGGCGAGCAGAAATTCCAGCGGGCCAGGGAGACCGTCATGGCGGAGCTCCGCCAGACCTTCCGGCCTGAGTTCCTGAACCGCATCGACGACATCATCGTCTTCCGCTCCCTCACCGAGGCGGATATCCGGGAGGTGGCCCGCCGGATGCTGTCCGCCGTCTCCGCCCGGATGGAGACCATGGGCCTGCACCTGAACGCCTCCGACGAGGCGGTGGCCGAGCTGGCAAAGGCGGGCTTCGACCCCAAGTATGGCGCCCGGCCCCTCCGCCGCTGCATTCAGAACCAGGTGGAGGACGCCGTGGCCGAAGGGATGCTGGACGGCACCCTGAAAGCCGGCGACACCGCCCTGCTGGCGGTGGAGGACGGCAGGCTCCGGGTCCGGAAGGACGATTCCGGCGTCTGCCTGACCAAGTGACAAACGCTCAAAGCGCGGAAAACGCCCGTCTGTACAACCAGGCGGGCGTTTTCGTACGTCATGCGGCGGGGATTTCTGGCTTAGCCCCCCGCCGCGATGCAGGCGGAGAGGGACCAGCTCTGCCAGCCGGCGCAGTCCTGCCGGGCCTCCTCCCGGCGGCGCTCCAGCATCTCCCCCAGGGGCTCCTCCCGGCCGGTGCGCCAGTCCAGGAAGGTCAGGCGGCTGTCCAGCCGGGCCAGCTGGGGCAGGGTATCATAGGAGAGGTCATAAAGCAGGTAGCTGACGCTGATATTGGGCGTTCCACCCCGGGCCTCACAGGCAAGATACCGGTCCACCTGGTCCTTTGCCACCAGATAGTCCAGGGGCACGCAGTTGATCACCAACCACCCCGCCAGGGCCAGGGGGAAGGCCAGGCGGCAGAAGCTCCTGTCCGGCTTTTGCAGCTTCCACAGCGCCGCCAGGAAGAACAGGGCCATCATCACCATGCCCCAGTAGGTCATGCAGCGCTTGAAGCTCAGACCGTAGGCGGAGACGTACAGGGTCATCCGCCAGGCGGCGGAGGCCAGCAGCAGCAGGCTTTCCCCCGCCAGCAGAGCGGAGAGCAGCCGGAGGACCGTCCAGGTCCGCCCCTCCCGCCGGGAGAAGGTCAGCCCCGTCAGGGTGACGGTGAGGTTGACCACAGTGACCCCTACCATCTGAAAAAAGCCGCTCCGGGCCCACTCGGCGTAGCTGATGCCCCGGCGGGCCAGATACTCCGGCCCGCCGAAGAGCCCGGCGGACTGCACCGCCAGAAACAGCAGGTAGAGCCCGTCCAGTGCCGCCAGCATCAGCAGAAAGCTCAGGCCGTCCGTCCGCTTCTCCGGCAGGGAGCCGCTCAGGGGCCTGGGGTGCCGGAGGCTGTACAGGAAGCTGAAGGCAAAGGGCGTCAGCACCAGGGTCCAGAAGAGCTTTCCCAGGTACTCCTCCAGATGATCCAGGCTGAGGAAACGAAGGGTCTCCAGGGAGGCGGCGAACAGGGCGTCGGCGGACATCAGCACCGGCGCCAGTACCGCCACCAGCGCCAGGGCCCCCGCTGTCCCCAGGACCAGGGGCAGCGTCCGCTTGTTCCGTTCCTCCCGCCGCTCCCGCTCCGGGAACGCCGCCGTCAGGGGAGCCCACAGATTCCCGAACAGGCCCCAGGCCGCCAGCAGAAACCGCTCCCACAGCATGGCGGGCCGCCACCAGGGCAGCAGGGCTCCGGCGGAGTGGGACAGGGCCTGGAGGGGGACCAGCAGCGCCAGGGCCATAAAATTCCACAGACGGAACAGGGGGCTGGAGGTCAGGGCGAAGGTCGCCGCAAGGGCCAGGTTCACCCCCAGCAGCACCCGGCTCTCCCGGCGGCACAGGGGTTCCCGCCCCGTGAAGCCCAGCAGCAGAAGATACCAGGCGAAGAACAGCAGCGTGTCGCACATGCCCCAGGGCCAGCCGGCGGTGTTGACCAGCAGGAGGCAGAAGCAGCCCGTCAGCAGCGTGAAAAGCTTATCCCGCCCGGTGATGTCTGCCTCCGGTCTCCAGGGGAGCGGTTCCCCCGGTCTGCCCGGTCCCGCCGCTGGCTCTGTCTCCGTGCCGGAGACAGGCGGCGTTTTATGGATTTCCGGGCGGTTTTCCGGATTTTGGGCAGGCTTCGCCCCGCCCTCCACCGGCAGGGCGTTTTCAAATTCGCTCAAATGCAATTCTCCTTATCACGGCTGTCCCTCAAAGGCGGACAGCGTTTTTGTGAAGTAACGGCGGTCACATCCGCCCCAGAAAGCGCCCCAGGATCAGCACCATTGCCAGCAGCAGAGCCAGCAGCAGGGCGGCGGCATAGAGATCCATTCTCTCCTTCCGCAGGAATCCCCGGACCAGCAGCCCGGCGGCTCCCGCCGCCAGCGCCAGAAACAGAGGAATCACCCAGGCGGTAAACGACATATCACAGCGCTCCTCTCAGTTTCTCAGGCGTCATGGTCCGGCACATATTCCAGAATATCTCCTGGCTGGCAGTCCAGAGCCCTGCAAACGGCCTCCAGCGTGGAGAACCGGACGGCTTTGGCCTTGTTGTTCTTCAGAACCGACAGGTTGGCCAGGGTGATGTCCACCTGCTCCGCCAGCTGGGACAGGCTCATTTTCCGCTTCGCCATCATCACATCCAGATTCACAACGATCATGGCGGCACCTCAAATCGTAAGGTCGTTTTCCGCCTTCAGCTCCGCCGCCTGGCGGAAGAGGGCGGACATCACCAGACACAGCAGGCCCCCCATGGCGAACATGGGCACAAACAGCGCGTTATATGTCCCCAGAGGCCGGAGGGACTGGTAATTCCACATGCTGAAAATCACCCTTCCCAGGGCCGCCCCGGCGATGAGGAAGCAGCTGAGAGCCGCCCGGCTGAGGCTGACGGCGTTTTCCATGGAGAAGGGCTCCCCCCGGAGGACGGTGCCCAGCACCCGCCGGGCCTGCCGGAGGATGACGGCGGTGTTGATACCGGCGAAGACGAGGAACAGGGTCAGAACCCATTCGTAGCTGCCGAACCAGATCCAGCCGTGGCCCCAGGCCGCCAGGGTTCCCTGCAGTCCGCCCCACTGCTCCGGGTGGCCCACAAGATTCTGAGCGCCGCCCACCAGCACAATAGTGGGCACCATGTATACGGCGATTACATTGCACACCAGGGCAATTCCCACCAGAATGTTCAGCACCCCGGCGATTTTCCGGGCGTCGACGGTTTTCATTGGAAACGCCTCCTTTCTCTGGTATCCTACCACGGACTTTATCGAAAGTCAATGCTGATTTATCGTTTTTCAATAAATTTTTACTGAGAAACAGGGAGGGCAGGGCGCTCCCTCAGACGGCGTGGGGCGGAGACCCTGGGACACAGGCCCGGCCCCGGTTATAAAACAGAGGGTGAGACAGGCCCGCCTGGGGGGAATTTTTCTGCCGGAGCCCCAAAAACCGGCCCGGAATCGCCGTCTTCTGATAAAATACGCGAAAGGGCCCTCCCGGCCCGTGGTGTGTAGGAGTACAATACATATTGGACAGTAGCGGAAGAAAAAAGCAGAAGGATGAGGCCGCATCGGTTAAAGTTGAG
>ERZ808051.833-NODE-833-length-26249-cov-13.553836_pt1 | contig 26249 bp, 24 predicted proteins | sample MGYA00380199_ERZ808051 | MGnify/ENA primary metagenome ERZ808051 (study PRJEB31490, sample SAMN06133391) | mouse gut metagenome | isolation source: J11 | host: mice | place: China: Chengdu | collected 2015-05 ...
CTTGACAAATTTTTTGCTTTCATTTTTACAGTAACGGTAAAATAGCGTAAGTAACGAATTTGTCTCATATGTGAGACGCACTCGTCAGTTACCCTGTTTTTTGTCTATTTTTTTCTACATAAAACAAATCATACGGAGAAACATTAAGAGCATCAGCAAGTACGCAGATTGTCAGCACAGTAGGGTTATACTGCTGATTTTCAATCCTGTTTATTGTTGCCTTACTTATACCGGACAGCTCCTCCAGTTCTCGGAGGCTCATTTTTCTTTCTGTTCGGTATTCATATAATTTATATACTACCTTCATTTATATCACCATTATTATTCTGCCTGCTGCTTGCGAGAATATTAATGATTTAAAAATTATAAAAAAATTGTGTTACCTTGTTATTATTCTCTCACTAATATACTAAGGTGTTTGTAAAATAAAACACTTATGTAACTTTTGTACAATACAGTTTTATCTGTTTGTAAATATATTTTATTTTATAGGAGAATATAAAAATGAAAAAATGTAACAATTGTGGTTGTATCAACGAAGATACACAAATGTTTTGTGGGCAATGCGGAAGCAAATTAAACGATTTTTCTATAGACACAACACAGGACAGTCAAAATACATACTATACCCAACCTCAACCACCTCAACAGCAGTTTACAAGTTCACAATATCCTACTCCACCTACAAACGATAAGCCTAAAAAGAAGAAAAAGGGTTGCTTAGTTACTATATTGATAGTGTTAGGTGTATTAATTTTATTAGGTATAATTGGAGGACTTGCTTCTTCTGACGATGATACAACAACTACTGAAAATCCATCACAATCCACATCCGATGTTTTTCAAGAAAAAACGACTAAAAAAACTGAAACCACAACACAGTCGAAATCTGAATTCACCAATACTTGTCAGGAATATTCATATAAAGAAATTGCAAGAGATCCTAATAACTACAAAGGAAAGCCAGCCAAGTTCAAAGGACAGGTTATACAGGTTCAAGAAAGCGGTAAGACTATTGTTTTAAGAGTAAATGTTACAGCTGAAGAAAATGAATTTGCTGAAGGCGGTTATCTTTATGAAGATACTATTTATGTTGAATATACTAAAAAGGACAGTAATGAAAGCCGTATTCTCGAAGATGATATAATTACTATATACGGAACATTAAACGGTTTAATGACTTATGAATCTATCTTGGGCGAAGAAATCAGTATTCCTCATCTTATCGCAGAATATATTGATATTGAAACAGCTTAATTAGTAACAGTGCTCAATTCTACAACAATCAGAATAAGAAAATAAAAACCTCCCGGCTACGCCAATAGCCGAGAGGTCTAAAAGAAAGCAGTGTTGTGATACAACCCTACCGAACAATAGGTATTGTATCACACTCTGCTTTAAAAATCAAGCAGGGTATTTTTATACCCTTTTTTAAGTATAATTAACGGAGGTTATAAAATGAATACAATAGAAAAATATCTTATGTATCTGAGAAAAAGCCGAGCAGATTCAGAGACTGAAACAATTGAAGAGGTACTTATACGGCACGAAACAATTCTTCAGGAATACGCTTTAAAAGTATTCGGTGAGAAGATACCTGAACAGAACATTTACAGAGAAGTCGTATCCGGTGAGACAATAGATGCGCGTCCGCAAATCAAAAAAGTTCTTTCGTTAGTAGCCAATGGTGATTACAAGGGTGTTCTTGTTGTAGAGCCACAGCGTCTCACACGTGGTGATATGCTTGACTGCGGAACAATCATCCGCGTTTTCAGATATAACAATGTAAAAATCGTAACACCGAGCTGTTCGTATGATCTGAACAATACACAGGAACGCAGATACCTTGAAATGACACTGCAGCAAGGTAATGATTATCTTGAATACATAAAAACCATTCTCGGCAGAGGCAGGCTATCATCCGTCAAGGAAGGATGCTATATAGGCAGCAAGCCGCCTTTCGGCTATGACAGAACTGTTATAGAGGGCAAGCACACGTTGACACCAAATCATGATGCTGACACGGTGAAACTTATCTTTGATTTATTTGTAAACAAAGATATGGGCTCTCACTTAATTGCTTTAGAACTGGATAACAAGGGGCTGAAACCACTGAATGCTGAACACTGGCATCCGGCAACAATCCGAAACATCATACGCAATCCGGTATATGCAGGCAAAATACGCTGGAACAACAAAAAGGTTATAAAAATAACGGATGAATTCGGTAACACAACAGAAAAACGAGACTGCAAATCAGCTGATAAAATGATTGTTGACGGAATACATCAACCGATTATCACAATGGAAACATTCAATAAAGCACAAGGGAAGTTTGGAAATATGGCAAAAGTAAAATCTGAAAATGAAGTTAAAAATCCTTTTGCATCAATTATGAAATGCAAAAGGTGCGGAAAAGCATTTTTATTAAGAAACAGCAGAGGTAATAACAGACTGCAATGCTCTAATCAGACACATTGTCACTCTGCATCAGTTCAATATGAGCCTATCAAGGAAGCTGTTATAAAATCACTGATTGCCTATATTGAGGATTATAAAATCAAGCTTGAAAACGATGACGGTAACAGTGTAAAAATTCAGCAGAATATTTTAAAAAATCTGAAAAAGCAATATGACGAATTAACCACACAGCAAAACAAATTATATGAATTATTAGAAAAAGGTCTTTACTCCGAAAGTCTTTTCCTTGAGCGTCAAACAATATTAAGCGAGAACAAGGCAAAGCTGGAGGAAAGCATCAAGGAACAGGAAAGCAGCTTACCTGATGCAGTTGATTACAGAGAAAAGATTTTTGATGTCAACCAGGCAATTAAGATGATAAATGATGATAACATATCATCTAAGGATAAGAACTCTTTTATTAAGCAGATTATTGACAGAATAGAAATATCCACTCCCCTTTCACAAAAGGAGCATAGGGTCGATTATGACGATATCAAAGTAGATGTTTTCCTTAAATAATTATTTTTTATTCTTTGCGACATCATAAAGTAACTTATGTATCCGTAATTCCGTTTGCAAGCTTTGCAAGGGTATTTCCTGTACAGGGGACGATTGCAAGCACGTCAAACATTTTCTTCGGGCCGACAGGCTCTGCCTGTTCTATTGTATGGATAATGCTGTTGCCTGTTATTTCAATCAGTTTATTCTGTATATCAACGGCATTTCCGAAACGTGTATCTTTTGAATAAGCATTTTCACTCATGATCGGCGTAACACTATGCCCAGCCTTTACCAAAGCTTTTACGGCATCAATTGATTTCGCAAAGGTGCAGAATGAACCTGTCAGGCAATAACCGATGTTCAAGAAAAATCCTCCTTTATAATTTGGTTTATTGTTTTTCCGATTAAGTATCCTGCTGATTTTTTTGAATAGCGAGACGGCAGTCGCTTACCGTCAATCAGTTTAATACCCTTTGATTTTGCATAGAGCGTATCCACTCCGCCCGGAAAGGATGCAAGATCAATAAGAGTAACATCACTGCTCAACGCATCAAGCTCTGCCTTAGTGAAAATAATATGCGGTACTGTATTGAAAACGATATCGTAATCATTTTTTACAGCCAGCTCATCAAAGGTTATATGATTTGCTCCGTTAAAACGTGAAAGTGCTATGCTTTCCTTACTGCGTGAGCAAACCGTCACATCAGCACCAAGTGCTGCCAATGCCTTATGAAGCGCCTGTGCAATTCTGCCATAGCCTGTAATCAGTACCTTTGAATTGTAAATAGACATATTTGAATTTTCTTTATAAAGTGCAATTGCACCCTCTGAGGTTAAAAAAGCATTTTCAAGAAGAAAGGCTTTAATCTTATTATAATCAAAGCCCTTATAATCACCTACACCGTAAAACACCGTTTTATCCTCCAGCTTGTCAAACATATATTTTTTAACCGGAATAGGCAATATAACAAAATCCGCTGACGCAACATCCTCAACATAGGAATAACCATTGTCAACAAGATATGCTTTTGCATATTCCAGTCTTTCATCTGTTAAGTAAGGAATCGTAAAAGATTTCAATTTCATAAATAACACCTCTAATAACATATCAGCTATCCCTTTATACTATGAAATAAAAAAATATTAGTTAACGGCAAAGTTACTATTTATTTTTTCACATAATAGTAGTATAATATATTAAATTGTTTTGACGGAGGCTTGCTCTGATGAGTATAGATGAAATATTAAAAAAAGCGAAAAGAATACATTTTATCGGCATCGGCGGTTCAGGAATGTGCCCTCTTGCCGAAATACTTATTTCACTTGGATATGAGCTTTCAGGCTCTGATAATAACGACACTGAAACCTTCAGAAGAATCGAAAAAGAGGGTGCAAAGGTATATCTCGGTCAGGTTAAGGAAAACCTTACAGATGATATTGAACTCGTAATTTACACAAATGCAATCCTTGCAGGAAATGAAGAGCTTGAATATGCTAAGGCGAACTTTCCCTGCTATGAACGTGCGGAGCTGCTCGGTGCAATGAGCAGAATTTTTTCCAACTGTATCGGTGTATGCGGTACACACGGAAAAACCACAACATCATCTATGATTACACAGGTTTTACTTGAGGCAGGGCTTGACCCAAGTGCAGTTATCGGCGGAAAGCTGCCGGTAATTGACGCTTACGGAAGATATGGCCACAGCCAGAATTTTGTGTGCGAGAGCTGTGAATTCAACAACACATTTTTAAAGATGAATCCGGACATTGCAGTTATTCTGAATATTGATGAGGATCACCTTGATTTCTTCGGAAATATTGAAAACATAAAAAAATCCTTCAGAAAATTCGCCGATAAGACCACGAAAACCATTATATATAACGGTGACGACAAAAACACCGTTGATACACTCAAAGGTATAACAGGCAAGAAACTGATAAGCATCGGTAAAAATGACGATAATGAATGGGTTGCTAAAAACATTGATGTACCCGGTGGCTTTAAATCATCCTATGATGTTTATCACAATGGTGAATTTACTGCAAAGGTTGAGCTTTCTGTTCCGGGCGAGCATAATATTCTCAACTCACTTTGCGCCTTTGCAGCCGCGTATGAAAGCGGAGCTGATATTGAAAGCATATGCAGAGGACTTAAAGCATTCGGCGGTGCATCAAGACGCTTTGAGCTTTTAGGTGAATACAACGGAATCACCTTTGCTGACGATTATGCTCATCACCCTGCTGAACTTAAGGTTACACTTGAGGCTGCAATGAAAATGGGATATAAAAATGTATGGGCAGTTCACCAGCCATTCACATTTACACGAACATCCCTTCTGCTTGATGATTTTGCAGAGGTTTTACAGATTCCCGATAAATGCGTGATTTCAGCAATTATGGGAAGCCGTGAGGTAAATACAATAGGTATAAAAGCAAAGGATTTATCGGACAAGATACCGAATTCCATACAGCTTGACACCTTTGAGGAAATATGTGACTATGTGCTTTCTCACGCTCAGGCAGGTGATCTGGTTATCACGCTCGGATGCGGAGACGTATACAAGGTTGCCAGAATGATGGTAAACAAATTGAAAAGCAACTGATAAAAAAGTTCAGCCAGGTACAAGATGTACAAGGCTGAACTTTTTATTTAAAATATTTTTTTATTTTATTTTCAATTTTTGTTTCGTACAATTTTGTAAAAACGGTAATGATTCTGTCGTAGAACAGGAAAAGAATATTCATCAAAACGGCAAACAGAGCAATCATCCATTGCCCCTCCCCCTCTTCAAGAAACGGAATACCGAATACAAACACAAGAATCAGCTGCACCGCAATAAGAAGAACATTGAAAATCAAAAGCTTTAAAGTAATTCTCAGCGGTTTTATTCTGATTTTTGCGAGTTCTTCGTGCACCATAGGATAAAATCCAAAAAGCATAACATACATCAGCATACATTCCTTATCAGCCACCAACATAAAGGATAAGGCTGAAGTCGCCGCATAAGTGATCCACGCACTTGATTTGCCGAAAGTACGATTAAGCATAATCATAAAAAGCCCCACAATCATAGGCATTGTATATGCCAGCACAAAGGTAATTCCGCCTAAGAAAAGGAGCACTACCGAAAGGGCTGTAACAATCGAGCACACTGCAAGGCGAGCAGCACTTTTCACAATAACATCACCACTTCTTTATTATTTTTTAGGATATCATGAATTGAAAAATATGTAAATAGTATGAATAAGGAGTTAATTATTTGTTCATTTTTTATTATTTCTATTTACTTTTACCGAAAATAATATATAATTAGAATATATTATTCCATTAATCTCAGAAAGAGGTGTGCATATTGAAAAAAGTTTTTGTTTTATTGCTTGCACTTATTGTGGTCATTTCGTCGATATTTGTTGCCTGTTCAAAAAAAGACTCCGAAGAAACGACTGACGGACTGAACAGTGATACGGAATTCGGCTTTGAAACACAGGAAGTAACTGATGATAAAGGCAAAGCCGTTACGGATAAGAACGGAAATGTTGTTACTACAGAGGTTCCTGTAATTTACAAAAAGGATAAAAAAGGCAGAACATACGCTCAGCTTATTGACTCTAACGGTGACCCAATCAAGGGAAGTACAATTAAGGTTACCGAAAGAGAAGATGATACAGAAAACAACAGCGGTACCTATGGCGGAAAAGACCCAAGCAAAAACACAACCACCAAGCCAAATAACAAAACAACCGGCACAACAAAAAAAGATGTTTCACTTACCGACTCCAATGATACAACAGCATTTAACGGCAATGAAACTGTACCTAAAACAAGTGCAACCGGAAAAGAGGTTAACTTCTCAGTTGAAGATCAGAACATTATTAAGTCCATGCTTGAGGTTCCGTATCTTTACACTGCAAGCTACGAAAATTCCGATGGTGTGCCAATTAAAATTGCAACACACACCGCTGTCTGGATGGCAGAACGTGAAGGCAGCTCAAGAAATATTTATCCATCAAGCCCTATCGTTCTTAATCTTTTTAAATACTATGGACAGACTGTTGTTAACTTTAAAACAAAGTGCAATGATTATGCTGAAAAATCGAATGCACCAATCAAATATATTAAAAAAGATGATACCTTTGAAATTTCAGATTATACAAAGAAAGTTCAGACTGTATCCATAACGAAGGTTGAGGATCTTGGTGACAATAACTTCTATAAGGTAACAGCGGATGTATCCGGCTGTAACAAGAAAAAGGTTATTGCTATTGTTCAGAAAAACCGTCTTGAATCTTCACTCGGTTTCTCAATCAAGGCACTCAAATGGCAGTAATTAAAAACGGATTTATATTTACAAAGGCACCGATATAATCGGTGCTTTTTTGTTGTAACATTCTTTACAGTTGATAACCACTTTACTGATGTATAGGTTATTGCTGCACATTTTTATTTTCTCCCTTAACAGACCGAAAGACTTAATATATGCAGAATCAGGAAACACCACAATTGAGGTTACTTCTAATTTCGACAGACATACCGCAGCTGTATTCACAGGAATTCCTACTTTTGTGCTTAAAAACAATATAAATACACGGATGATTGACGAAACTTTTTATAAAAGATTAATTTATTGAAAAATATAAAATCTGTTAATTGATTTTCATAGTATCTGCAGTCATTGAAAAGCATATAAATATATCGGTGATGAAAATGTTTAGTGCTTTACTATCCGCAATAAGTGCACACTTAATCTATTTTATTCTGCACATTCAAAACACGTCCAGCTTTCCCAAACCGCTGTCGCCTAAGGAGGAGGCAATGTGGCTTGAAAAGATGAGGGACGGCGACGCAAACGCAAGAGGAGTATTAATTGAAAGGAATTTAAGACTTGTCAGCCATATTGTAAAAAAGTATTATTCAAAGACAAATGACACGGATGATTTAATCAGCATAGGTACAATCGGCCTGATTAAAGCAATTGATTCCTTCAATGCTGAAAAAGGCACCCGCCTTGCTACATATGCATCACGATGCATAGAAAAAGCAACCCTATCGGTACGGCTCTTTTAGGAGTAAAAGACGGAATAAAGAGTCTTTTTTCTAATGGTTGGCACTTATTTCATCAAATTTCAAGGAATTTTTACCTTTTGTCAAAGTCGGAAAACACTTCCGCTATCAAATATACGATTGTTTATGTTTTCAACTTCCGTTTTGTTCATCCACACTGGCATACAAAGGCTGATATGCTTTTCTACAAATACCCTGACCCAAGTAAAATTCCGACCGTTGCTGAACGATTACAGTATTTCAGAAACAAAAAATCATTGCTACAAAAGGATGTTGCAAAGGCAGTTGGTATTGATCGTTCAACTTATATCAGTTATGAAAATCCGGCACATAAAAATTATCCATTGAATGTGCTTGAAAAGATTGCCGATTTGTACGATGTTAATATTACTGCTCTGCTTGATGATTATAACCGATTTTTGTATAACGGACAGGCTAATCAAATTCAAAGTACAAGAAAATCGTTGGGACTTACTCAATATCATTTTGGCGAACTTTATGGCGTCAGCGCAAGGACAGTCAGAGGTTGGGAAAAGGACAGAATACAAATTTCTAAAAAAGTATGGAAAAGAATTTACAAACAAGAAATGGCTGCCTTATGAGTTGTTCACAAGACAGCCTTTCTATTATTTTATACTATTAAGTATTTTGACTTTTTGCTCTTTTGAGCAATTAAGTTTATTCACTTTTTCAAAAACTGCATTTGCATAAGTAAGTGCAACTTTTTTACTCAAGTTTTCTAATTCCTTTTCGGAAGTAGGATAATGAAAAGTTATATTCATTATCTGCCCTCCTTATCAACACCTTTGAACAATGAATTATATGCAACATTGCTCGTACAGTATGAATGGAGATTATCACAGAGATTCTCTATATCAAAAATGATATTGTCATAATCATCTTTAGAAATTTTTATAAATTTATCTGAAGAAGTTTCTTTATAGATTTTCATTATTCATCAACCTCCTTTCCGTTTCCTGACAATTCAGGTTCAGAAACTTGGTTTATTGAATTTTTATCACGAATATATTGTTGCTTAAATATTTGATTTAACAAAATTTCATTTCCATATTCGTCTGTTCCTATTATATCTGAAATAGAAGAATGTTTTTGTTTGCAATCATCAACTAATCTACAAGTCTCTCCTATTGTCTTATCCATAAATTTCGGAACATACATTCCTTTACTGGCTCGATATATGTTTAATCCTTTCGGATAATACTTTAATCTTTCCGCCTTTTCTCTTGCTTTTTTAGAAGCAGTTTCTTTAAAAGAAGGAAAGAAGTATGTAGACATTCTATCTACATTTTTTATTCTCACAACTTTTATATTTCCTCTGCCCCAGCACTCTCGAATAAATTCATATGGTATAAATAAATATAGACTTTTGACGCTTTTAATTAATACGTGTAAATGCCAACTGCCTGAGGCATTAGGCTCTGCAACACGTAGATATTGCAAGTTTTTGTACCTATATTTCATTTTATCCCAGAATTTTTTAAAATCTTTACTTAGATTAGAGGGTTCATACATAGGTTCTTCATAAGTTAATGTGATATGGAGTTCATTATTTGAGCCACTGAAATTATAATTTATAATTTTTCTAATCTTATGAAAAGTTTTCTTTAGATTAGCTTCACAATCTTTTCTTGTTGTATTTCTATTGTAATGCCTTATTTCATTTGTTGGAAGATAGCGATAAGTATCTTTATCTATTCGCTTAATTTTATTTGAGGAATCAATTTTGTTTTTTATTCCTATTATTTCAATGTTTCTTTTGTCATCACACACCCATATTCTTTGAAATTCCTCAAATTCAATTTCATTTGTTAGTAGAGTTTTTACTTTAATTGGTTTATTCATTACAAATAACCCTTTCTACATAGAATGTATTAAATCTAATTAGTTAAAATAGTTATTTTAGATTTGCTATGTAGTAGTCTTGAACTCAAAAACTCTAAATTTAATTGATTCATTTTTTCTAATGTTGCCTAAATAATTTAAAATAAAAGCATTCCTCGCTTGAGAAATGCTTAAATTAAACATATTTACTTTTTTAAGCATTTCAATTAAAACTAAACGCTCGTTTATCACTTCTAATGCTATTATCTGCAAGAAAATGTAAAATATTCCTATTAGATTATTTTTTCCGATAATTTTGACAAATTCTAATTTTTTACTAAATATAGAATAGCGCTTCTCGATTGAGAAACGCTTTTCTTTTTGCCTATTAATGCTCTATTCACTTTTAACACCGTCTACAAAGTCCTATTCGCCGTTTATTGCTTTTTGGCAAAACGGTTTGCCATTTAAATTTTAAAAGGCTCTAACAGGCTTCTTTCGGTTAATTAAAAATCTGCATATATAAAGAAAAAACCATTGATTATGCCGACAGTTACAAACTGCAAGCACTTTCAATGGCTTAAATTATTAATCTTCAAATATAAATAAATCGTTAGGTGTACATTCAAGAATGTCACACAACTTTTCAATTGTTTCTAATTGCAATCCTGTTAAAGTATTGTCACAAAGTTTATTAACAGTTTTATAAGTTGTCTGCATTTCTTTTACCAACCAATACCTTGTTTTGCCTTTTTCATTCAGCAAATTCTGTACATTCATTTTAATCATAAAATCACCAGTTAAATATTAACATTAATGTACCATAAATATAATTAGCCATTTAGTAGTGTACCTATTGGTTGACTATTTTGTTAAAATATGTATAATTAAGTTATGCAAATAAAATTGGAGGTCAGAATATGGAAAACCAAGTTGAAAATCAAAATCCAAAGCAGAAAAAGAAAGTTATAACAAAAGTAATTTGCGTTGTTGTAGCAATTTTGCTTATGGTTGGTATTGCATTTATTGTTGCAAATTATGTGCACAAAAATAATGCCCTGCCTGCCTCTGCTGATGTAAAGAACGGTTTATCAGCATATGAGCTTGCAGTAGAGCAGGGATATAACGGCAGTTTGGAAGAATGGCTTAAATCTCTTGACGGCAAGTCTGCTTATGAAATAGCAGTTGACAATGGTTACACAGGTACTGAGGACGAATGGAACAAAGCAATCGCAAATGTTTCTAATCAGAACAATGTAACAATCAAAAATGCTGAATTTTCAAAAAACGGTGATTTGATTATTACCCTTTCAGACGGAACAACCATCAATGTGGGTAAGGTTGCAGACTCTGACGGTAAAGATGGAGCAAATGGTAAAAATGGCACTAACGGAGCAAATGGTGCTGATGGCAAAAACGGAACTAACGGTATCAATGGAAAAGATGGCGTTAATGGTAAGAACGGTCAAGATGGTAAAGGCATTTCATCAGCAAGCGTGAATGACAATGGTCAGCTTATTCTCACATTTTCTGATGGCTCAACCGTTAATCTGGATAAAATCGTCGGTACAAATGGTACTGATGGCGTAAGTGTAACCAATTCTACAATCAATGATAACGGTGAATTAGTATTAACATACTCTAACGGACAAGTACATAACCTTGGTAATGTAATCGGTGCGGACGGAAAAGATGGTACGAACGGCATTGACGGAAAGAATGGTCTTGACGGAAAAGATGGTGCTAACGGTGTTAATGGTAAGGACGGAATAAGCATTACATCATCTGCCGTTAATGCAAACGGTGAACTTGTTTTAACTTATTCTGACGGCACAACTGCTAATCTTGGTACTATCGTAGGCAAAGATGGTGTTAATGGAACTGACGGAGCAAAAGGTGACAAAGGTGATAAGGGTGACGCAGGTCTTAACGGTACAGATGGTAAGGATGGCGTTGACGGTATCAGCGTAACCAATGCAGAAATCAATTCCAATGGTGAATTGGTGCTTACATACTCCAACGGTCAAAAATCTAACCTCGGCAATGTTATAGGTGCTAAGGGTAAGAATGGAGCAGACGGTAAAAATGGACTTGACGGCAAGGACGGAATCAATGGTACTGATGGTAAAGATGGACAGGATGGCATTAGTGTAATCAAGTCCGAAATCAATGCAAACGGTGAATTGATAATTACCTATTCCAATAATGTAATTGACAATCTTGGTGTTGTTGTCGGTGCAGACGGCAGAGATGGAAAAGACGGTATTGATGGCAAAGATGGTCGAGATGGTGTTGACGGACAGAACGGTCTTGATGGTAAGGCTGGACTTAATGGTATTGATGGTCAGGACGGTGTAGGCATTGACACAATCGTAATTGAAGATGGTACACTTAACATCACTTTATCAAACGGCACAACCTTAAATCTCGGCACAATAAAAGGCACCGACGGCAAAGACGGTGTCAATGGTACAGATGGTATTAACGGAACTGACGGTGTAGGTATTACAGAAACAAGTATCAATGACTCAGGCGAGCTTGTGATTGCTTACTCTGACGGTACAACTACAAATCTTGGCAAGGTTGTCGGCGAAAACGGAAAAGACGGAGCAGATAGCAACAACGGCATTTCAAAAACAGAAATCAACGAAAACGGCGAGTTAGTGATTATCTTTGCAGATGGTACATCAACTAACCTTGGTACTGTTGTAGGCAAAGATGGTCGTGATGGATTAGATGGTGTAAATGGCACGAACGGTCTTGATGGTAAGGATGGCTTGAACGGTACTGACGGACAGGATGGAAAAGACGGTATCGGTATCAGCAATGTAAATGTTAATGCTGATGGTGAGCTGGTTCTCACATTCTCTGATAATCAGACAATCAATCTTGGCAAAATTGTCGGCAAGGACGGAAAAGACGGAATAAATGGTATTGATGGTAAAGACGGCGTTGATGGTGCTAAAGGTGAAAAGGGCGACACAGGCGAAAATGGTGCAGATGGTAAAGATGGACTAAACGGCACAAACGGCGTTGACGGCAAAGACGGTCAGGACGGTATAGGCATTGACAATGTAACCATTTCCGATGACGGTGCGTTAACTGTTACACTTACTAACGGCACAGTATTAAACCTTGGCAACATCAAGGGTGCTGACGGTATCGGCATTTCAAAGTCAGAAATCAATGCAGACGGCGAACTTGTATTAACCTATACAAACGGTGATGTTAAAAATCTCGGCAAGGTGACAGGCAGAGATGGCATAGATGGTACTGATGGCACAGGAATAAAGAGTGTTACCCTTTCAAAAGATGGTGAACTAATCATCACCCTTTCAGATAATACAGTCCTTAATCTCGGCAATGTCAAAGGTGAAAAAGGTGACAAGGGAGATAAGGGCGATAAAGGTGATAAGGGTGATGACGGCAGAGGTATTGCCAAAACCGAACTCATTAATGGTGAGCTTATAATTCATTATACAGATGGTACAAGTGACAATTTAGGCGCTATTGCCTCCGGAGAAACAATTGAGGACTACCTTATTTTTTCTTTACTTGAAGACAATACATATGGTGTTGCATTAAATACAAATTACACAAATAGCGTTATTGAAAATATAAATATACCGTCTTCATATAACGGGTTACCTGTAACTAAAATTATGAAGAATGGTTTTGAGAACTCAAAAATTAAATCAATAAATTTACCTAATTCAATACATACTATCGATAATTATGCTTTTCAAAATGCAACAAATATAGAAAAAATAGTTATTCCCGATACAGTCGAAAATATAAACTATAATGCTTTTAGAGGATGCAAAAATTTAAAAACTGTTGATATTAGCAGTAATAGTCAGCTTACGAGATTTAATTCAGGAGTTTTTAGAGGCTGCTCTTCATTAACAGAAATAAGAATACCAAAAAGCATCACATATATAAATGAGTCTGCATTTTATGGTTGCACCTCACTAACAGCAGTGTATTTTGAAAAAACTTCTGGTTGGAGTCGCAGATGGGCAACTGTTGACAAAACCCCCATGTCCGTCGGAGATAGATGGAATATTGTAAGTGCCTCGCAAATTTCAAACGAAAAAAATGCAGCAAAATTACTTCTCGAAATCTATGAATATTATGGAGGAGCAGGAACAACAAATAAATGTCCATACCAATGGAAATGTGAATAATGAAATTTTGAAAAGAGGATTAAATCATGTTAATAAAAGGAACAAAAGAACCACGCAATATTTCAGCAGGAATAAGTGATGAAGAAATACAATTATGTGAATATTACATAAAAGGTGCAGTACATGGTTTCTGTAACAATAATTCAGGATCAAGATTTTCTGCAAGGTCTTTGTTTGGTGGAGAAAACACAGAATGGAAAGACACTCCATTAGTAAAGATTTATGACTATTATACAAATGTTAAAGGATATGATTTTGAAAAAGCACACAAACAGGCAGGAATTGATGTAGGCTTGCTATTAAAGGCTGTTTTATGTAAAGATAACAAGTTTGACTATGAAGAATTTGATGCTTACACAAAAGAATATTGCAGAATAACAAGTAAATAAACGAAAAACTCCGTCAATGATTTAAGGTCGTTGGCGGAATTTTTTATGGTTTTATTAAATTCTTTTTGCTTTTTTGCCAAATTTGATTTATAATAAGCTTGTGGAAAGTCCACAATGTTAGCATTGAATATTTTTAACAAGGAGTATTAAATGGAAGATAAAGAAATTGCCATTAAAAATGATTCAAGAAAATACGCCATTTATTCAAGAAAGTCAAAATTCACAGGCAAGGGCGAAAGTATTGAAAATCAGGTTGAGTTATGCAAACAATTCTTAAATACTAAATTTGAGGGTATAGCAGAAAATGAAATACTGATTTTTGAAGATGAAGGTTACTCAGGTAAAAATACCAACAGACCAGAATTTCAGAAAATGGTTAAGGCAATCCGTAACAATGAAATCAAAATTGTTGCCTGTTATAAAATGGATAGAATCAGCCGTAACCTTTCTGACTTTGTTGCAATGTATGATGAATTTCAAGATTACAATGTTGAATTTATATCAAAAAATGACAACTTTGATACATCAACAAGTATGGGCAGAGCTATGCTCCAAATCACCATGGTATTTGCCCAGCTTGAAAGAGAAACCATTGCAGAGCGTATAAGGGACAATATGCGAGAACTTGCCAAATCAGGCAGATGGCTTGGCGGAACTACACCCACAGGTTACAAAAGCACACGGATAACTGGTAGTGTAACCTTTGACGGAAAGGAAAGAATGGCATACAAACTTGACATTATTCCCGATGAAGCCAAAACTGTAAAACTCATTTTCTCCAAATTTCTTGAAACTAAATCTTTGACACAAGTTGAAACTTATTTAATGCAGAACAAAATCAAAACGAAAAACGGAAAAGATTATACAAGATTTTCAGTAAGGTCACTATTAACTAACCCTGTTTATGTAACTGCTGACAAAACTATGCTTGAATATTGCAATGATAAAGGTATTTCCGTTTATGCAGATGAAAGCAAATTTGACGGAAAGTACGGAATTATGGCTTATAATAAAACTGCACAGACTGTTGGCAAAGCAAACAAAATTAAAGATTTTTCTGAATGGATTGTTGCAGTTGGAAAGCATAAACCTTTAGTAAGCAGCAAAGACTGGATAACCGTTCAGACATTGCTTAGTCAAAACAATTCAAAAGCATACAGAAAACCAAGAAGCAATGTTGCCTTACTTTCTGGAATTTTACATTGTGCAAAGTGTGGTGCTTTTATGCGACCAAAGCTCACACAAAGAAAAAATGCTGACGGTGAATTGATTTATGACTATCTTTGCGAAACAAAAGAAAAGAGCAAAGGTGCTATTTGTAATTGCAAGCGAGTTAATGGCAATAAACTCGACAAAGCAATTTGTGACGAAATAAAGAAACTTACCTTTGACCAATCGGAATTTACTACACAATTAAATTCAATGGAAAGAAAACTGACCGATTCAGTAAAGGAATACAGAAATAACATTGCAAGCCTTGAAAAAGCACTAAACAAGAATAACAAGGATATTGAAAGGCTTATTGACAGTATTACAAGCAGTGATAACTCCCCTGCTGACAATCTGATAAAAGATAAAATCAACAAATTATCTGAAGAAAATGAAAAAATAGAAAATCAGATAAATGAAAATCGAATTGCAATAGATAATCAGAATTTATCCGACCTTAATCTTGAAATACTCAAATCAACTCTTGAAAACTTTTCAAGTACATTTGATGAAATGAGTATTGAACAAAAACGAGTTGCATTAAGAACTTTCATTAAACGAATTGAATTTGACGGTGAAGATGTTCAGGTTTATATGAATACAGATGAAGAATTTGAAATAAATCACGAAGAAGTTTCAGCAAATGCCAAAGAGCCACTACGAGTGGATAGCGAATGAAATACTTATGCATTTCAGGGCAGGAAAAAAGGTTGCAAATGACGTATATCTGAATGACACGCTGGAGATTGACAAGGACGGCAATCCGCTGACCATTGAAGATACAATCAGCAGTCAGGATGATTTGGCAGACAATCTTGAGGTTAAGGTACGCTGGGAAAAGGTTGCTAAAATCATTGAGAATATGGAAGATGAACGAGAAAAGGAAATCATCATACTGCGGTATGGGTTGGACAACAGAAAACCCCTGACACAACGCGAGGTTGCACAGAGGTTAAATATTAGCCGAAGCTATGTATCAAGAATTGAAAAAAAGGTATTAAACGATATAAAGAAACAGGTTGAATAGGCTATCTGACAAAAATATTACCGCCGCTGCAGTCAATTGCAACGGTAAGCGGAAAGCTGTCAAATTCAAGCCTTTTAACAGACTCACAGCCTAAATCATCAAAGGCGATAACTTCACAGGATTTTATGCACTTGGACGCAAGTGCACCTGCGCCGCCGATAGCACAAAGGTAAACTGCTTTATTGCACACAATAGCATCGCAAACTGCCTGACTGCGTTCCCCCTTACCTACCATAGCGACCACACCTCTATCCAGGAAATCAGGAGCAAAAACATCCATTCTGCTTGATGTGGTAGGTCCGCAGGCACCGACAGCCAAATTCTCCGGTGCAGGGGTAGGACCGGCATAATATATAACAGCGTCCTTTAAATCGTACGGCAAAGCCTTACCTTCGCTTATATACTGTGTTATTCTTTTATGAGCGGCATCACGCGAGGTATATACTGTGCCTGAAAGCACAACTCTGTCCCCCATTTTCAGCTTTGGCGCATATTCCCTGAGCTGATTTGTATTCAGTGTATATTCCATTACTTATTTCCCAGTTCTTTTTTCAGCTCTCGGTTTTCATTCCTGAGAGCTTTATTTTCTTCCTCAAGTGCTTCGAGCATTGCTATATTCTGCTTAAGCTCACGGCTGATTGATTTTAATTGAAAGTCAAGATTTGAGTTCACAATTTCAAGCCGCTGACATTCAAAATTGACATCCTCAAGGGCTGCCATAAGACGAGATATTTCATTGATTAATTCTTTGACATCATTTTTGCTTGTCATATTACAGTCCCCTTTCAAATGAATAGCATAAAAGAGGTTGTATGAAACAACCTCTTTTTTATAATAATCAGTTAGAGATGTCTACATCCTTTTCAAAGTAACGAGAACCAAACCAATTCTCTTTAATTGTATATTCTTCCTCTAATTTATCAGCAGCAGACTTGCTGTCATCAGATGCAAGTGCCTGCTTTGCATTGTACTGCCATACTGTCTGGTCATTCGCACCTACAAAATACATAATATGATAACCGTTATCGGATTTAACAATACCTGTATCGCCTGCTTTTCTGCCGTCTTCAAAGCACCATGCTGAGAAGGAATTAACCATCTGACCGGTTACAACATTTTCATAAAGGCCGCCATTGTCCTTTGAACCGGGATCGGTTGAATTCTCCTTCGCAAGCTTAGCAAAGCCGTCCTCAGTCTTATCCCAGCCTGAAAGAATATTGCCTGCTTTTTCATAAGCAGCCTTCCACTGCGCATCAGTAGCCGCTGTTACATCACCGTTTTCATCATCCGTTTCAGGAGCAATAAGAATATGGCGGATGTTAATTGTCTTTCTGTCTGAAATAGATGCAGGTGAAATTACATAAACAACAGATGTGCTGTACTGCTTGATATCGCCTGCTTTTCTGTCTGAGCTGAAGAGCCAGTCAAGACCTGAATACTTAAGCTCTTCATCGTCTGAATGCTCCTCGCCTTCCTCATGCTCATGTGGATCGGCCGTTGCAATTGCATACTGTCTTGACTGAAGAGCAGATTTAGTCATACCAAGCTCAGTTGAATATGCTTCGTCTGCATAAGCCTTCTTCTCATAATCAGAGCTTGCATACTGAGCACATAAATCAGCGAAGTTTGAGCCGTCAGCCTTAAGCTTATCAGCGAAAGCCTTTGCATCGTCCTCACTGCTGCACTCAAAGAATTTAATGTCAACCGTTTTTAAATCGTCCTCATGCTCATTCTTATAAGCATTGATATCATCTGCTGAATACTCTTTTTCAGTGGATTCATTACCAAGCTGGCTCTGATAATTCTGAGCAATATACTGACGTGTTGTTTCGGTTCTGAATACAGACTCTGTTACACCCTTACCCATAGCTCTTACAAGATAGCCGCTGAGAGTAAAGCCGTACTGATTTGCTGTTTCCTCGTACTGCTTAAGTGTATCATCAATCTGTGATTTCTGCTCGTCTGTGATTTCAGGCTCTTTGCCGTCATTCGCAGCAACCGCAGCAAGATAATAGGTATATGTGCTTTCAATAGAATCAAGAACCATCTGGTGCATATGCTTATCCCAAGACATTGTTTCATTTGTGTCAGGATCGGTATAGGTCTGTGATGAAAGCTTCTTATCAAAGTCAACATCAAGACCAAGCTGTGAAGCATCCAGACCGTACTGTGCATACTGACTGATCTGTGACTGAAGACTATTGTATGTTGTTGCAAAATAGAAATTGTAAGTAGCAACTTTAATCTTAGCCTTGTTATCACCATTGCTTACAGTCACACCTGTCAAGGTCTGAGCAGGCAAACTAAGTGATGCGATAAAGCCCTTTCTCACCGCACCGGTAGCAACGTATGTTACAAGAAGAGCAACAACAATAACGATACAAACCGCTGCCTGAATAATCTTCTTGGTACGCGGAGCAATGCTGATTGCTGCACCCTTACCGACAGGAGCACTGCCAGCCTTTTTCTTCTTACTCTTATCAGCATCGCCTAAGCTGCCGCCTGTAAGTAAATCCTCATCTAATTGTTTCTTAGCCATCTTTTTTCATCCTTTTACAGAGTTAGTTATTTATTCAACAGTATTTTACACTATTATCAGAAATAATACAAGTGTTATTTTTACATATTATTAATAGCCCTGTGATAAATTTCCGTTTGAAGAGCTTTCGTTAGCTGCTTTCTTCTCAACTAAAAACTTATCATTTGATTTTTTAAGAACAGAATCATGCTTACTGAGCTTGGTATCATCAACGATTTTCTGAAGATTGGTATTGCGTACATCAGAAGCAAGCTGCGCCTTATAAGCTACATCCTTTGAAATAAAGAACATAATATGGTAACCATATTGTGATTTAACAATTTCAACATCACCGAACTTATGCTCTTTATCCAGTGCCCAAGATTCAAATTCCGATACCATATTACCTTTGCTTACATTTTCACAAAGACCGCCGTATCTTCCGCTGTAGCCGCCTGCACCTGTAGAAGCAACATCACCGCTTTCCTCCTCAGCAAGTGCTGCAAAGGCAAGCTCTGTCTTATCACCGGAATTATATTTATCCAAAATACTCTTTGCTTTTTCGTCAGCAGCAGCCCATTCCTCGTCATTATAAATCGTATTTCCGCTTTCGTCCGTTTCAGCATCCAGACGCTTCGTTTCAGGCATAATGAGTATATGTCTTACGGAATACAGTTCCTCTTCAGAATGGGTAGGCTGTTCTGTTTTAAGGATAATATAAGCGTAACCCATTTCATCATTGATATAATATTTTACAGAACCTGTCGGCTCATTTTCATCAAAAAGCCAGTTGTTGATTTCCTCACCGAACTGCATATCTGTACCTGACATCTGACCGTCTATATTCGCCTCATAATTTGCTGTTGCCTGCTTTATTGCATCCTTTTCGGACAAGGAGGAATCAGCCTCCATAGCTGAAGCAGCATCATTTTTGATATAATCCGCATATACTGTAGGAACCAAGTCGATAATGGACTGTCTGTCCTTTATTTTAGCTGCATAATCCTGAACAGACTTTTCAGACTTTTTCTTAGCCTCGTCACTGCTTGAATCATATGTCAGTGCAAGGTATGAGAAATTAATCTGATAATAGTCCTTCTTGTTCTCCTCATAAAACTTATTGATTTCTTCACTTTCAGGCTTGTTTTCAATAGCAAATCTGCCCTGATAGTTTATAGCCAGATAAAAACGTTCCATATAAAGACGGAAAGTTTCCTCCGTACAATAATCACCGAAAACATCTGAGATATAATCATTGAGTGAAGCATTCTGCTCTGATGCAGAGCTCTTAAGATTATCAATATAATCGTCAATCATTTTCTGCTGACCTGTTGATAAGGTTATGCCTGCTTTTTTCGCAGCGTTGCTTAATACACAGTGGGTCTTAAGCTCCTCGAGTGTTTCATTCTGGAAAACCTCCAGCCACGAAATTTTATTGCCGTCATCATCAGTGGTATACTGAGTTGCATAATCTGCAGTTGTATTAATTCCATAGTAGCTTGCATACTTTTCATATTCACTTACTACGCTGGAGAAGTAAAGATTATACATACCGAGACTTATATCACTGTCTTCAATGGTTGCAGCAACGGAAGCCGGATTCATCAAATCCCCTTCTTTACCGTTTGGAACAGTATAATATCTGACGCCGAATACAGCAAGAACTGCGATAACAGCTGCAACAAATATTGCAAGAGGCACGAATGTGAAAACGTCTCTGTTTACTACAACCTGTCTGTTGGCAGTATAATCGTTAGCTGAAAAATATTCGCCTGATGTATTATTTGTCTCAGGGAAATCAGGTACTGAAAACATATCATTATTCAAGGTAGGTGCCTCTGCTTCAAACTCCCAATTATCATTGGTCTCATATTTAACGCCGTCCTTTTCCTCGAGAGCACCATCATTTTCGTTATCCAAATCGCTGTCAAGAGGAAACTCACTGTTAAGACCTTTTTCTTTTTCGTCCATACTAACACTCCTAAATATAGAATACCATATAAAATAACAAATAATATACCAATAAATTATACAATAACTATAACTGTAATGCAACCAAATTATTATTTTTAACTGTAAATAAACTGTAAATCTTGCGACAAACAAAAATTATTAATTTTAATATACTTGAAAATCAATTCGTTATGTAGTATTATGTTTGTACTGCTTTGACTTATTATTATTTAATTTATTATATATTAGTTATTAATTGAGGTTGATTATGAATAGCAAAATCATCTGCCTAAAAGACAAATACCGGAGCAATCCCGGCTGGTACTGGCTTTTGGCAACTGTATTTCTTTTTCCTATTCTGCCGGAATATGTAAGTCCTTTTATATTATTCGCCGGATTTATTGTATTCAAACGCCAATGGACCCGCGAGGGCAAAAAGGCAAAATGCGGAACGCTGGGAAAAATAATGATGGGATTTATGGCACTGGCTGTTGTCAGTGTTTTATGGTCAGGAACAAAGTTCTCCTCCTTCTCCACAGCAATGCTTTGGTGGGGTATGTTTCTTGTTGAGGTTATGATTTACAATCTGGCAGTAACAAGACAGAAAATAGACAGAATCCTTTCTGCTATGGTGCTGTCCGGTGCACTTAATGGATTCGTGGGTGCAATCCAGATATGTACATACACACTTTACAGATTTAAATATATACCTGAAAAATTTGTACTCACAACACCTTTTTATAAGGATCTGGATACACTGGTTTACGATATTCTGCCGTTTGAAATCAGCACAAATATGTGGACAACACGTGCAAGCGGATTTTTTTCCAATCCCAATCTCCTTGCCACATATATGATTATCGTTTTTCCGATATCTATTTATCTGTTTCTCAATGCAAAAACAGGCAAACAGAAGCTGGCATACTTTTTTTGCAACATACTAATCAGTGCAGGAATGAGCTCGACTATGACAAGAGCAGGCTGCTTTATTGCAATCTTCGGTTGGATATTTATGTTCATCTTTCTTGCAAAAAAATATGCTAAGCCAATGCTTGAAATCCTGATTCCCACAATTGTGGTCATCATTCCGTCCATTCTCACACGATATGGTCTTATATTCAAAACTGTCGGCAAGGTAAGCGGCGGAGGCAGCGGCGGAAGTGAGGCAAAGCAATCCTCAGCAGCACACTTTCAGATATGGGAAAGTCTGATAAACTATCTTACCTCGCATCTTAAAGCATTCTTTATGGGGCTCGGCTTCGGCGTTGAGGAAACAGGACAGGTGCTTTTGAATGAATATGATTTAAGCAAACCGCATGCACATAATTTTGTGCTGGAAACATGGATGGAGCTTGGTATAATCGGTGTTATCCTGTTTTTTGTCATTATAGGCTGTGCCTTTGGCAAGCTGCTTGAAATCAATGCAAATAACGGAAAAAAATTCACTTTGGTTTTCTGTGTATTTACATCCATGCTCACCTATCTTCTTTTCGGACTGACAGACTATATTTTCAATTCACCGAAACAGATTATTCTTTTATTCATTCTTCTGGGACTGACTCAGGCAATCAGTTACTGCTATGAAAAAACTTTGATTAAAGATTCCCACACCTTAAAAGAGGTAGCTGTTAGGGATTTACAAAATACGCTGCATCAGCATTAAATATTATTTTCATATTTAATAAGAGTCCTTCAGGGCTCTTATTTTTTATACAAATTTACGGTTCTGTCAAAAACTATACATTTTCATTAAAATGTATAGTTACATTTTCTCCGAATTATAATACAATGCGTAATGAGCTGATTTACAGATTGTTTATATAAGGAGGTTTTTGATAATGTCTGTAAAGAAGAAAAAAACAAACGCAATAGTAAAAGCAGCTATCATCATAGGTGTACTCGTTATACCGCTTCTGTACAGCTACTTTTATCTCAGTGCTTTCTGGGATCCGTATGCTCGTCTGAACGACGTTCCCGTTGCAGTAGTAAACCTTGATGAAGGGGCACAAATCAACGGAGCATCAAGAAATGTGGGCAACGAAATCTGCGAAGAACTGAAGGAAAACAATACGGTAAAATTTATTTTTACCGATGAAAAAGATGCCAGAAGCGGCGTACTCGAGGATGATTATTATGCGGCAATCATCATTCCTGAAAATCTTTCCGAATCCGTATCCACTGCATCAGCAGATACGGATAAAATTCACGGTAAAATAAGTTATATTGCAAATCAGAAAAAGAATTATCTTGCAGCTCAGATTCTTGAAAATGCAATGCCGACCATTAAGGAATCCATAAACGGAAAAATAGATGAGGAAATCATCAATACCCTTTGCACCAAGCTGAACAGCGTACCTGATGAAATGGGTACACTTCAGGACGGTTTCAGCCAGCTTTATGATGGTTCAAGTCAGGTAGTGGACGGAACTGATAAGCTGAATAACGGAGCAAAGGATTTAAAGGACGGTTCCTCTTCCCTTTCATCCGGTGCATCTAAGATAAACGGCGGTGCCGCTGATTTAAGCAATGGATTATTACAGCTTCAAAACGGAGTAAACACGCTCGGTGCAGGTGCACCTGTTCTTGCTGATGGTGTGGGCGCTCTCAATAATGGAGCAGTCACACTTGACAGCGGTCTTAAAACAATAACCGCTAATAACAATAAGCTCAATACAGGTGCATCACAGCTTAATAACGGAAGCAAAGTATTATCTCAGGGAATTGAAAGCTATACCTCAGGCGTATCTTCAGCCTCCAGCGGTGCACAGGCTTTAAACTCCGGTATCTCAGCATACACAGCCGGTGTGACCACTTGTGAACAGGGTGCAAAGTCTCTTTACAACGGAATTCAGACCGCAAGCAATGGTATAAATCAGATTTCACAGGGTGTTGATGATTCTGTAAAATATCTGAACAATGCGGCAAGTGAAGACAATCTGAGCATGCTTGACAACGGAGCAAAATCACTTAACAGTTCTGTTACAGCTTTCAGTGATACTTACACAGCCGCAATGCATTATCTTAACGCATATCAGCAAAGTGGAAATGAAACAGACCTTGCATATGCTGTGCAGTACCTTACCGTATTACAACAAAAGCTCCCTGAATTAAAGACAGGGGCTGCTCAGCTTGAATCCGGTGTCAATACGCTGACTGACGGAATGAGAACAGTAAAAGCAAATACTGCTCAGCTTCAGTCAGGTCTTAATCAAATTAAAGCAGGGTTTGGAAATACAGAAAATCCGCAGACAATCATCGGCGGTGCATATGCACTTTCCAACGGATTGAGCCAACTGACTTCCAACAACAGTACACTGACAAACGGTATAGGCACATTGAATGCCGGACTGAACACACTGTCATCAAATAATGATACTTTGAACAGGGGTGCAAAAGCACTGACAGACGGTGCTGCACAGCTTCAGGATGGCGTTAAGAGCTATACCGCAGGTGTAGAAACCGCATCCGAAGGTGCATCTCAGCTTTCAGGCGGTACAAGCGAGCTCAACGAAAAAGTACCAGTCCTCACTGCAGGAATAGATGCTTTAACTGACGGAACAGACAAACTCGTTAACGGAGCAAATACACTTTCAAACGGCACTGCAGCACTTTCTGATGGTGCTAAGGCGCTTGACAACGGCGTATCAACGCTCAAGAACGGCACAGGCACACTCCTTGCAGGAACAGAGGCGCTCAGGGAGGGAATCAACACGGCAAGTGTTGGCGTGGACAACAGTGTTGCGGATACAAATGAACAGCTTAAGGCACTCATCGGCTTGCCTGATTACAGCTCAGAGCCGGTATCCACATCTACAGAATACATTCAGCCTGTAGAAAATTACGGTTCAGCCTTTGCTCCTTACTTTATGGGTCTTTCACTCTGGGTTGGCGGACTTATGATTTTCTTCGGAATCTACCTTGATTATCACAAGAAAATCCACAAGCTCACAAAGGATTCACAGTCACCTGTTATCCGTCAGCTTTGCTTTATCGGAATCAGTGCTCTTCAGGGAATACTGCTTGCTGTGGTTATTGAATTCATTTTAGGAATTACAGTAAATAATAGCCTGCTGCTCTTCTTGTCCTGCATACTGGTTTCACTCGCCTTTATGGCAATCATTCAGTTTTGCATTATGCATCTCGGAGATGCAGGTAAATTCGTTGCATTACTGCTTCTGATTTTACAGCTCACCTCCTGTGCAGGAACCTTTCCGATTGAAACACAGTCAGACTTCTTCCGGATTATTAATAAATTCCTGCCGATGACCTATTCAACCTTATTGTTCAAAGAAGCAATCAGCGGTGAAGCAGGCACACAGGCAGTCAGATATGCATTTATTATACTTGCATATCTTGCAGCATTTCTCATCCTTTCGGCGATCTGCATTCTTGTTTCAAAGCAAAAAGGCAAAAAGAAAACCGAACTCGTAACGGCATAAAATAAACCCTTGTATCTAAAAGATGCAAGGGTTTCGTTTTTTTACATACAAAACAGCAAATAAATTTTATCAAATGCTATCATTATTCTTTATTCATTTTGGATATAGCTGCAATGTCGGATAATATTTTTGTTGCATCAACATTGCAGCTATCAACAAAATTAGAAAAGGTTTCAAGTGAACAGCATTTTATGCCATGCTCAAGATTGTAATATTGCCTGTGTGATATTTTCAAATATTCAGCCATTTTCTCCTGTGATATGCCCAGCTCTGTACGTTTATCCAAAAATACTTTACCTGTAAGTGTACTTATTTCCTTATTGCCAGCCATTCCGCCACCTCTTGAATTCCTCTACCAAAATTTTACAAATTCCTTTGTTTTTCAGCCAGGAACTATAGTTCATAATGTTTTGTACCTATAGTTATTGTTGGGAATCCACGTAATGGGAACAGCAAAAAAATCCCACAGCAGTATGTCAATTCATAGCACTGTGGGATTTATCATTTCTATTTAATTGTAAAAAAGACCATTATTGCACCGAGATAACAGAATTCATTCTCTTGAACCGATTTCAAACAAGCAAATCATAACCACCAGTTGAACTGGTGGTTTGCACAGGCCCTATAAGGGCCGCCTACTGGCTCGCCGACTGAAAGTC
>ERZ808051.835-NODE-835-length-26199-cov-5.397022_pt1 | contig 26199 bp, 22 predicted proteins | sample MGYA00380199_ERZ808051 | MGnify/ENA primary metagenome ERZ808051 (study PRJEB31490, sample SAMN06133391) | mouse gut metagenome | isolation source: J11 | host: mice | place: China: Chengdu | collected 2015-05 ...
GTGGTCTCCCTGTTTGTGCTGCGGTTTTTGATGAGCTATATTAAAAAGCATGATTTTAAGGCGTTCGGGTGGTATCGTATCATACTTGGCATCCTGGTGCTGGCATACTTTGGGTTTATGGCATAGAGGATGGGGGAGCGCATGAACTAAAAAGAAACAAATAAAAAATAATGTAAAAGGAGGAGGGGTTCAAAATGAGAGGAATTCTTAGAAGGCGTCTGCTTGCCCTGGGCATGTCCTGCATGGTGGCAGTGGGGGCGATGGCGGCGGACATTCTGCCTGTGCGCGCCGAGCCCTCGGGAGGCGGTGTGAAGTATACCTTTACGCCGGGAACCTTGACGGCGGCAGCGGACAAGGAAGCGATTCCCGAAGGAGAGACCGTGGGTACGGAGGGGTATTTTACGGTAAAAGGGAATGTGACCAAGCGCACAAGCGGCGACAGCGTAAAGTATGTGGAGGTTGCCAAGGCAGGGGCGGGCGCGCTGCAGTTTCAGGTGACGGGAACCGCCGACGTGGTGCTTGTGATGGCGAGCACAGGGGGGAGCAATACCTCCGCGGTGGGTCTTGCGGACGCGTCGGGCAGGCTGATGGATAATGCGGAAAATGTCTCCACCGTTACGGGGACCTCCGGCACGACCATGACCTATGCCGGTCTTGGGGCGGGGGAGTACAATATCATCTCGCCCGAAAATGCCGAGTTTGGCAGGGGCGCCCGTATACTGTCGGTGGAGGTGACGGAAGCCGGCGGCGGTCAGGCGCAGGAGGCGGCAGACTGGAGCACGGTGGAGGCTCCTGTTGTCAGCGCGGTGACGGTGAACGAGGACGGGAACTTCCTGGTGGATTTTGAGGCGTCCATCGATAAGCTCCAGGGGGCGGAGTACGCCGTTATATCCATGCAGAGCAACGGCTTTGAGGTTGCGAGCAAAAGGATAGCGAACGAGGAACGCACCGTTGAGATGATTCCCTACTGGAGCGGGGACTATACCTTTGTGGCGTCCATATACAGAGCAGGCGAGGCGGAGAAGGACAGCAAGCCCTATGTGTATAAAAGCTACAGCATGAGGCTGGACAAGCCTGTGTTCCGCCTGCTGCGCAGCGAGGGCAAGGGAACGGTCTATGTGGACTGGGTGGACAATGAGCGCGCCCGGGACTATACGGTCCTTTATAAAAAGACAGGGGACGCCGATTTTACCAAGGCGGCGGACGGGCTGACACAGGGCTGTTACCGGCTGAGCGGGCTTATCGTGGGCGCAGAGTATGAGATCAAGGTAGTGGTCAACACGGACGAGACGGACCCTCAGACAGGCGCAAGGGTGAGCAGCGAGTACTCCGAAAGGATCACCGTTGCAGACAGGACAGAGCATGAGTGGTATGCGGGCATCGTGGGCTCATCTATCCGCGGCTCCATGACGATAAAGGAGGCAAACGGCACAAGCCACGGCGATTCCTACAGCACGGACCATAAATATGCCCCGGCTGTGGATATTACCAATACCTCCGGCAGCATCAGCGTTCCGGCGGACAGCTCTGGCAAGATTTCCGACGATGAGGACGGATTCCGCTATTACTTTACGCTGACAGATCCCAACACGGAGAACTTTAAGCTGACGGCAACCTTTACCGTGACGGACACCAGCCAGACGCCCGACAACCAGACGGGCTTCGGCATTATTGCTACGGATATCCTGCCGGCAAATATGCTGGGGGCGCAGACGATCACTCACAAGTATGTCAACAGCATGTCCGTCATGTACTACAGCGCAAGGAACAGTAATCCCGGAATGCGCTATGTGACGGGAAATTTCTCCTCAGACGCCTCCGACAACGAGACCTCGGAGAGAGTCAATACATATAACAAGTTTTCGGGCAGCGCTTCGTTCGATGTGGGAAATACCTATACCTTTACCCTGGAGAAGACGGATACAGCCTTTATCGCCTCTATGGGGGATGAGAAACTTACGCTGGATGACACCTCCCTTCTGTCGGTGCAGGATGACGGCAGTATCTGCGTGGGCGTGATGACGGCAAGAAAAGTAGGCGTGGATATTACGGACATCAGGTTTGAGACCTCCGAGAGCAGGGGCGTGTCCGGCGCGGAGAAGGATGAGCGTGTGAAGCCGTCCACAAGAGTATATTCCACGGGCGCAACCGGCTCTGAGGATTATGAATATATATATGCCTCCAATGTGGCGGGTACGTTGACGGTCACGGCTCCCGACGGCAAGGCTCTCGCTCCGGTGAAGCTGGAAGCGGATTCCGTGGCCAGGGTGAACGTTCCCCTGAATGTGGGTGAAAACCGTATTTCTTCCAGCTTTGTGCCTGACAGCGGCGCGAATCTGACATCCTATGACCCCATCACCACCACCACGAACGTGACCTGTAAGCAGTACGGCAGTCTGGCGGACTATCTGTATGTGGCTCCGGACGGCTCCGACACAGGCGACGGCACAAGGGAGAAGCCCTTAAGTCTGGCTGCCGCGGTGACATATGCCATGCCCGGTCAGGTGCTGATGCTGATGGACGGTACATACGGCGGCGTCACCATTGAGAGAAGCACCGGCGGCACGGCGGACAGGTATTGTGTCATGCGTCCGGAGAACGAGGGCGGCGTTCTGTTTCAGGGCAGCGGCATTACGCTGGTGGGAAGCTATTGGCATATTTACGGAATGCATGTAAAGGGCGCTTCCGGCGTGGGCATACAGATATGCGGAAACAATAATATTGTAGAAATGTGTACGGTGGAAGGCTCGGGCGGCACCGGCATACAGATTTCAAGGACCGGCGCGGCAACCAACAGACAGGGTATCGCGGGCAGGCTTTGGCCCTCCGACAACCTGGTGAAAAACTGCGAGTCCTTTGACAACTGTGACGCGGGACGCAATGATGCGGACGGCTTCGCGGCAAAGCTGACCTGCGGGGAAGGCAACAGCTTTTACGGGTGTATCTCCCATAATAATATCGACGACGGCTGGGATCTTTACGCAAAGACCACCTCCGGAGAAATCGGAGCGGTTACCATAGAGAACTGCGTGGCTTACAACAACGGCTGGCTGACTGCAGACGATATCTCCGATCCTTCATATAAATATGGAGAGGGAAACGGCTTTAAGCTTGGCGGCGGATATTTAAAGGGCGGTCATAAGCTGATCAATTCCGTTTCCTTTGGCAACCACGGGGCGGGCATCACCAGCAACAGCTGCCCTGACTGTGAGATCTATGACAGTACAACCTACGGAAACAGTACAGGCATCAGCCTGGGGACCATGGCATCCATGGAGAAGACCTGGGTGGTACAGGGACTGCTCTCCCTGACTGCCGACGGCAAATCGGATAATGTTCCATGGGCGCTGCACAGCGTTGACAATTATTTTGCCATGGGGAAGGCGGTCTACAATAAATCCGGAGAGGAAGGACAGGCTTCCTGGTTTGAGAGCGTTGACGTTACCGTGCTGCCAGTCAGGAACGAGAACGGCACAATCAATATGAACGGGCTGCTTACCCTCAACGGCACTGCCCCGGCGGGCAGCGGCGCAAGGCTGGATGTGAGCAGCGACAAGGCCATATCCGTTATGCCGGTGCTGCAGGCATCGGCGGATAAGCCTGCGGATGACGGGGCAAAGCCTACCCAGAAGCCCCAGGACGGCGCTGAGGGCACGGCGGTTCCGGAGGGAAGCGCGCCTGTTCAGGGCGGCGTGGGAAGCGGCGACGACAAGGAGGCTTCCTCGGGCTCCGTGAAGACAGACGGAAATTCGGGTTCTTCCGCGGTGGGCTGGTTAATCGGAATTGCCGCGGCGGCGGTTTTGGCGGCGGGTGTAGTTATCGCCAGGCGTGTGGCAGGCTCCGGGGCTGCGGCTAAGAAAAAGGCCGGGGAAAAGCGGACCGGGTTTGATGTGGAACTTACCGATGCCGGAGCCGAGAAGATTGGAGTTATCAAGGTTATCCGCGAAATCACGGGTTTTGACCTGAAGGCGGCTAAGGATTTCGTAGACGGGGCTCCCGGGATAATCAGGAAAGGCGTTTCCGGAGAGGAAGCTGAGGACATTAAGAAAAAGCTTGAGGAGGCCGGCGCAAAGGTCACGCTTAAATAAGGCTTTTACAGACGGCGGATTCGCAAAAAGAGCTCCCGTGCATCTGCACGCGGGGCTCTTTTAAAAGAAATTTTTATAACTGAGAAAAATGATAATCGAGAATAATCGGTGTGGCAGTTGACAATTTCTGAAAAATGGAATAGAATTAAAAGGATAGGTTTTGAGCATGCTGAAAACCTGTTGAGGAGATTGAAAAAATTTGCAAAAAAGGGAGAGAAACAATTATGGCAGCAAAAAAACCAATCGTGAAACCCGGAGTACAACCTGTGGAAAAGACCGCGGAGGCAGCCGTAAAGGTTGAAGCCCCCAAGACAGAAAGTGTAAAGGCAGAAGATAAGGCGACAACCCCGGAGAAACCGGTCATCACAGAGGATAAAAAAACAAAGTCGGCAGCCGTAAAAAAAGAGACTGTAAAAAAGGATACGGCAAAAAAGGAAACCGTTAAAAAGGAAACTGTTAAGAAGGAACCCGAAAAAAAGGCGGAGCTTAAGACAGGGCTTCATATTCAGTTTGCCGACCAGTCCATTACACAGGACGACCTGGTAAAGATAGCAAAGGACGTATGGAAGTACGATCTGAACCAGAAGGCAGGCGACCTGAAGACCGTTGAGCTGTATGTAAAGCCTGAGGAGCGCAGGGCGTATTATGTGATGAACAATGAGTTTACCGGAAGCTTCGGTATCTGAGGAAGAATACTTTGTGCATTGACCACTGAGAATACCTGTCAGGGACAGCGGAAAAAGACGAAGACCTGTGCTGTATTTTCGCAAGGAAGATTGTGAAAATACGGCACGGGTCTTTTTCTGCTGGAGACTGAGCGGCATTTTAAGCCTGTTTTATGGAAATAGATGTTAATAATTATTTTAGAATTATTTATGTGAAAATCTGTTGACAATAAGCCATATGGGTGCTATCTTTGTTTTACAGGATGTTAGCACTCTGCTTTATTGAGTGCTAACAGCAGAAAGGAAGGCGGGCTTAGATGGAGCTGGACGACAGAAAAAAGAAAATTCTGCAGGCGGTCATCTGCAATTACCTGGAGACAGGGGAACCTGTGGGCAGCAGGACTATCTCCAAGTACACGGACCTGAACTTAAGCTCCGCCACCATCCGCAATGAGATGGCTGATCTGGAGGAGATGGGCTATATCCTGCAGCCTCACACCTCGGCGGGAAGAATACCCTCCGACAAGGGCTATCGTCTTTATGTGGACACAATGCTGGAGGAGAAGGAGCGGGAGGTCGTAGAGATGAAGGAAATGCTTCTGGAGCGTCAGGATAAGATGGAGACGCTGCTAAAGCAGGTGGCAAGGGTTCTGGCACAGAATACCCAGTATGCCACGATGATCTCGGCGCCCCAGCCCAGGCGGAACAGGTTAAAATTTATTCAGCTTTCCAGGGTCGACGCGCATCAGCTGCTTGCGGTTATTGTGATAGAGGGTAATGTTATTAAAAACAACATTCTGGCGGTGGATGAGGAGCTGTCGGATGAGACGCTTTTAAAGCTGAATATCCTTCTGAATACCACATTGAACGGTCTGTCCATAGATAAGATAAATTTGGAAATGATCACCGCCATGAAGCAGCAGGCGGGCATACACAGCGATATTGTAAGCGATGTCATCGACGCGGTGGCGGAGGCGATCAGGTCTGAGGAGGATCTGCAGATCTATACAAGCGGAACCAACAATATTTTCCGTTATCCGGAGCTTGCGGACCAGCAAAAGGCAAGCGAGCTTATTAATACCTTTGAGGAAAAGCAGCTTTTAGGGGAGCTGCTCCGGGAAAACCGGGAGGAGAGCGAGGGCACCGATATTCAGGTGTACATCGGCGAGGAGACCTCCGTACAGAGCATGCGGGACTGCAGCGTAGTTACCGCCGCTTACGAGCTGGGGGACGGTATGAAGGGGACCATCGGCATTGTAGGTCCCAAGCGGATGGACTATGATAAGGTTGTCGCTACATTGAGGACTATCCAGTCACAGCTGGATGTGCTATATAAAGACGAATAAGGGCTGATTGGTTTTGAATAAATCCGGTCTTTAGGATAAGTGGAAAGGAATGGTAGCATGGCAGAGCAGGAAAAGGAAATAGCGGAAGACATTCAAAAGGAACCTCTGAACCGGGAGGAGCCGGAGCAGGACGAAGCTGAGGCAGGTGTAAACGCGGAGGCATCGGCTGAATCGGACGAGGAGGCAGTCGGCATGGAGGAAGACGACGCAGGAGAGGAAGATGACTCTCAGGAGGACGGCTCCGGCGGGGAAGAAACGATGACCAGGGCGGAGAAGCGGGCTGCCAAGAAGCAGGCAAAGCATGACAAGAAGGCGGATGCATACAAGGAACAGATTGAGCATCTGGAGGACAGGGTAAAGAGGCAGCTTGCGGAGTTTGAGAATTTCCGAAACAGGTCGGAAAAGGAAAAGCACGCGATGTTTGAAACCGGCGCAAAGAGCGTCATTGAAAAGATGCTTCCCGTTGTAGACAATTTTGAGAGAGGCCTGGCGACGGTGCCGGAGGAGAACAGGGAAGATCCCTTTGTGGACGGCATGAACCGTATCTATAAGCAGCTTTTGACGGAGCTTGAGAATATCGGCGTAAAGCCTATCGAAGCGGTGGGGCTGGAATTTGACCCCAACCTTCACAATGCGGTGATGCAGGTTGCAAGCGAGGAGTATGAGTCCGGAATTGTGGCCCAGGAGCTGCAGAAGGGGTACACTTACCATGACCTGGTGGTGCGGCATTCCATGGTGGCGGTCGCGGAATAAGAAGCTTTTCCAGAGTCATGATGGTCAGAAAACAACAAATTTTTATAAATATTTAAAGAGGAGATAAAAGATGAGCAAGATTATTGGTATCGATTTGGGAACAACAAATAGCTGCGTGGCAGTTATGGAGGGCGGTAAGCCCACTGTTATCGCGAATGCGGAGGGAGCGCGGACTACGCCTTCCGTGGTGGCATTTACAAAGACGGGAGAGAGGCTGGTGGGCGAGCCCGCAAAGCGTCAGGCAGTTACCAACGCGGAGAAGACCATTTCCTCTATCAAGAGGGATATGGGTACCAGCAACGGGCGTACAATTGACGACAAGAAGTACTCTCCCCAGCAGATTTCCGCAATGATCCTGCAGAAGCTGAAGGCGGACGCAGAGAGCTATCTGGGAGAGAAGGTTGCGGAGGCGGTTATCACGGTGCCCGCGTATTTCAACGACGCACAGCGCCAGGCTACCAAGGACGCAGGCAAGATTGCGGGTCTTGATGTAAAGCGTATTATCAACGAGCCCACGGCGGCTGCTCTGGCATATGGTCTTGACAGCGACAGCGATAAGGAGCAGAAGATCATGGTGTACGACCTGGGCGGCGGCACCTTCGATGTCTCCATCATTGAGATTGCCGACGGCGTAATCGCGGTTATGTCCACCAACGGCGATACGCACCTTGGCGGCGATGATTTTGACGATAAGATCATCCAGTGGATGCTTTCCGAGTTTAAGAAGGCGGAGGGAGTCGATCTCTCCAACGATAAGATGGCGATGCAGAGGCTGAAGGAGGCGGCGGAGAAGGCGAAGAAGGAGCTTTCCAGCGCTATGACCACCAATATTAACCTGCCCTTTATCACGGCTACCGCCGAGGGTCCCAAGCACTTTGACATGAATTTGAGCCGCGCCCAGTTCGACGAGCTGACCCGCGACCTGGTGGATAAGACGGCAATTCCCGTGCAGCAGGCAATGAAGGATGCGGGGCTGACCAACGCGGACCTGAGCCAGGTGCTTCTGGTTGGCGGTTCCACACGTATTCCCGCTGTGCAGGAGAAGGTGAGACAGATTACAGGCAGGGAGCCCAGCAAGTCCCTGAACCCCGACGAGTGTGTTGCGCTGGGCGCTTCCGTTCAGGGCGGTAAGCTTGCGGGAGACGCGGGCGCAGGCGACATCCTCCTTTTGGATGTTACTCCTTTGTCCCTGTCCATCGACACCCAGGGAGGTCTTGCTTCCACGCTGATCGAGAGAAATACCCGTATTCCTATCACAAAGAGCCAGATTTATTCCACTGCCGCAGACAATCAGACGGCCGTAGATATCGTTGTGGTACAGGGTGAAAGAAAGTTCACAAGGGACAACAAGCTGCTTGGACAGTTTCGTCTGGACGGTATTCCCGCCGCAAGAAGGGGCGTTCCTCAAATCGAGGTTACCTTTGATATCGATGCAAACGGCATTGTAAACGTGTCCGCAAAGGATTTGGGAACCGGTAAGGAGCAGCATATCACTATTACCGCAGGCTCCAACATGTCCGACGACGAGATCGAAAAAGCAGTCAAGGAAGCCGCAGAGTTCGAGGCGCAGGACAAAAAGAGGAAGGAAGCCGTAGAGGCGAGAAACGATGCCGATTCCTTTGTTTTCCAGACAGAGAAGGCGCTGAGCGACGTGGGAGACAAGATCAGCGAAAGCGATAAGTCCGCAGTACAGGCAGACCTTGAGGCGGTGAAGGCAATTCTGGAGAGAACCAAGGATGCCGAGATGAGCGACAGCGATGTCAGCGAGCTGAAGGCAGCCAAGGAGAAGCTGACCAACAGCGCTCAGACACTGTTTACCAAGATGTATGAGAATATGCAGGCTCAGAACGGGCAGGCAGGTCCCGACATGAGCGGATTTAACGGCGGCGCAGGCGCTGATATGGGCGGCGGGGCTTCCGCAAACCCTGATGACGACGTGATCGACGGGGATTTCAGAGAAGTATAAGCGTGAGAAAGCTTTCATGATTTATCATTTGCAGTACACAGGGTTTTCCGATACCCTGTGTTGCTGTGCGAAAAGGGAAAATAAGTTTATTTAAAATTTGTGCTGGCGCAGGGGCTGCGGCAGGAATGGAGATTACTATGGCGGAACAGAAACGGGACTATTACGAGGTCTTGGGCGTTGACAAAAATGCAGATGATGCGGCAATTAAGAAAGCGTACCGTGCTTTGGCAAAGAAGTATCATCCGGATATGAATCCGGGTGATGCCGACGCCGAGAAGAAATTTAAGGAGGCTTCCGAAGCGTATGCCGTTTTGAGCGACCCGGACAAAAAGCGCCAGTATGATCAGTTTGGTCATGCCGCTTTTGAAGGCGGTGCAGGCGGAGCGGGAGGCTTTGACTTCAGCGGCTTTGATTTCGGCGATATCTTCGGCGACTTGTTTGGCTTTGGCGATTTGTTTGGCGGCGGGCGCAGCAGGGGGGCCAGCAACGGTCCCATGAAGGGCGCCAATCTGCGCACCAGCGTCCGCATTACCTTCGAGGAGGCGGTGTTTGGCTGCAAAAAGGAAATCGAGCTTAACGTGAAGGAAACCTGCGCCACCTGTAACGGCTCCGGCGCAAAGCCCGGTACCAAGACGGAAACCTGCTCCAAGTGCGGAGGCAAGGGTCAGGTGGTCTTTACGCGGCACAGCGGTTTTGGCATGGTCCGCAGTGTGGAGGCATGCCCGGACTGTCAGGGAACCGGCAAGGTGATCAAGGAGAAGTGCGCGGACTGTCATGGTACGGGATACATTCCTATGAAAAAGCGTTACTCCGTGGATATTCCCGCAGGTATCGACAACGGGCAGTCCACGCGTATGCCGGGGCTGGGCGAGCCCGGCGTCAACGGCGGTCCCAGGGGAGATGTACTTATTGAGGTGATCGTAGGGCGTCATCCTATTTTCCAGCGGCAGGATTTTGATATTTATTCCACGGTGCCCATATCCTATGCGGTGGCGGCGCTGGGCGGGGAGATCTATATTGATACGGTGGATGGCAAGGTCATCTATGACGTGAAGCCCGGCACCCAGACCGACACAAAGGTTCGTCTGCGGGGCAAGGGTGTGCCGTCGTGGAGGAACAAGGATGTCAGGGGCGACCATTATGTGACCCTGGTGGTTCAGGTGCCCGATAAGCTGAAGCCGGAGGCAAAAGAGCTCCTGCGCCAGTTTGACGAGCTGACCGGAGGCTCCCTGAATGCGGTGAAGGCGTCAGCGGAGCAGGAGGGTGACGGAAAAGACCCCAAGGACTCCAAGGACAGCGGGAAGAAAAAGAAGTTTTGGAAGTAGAAGCTTTGGACAAAGAAGTTTTGGGGACAGAAGTTCTGAAATAAAAGTTTTGGGGACAGAAGTTCTGAAATAAAAGTTTTGGAATGGAAGTTCTTGAACAAAAGTTCTGGAAGTAAAGGTTCTGGAATAAAAGTTTTGGAATGGAAGTTCTTGGAACAAAAGTTCTGGAAGTAAAGGTTCTGGAATAAAAGTCATGGAAATAAAAGTTCTGAAATAAAGGTTTGGGAACAGGTTCAGCAAAATTTGGATAATAAAGCAAGAAAAAGGGGAGCTGCCGCGGCAGTCTCCCTTTTTTACAGGGCAATGTAACATAACTATTTGACAGCGCTTCCGTAACGGTTTACAATCGAATAAGAAACCGCAGGGCGCCAAGGCCCCGGGGCAGCAAAGGAGCAGTGTCATGAGGTGGACAAAATTCAGGATAAAGACCATAACGGATGCGGAGGATATCATTGTCAGCACCCTGTACGATATCGGGCTGGAGGGCGCGCAGATTGAGGACAAGGTTCCGCTGACCGCGCTGGAAAAGGAGCAGATGTTTGTGGACATTCTGCCGGACTGCCCGGAGGATGACGGAATAGCCTATCTGAGCTTTTTTGTGGAGGAGAAGGAAGACGGCAGCCTGGAGGTAATGGGCGAGAGGACCGACAGGGAGACCGTCCTGAAAAGGGTTGAGGATGAGCTGGAGGGGCTGCGGCAGTTCTGCGACATCGGCGAGGGAGCAGTCACTGTGGATGAGACCGAGGACATTGACTGGATAAATAACTGGAAGCAGTATTTTCATCAGTTTTATATAGACGATATTCTTGTGATTCCCTCCTGGGAGGATGTCAGGCCGGAGGACCAGGGAAGGATGGTCCTGCACATCGACCCCGGCACCGCCTTCGGAACGGGCATGCATGAGACGACCCAGCTCTGTATCCGGCAGCTGAGGAAATATGTAACGCCGGAGACGGTGCTTCTGGACGTGGGAACCGGCAGCGGCATACTGGCGATTTTGTCCCTTATGTTCGGGGCAAGGCATGCGGTGGGCACAGACCTGGACGTGTGCGCGGTGGAGGCTGTGGCGCAGAACTGCGCGGTGAACGGCATCAAGGAAGGGCAGTTTGAAATGATGATCGGAAACCTTATCACGGACAAGGCGGTCCAGGACAGGGTGGGCTATGGGTGTTATGACATTGTGGCGGCAAATATTCTCGCGGATGTGCTGGTGCCGCTTACCCCGGTAATCGTGGGGCAGCTTAAGCCCGGCGGAATCTATGTCACGTCGGGCATTATCGACGACAAGGAGGAAACCGTTGCGGAGGCGGTCAGGGCAGCGGGGCTGAAGGTGCTTGAGGTGACGCGCCAGGGCGAGTGGGTGAGTATCACGGCGCGGAAGGAATAAAGCCGGAGACAGGGAGCGTGTATGTATCAGTTTTTTGTGGAGCCGGGTCAGATCAATGTACCCGGCAGGAGCGTCGTCATCCTTGGCAGGGATGTGAACCATATTAAAAATGTTCTGCGCATGAAAATCGGCGAGGAGCTGAACGTGAGCAACGGGCAGGACGGAAGGGAGTACCGCTGCGCCGTTGCGGCGTTTGAGGAGGACAGGGTGCTCTGCGAGCTGCGATTTGTCAAGGAAGACAATGTGGAGCTGCCGTCCCGCATCTATTTATTTCAGGCCCTGCCCAAGGCGGACAAGATGGAGCTGATTATCCAGAAGGCGGTGGAGCTGGGGGTATATCGGGTGATTCCGGTGGAGGCAAAGCGTTGCGTTGTGAAGCTGGACGAAAGAAAGACGGCGTCCAGGCTTGCCAGATGGCAGGGGATAGCGGAGGCTGCGGCAAAGCAGAGCAAGCGGGCAATTGTGCCGGAGATAGAGCCTGTCCTGCCCTTTGCGCAGGCGGTGGAGCGTGCCTCCCGGATGCCGGTTCGCCTGATTCCCTATGAGCTGGCGGAGGGAATGGGGAGAACCAGGGAGCTTTTTGAGGCTTTAAAGCCCGGGGAGGATATTGCGGTGTTTATCGGTCCGGAGGGCGGTTTTGAGACGTCGGAGATAGAGCTTGCGATGGAAAAAGGCATAGAGCCCATAACCTTGGGCAGGCGGATTCTGCGGACGGAGACGGCGGGCATGACGGTACTCTCCTGGCTGGTCTATCGGCTGGAGGGAGTATGCGTCCCGGAGGAGGTCTGAAGGCCGAAGGCGAGGGCATTTCAGGCGAGAGCCAAGGGCTGGAGGGATCATACGTCCCGGAGGAGGGCGCAGGGCCGGAGTGAGTATGCAGGGCTGCCCCAGCAGAAATCATGCCGGAGGGGTCCGGCGGGATAAGTACAGGGACAGAGCTTCCTGCATAATATATCATAGACTTTATTGAGAAGGAAAGAACAGACAATGGAAGTGTATTTGGACAATTCCGCCACTACGCGGGTGCTCCCGGAGGCGGCAGAATTGATGACAAAGATAATGTGCGAGGACTACGGCAACCCTTCCAGCCTTCATATGAAGGGAGTGCAGGCAGAGCAGTATCTGCGCTATGCAAAGGACACTCTGGCGAAGCTTTTGAAGGTAAATGAGAAAGAGATCTTTTTTACCTCGGGAGGCACGGAGTCCGACAATATGGCGTTGAAGGGCTGCGCTTTTGCCAACGGCAGGAGGGGCAGGCATCTGATCACCACCCAGATCGAGCATCCGGCAGTGTTAAATACCATGCGTTATTTGGAAACCATGGGCTACCAGGTGACCTATCTGCCGGTGGACGGCTGCGGGCGGATATCGCTGGAGAATCTGCGGTATGCCATGAGGCAGGACACGATTCTGGTGTCCATTATGCATACCAACAATGAGGTTGGCTCTCTGCAGCCTGTGGCGGAGGCAGGGGCGCTGATCAAGCAGCTGAACCCGTATACTTTATTTCATGTGGATGCGGTGCAGGGCTTCGGAAAGGCGAAGATCCATCCGAAGAAGATGGGCATAGACCTGCTTTCCGTCAGCGGGCATAAGATTCATGGGCCTAAGGGCGTGGGCGTGCTTTATATCGGCGACAAGGTGAAAATACAGCCGCTGATCCACGGAGGCGGGCAGCAGTTGAATCTCCGCTCCGGCACGGACAACGTGTCCGGCGCCGCAGGGATGGCAAAGGCGGCAGAGCTCTTGTACGCGCACTATGAGGAGGACCATGAGAGGCTGTGCCAGTATAAGAAGTATTTCTGCGACGGCGTGAGAAGGATAGACGGCGTAAAGGTCAACGGCTTGCTGCCGGATCAGCCGGACGGGGAAGGTACTGCGGCTCATATCGTCAGCGTTTCTTTCAGGGGGGTCCGCAGCGAGGTATTGCTGCATGCGCTGGAGGAGAACGGAATTTATGTGTCGGCGGGAAGCGCCTGCGCCGCCCGCAAGCCTCAGCCCTCCGCTACCCTGAAGGCCATGGGCATTGAGAAGACGCTTTTGGAATCAACTATAAGGTTCAGCTTTTCCGTGTACACCACAAAAGAAGAATTGGACTATACATTGCGGGCGTTATATGATAAAATTCCTATGCTGCGTAAGTATGTGAGATATTAAAGAGTAAAGGTCCGGAGGCAGGCCTCCGGATTCGGGTGAAAATGCATGCCGGGGCATGCGAAGGGGAAAAATATGTTTACAGCTTTTTTGATAAAATATGCGGAAATAGGCGTTAAGGGACGTAACAGGTATCTTTTTGAGGATGCGTTGGTACATCAGATAAAATATGCCCTGAAAAGATGCGAGGGCAGCTTTCTGGTTCACAAGAAGCAGGGGCGTATTTATGTGGATGCCCAGGGAGAATTTGATTTTGACGAGACGGTGGAGTGTCTGAAGCATGTGTTCGGCATTTCCGGTATCTGCCCCGTGGTCTATGTGGAGGACGAGGGCTTTGAGAAGCTGTGCGACACGGTCGTTGGGTATGTGGCGGAGGTTTATCCCGGCTGCAATAAGTCCTTTAAGGTAAACGCCAGGCGCGCGCGCAAAAATTATCCCAAGGAATCCATGGAAATCAATGCAAAGCTGGGGGAGGTGATTCTCAATGCCTGTCCCGGGATGAGTGTGGACGTCCACTGTCCTGACATTATGCTGAATGTTGAGATCAGGGAAAAGATCTATATTTATTCGGAAATTATTCCCGGTCCCGGGGGAATGCCTGTGGGTACCGGCGGCAAGGCAATGCTGCTCTTGTCCGGCGGTATCGACTCCCCCGTGGCGGGATATATGATAGCCAAGCGCGGCGTGAAGATCGACGCGGTCTATTTCCACGCGCCGCCGTACACCAGCGAGCGGGCGAAGCAGAAGGTGGTGGATCTGGCGAAGCTGGTCTCCAGGTATGCCGGACCCATTTATCTTCATGTTGTCAATTTTACGGACATTCAGCTTTATATACATGAAAAATGTCCCCACGAGGAGCTTACCATTATCATGCGCCGCTATATGATGCGGATTGCGGAGCATATTGCAAGGGAGACGGAGTGCCTGGGGCTGGTCACGGGTGAGAGCATCGGACAAGTTGCCTCCCAGACCATGAGCTCGCTCATAGCCACAAACGAGGTGTGCGAGCTGCCGGTGTACCGTCCGCTGATAGGCTTTGACAAGGAGGAGATCGTGACGGTGGCAAAGAGGATAGACACCTTCGAGACGTCTATCCAGCCCTTTGAGGACTGCTGTACGATTTTTGTGGCAAAGCATCCCGTGACAAAGCCCAATGTGAATATTATCCGCAGGCATGAGCATAATCTGGATGAAAAGATCGACGAAATGGTGAAGAAGGCGCTTGAGACGAAGGAGCTGATCGTGGTGGAGCAGAGCCGGTAAAGGTGTGCAATCGAGTAGGGGAGTGTCCTTCTCACCTACTCGTCGCGCCGGGCGTCCGTCAGCTCTGCTGACGGACGCCCGTGTGCATAAAAAGAGCCGGCGCAGAATACTGCGCCGGCCCGGCTGCCTGTTTTAAACGTCAATATTATACAAGATACGGCTTTAACGCTTCCAGCACATCGTCGGCGCCGTTCTCGGAGTGGATATGCAGATCGATGGGTTTGGACAGATCCAGGCTGAAAATGCCCATTATGGACTTTGCATCGATAACATATCTGCCGGATACAAGATCAAAATCACAGTCAAACCTGGTGATATCGTTTACAAAGGATTTTACCTTGTCAATGGAATTTAAAGAAATCTGTACTTGCTTCATAATTGCCTCCTTAATTTTAACTGATATTATAAACTGCCTTGCAATTTGTAATGGGTGGTTGCCGGAGCGTTTCACAGTCTGAACAGGTTTATAATGCCATATCTCCTGAGTACATATTAATGTTTGGGCGAATAAAAGTCAAGGATAAAACAGTACAAAAAATGTGAGGTTTAATATGAAAAATGTAGCATTCCATAATCTTGGCTGTAAGGTAAATTCCTACGAAACGGAAGTAATGCAGCAAATGTTGCAGGAAAAGGGCTTCCAAATTGTACCTTTTGACAAAAAAGCGGACATTTATATCATAAACACCTGCACTGTAACCAACATTGCGGACAGAAAAAGCAGGCAGATGCTGCACCGCGCCAGACAGCTGAATCCCGATGCGGTGGTGGTGGCCGCGGGCTGCTATGTGCAGAGCGGCAGGGACAGGCTTGAAACGGATGACAGCGTGGACCTTCTCGTGGGAAATAACCGCAAAAAGGATATTGCCGAAATCCTGGAGGAATACCTGCGGGAGAGGACGCCCGGAGATCTGTCAGGGAAATCCGGGGACGGGACGGAGGAAGTGCCCGGCTGCGAAGGCGCAGGGGACGGCAGTCCCGGCAGGCGCTGTGCGGACAAGACCTTGGGCGGCACCACAATTATCGATATCGCCCGCACCCGCGAGTATGAGGAAATGATGCTGAAGCGTCCCGCGGAGCGCACCAGGGCCTATATCAAAATTCAGGACGGTTGTAATCAATTTTGCTCTTATTGTGCCATTCCCTATTCCAGAGGGCGTGTGCGCAGCCGCCGGGCGGAGGACATTCTGGAGGAAATCCGGGGGCTGGCCGCCGCCGGGGTCAGGGAGGCGGTGCTTACGGGCATTCATCTCAGCTCGTACGGCATGGATAACGGCGGCTCCCTTATAGAGCTGGCGGAACGGATTCAGGAGCTGGAGGGTATCCGGCGCATCCGCCTTGGCTCCCTGGAGCCCAGGTTTATTACGGAGGAGACGGCCAGGCGTCTGGCGGGGATTCCAAAGCTTTGTCCGCATTTTCATCTGTCGCTCCAGAGCGGCTGCGACAGCACGCTTAAACGGATGAATAGGCGCTATACTACGGGGGAATACTATCAAAGTGTGGAGTATCTGCGGAAATATTTTCAGCGCCCGGCTGTCACCACGGACGTGATCGTGGGCTTTCCGGGGGAGACGGAGGAGGAGTTTGCCCGGACAAAGGCGTTTCTGGAAAAGGTGCGTTTTTATGAAATGCATATTTTCAAGTATTCCTGCAGGGCGGGAACCGCGGCGGCGGCCATGCCGGGACAGGTGCCGGAGCAGGTCAAGGCCCGGCGCAGCGACGAGCTGTTTGAAATGGAGCGAAGGCAGTCCAGGGAGTTTCGTCAGGCATACATAGGAAATGAGGCCGAGGTGCTTCTGGAAGAAATGATGGAAACGGAGAACGGCGTTTATATCACGGGGCACACAAGGGATTATGTGCGGGTGGCGGTGAAAATGCCCGGGGACAGCCCTGCGGGGGACGGGGCGGCGTCCTGCGCCCTGGCGCCTAACATGACGGTAAAGGTATCTGTAAGGGACTTTCTGACAGAGGATATATTGATGTAGCTTGTTTTTTTTAGGCAAATGATGTATAGTAATAAGGGAAAAAATGTCAGCAGCCGCTTTTTTGGGACGCGGCGAGGGGATGAAGACGAGGTAAAATATGCAGGACTTGGGAAATACACAGTACTTCAAGGTTGGGACAGAAACCGAGACCGGCGCGGAGGCGGTGCTGTCTACGGTATACGAGGCGTTGACAGAGAAGGGCTACAATCCGGTAAACCAGATTGTAGGCTATATTATGAGCGGCGACCCTACTTATATCACCAGCCATAAAAATGCCAGAAGTCTGATTATGAAGGTCGAACGGGACGAGCTTGTGGAAAAGCTCCTGGAGGAATATATCCGGGCAAAGGGCTGGAAGGCAGGATGAGGGAAGCTGTATGAGAATCATGGGATTGGACTTTGGCTCCAGGACGGTGGGAGTGGCGGTCAGCGACGGGCTGCTTCTGACGGCGCAGGGGCTTGAAATTATCCGCCGCAAGGAGGAAAATAAGCTGCGCAGGACCCTGGCGCGCATTGAAGAACTGATTGTAGAGTATGAGGTAGAGGAAATCGTTCTGGGGCTGCCCATCAATATGAATGCCACGGAGGGCGAACGGGCGAAGCTGACTCTGGAATTCAAGGAGAAGCTGGAGCGAAGGACAGGTTTGCCCGTGACTATGTGGGACGAGCGTCTGACCACCGTTGCGGCGGATAAGACTATGATAGAGGCGGGTATCCGCAGGGAAAACCGCAAGGAATATGTGGATATGATAGCGGCGGTGCTGATTTTGCAGGGTTACCTGGACAGGAGAGGCAGGACGGCGGAAAACGGGACGGATAAATAGCTTTGGACAAACAGGTCTGGACAAGCTGTTTCGGAATAGAATGGAGATTTTATGGCAAAGCTTGAAAAAATAACGTTTAATCCTGACGGGGAGGACCCGGTGGAGTTTTATGTGCTGGAGCAAACCCGTATCGGGGGAATCAGCTATGTTCTTGTGACGGATTTTGAGGAGGGCGACGGAGAGGCTCTTATTTTGAAGGATATTTCCGGGGACGGGGAAGAAGAAAGCGTTTTTACCATCGTGTCCGACGACGAGGAGCTGAAGGCTGTGGCCGGCGTGTTTGAAAGTATGCTGGACGATGTGGAGTTTGTATAGTGATAATAATTCAGCCGCATACTGCCCCGGGGCTAAGTTACTTTTGCTGCCTGATATGATTTTGTGCGGCTTTGCGGGCATGTGTATCTGATTATGGTATAGGCGTTGGGTGCCTGTGATGGGGACTGAATATGGCGGTTGACAGAGGAGAGGTAAAAAAGCTCTTAAAAGAGAAGGGATTAAAGGTCACTGCGCAGAGGCTGGCAGTGCTGGAGACAGTCGCGTCCCGTCCGGAGGAGCATCTGACTGCGGAGGAAATATTTACATTGGTAAAAGTAAGCTGTCCGGATATCGGGCTGGCTACTGTTTATAGAACCATACAATTGCTGAATGAGCTGGGTCTGATTGACAGGATCAGCTTTGATGACGGCGCCGTGCGTTATGAGATAGGGAGTGCTCCTGACCGGGAACAGAAGCACCGTCATCATCATTTGATCTGTCGCAGGTGCGGCAGGGTATTTTCCTTTCAGGAGGATCTGCTGGAGGAGCTGGAAGCGAAAATTACCGCCACTACCGGGTTTGCGGTTGTGAATCATGAGGTTAAGCTCTACGGCTATTGCAAAGAATGTGCAGAATGACATATCTATTGAGCCATACGGCGCTGCGGAGCCGGATTTGCGGCCGTATGCGGTCTGAAAGGGCTCGCGGAGGAAATTTGGAGGAGATTTAAATTGAAGAAAAAAGACAATAGCGTATGCTCCGGGTTAAAGGTCATCCCATTGGGCGGACTGGAGCAAATCGGAATGAACATTACTGCCTTCGAGTATGAGGACAGTATTATTGTAGTTGACTGTGGGCTGTCCTTTCCCGCGGACGATATGCTGGGAATCGACCTGGTCATCCCGGACGTGACTTATTTAAAGGACAATATAGACAGGGTAAAGGGATTTGTAATCACTCACGGGCATGAGGATCACATCGGAGCGCTGCCCTATGTGCTCAGGGATATCAACGTGCCCCTTTACGCCACACGCCTCACGATGGGGATTATTGAAAACAAGCTGCGCGAACACAACCTTATGAAGGGGACGAAGCGCAAGGTGGTGAAGTTCGGGCAGTCAATCAATATGGGGCAGTTCAGGGTGGAATTCATCAGGACAAACCACAGCATCGTGGATGCGGCGGCGCTTGCCATTTATTCCCCCGCCGGCGTGGTGGTGCACACGGGAGACTTTAAGGTGGACTATACGCCCGTGTTTGGAGATGCCATCGACCTGCAGCGCTTTGCGGAGATCGGCAAAAAGGGTGTGCTTGCACTGATGTGCGATTCCACCAACGCGGAGCGTCCGGGCTTTACGCCCTCCGAGAAGACGGTGGGCAGAACCTTTGCAAATCTGTTTGAGGAACACAAGAATACGAGAATTTTTGTGGCGACCTTTGCTTCCAATGTGGACCGCGTACAGCAGATCATTGACACCGCTTATAAGTTCGGGCGAAAGGTCTGCGTCGAAGGACGGAGCATGGTCAGCATCATTGACACGGCGCGGAGTCTGGGGTGCATCAACATTCCCGAGAACACGCTGATAGAGATAGACCAGATGAAGGACTATCCCGACGAGCAGCAGGTCATCATTACCACCGGCAGCCAGGGGGAGAGCATGGCGGCGCTGAGCCGGATGGCAGGCGGCATGCACCGCAAGATCACCATAGGGGCGGGGGATACGGTTATTTTCTCCTCCAATCCCATTCCCGGAAACGAGAAGTCGGTCACCAAGGTAATCAATGAGCTTCTGAGAAAAGGAGCGGATGTTATTTTTCAGGATGCCCATGTGTCCGGGCATGCCTGCCAGGAGGAAATCAAGCTGATTTATACCCTGATCCATCCCAGGTATGCGATTCCCGTACACGGTGAGTTTAAGCATCTGAAGGCCCAGGCGAAGATTGCCCAGAGCCTTGGCATAGAGAAGGACAATATATTTATTCTGTCCTCCGGCGACGTGCTGGAGCTGAAGGAGGACAGCGCCCGGGTGACGGGAAAGGTGCCTGTGGGCGCTATCCTGGTAGACGGCTTGGGTGTGGGGGACGTGGGAAACGTGGTGCTGCGCGACCGCCAGCATCTGGCCGAGGACGGCATCATGATTGTGGTGATGAGCCTCGACAGATTCAGCGGCCAGCTTGTTGCCGGTCCCGATATTGTGTCCAGGGGCTTCGTATATGTAAAGGAGTCCGACGAGCTTATCGACGAGGCGCGCCATACGGTGAACGACGCCATTCAGAAGTGCCTTGACAGAGGGGTTACGGACTGGGGCAAGCTGAAAAATACCACTAAGGATGCCCTCAGCGATTATGTCTGGAAAAAGACGAAGCGCCGCCCGATGATTCTGCCCATTATCATGGAGGTCGATTAAATATGTGGAGAGGCACATGGGATAAAATGCAGAACATCAGCCGCCTTGACAGCGCCACAACCGCACTGATCAACGCCGTGCTTGCCACGGAGGAATACCAGGCATATATCGAGGAGCTGAATAAGGTGAAGGAGTTTCCTGAGCTTAAGGAACAGATCGACGATTTCCGCAGGAGAAATTTCCAGCTGCAGTCAAGCGCGGACAACGATTTCAACAAGCTGGAGCAGTTTGAAAAGGAATATGCCGCCTTTCGTGAAAATATCCTGGTACAGGATTTTCTGGCGGCGGAGCTGGACCTGTGCAGGCTGATACAGGATTTGAACATGCGTATTACGTCGGCGCTGAACTTTGAATAGGATTTAAACGGCGGCTGCCTGTGGGAGAGGAGGCGAGGAGCAGTATGAAACCGATCAATATAGTAAGCGCCGTTGCCGGCGTGGTTATAAAGGTGGCAGTGGTGGTGCTGGGTGTGTTCTATACCTATAAGGGCGCAATGCTGTGCTATGATTACGGCTACCGCGTTTTTGCCGAGCCTGCCATATCCACCGGAGAAGGCCGTACCGTGACGGTGACGGTGACGGAGGATATGTCCCCGTTGGATATCGGCAAGCTTTTTGAGAGCAGGGGGCTGGTGAGGGATGCCAGACTGTTTATGCTGCAGTATTATTTTTCCGAGCATTTAAAGGACGTGAAGCCGGGAACCTTTGAGCTGAGCACTACCATGACCGCAGAGGAGATGATGGGGGTCATGGCCGCGCCCTCCGGGGACGCCGCGGCAGGCACGTCCAAGTAAGCGCCGTGCCCCGACAGAGGGGAGACTGGAATGTTACATGATAATAGACGAGAGAATGGCTGCCTTTATCGATTCGCTTGATAAAGGCAACACTCCTTTTTTGGACAAAATAGAAAAAGACGCCCTGGCGGATCAGGTTCCCATTATCAGGAAATCCATGCAGAGCCTGTTGAAATTCCTTCTCGCCCTGACAAGGCCGAGGAATATTCTGGAGGTGGGGACCGCGGTGGGGTTTTCCGCGCTGCTGATGGATGAATACAGCCCGGCGGGCTGCCGCATTACTACCATAGAAAAATATGAAAAGCGCATTCCCGTGGCGGCGGAGAATTTTAAGCGCGCCGGGGCAGAGGACAGGATTACCCTGCTGGAGGGAGATGCCGCGGAGATTTTGAAGACGCTTGAGGATTCATACGATTTTATTTTTATGGATGCGGCCAAGGGGCAGTATATTCATTTTCTGCCGGATATTATCCGGCTGCTGACGCCGGGCGGTATCCTGATATCGGACAACGTGCTGCAGGACGGGGACATCGTAGAATCACGATTTGCCGTGACAAGGCGCAACCGCACCATTCATGCCAGAATGAGGGACTACCTTTATGAGCTGAAGCACAGCCCTGTTCTGGAGACGGTGGTGCTTCCGGCAGGGGACGGCGTCACCCTGAGCACAAAGAAGGCGGAAGCATTGTGAGAAGCGGCAGAAAGGACCGATAAATATGACAAACAGAAAAAAGCCGGAGCTTCTGGTGCCTGCAAGCAGTCTTGAGGTTTTAAAAACGGCTGTTATTTACGGGGCGGATGCGGTATACATCGGCGGGGAAGCCTTTGGGCTGCGCGCCAAGGCGAAGAATTTCTCCCTGAACGAGATGGCGGAGGGGATCGCCTTTGCCCATGCCCGCGGCGTAAGGGTCTATGTCACCGCCAACATTCTGGCGCACAACGAGGATCTGGAGGGCGCGCGCGCCTATTTTGCGGAGCTTCGGGACATGAAGCCGGAACCCTGCGACGGGCTGATCATTTCCGACCCAGGTATGTATATGATTGCCAGAGAGGTTTGGGAGAAGGCGGAGATCCACATTTCCACCCAGGCGAACAATACCAATTACGAGACATATCTGTTCTGGCAGAGGCTGGGGGCGAAACGGGTGGTGTCCGCCAGGGAGCTTTCCCTGGGTGAGATTCGGGAAATAAGGGAGCACATTCCCGCGGAGCTGGAGATTGAGAGCTTTGTACACGGCGCCATGTGCATTTCCTATTCAGGGCGCTGCCTTCTCAGCAGCTTTCTGGCCGGAAGGGACGCAAACCAGGGCTCCTGCACCCATCCCTGCCGCTGGAAGTATGCGGTGGTGGAGGAGACCAGGCCCGGGGAATATATGCCGGTTTATGAGAATGACAGGGGCACTTATATATTTAACTCCAGGGATCTGTGCATGATAGAGCACATACCCGAGCTTGTGGACGCAGGCATTGACAGCTTTAAGATCGAAGGCCGCATGAAAACGGCGCTGTACGTCGCCACGGTGGCGCGGACCTACCGCAGGGCGATCGACGATTACTTTGCGGGCGAGGAGCTTTACCGGGAGAATATGGGCTGGTATAAGGCCGAGATAGCCAAGTGCACGCACCGCAGGTATACCACGGGCTTTTATTTCAGCGACCCCGCGGCCCGTCAGGGGAAGCCCATGGACGAGCTGCAGATTTATGATAACAGCACCTATATCAACGAATATACCTTCCTTGGAGCGGTGGAGGAAATAAAGGGCGCGGGCGAAGGCCGCCTGGTCCGCATCGAGCAGCGCAACAAGTTTGCGGTGGGAGACGCCATAGAGCTTATGAAGCCGGACGGAAGGAACGGGCGCGTTGTTGTGGAGGCTATGTACAACGAACAGGGAGAGCCGGTGGAAAGCTGCCCTCATGCAAAACAGGTGTTGTGGATAAAGCTGTCCGAGAATGGCGAAGGAACCCCGGCGGAGCTTCACGATTTGCTGCGGGTCGGAAACCGCGTGGGGACGGATTAATGTAAACATGCAGGGAGAGCGGAGATTTTTTTGAATAAGCGGAAAGGAGCCGGGAAGACAGGGCTTATGCAGGAGTCAGAGAAGCGAATTCATGCGCCGATGGGGTGGATACGGACCGCAAAAGCAAGACAAATGATGGTTTTTGCCGGCTTTTTTCTTATTTTGCTGGCTGTCCATGCTTTTATAAAACCGGATTTCGGGGATGACCTTCATTATGCCCAGGAATGGGGGAAGGAGCCCTTAAGCGTTTTTTTGAAGGACAGGTACGAGTGGTGGTCGTCGCGGGTGGTGATTGAGGCGGCCATGCTGCCCGTGGCTGCGGCTCCGGTCTGGGTATGGAGGCTTCTGAATGTTTTCATGCTGCTGCTTCTGGTCTTTAACGCGGCGGATCTGTTTGCGGCGGGAGGGCAGACGGGGACGAGCCGGAGGATACAGGCGCAGTTTCTTTATTTTGCAGGTCTCTGGATGGTTCCCGTGCTTACCGTATGCGGGGCGGGATGGATCACCACCACCACAAATTACCTGTGGGCGCTTTCGCTGGGGCTGGTTGCCCTGCGTCCCCTGAAGCATTGGCTGTGCCGGGAGAGGTGCGCCTGGTGGGAGTATCTGGCATGCCCCTTATGTACGCTGTACGCGGCAAACATGGAGCAGATGGGGGCGGTTCTGTGCGGCGCGTATCTGACGTGCGGCGCCTATTTGCTCATAAAAAAAAGAAGGGTGTCGTTTCTCTATCCGGCACTGCTGCTTCTTATCCTGTGGATGCTTTATTTTGTGCTGTCCTCTCCCGGAAACGGCTGGAGAAACCAGTATGAGGTGGAACGGTACTTCCCGGTATTTGAATTTTTGACCGTAGGGCAAAAGCTGCAAATGGGATTTCTGGAAACCGGGCAGTATTATCTGGCGGGCGGAGAGAGACAGGGGTGCTATATCCTCGCGCTGCTGGCTGGCGTGCTGTGTGCGGCTGCGCTGCAGAAGCTGATAACGGGCAGGGTCGGGGGGAAGGGAAGGCGCCTGGGGCAGTGGTGCGGCCTGCTGGCGGCGCTGGTTCCCGCAGCCTTTTATTGGGGAGTGGGGCATTTGGGCAATGATCTTCTGAGTCGGGGAGCGCTTCCCAGGGGAGGCCATATTGTGGGCGTGCTTGGCGGGAACCGCAGCCTGCCGGAGCTTGGGCGGTATTCGGCGGAATTGGTGGCAATGCAGACGGCGGTTTACCTGATATTGTTTCTCTGTATCGCGCTTTCGGTTTATCTGCTCCACGGAAAAAGTGAGGAGACCCTTCTGGAGCTGACCGTACTTGCCGCAGGCATTGCCTCGCGGGTTATCATAGGCTTTTCGCCTACCATTTACGTCTCGGGAGAACGCACGGCCATATTTTGTTCCGCGGCATTTCTGATCGTGGCCTTCCGGAATATACAGATTTTTTGGAACAGGTCGGCGGGCTGGCGCGGGAAAGCGGCGGTTACTGCCTATATGGCAGCCCTTATGATAGGAAACCTGTATCAAAACAGGCTTTAATCATGTCGAAACTGCCGCCTGCGCGGCGAACCGGCTTTGACTTTCCGGCGCTGTGGGGCTGTACGGCTATATTGGTCCGAAAAATTTTTAAATAGGTATTGCGTTTTAAGGCATTTTAATGTATCTTATAAGAAATAAAGTATGCAAAGAGTTCATCCCTATATAGGCTTTTTAGATCAAAGGTGTTCCATAGTAACGTGTTTACTTTGGGGCATTTTTTGGTTAGCGCCCATATGGAGAGTATGAGAGAAAGGGAGATTGGAAATGAGTGAGGTATTAAAGGTGGAAGAAATTTTTGCCAGCAAGGTATTCACTCTCAGCAAGATGAGGGAAAGGCTGCCAAAGAATGTGTACAAAGAGGTCAAAAAGGTTATGGACCAGGGCGGCGAGCTGCCGCCGGAAGCCGCCGACGTAGTGGCAAAGGCTATGAAGGACTGGGCGGTGGAAAACGGCGCCACCCATTATACCCATTGGTTTCAGCCCCTGACCGGTATCACCGCGGAGAAGCACGACGCGTTTGTCACCCACCCCGACGCAGACGGCAGGATGCTGATGGAATTTTCCGGCAGGGAGCTTATCAAGGGCGAGCCGGACGCGTCCTCATTCCCCTCCGGAGGGCTTCGCGCCACCTTTGAGGCGAGAGGCTACACGGTATGGGACATCACCTCTCCCGCCTTTCTGAAGGAAGACGCAACGGGTGTTATTTTATGTATTCCCACCGCTTTCTGCTCCTATACCGGGGAGGCGCTTGACAAAAAAATCCCTCTTATGCGCTCCATGGAGGCGATCAGCGAGCAGGCGCTGCGCATTGTGCGTCTTTTTGGCAACACGGAGGCCTCCAAGGTGGTACCCAGCGTGGGAGCGGAGCAGGAATATTTCCTGGTTGACAGGGAGAAGTATTTACAGCGTGAGGACCTGATCTTTGCAGGGAGGACGCTGTTCGGAGCGCCCGCGCCCAAGGGACAGGAGCTGGAGGATCACTATTTCGGAACCATCCGTGAGAGAATCGGTTCTTATATGAAGGATTTGAACATAGAGCTGTGGAAGCTGGGCGTGACGGCAAAGACTCAGCACAATGAGGTTGCGCCTGCCCAGCATGAGCTGGCGCCCATCTACGAGACGGCAAATATCGCGGTGGACCATAACCAGCTGGTCATGGAGACAATGAAAAAGGTTGCGGGACGGCACGGGCTGACCTGCCTGCTCCATGAGAAGCCCTTTGCGGGAGTAAACGGCTCCGGCAAGCATAACAACTGGTCCCTCTGCACGGACAACGGGGTAAATCTCCTTGACCCCGGCGACACCCCCAACGCGAACATTCAGTTTCTCCTGGTGCTTGCCTGCATTATGAAGGCGGTGGACACACATGCCGACCTGCTCCGGCAGAGCGCCGGAGACGTGGGCAACGATCACAGGCTGGGAGCGAACGAGGCGCCTCCCGCCATTATCTCCAT